>Ga0137367_10001505_pt1 | contig 18335 bp, 18 predicted proteins | sample SagtaG_14_FD_104939 | JGI IMG/M metagenome (GOLD analysis project Ga0137367, IMG submission 104939) | Vadose zone soil microbial communities from Sagehorn Ranch, Mendocino, California, USA - Sage1_L_80_16 metaG | ecosystem: Environmental > Terrestrial > Soil > Vadose zone | place: USA... | reverse complement strand
TTTCCATTTTTGCAATCTATTCCTCGCCCCATAGCAGCAATTTCAGTTAAAAGGCTGCGGAATGGCAAGCCGTAGGGCGCTCGCCCATGCAACCCGTGAAACCCCTCTTGCTCGGGAAACCATTCGAACTATTTTGCCGGGTTGCAGGAGTGTCCGAATTTGCCCGAAAGCGCCAAGTCCTTAGCGTTCCAAGCGATGTCCTCCTAAAAGCACGCTCGAGGATTTTGGGTGGTCGCGCATCGGCGCACGTGTTAGAGTTTACGAGCGGAAGGACCGGGTGAATATCTCCGCGGAATCACGATCGCATTTAGAGCCGAATGCAATTAGCAGTGCAATCGGTTACGCCAAGTTTTTCAGCCCCTCACACTATGCCGTGATTCGCGTTTACGATAAAGCTGGCAGCGTGATTCCGAAATTGTCCAGCAAATAAAGAGTCGTCGTGAACCCAACGAACTTCTTGACCGAGCTGAAGCGGCGCAATGTTTACCGCGCAGCAGTCGCTTATGGGGTCGTCGCATGGTTCCTCACGCAACTCACAACGCAGGTCTTCCCATTTTTTAAAATTTCGGATTCTGCTGTGCGTTTTGTGGTCATTGCGCTCGCGGTCGGATTTCCAATCGCGATGCTACTCTCCTGGGTCTACGAATTCACCCCCGAAGGAATTGTACGAACGGAAGATCTCCATCCGGCACAGGCGAGGTCGATTCAGCGTGCCACCGGACGGATCCTCGACTTCATCATCATTGGGGCTCTGTTGCTGGTGATTGCGATGCTGATTGTTGGGCGACTCCCGTTTTACCGGCAGACAGGCGAGTCGATTTTTCAGAAAAGCATCGCGGTCCTTCCGTTCGAAAACCTAAGCCGCGATCCGGACAACGCCTATTTCGCTGACGGCATTCAAGAGGAGATCCTGACGCGGCTGGCTAGCATAGCCGATTTAAAAGTCATTTCGCGGAGTTCCACGCAGCGCTATCAAAGCAAACCTCGCAACCTCTCCGAGATCGCCAAGCAGCTTGGCGTGGCGAACATTGTTGAAGGCAGCGTCCAAAAAGCCGCCGATCAGGTGCGGGTCAATGTTCAGTTGGTTAACGCCCAAACCGATTCCCATCTCTGGGCCGAGACCTATGATCGGAAGTTGACTGACATCTTCGGCGTCGAGAGCGACATCGCCAAAGGAATCGCGGAGTCGTTGCAAGCGAAGCTCACCGGTCGCGAGGAGCAAGCGTTGGCAGTTAAACCAACAAACAATCCGGAGGCTTACGATGCGTACCTGCGCGGCTTGGCTCTTGAAGCACGCATCTATTCCTCCCGCTCTCCCGAGCTTGCAGAGAAAGCCACCGGTTTTTATGAGCGGGCGGTGCAGCTTGACCCCAATTTTGCAACCGCTTGGGCGCGGCTTTCTCGGACGGACGCGTTTCTCTACTTTAACCGCTTTCGCTACGACACTGCTTCCACGCGGGGCGACGCAGCGAAACGTGCTTTGGACAATGCGCAAAAACTGGAGCCTAACTCGCCTGAAACGCTGCTCGCCTTGGGTCATTATCAATTCCGAGTGCTGCGTGATTACGGGCTTGCCAAAACCATGTTCGGTCTTGTCAGCAAAATGTTGCCAGGCAGCAGCGAGGTGCCAAGGGCCCTCGGCCGAGTCGCTCGTGACGAGGGACACTGGGGTGAAAGCATTACTTACTACGAGCGAGCTCTCGCCCTAGACCCACATAATGTGGACTTACTTGTGGAGACAGCATGGACTTACGCCATGCTTCGACAGTTCCCAGCCGCGGTTAAGCTCTACGATCGAGCGCTGGACATTACGCCAAACAATCCGGCTCTGATGGCGGCGAAGGCCAACATTTATCAGGCCCAGGGTAATCTGCAAGAAGCAGCCAGGTCCCTGTCAGAAATAAACGAGCAGACTTCCAATGATAGTACTTTGCCAATCAAGATCGCGCAGTTGAGACTTGAACGGAATTACGGTCAAGCCGTTCGATTGCTCCAAGCTCGACAGGCTCAATCCCATTTTGCTTCTCAGTTCGACAAGGGCAGCGATCAGGTGAGGCTTGCTTTCATGCAGCGCCTTGCTGGCGATACGGCTGGGGCAAAAGTCACCGCTGAACAGGCGCGCACTACATTCGAGCAGCTCGATAGAGATCAACCAGACAACAACGTTGTAGCGGCAGGTCTGGCTGAAGCTTATGCTGCGATGGGTGAGAAGGACTCGGCCCTGAAGGCAGCGCAGCGTGCAATCATCCTTCTGCCCCGTGCTAAGGATGCGGTGCTTGGACCTGGCTTAGAAGAGGAGCTGGCGCTAATTTGGACCATCTTCGGCGAGAATAGCCGTGCGATCTCAACTCTCATAGAGTTGTTACAAACACCATACCTTAGTGGGCTTTACGGCCCAGCACCTATCACGCCGGCTCTTCTTAGGCTCGATCCGATCTGGGACCCTTTGCGCTCCGATCCCGCTTTCCAAAAACTCTGCGAGGAAAAGAAGCCGTGAACTCGCGCAATTCTTTCGCGGAGCTAAAACCTCGCAACGTCTACAGAGTGGCAATCACCGATCGATACACGAGCATCGCCGCGGCAATATCTTCCACCGCCATGCCTAACGACTTGAAAATCGTCGTCTGATTTTCACAGGGCGGGACTTTCCCCGCGAGCGCTTCGCCGAGTTCGGCGTAAATTTTTGCGCCGGAAAGAATCAGGTCGCCCGATTCTTTCATGGCGGCGTCGCGCGAATCGACGTAAACGACGCTGCCCATCGCGTCATCATCCAACTCGCGCCAATCGGGACGACACGCGCCGACCGCATTGACGTGACAACCGGGCTTAAGCCACGAGCCTCTTAACAACGCCGTTTTCGAATTGGTTGCAGTCACTATGACATCTGCGCCGCGCACCGCATCTTCGGCTGACATCGCTTTCGCGCCAATTTCTTCCGCGAAATGTTCCGCATGCTCTGGAGTGCGACTCCACACGCGAATCTCCTCAAAATTCCTAACGAGTCGCAATGCTTCCACATGACTGCGCGCTTGCACCCCGCTGCCCAGAATGGCGAGGACTTTTGCGTCAGCCGATGCGAGAAGGTTTGTGGCAACGGCGGACACTGCAGCTGTGCGCATCTCCGTAATCAATGTTCCATCCATCACCGCGAGCGGAGTACCGGTTTCCGGATCGACCAGAGAGATTGTCGCCATGTGCGTCGGCAAACCGCGTTCCACGTTCTTCGGATAGAACGTCACAATTTTGAGGCCGAGCCCTTCGGGAGTTAGCGCCGGCATCATTCCGAAAAATCCCCCCGGCGGATCGACTGTGATAACCGAGCGCACGGGTTGCGTCACCTTGCCGGCTGAGAAATCGATCAGCGCCTTTTCCATCGCCGGAATCAAATCCTCCATCCGCAAATGCTTCCGCACTTGTTCTTCGTCGAGATGTAACGGTTCATTACGCTTCATTCGATGTTCGATGTTGGATGTTGGGCGTTCGAGATTTCCGTTGCTCTTAACCGCAGCTTACGCGGATAACACAGATTTAACTTGGAACCAAAGACCAATCTGGAAAACCAGGAAATCAGAAATAAAGCAAAGCCTGCTGGATCAGGAGATGACGGAAAAAGGACCCGATGTGGAAGAGAATTTCCTGACTTCGGCGTCCGGTTGAGCATAAAATCGAGGAATGTTTCTTGATCTTGATAGCATCCGCGCGGCGCATGAGCGGATTCGCCTGTACATCAGTCATACGCCGGTGCTGACAAGCTCGCGATTGGATAAGGCAAGCGGGGCATCGTTGTTTTTTAAGTGCGAGAATTTTCAGAAGATTGGCGCGTTCAAGGCGCGCGGGGCGACTAACGCCGTGTTTTCACTCGACGACGCAACGGCGCGGCGTGGCGTGGCAACGCATTCGTCGGGAAATCATGGCGCTGCGCTTGCGCGCGCGGCAAAACTTCGCGGCATTCCCGCGCACATCGTCATGCCGTCGAACTCGGCGAAGGTGAAAGTGCGCGCGGTCGCCAGTTACGGCGCCCAGATCGTGTCTTGCGAACCGACCGAAGCAGCGCGCGAATCCGCATGTGCGGAGGTGATCGCCAAAACCGGCGCGACATTGATTCATTCGTTCGAAAACGAAGACGTGATTGCGGGGCAGGGGACGGCAGTGGTGGAATTTCTTGAGGATGTTCCCGAGATCGATCTTGTGATGTGTCCGGTCGGCGGTGGTGGATTGCTCTGCGGCACGGCGGTCGCGGCAAAATCGATGCGGCGAAAAATCCAGGTGATCGCGGTCGAGCCGGCGAACGCGGACGATGCAGCGCAATCATTTCGCGCGGGGCGACGGATTCACACCGAAAAGAAATTCACGATCGCCGATGGGCTGCGCACAAATGTTGGCGCACCAAATTTTGCGATCATCCAGCGTTACGTGGACGACATCGTGACGGTGAGCGAAGAGGCGATCATCGCGGCCATGCGCACGGTTTGGGAGACGATGAAAATCGTCATCGAACCGTCAGCGGCTGTTCCATATGCGGCGATTGCCGAATGTAAGATCAACATTGGCGGAAAACGCGTAGGCATCGTTCTCACCGGCGGCAATGTCGATCTCGACGCGTTGCCGTGGATGGGAATCCGATAATTCCGAGCGCCCATTGACGTTGAGACCGATCGATTAGCAGCCGATTCGCCCACCACGAGCGAAATGCCGCCCAATCCAAGTTTTACGTGAGATAGGCAACCATTGGCCGCGTCAAAACCGAAACATCGCTACAAACGTTGAGTTTAATAATTATTATGAAAACGTTAAGTCTGATTATGGCAATGTCCTTCCTGGTGTTCGGCGCCGCTCTTTCTCGCGGAGCGGATTTGACGAGAATTTCCAACGAAACCGGTGTTCCCGTCGCTACGTTGCAAGCCGAGAGGACGTCGACCGGGCTCGGTTGGGGTGGATTAGAGAAAGCGCACTTGCTGGCTAATGCGTCCGGCCAGAGCTTCGACACCATCACAGGGAAGTTCCAAGGTGGCGAAGGCTGGGGTAAAATTGCGCACGACTACGGGCTCAACCTGGGCAAGGTCGTGAGCGGCGCGCGCCGGTCAAGCCACGCGACGTCGCATGGCACAAACGCCCATGTTAAAACCACTCATGGCAAAAGCAGCGTCCATGGCAAAAGCGCTACTGCTGTCAAGAGGGGCCATGCAGGCTCTATGAGAAGCTTTAGTAGTAGTGGCCGAAGCGCTAGCCACGGCATGGGCCACGGCATGGGCGGCATGGGCCACGGACGTGGCCGGTAAGCAGGAAGCGAACAACGCCTCCAGAGAAGGGATTCCTTCAATGTGATCCTGCGCAGCGTCTTAGCGCAGAGGATTTCGCGATTATGGAACCGTTTCGCCGCGGTGGCGCGGCATTGATCTCTTGGTGGCTACTCCACTTCCAGTTCGATGCCGCCAATCCAGCGAGCGACAAGATTGTAAACGGCGGCGCCGATAACACCGAGGATGAATCCCATCACGCCGTAGATCACGGGCATTAAAATGCCCATCCCGAACATGATTCCGGCGACGGCTGCGGCAGGTGCGGTCGATGAAGCTTCGGTTCCTTGCGCATGTTGCGCGAACGCGCCCGCCGCCGCGGCCAGCATAAAGATTGGCAGAAAAATTAAACCCAGGCAGGCATAAAGGACTCCCAACATTTTGCCCGTCTGCAACGGGGCAATGCGCTTGATAGTGCGTTTCATATCGAGCCGCTCATGCCGGCAATCGGGTTATCCTGGCAATCAGTTTGATCAAGCCAGCGCAACGCTCTCACTTGAGCGTGATTTCACGCATGGTCTTGGTGCCGACGATCTCGCGGATGTCGAGCCGCTTCACCGCGGTGGCGCGGCGTTGATCTTCGGAGCCCATGACTTTCTCGATAATCGGGTCCATCTTTTCGCGCAACCCATCCAGGGCTGCCATATTAGGGTACTGCACCATGATGAGAATGTTGAAGTCCTGCGACCCGGAGGCGTCGCCATTCAGGATTTTGTAATCGAGGATGATTTTTTGCTTTTTCTCCTCGTCGTAAACCGGCTTCACGGTTGCGCTAATGGATTTCAGATAATCGTCTCCCAATCCTGTTTTGGTTTTTACCATGGTAAGCACCCATACCGGCCCTTCGGTATAAGGCGCATTGCTGCCTTTATTCGCAGCTGTGTTAGTTTGGGCGAGGCAAAACGAGCCGAACCCTAAAAAGAATGCGGCAGTAACAACGATTTTCAGTTTCATCATGCACGCACCTTGACCAATATGCGTCAAACACGCGAGCAGAATCTGACGGAAGAATTCTCTCGGCCTAACTAACAGGAAAAATTGATTTCGAACCCGTGCACTCAGATGCATTCTGTTTGATTGGTTCAGCGATGCGAAAAGTCTCGACGAAGACAACCGGACATGCCTACAAATTACCTATGAAAAGACAATTCATCTTGTTTTCCATTACATCAATCGCGGCCGCTTCTGTTTGTTTCGGCCAGGCGAGTTCGCCCACGCCGGGGAAATTGGCGAAGGAAACGGAGATAACTGACTTCGAAAAAGCGGCCTGGGAGGCATTTAAGAACAAACGGGCTGACACGTTTAAGAAGCTTCTCTCGAAACGCTACTCCGGCGTGTACGCCGAAGGAATTAAGAGCGCAGATGCGGAGGTCGCGGACGTGGCGAAGATCGATCTGCGCGACTACTCCTTGGACGATATGAAGGTAACATTCCCGAGCATTGGCGTCGCAGTCGTAACGTACAAGGCCACGCAGCAAGCCACCTTCGCAGGGAAGGACATCTCTGGTGCATACAATTGCGCAAGTGTTTTGATTGTACGCCGTGGAAAATGGCTTCTCGTTTTTCACACCGAAGTAAAGGCGCAGTAAAGTTGTCGCGCCGACTCGAAAATCAAAGTGAAGTGAGCGTGTAGCTCGCTTCTAGATATCGGTCATCGCCCAGAATTTGCGAAACGCGCTTGGCCAGCTGCGGTCGATGACACTTTGTCGAGCAGAGATGCCCATGCGCTCCCGCAGTCCGGGATCGGTAACCAGCGCCCGAATGGCGCGGGTGAAATCATCGACGTCACGCGACTTGGTGATAAGACCGTTCGCCATGTCTTCTACCAACTCTTTAGGTCCGCCGGAATCAGAAACGACGACTGGCACGCCGGAGGATTGCGCTTCGATGATGACATTGCCGAAGGTGTCGGTCGTGCTGGGGAAAACAAAAATGTCAGCCGACGCGTACGCCATGGCCAATTCTTTACCCGTGAGGTAGCCGGTGAAAAATGCCTCCGGCAACGATTCCGCAAACGCCTCGGAGTGCGGGCCGTGACCAACGACAAAAAGTTGCACGGGAAGACCTTCATTGCGTAACCGCCGATAGGCATCAGCCAAAACATCGAGATCTTTTTCGCGTGAAATTCGGCCGACATAGAGAAGGCGGACCTCGCCATTTTGCGCACCAAATTTCTCAAAAAACGCGGGATCACGCCGTGCTGGAGTGAATAGTTCCGTATCGAGACCGCGCGGGAAAATTCTCAGTTTCCCGGGATCGAAGCCACGCTTGACCCAGCTCTGCCGATATTCTTCCGAGTTTACGAAGACGGTGTCGAGCTGACCATAGAACCAGTGCATGTAACCCCATGCGGCGCTTTCGAGAAAGCTATCCTCAGTGAGAATGCGGATGTATTGCGGAAAATCGGTGTGATAAATTCCGCTTGTTTGCAGATTGAGCATCTTGGCTGCAAGCAGTCCGGTCAACCCGACCGGCCCCGGCGTGCTGATGATAATTTCGGTAAATTTTTCCCGCTGAATGTAGTCGAGCATTCGAAGAATCGGCGGGAAGCTTAGCTTTTGCAGCTCGTATTCGGGCAACTCGAATTCGCCGATCGGCTTGAAATTCCTGATTGGAATGTCGTCGATATTCAACTCGCTGCGTGAAACGACCACAATCAATTCCTTTTCAGCGGATGCACCTGCGGCGGTCATTTTTCGAATCGTTGTCGCAACGCCGTTGACGTCATCGAGCGTATCGGTGAACCAGGCGCGTTTGCGATTTTGCAGCGCGGCAGGAATTTCGCCGGTCAACTCTTTGAAAATGCCACGCAGCCATTTTCGCGAGGGCGCCTGGCTGTGAAAACCGTAAATGTACGGCGTGAGGATCACCAGAATCGGCGCAATCGCGCTGAGGGCCTGCATGCTCTCGACCATGTTGCCGCTACTGATTTGCTGAACGAATTTTTGGAAAAACCGAAACGTGAGCTGCTCGGCAACCATGTTCGCCATGAGAAATGTGCGGCGCTCCGCCTCGCTGACGCCATCCAATTGCTCGGCGAGTTTCGCCTTTACTTCGGGCCGCGAAAAATAACCGGAAAGCTCTTTCCAGAGCGACACGTTCGCGGGTTTGAGCAGTTCGAAGATTTTTCCCGACAAGACAGCCTGTCCAAACAAGCTTCCTTTTTCTGCAAGCGTGAATTCGGTTGGATCGCGCCCTTCCATAAAACGCGAAAACATTTTTTCGAGCAGCGCGGCGCTCGGTCCGAGCTTTTCGTGGAAACGGTCTTCGATGAAACAGGCGACCGTGTTGTAGAAACCGTGCGACAGGGCGAGGGGAGTTCCACCGTGACCTTCCGCGCTGCAATTGCCGTTGCGAACATGTTCGAGAAATCGCTTCGCGGAATCTGCCGCGGGCGTTTCCGTATAAGCTGAAGCGGCAAATTGTCCGCCGTGATCATCCGAGCCGCCGACGGAAATCTTTTTCCACGGCTCCGCGTGTGTGGGTGCCAGGTTATGGCGATTTGCGAATAGATCGATCTTGCCGGGCGTCAGTTGGTTGAAAAGAGTCTGGGCAAGATCGCTTAAAAGGGCGTCGCGCAGACCGTTGATCCCCTCAAAATGCTTGAAAAGAAGGATAACCCGTTCCAGATGGCTCGTGTCAAGTTGGCCATTAACGCTGTAAAGAGGATGCGCAACCGCATGCGCGATTTGCGCCATTTGAAGATAGCGCTGCAGCTCAAAAATATTATCGCGGACGCGCTCGAGCTCGCGGTGTTGCTCTTGCGAAATTCCCCAAACGAGGATGTGCAGCTTGCATGGATCATGCGGAAAATAGGTCGTAACCTGTTCGCTAATAAACGTCGCAGGCAAATCTGCAATTTGCAGGCAGCCCTCGATTGTATCGTGATCGGTGATCGTCACGTAATCCATGCCGCGCTCCAGCAACTGCCGGCGCAGCTCCTTCGGATCGGAGTAGCTGTCGGGAAAATCGAGACGCCGGAACAGCCACTCTTCCGAGCGCGCACTGTAGCGCGAGTGAACGTGAAGGTCGCACTTGTTCATGTCTAGCTTCCGCGTCTTAATCTTTGTTCGGCGATCCAGTCCTGGTAAGTGGTCGCCGTCCTTGATCCGATCGCCGCGTCGATAAGATTCACAATCTGCCGCCAAATGGCCGGATGAGAACAGTCGGGCGGATGAATGCTTATGCGCAAGAGCGAATTACTCTTTGAGACCCGAAAGAGCGCTGCGTTCCAGGCACGGCTAACCGCGCATCGCCAGTTATTCCGGAGGCTGTAAACAATCGATCGCGCAGCAAACTCTCTGCCCAAACGCAGGTCGCACACCGTACGCAGCCGTGTGGTGTATTCCATTCCGGCGTCACGCGCGGCGCGCTCGCCTTCCGCGCCAAGCAACCAGGCTGGCGCGACAAAACCGCGTGGCTTCAAACCATGCGCGCGAAATTCATCCCGCGCGGTCGTGATTCGCCGCAGAGCTTCGTCATAGTCAAGATCGTAAAATTCCCCTTCGTGCTGCGTGTAAAACCTCGTCAGGACTTTGTCGCGCAAGCTTTCCTTCGGGCGTCGAGGCCGTTCATGAAAATAGCCGTGGATAACAACTTCATGGCCGTCTAATTCCAAATCCCGCAGCCACGAGACGAACTTTCGGTCTTTTGTGAACAATCCCTGATGATGATAATCGGGAACAACGAGAAGAGAACAGACCCGCACGCCGCGATGGCCTAGCGCGGCGATCATTTCATCGACCCGCTCGCGATTGGAAGGGGCCACATCGTGGATCGACACCACCAGAAAATCTCGAGACACGGCTGGCGCTGCCAGTACTGGCAAAAATTCCATCGTCGCTGTCGATTCCATTCAATCAAATTTTCGGCCTCGGTACGGCTTTGAACAAGGCGAAAAGGTGGAACGCGTTGTCCCTCGGCGCGCCGTAGGTCGCCGCGGCGACCGAAGGCGGCTCAATGCGTTGTCAAATAAACGGCGGCTTGGCCGCCTAATATTTGCGCCTTCGGCGATTGGTTTGGTCCGGCAGCTGCCGGATCTTCGGAGAAGCCGATCCACCTATCCCGTGCCCATCTTCACAATTTCCCGAAATTCCGATTCGGCCAGGGGCATAACCGACAGACGCGATTGCCGAACTAACGCGATTCCCTTCAGCCGCGGATTGCTTTTAATTTCGCGTAGCGTAACTGGCCGGCGCAGCGGTTTGATTGGCGCGAGATCGACAGCGCTCCAATCGCCCTCTTTTGCCGCGGGGTCGGGATAGGCCGGCCGCGTGACCTTGGCAATGCCGACTACCGCTTTATCCTCGCCACTGTGATAAAAAAGAACTTCATCGGCCTTTTGCATTTTGCGCAGATTATTTCGCGCCGTGTAGTTGCGGACGCCTGTCCAGGCAGTCTGGCTCTCGGCGACAAAATCCGACCACGAATAAGAGGAAGGCTCCTGTTTCACCAGCCAATAGTTCTTCATGCGAAGATCGTAACACAGGCTTCCAGTCCGCCACGGGACGGACTCGCTGCGGCGAGCCTGTCGCGTCGAGCGGGCGTCTCGCCCGCCGCAAATTAGAGGTCGCTTGAAAAGCGGCGCTCACTTGTTGCCTGACGCTGCAAGCAAGGCGCTGTTTGAATGCACGGAACAGAGACCATTGAATTAAAACACCCAGCAGGCTGGAAGCCCGCCTGACGTGTCAGGCAAGATTCCTGAATCACATCGCTCCTTATTCGACAATTACGCCCGCTTGTTTCACAATCGACCTGATGCCGCGGCTGCCATTCATCACGTTCGAAGGATCGGAGGGATGCGGAAAATCCACGCAAGTGCAGAGACTGGCGACGCGCCTCGAGCGATGCGAGATTCCATATCTGGTGACGCGCGAGCCTGGTGGTACACCCATCGGCGAGACGATTCGCGAGCTTCTCCAATTTGCTCCGCACAACGCCGGCATGACGCCGGAAACCGAGCTGCTCTTATTCGAGGCCAGTCGCAGTCAGCTCGTGCGCGAAACAATCAAACCGGCGCTGGAACGCGGAATGTGCGTGATCGTCGATCGTTTCTTTGATTCCACAACTGTTTACCAGGGCGCGGCACGAAAATTGGATCGGCAAATTGTCGAACGTCTGAATGCGTTCGCAGTTGGCGGCTGCGTCCCCGATATTACTTTCGTGCTCGATATCGATGCAGCAACCGCGCGCTCCAGAATGCAAGAACCGCGTAGAGCGGATCGGATGGAACAACAACCAGCGGAGTTTTACGAGCGCGTTCGTGGCGCATATCGGGAACTGGCTGAGCGCGAACCAAATCGCATGGTGCTCATCGATGGCTCGGGCGACGCAGACGAGATCGAGAGCGAAATTTGGAAAATACTTTCTTCGCGTTATCCAAATGTGACCGCTCACCACTGACCGTGACCATGACTTCTCACCTCTCACCTCTCACTTCTCACGTCCGATCTCCGACCTCCGACCTCTGATCAACATGGCCTTCTCGCAAGATACCGCGCTCGATCTCCTCCGCCGCGCCCACGAACACAATCGGCTCGCGCACGCCTATTTGATTTCGGGGCCGCCAGGCAGCGGAAAGCAGCGGCTCGCGGCGGACCTTGCCAGCCTTGTTAATGGCACAGCTGCCGGCGACGTTTTCTCTGCGAAGGCTCGCGAGATTTTCGTTGCCCAACCCGAATCGAAATCGCGGCGCATTGTCATTGAGCAGATTCGCGATCTTGAGCATGCGCTACAAATGCGCGCGTCAAATGGCCGGCGCAAGGTGGCGATTATTTGCGATGCCGACCGGCTGCAACCGCAGGCCGCGAACGCGTTTCTCAAAACATTGGAAGAACCGCCGAAGGATTCATTGATGCTTCTTCTAAGCGCCTTACCCGAAGCGTTGCCGGAGACAATTCTTTCACGGTGCATCGCAATCCCGCTTGCTCCAGACGGCCAGCCCAAAAATAAGACGGAAGAGGAAAAGCTCGTGAAATTACTACAGCAGGCCGCTTGTGAGCAGAGTTGGAGCATTCAGTATGCGTATCGATTGGCTCAGGAATTCCAGCGTCTGCTCCGCGCGGTTCGGGCACAAATCAAAAGCGCAACAGATCAGACATTAAAACAGGAGGAAACACGCTATAAGGATGCGACCGATGGCGCCTGGCTGGAAGCACGGGAAGAATACTACAAAGCGCTTACGGAAAGTTTTTACCTGCAACGGCGCGCCGGACTGATCGAAACATTATTCACCTGGTGGTCTGATGTGCTTCGGGCGAGTAACGGCGTAGAGCATCGTAATCTGCCCAACGCCGGAAAAGAAACAGGCGCGCTCGCGAAACGTTTCGGGACCGTCGAAATTTTGCGGCGCATCCGCTGCCTCGAAGAATTGCGCGATCATCTGGGTCGCAATATTCAGGAAGCGCTCGCCGTCGAAGTCGCTTTCCTGGCGATTTTCACGGCTTGATTTCGGAGCAGCTCAAACCGAAGAAAAACGAAGGTAACCAAGGTTTTTCAGGGTCGAGCTTTGAAAGGCTATAGGCAGATGAGCTTCCTCTCCCAGGCGGCTTATCGAGAAAAGAAGAAAACGCCACAGAAGAGCACGACCGCGGATTACACGGATAAAGACCTATTATCTCTTACCTATCCGTGCCATCCGTAGCCTGCCCGCCGTGGCGGGTTATCCGTGGTCACTTTCTCAGTCTTACGGATTGTTGAGAACGACTTGCGAGGCCGGCTTGCTTACTTCAATCTGATCACTCACTCTCTGGATTTTTGAGTCGTGCTCTTTGAGACGCGCAACGACAGTGTCCATCTCTTTCTTAAGCTCACTGATTGTCGCCTCGAAATCCTTGCGCTGCTGCGCGATGGTCACCTCCTGTTCTTCAACCTTGCGGTGCTCTTTCAGGAATTCGTTGAGTAGCATCGCATTCACCGCGTCGTAGCGCACGGTGTAAATCTCGCCATCGGAGTCGCGCACTACCAGGTCGGGGTTTACCTGAGCCACTTCCTCGGCGATCAAACCGAATTGCGGCGTGTCTTTGGTGTCGCTCTTATAGTGAAAAGTGACCGGCTTGAGCGAGAGAATGGCTTCGCTGGCCTTATCCATTGGTTGAATCTCTCTCTTAAATCGCTTCGATGAAACAATCGTGCCCAGCTGGCCGGCCGAATCTATCACCACGGGTATGCCAGTGAGTCCCACGGTGACCCCATTAATACCGGCTATAAAGGTTCTTGTCTGAGAACCGCCGATTCGGATGGTTTCGGACTCGCCGGCGACGCCAACGTTGCCGATATCGATATTGAAGTTGCCCGTGCTAAGATTGCCGCCGGCGCCAGTGCCCAAAGCGATATTGAATCCGCCGATGGTGTTGTTAGCGAGCGCAGCAAACCCGTAGGCCGTGTTGCTGGTGCCGGTGGTGTTGATACCGAGCGCACCAACACCATTGGCCGTGTTGTTGCCGCCAATGGTGTTCTTATAGAGCGCAGCAAAACCAGTGGCCGTATTGGCGTCGGCGGTGTTGAAATAGAGCGCAGCGTAACCATTGGCCGTGTTTTGGGTGCCGTCGGTGTTGTTCGCCAGCGCATAAGCACCGGTGGCACTATTGAAAAACCCGCTGGTGTTGCTAAAGAGCGAATAAACGCCAGTAGCGGTGTTGAAGCCGCCATTGGTATCGCTATTCAGGGCTCGAAGACCTGTCGCCGTATTTTGGTTGCCGCCAGTGAGCTGGTTAAGCGCCTGGAAACCAGTGCCCGTGTTCCAGACCCCAGTAGTGCGGCTGACGAGCACCCCGATACCTTCCCCGTTGTTGGAGCCGGCTATGGCGCCCTCCGTGTCGGGACCCACCGCTTGCACCGTCGGTGCAAGCCCAAAACAGACAAGCACGAGCGGGATGAGGAATCCCGCGCTGACGGGATTCACTGGTTTTCTAACAGGCGGAATTGTTGTTTTGACCTGAATTAATGGTTTCATAGGGCTTGTAATTTTCCTTTTCCTTATTTAGCAGAGTTCTTGTTTAGATGTGATTTTGACAAAAGGAGTTTTGCGAAAGACTGCGGCACCTTGTCAAGATTAAAAAACCACCCGCCTGAGGCGGGTGAAACGCGGTGGCTTGTTGCAGCTGTAGCCGGGGTCGGCTTGTCACGCCGTAGCCGTAAGCGAAGGCGGATGACCCCGGCTGGTATAGTGCGGCGACAGTTTTACGGTTTGTTGAGGACTACTTCTGGCGTCGGTTTGTTGACTTCAAGTCGGGCGCTCACTTTTTGAATTTGCGCTGCCTGTTCTTTGAGCAGCGCGGTGAGGGCTTGGATTTCTTTCTGGTGCTGCGCGACCGTAGTTTGAAAGTCTTTCTTTAACTCTTCGACTTTGCGGTGCTCTTTGAGAAACTCATTGAGCAACATCGCGTTCACCGCCTCGTAGCGCACGGTATTGACTTCGCCCTCCTTATCGCGCACCACCAAATCAGGATTGACCGCTTCCACATCCTCGGCCACCAGTCCAAATTGTGGAATGCCTTGCGGATCTATTCCCTTCTTGTAGCGGAAGGTGACTGGTTTGAGCGCAAAGAGCGCTTCGCTGGCTCGCTCCATTGGCTTGATTTCCTCTTTAAACCGTCGAGACGATGTTGTGGTGCCAAGTTTGCCGTCTGAATTAATGAACACGGCAGTTCCTCCGGAAGAGGTTTGGCCAAAGATGTTGCCGATATAGCAGCTGTTGCTCGCGTTCGCACCATCGGCGCCGATACAGATAACGTTATTGGCCGCGGTGACGCCGCTACCGGCGCCTTGGCCCAAGGCCGTGTTTTGGCTGCCAGTGGTGTTGTTAGAGAGCGCACCAGCACCGGTGGCCGTGTTGTTGTCGCCGGTGTTGAACAAGAGCGCATTAACACCGTTTGCCGTGTTGTTGAAGCCGGTGATGTTGCGATTGAGGGCTTGAAAACCGTTGGCCGTATTGCTGAGACCGGTGGTGTTTTTATAGAGCGCAGCAAAACCAGTGGCCGTGTTGAAGCTGCCGGTGTTGCGATACAGCGCACTGTAACCAGTGGCCGTATTGTAGTCGCCGCTAATGTTGTTCGCCAGCGAATAGGCGCCAGTGGCACTATTGAAAAATCCGCTGGTGTTGGCAAAGAGCGAAAAAACGCCAGTGGCGGTGTTGAAGCCACCAGTGGTGTCGCTGAACAGGGCTCGAAGACCCGTCGCCGTATTTTGGTTGCCGGCAGTGAGGTGGTTAAGCGCCTCGAAACCAGTGCCGGTGTTCCAGACCCCAGTAGTGCGGCTGACGAGCACCCCGATACCTTCGCCATTGTTGGAGCCGGGTATGGCGCCCTCCGTGTCGGGACCCACCGCTTGCACCGTCGGTGCAAGTCCAAAACAGGCAAGCACGAGCCGGATGAAATGGAAACCCCGTCGTAAAGACGGTCGATGTATGGGGCTTTTTGCAGAGAGAACGATTGCTTTCATTTTACAAACCTTCTTTTTCCAGGTGATTGGACTGCGTGGCTCGGATCTGAAGCAGGGCAGAAGAAGCTACCTGGCAAAGCGCGCTCTCCCTGGTGTAGATCGATTACTGGCGCCGAGCTTTGCAAAAATCCCGCCAACTCGGCAAGATAAAATCAACTTTAGTGTCTCTTAGCGTGTTTAGTGGACAACTCCTCTGCTTTCCTGGTTTCTGTTTAATTTTTGTAGTGGGATTTGCCCACGAAAGAATACCAAAAGCTCCAAAAAAGAGGCGGTTGAACAGGCTAAAAGCATACAAGCCTGCCTTCCGAAAATCCGTGTCATCTGTGCAATCCGTGGTTACGATGAGTCAATGATTGCATGATTGACACGCCAAGACGCAGACGCAGGATGTCGATCTAACGATGCGATTGGGAACCCCGCCTTAAAGAGAAATGCCGAAGGTTTCCGAATTCTACGGGATACAGATTATCTTTTATTTGAATGAGCACGGCACTCCGCATTTTCACGCGCGTTATTCTGGCGGGAGAGTTTCCATCGCCATAGAGTCTCTCGAAATTTTGAAAGGTTCGATTGCGCCGCGAGCTATGCGCCTGGTGTCCGAGTGGGCCGCGGCACATCGCGCCGAGCTTCTTGAATCCTGGAAGGAAGCGCGAGCCGGTCGCTTGCCAAAGCCAATTCCACCGCTTGAATAGGGTATGGACGAACAAGTCGTTACTGCGGTAGCGCCCACGAGAAATCACCGGGCAAAAATCACCTTTGCTGACGGGTTTAACGCCGAAATCGATTTGCGACCCGCTTTGCACAGTCCGGCTTTTGAGTCGCTTCTCGATGAGTCCGCTTTCCGGCAGATGACTGTCGATTACGATACGATCAGTTGGCCTAACGGTGCCGACATTGCACCGGAGACTTTGCGGTTTTGGTGCGAACTTGGCCGTGTCGCCAGTCAGGAAGAAGGCGACCAGCATTTTGCCGCGCAACAAAGGACAGCTCGTGTCGCGGAAGAACCGTGAGATTTGAGAATCAAGTCGCGGTTGTGACTGGAGCGGGGCGGGGGATCGGGCACGCGATCGCCATTCGGCTGGCGGGCGAAGGCGTGCGCGTGGCGTGCGTGAGCCGAACGGAAGCGAACGCAAAAAGAACCGCTGACGAAATCAACATCATCAGGGCCGATGCGGCGAAAGCGTACGCTGTCGATGTTGCGGACCACGCCACGGTTCAAAAAATTGGCGCGCAGATCCTGGAGGACTTCTTGAAGATCGACATCCTGGTGAACAACGCGGGCGTAACACGCGATGTACTGGCAATGCGCATGTCGTTGGAAGATTGGGACACGGTTATCAATACGAATTTGCGCGGGGCGTTTAGTTTTACCCAATCGATTGTTCGCTCCATGATTAAACAGCGCGGCGGCCGCATCATTAACATCAGTTCGGTGATCGGACTGATTGGAAATGCCGGGCAAACAAATTACGCGGCGAGCAAGGCCGGTTTGATCGGTTTCACCAAATCGCTCGCGCGGGAATTGGCCAGCCGCAATATCACGGTGAATGCGGTGGCGCCGGGATTCGTCACGACGGACATGACCGTCGGCTTATCGGATGAAATCAAAAGCACGATTCAATCGAAAATTCCTCTTGGCAGAACCGGCACGCCCGAAGACATCGCCAGCGCTGTAGCGTTTCTTGCATCCGCGGAGGCGAATTACATTACCGGCCAGGTGTTATGTGTCGATGGCGGGATTGTGATGTGATTTTCCAGAGTGTAGGGGAAGCTGTCAGCTTCCCCTACAGCTACAGCGCGCCTACATCTTCACACCGCGGAGCATGATGGTAATCCGCCCGTCGGCCAAAAGAATATCACCGGCTGAAACCCGACATTCGTAAACTGTATTGGCGGCCTCTCCAAACAAGCGGTAGGCACAAATCTGAAGTGGCGAAGCGACGTCATCCAGACGCGTCACGTGCAAACGTGCATCCCGTACCGCGGCCAGGTAGCCCGGTGGCGCGGTCACGCCCTCCGAGCGCGCACGCAATCCGCCATGCACGGCAGCGGCTTGGGCAGCGTATTCGAAAGCATGCACAGCCCATAACCGTCCATCGCGACGCAAAGGATTGGCCGGATCACGATGCGAATTACTGATGCAGACAATCGACCGATCGTCCCACTCGGTGACGCGATCCAACAGGCACATTAGGCCGGAGTGTGGAATCAGCGTGCGGATTTCCGCTTTGTTAATCGGTATATCGTGAGGATTCACCTTATAAACTAGAGGCCTTCACTAAATCGGTAATAGCCCAGCGTTTTAACACTGGGTTACATTAAGCAAAAACGGTGAGTCCCTTAGGGACGAAAGAAGCAGTGCCAGGATGGACAACCTTTGGAGGGAGAGGGATTTCTGTTGTCCCTCGTTGGGACTCAAAAAAATAAAATCCCATCTCGACCCAGCGTTAAAACGCTGGACTATTTTCAAAGCGCTCTTGTGGCTCTTGTTTGCGGGAGAGCGTGTAACCGTTTTTAAACCTTTCACGCGAGTTCCGAAGGCGTTCGGAATTGATCCCAAAGCGAGTAGAAGTTAAACCAGTTGTAAGGCGCGAGGCG
>Ga0137367_10001492_pt1 | contig 18409 bp, 18 predicted proteins | sample SagtaG_14_FD_104939 | JGI IMG/M metagenome (GOLD analysis project Ga0137367, IMG submission 104939) | Vadose zone soil microbial communities from Sagehorn Ranch, Mendocino, California, USA - Sage1_L_80_16 metaG | ecosystem: Environmental > Terrestrial > Soil > Vadose zone | place: USA... | reverse complement strand
GGTGACGGGCTGGGAATCCCGTCGCCGCATCAGTCCGACCCAGATGGCGTACCGCGGAACCGAGCTCCGCTTCAAGGTCTTCAACACCGAGGGGCGCTGGCGGCTGCGGTTGAATGGTCGGGGAATTAGTGCTGCGGGATTCGTGCGTGGCTGCATGACGCTCAACGCCTTCGATGTCGGACCGACCGGCTGGTACCGCATCCAGTCTCCCGACTTCAAGCGCTGGCCACGCCAGGCCACGACGTACAAGCTCGGGCTCGGCTGTTGAACCCATCCGGCACGGCCTTCCGAGGTCTCTGTCAGGATGTGCGCGGTGAGCCGGGCGCAAAGCCATTCGATCCTTATCGTCGAGGACGAGCCGAGCATCGCCTCCTTCGTCGCCATGTATCTGAAGCGGGCCGGCTTCGCCGTTCGCGTCGCCGTAACGGGGGAGGACGCGATCGAGCAGGCGGGCGCCGAGGCGCCCTCGTTGATCGTGCTCGACCTCATGCTCCCGGACCTGGACGGGATCGACGTGTGTCGCCGCGTGCGCCAGCGCTCTGACGTCCCGATCCTCATGCTGACCGCCCGCGACGACGACATCGACAAGATCATCGGGCTCGAGGTCGGCGCCGACGACTACCTCACGAAGCCTTTCAATCCGGGCGAGCTAGTGGCCCGGGTCAAGTCGATCCTGCGACGCGCGAACCCGGAGCGCCGCGAGCTCGAGAGCGCCTACCTCGAGCACGGCGATCTGAGCATCGATGCCGGGCGGCGCGAGGTCACCGTCGGAGACGATGAGATCCAGCTGGCGCCGAAGGAGTTCGACCTCCTCTGGGAGCTCCTGGACCACCAGGGGCTCGTCCTCAACCGCGACCAGCTGCTCGAGCGAGTCTGGGGTTACACCTTCGCCGGGGACACCCGCACGGTCGACGTCCACGTCCGCCAACTCCGGCGCAAGCTCGGCGACGCTTCGCCGATCGTGACGGTCTGGGGCGTCGGCTACAAGGTCTCCGCGGAGCCGAAGGTCGCCCGCGCCTCCTAGGCGGGCCGTTGCGCTCCCTCCGCTACCGGATCCCCGCGTTCTTCCTCGTCGGGGTGCTCGTGGCAGCGGCGATCACCGCGCTTCTTGCGGTACGGCTCTTCCGGGACGACTCTCGCGACCGCACGCTCTCCGAGCTACGCCGTCAAGCGGCCGGGCTCGCGCGCCTGTACGAGGAGCAAGCGATCCGGAGCGTCGACGAGGCGAAGCAAGCGCCCGGCTTCGCGGCTCCGCTCCTGGAAGAGGCGACTGGCTCCCGCATCTACTACGCCGGCCTGGAAATCTTCCCCGGCCAGAAATCGGGACTACGGCCGCTCGACCGCGACGTCCTCGATTGGCAAATGCTCGAGGCCGGCAAAGTCGAGACGTTCGAGTTCAAGCCGCCCGGCAGCGACCGCGCCTACCTTGCCGCGGCCCATCCGATCACGGTCGGCGGGGAAACCTTTGGCGCCCTCGTCGTGGCCAAGCCGCGCACCCAGCTTCGTTCCGGCTGGCTTCCTCTCGCTGGGCGGATGGGCCTGGCGTTCCTCGGAGGACTCGCCGTCGCCGCCAGTCTCATCTGGTACCTGTCCCGGAGGCTGACGAAGCCTGTGCTCGCTCTCTCGCGGGCCGCTGATCAGGTCGCGGCGGGCAACTACGACGCCGAGCTGCCGCAGTCTCAAACCGGCGACGAGGTCGGCCAGCTGACCGACCGCTTCCGCGAGATGACCCAGAAGCTCAACGAGGCCCAGCGGCGGGAGCGCAACTTCCTGATGGTCGTCTCTCATGAGCTGCGCACGCCCGTCACCGCCATCCGGGGCCATGTGGACGCCCTCCGGGAGGGTCTCGCGGAGGATGCGGAGGCTCGTGACGCCTCCCTGGCCGTCATCCGAGCGGAGACGGATCGGCTCGCCCGGCTCGTACGCGACGTCCTCGACCTCGCGCGCATGGAGGCGCACCAGTTCACGCTCGAGGAGGAGGAGGTCGAGCTACGCAGGCTGGTCGAGCAGGCCTATCAGAGCTTCACGGAGGAGGCCCGGCGCCGCGGGATCGACTACGAGTGCTCGTTCGGCGCCGACCCCGTCATCTCGACGGACGGCGACCGGGTGCTTCAGGTCGTGTCCAACCTGCTCGACAACGCGTTCGCGTGGACGCCTGACGGAGGCCGCGTCGCGCTCGAGCTCGCTGCCGAGAACGGCAAGATCGCAGTCAGCGTGTCCGACTCCGGGCCGGGGATCGGCCCTGCCGAGCGGGAGCGCATCTTTCGACCCTTCTGGTCGCGCGCGGGTGACGGGACCGGGCTCGGCCTTCCGATCGCTCGCGAGCTGGCGCACGCTCTGGGGGGAGAGCTCGCGCTCGAGTCCGAGGTCGGCAAAGGGTCCCGCTTTGAGCTACGGCTGCCGGCGGGCAGGCGTTAGCAGGACATAGGAGGGCTTGACGAAACATCAGCTGTGCCGCCGGAGGCGCGCCGCTCGCCCCAACGCATCCGCGTTCAAAATGACGAGTCGCCCCGTATCTCAAGTCGATACGAGGGCTCCCTGCGTCCTTGCCTCGGAACGACCAGCGCGTCCCGGCGACGAGGGGCGTTCCGCCAAACCCTCCTAGGCGCCGGGCTTGCGCTCGATACGGTACACCGGCGCGGCGGCCGGCTGATTCTCGAGGGCTCGCTCGAGCCGGTCGAGGACGCGCTCGAGGCGATCGAGCCGCCGCTCGACTCCGCGCCAGCCGGATGTGATCAGCTCGACCAGAAGAGCGAGATCCTCGACGCGAGCCTTGCGCTCTGCGGCGAGGTCGCCCTGGAGCCGCTCGAGACGACGGATCGTCTGGCCGGAGAGGCCGCGCACCTCGGCCAGGTGGCGCGCGACGGGGAGGACTTCCTCCCGAAGACCCTGCTGGAGCGCGCTCTCGAGGCGATCGGGCATGCCGGTCTCGAGCTCGGCGGTGGTAACGGCCAGAGCTTCGAGACCTGCCCGTGCGCGCTCGAGGAGCGCCTCGAGGGCGGCATCCTCACGGCCGCCGTCACCGGCGGCGGCGAGGCGAATACGGGCTCTTTCGATGGCGTCGCGATCCATGGGCCGCAGCTTAGTCTTCATTCCGGATGTCGGCATGAGGACGTCCGATCTTGACTACGAGTTGCCGGCCGAGCTCATCGCGCAGCGGCCCCTTGCCCGCCGGGACGACTCGCGCTTGCTCGTGTACGAGCGTTCGACGGGCCGGGTGGAACACACTCGCTTTGGCGACTTGCCGACGCTGCTTCCTGCCGAGACGCTCGTCGTGGTCAACGACACTCGTGTGCTTCCCGCGCGGCTGAAGCTGAGTCGCCCGGGCGGCGGGGAGGCCGAAGTCCTCCTGCTCGAGCGGCTCGAAGGCGACCAGTGGGAGGCACTCGCGCGACCTAGCCGGCGCTTGAAGCAGGGGATGCGGCTCGGAGCGGTGGAGTTCCTCGAGAGCCTGGGTGGGGGTCGCTGGCGGATCCGGCTCACCGGCGAGCCGGCGGGGGAGGCTCCCCTGCCGCCCTACATCACCGAGCCGCTCGCGGATCCGGAGCGGTACCAGACGGTCTACGCGGCGGAGACCGGATCTGCGGCTGCGCCGACGGCGGGATTGCATTTCACGCCCGAGCTCCTGAGCCGGCTCGAGATCGAGCGGGTCAGGCTCCACGTTGGTCTCGACACCTTCCGCCCCATCACCGCCGAGACGCTCGGTGGGCACGAGCTGCACAGCGAGCGGTACGAGGTCGAGTCCGACGCCTGGGAGCGGATCCGCGCGGCGCCTCATGTGACCGCGATCGGGACGACCACGGTGCGGGTGCTCGAGTCGCTCGAGCGCGGTGCACCGCTCGCCGGGCGCACGAGCCTCTTCGTGACCCCCGGATTCGAGTTCGCGCGCGTGAACGCGCTCGTGACCAACTTCCACCTGCCGCGCTCGTCGCTCCTGGCGCTCGTCATGGCCTTTGCGGGAATCGAGGAGACGAGGCGACTCTACGCGCTCGCGATCGAAGAGCGCTATCGCTTCTACTCGTTCGGCGACGCGATGCTGATCTTGTGAGGGGCCACCCCTTGCCTCCTCCCGGATTCAGCGTACGCAGGGAAACTTCGCGTGTGTTGCGCGGAGTGGGGCGAAAGAGGAAAAAGGGGGCACGGTGAGCTTCGAGATCACTGCGACCGACGGCGAGGCCCGGGCCGGCGTTCTCCACACCTCGCACGGCGATGTGCCCACCCCCGCCTTCATGCCCGTGGGGACGAAGGCGACGGTCAAGGGGCTCGACCCCGTTCGCCTGCGGGAGCTCGGCACCACGATCCTGCTCGCAAACACCTACCACCTGCACTTCCGGCCGGGAGCCGAGCTGATCGAGGAGCTTGGCGGCCTGCACGCGTTCATGGCCTGGGACGGGCCGATCCTCACCGATTCCGGGGGCTTCCAGGTCTTCTCGCTGCGCGACACGATCAGTGCTGTCGACGAGGATGGGGTTACGTTCCGGTCGGTGTACGACGGGCAGCCCGCGCGCTTGACGCCCGAGCTGGCGGCCGACGTCCAGCGCCGGCTCGGGTCCGACGTCGCCATGTGCCTGGACGTCTGCCCTCCGGCGGACGTCTCGCGCCCGGAGCTCGAGCTCGCGACCGAGACGACGACGCGCTGGGCCGAGCGGCAGCTCGCCGCGCCGCGCGCCGAAGGCCAGCTCCTGTTCGCGGTGGCGCAAGGCGGAAACGATCGCGACCTTCGTCGCCGCTCGATCGAGGAGCTGGCGGCGCTCGGGTTCGACGGGCTCGCGCTCGGCGGGCTCAGCGTGGGCGAGGAGCGCGGAGCCATGCTCGAGACCGTGTCGTGGTCGGCACCGCTCCTACCCGCCGACCGGCCCCGCTACTTCATGGGCATCGGGGATCCGGCAGGCATTCTGGAGGTCGTCGCCCGCGGAATCGACATGTTCGACTGCGTGCTGCCCACTCGCCTCGGCCGGACGGGCTCCGCGCTCACCTGGGAGGGGCGCCTGAACCTCCGAAACGCGCGGTTCGCGCGCGACCGGGAGCCTCTGGACGAGGATTGCCCCTGTTCGGCGTGTAGCCGCTTCAGCCGTGCGTACCTGCGCCATCTGGTCAACCAACAGGAGCTCCTCGGCTTGATACTTTTGTCGGAGCACAACGTCCGATTCCTGCTCGACTTGACGGCTGGGGCGCGGGCGGCGATCGAGCGAGGTGAGCTCGCCGCGTACAAGGCGGCGGCCCTCCACCGCCTCGAGCAAGCCACCGCAGCGCCAGGCCAGGAGGTTTCTCGTGGGTAGTGGTTTCTTCCTCGTCCTTCTAGCGATGTTCGCCTTCCTGTACTTCCTGCTGATCCGCCCGCAGCGGGCCCAGCAGCGGAAGCATGCGGAGCTGCTCGGCGCCCTCAAGCCTGGCGACGAGGTCCTGACCGCAGGGGGCATCTACGGCGAGGTGGTCCAGCTCGACGAAGAGCGCGTGATGCTCGAGATCGACGAAGACGTGCGCATTGCCGTGGCCAGGCGCTCGATCGCGAGCATCGTCCCGCCCGAAGAGCTGCAGCGCCTCGAGGCTGCGGAGGAGGACCAGACCGACGAGGGACTGGACGTGGAGGAGCCGCTCACCGCGGAGGAGCGCACCTCCAGCCGCTAGACACTTGCGCCGTTACCTCATCATCCTCGCCGCCATCTTCGCCGCCGTCGGCGGCGTCGTTGCGCTGGCGCTGTTCAAGACGCCCACCCTCGGGCTGGACCTCCAGGGCGGGCTCGAGGTCGTTCTCCAGGCGAAGGCGCCTCGCGGGCGGGAGATCACACAGGAGGACCTCGATCGCTCGATCGAGATCATGCGGCAGCGCGTGGACAAGACCGGCGTGGCCGAGCCCGTCATCACCCGGCAGGGCAACAATCAGATCGCCGTCGAGCTCGCCGGCGTCCACGACGCCGCCCGCGCCGCAGAGCTGGTCGGCCAGACGGCGCAGCTTCAGTTCTACGACCTGCAGGGCGACACGCTTCCCCCAACTGCAACTGCGAACGGCGGGATTCAGCCGAGCCTCGCCCTCCTTCCATTGCTCCAGAGCCAGCAGAAGCTCGCGGAGAAGGGGACGCCGACCGCCTGGTACCTCTACTCGAGCGCTAGCAAGCGCCTCGCCGGCCCGGCCGACTCCAAGGAAGAGATCCTGCGCGATTTCGGCGGTCAGGCGCCCGAAAATTCGAAGTTCTACGCCGTCCCCCAGGGGCGCACGATCCTGACCTGCGGGCCGAGCGCCCGGCTCTGTCCGGGAGTGAATCAGGTGCCTCCCACCCGCAACTACTACTACCTCTTCAAGTACGAGCCGACCAATGCCGAGAAGCCGATCCCGGAGCTGACCGGGAGCGACCTCAAGGGGGAGGGAACACGACAGGACTTCGGGCAGAACAACGAGCCCATCGTCACGCTCGAGTTCACGAACAAGGGCGGGGACAAGTTCCACGAGATCACCCGCCAACTCGCGCAGCGAGGGCTCCAGCAGGCCAACCTCGCGGGTGCGTCCGGCGCGGAGCGGGAGAACTACAACCAGAGCTTCGCGATCGTCCTCGACGGCGAGATCCGCTCGTTCCCGTCGATCGACTTCGACAAGCTGCCCGACGGGATCGCGGGCGGGCGTGCGGAGATCAGCGGCCTCGACTCGATCGGGGAAGCCAAGGACCTCGCGCTCGTGCTCCAGACCGGCGCGCTGCCGGTGGAGTTCGTCCAACTCGAGCGCCAGGACATCTCCGCCACGCTCGGTGAGGACTCGCTCCACCAGGCGTTGATCGCGGGCATCGGCGGTCTGCTCGCCGTCGCCCTCTTCCTGCTCCTCTTCTACCGCTTCCTCGGGGTTATCGCGATCCTCGGCCTCGGCATCTACGGCGTTCTCCTCTACGGCGCCATTCTCATCTTCAACGTCACGATGACGCTGCCGGGGTTCGCGGGCCTCGTGCTCACGATCGGCGTGGCCGCGGACGCGAACGTCGTCATCTTCGAGCGCATCAAGGAAGAAGTGCGAGCCGGCAAGTCCGTGCGCGCCGCGATCGCCACGGGCTACCGCAAGGGCTTCAACACGATCGTCGACGCCAACGTCGTAACCATGATCACGGCGGCCGTCCTCTTTGTCACCGCGACCGGCGGAGTCAAGGGATTCGCCCTCATGCTTCTGATCGGAACGCTGATCTCGATGGTGACCGCCGTCGCGGCTACCCGCGCTCTGCTCGGAGTCGTGGCCGGGTTCCGCTGGTTCAACAACCCGGCGTTCATGGGCGCAAGCGCGCAGAAGATCCCCGCCTGGCAACGGGTCGATTTCATCGGCAAGACGAGGGTCTGGTTTGCGCTCTCCGGAGTCGTCCTCCTCGTCGGAATCGCGTCACTCGGCTACCAGGGGCTGAACCTCGGCATCGATTTCAAGGGCGGCAGTCAGATCACCTTCAAGACGCCGCAGGCGCACAGCGTCCAGGACGTGCGCGGGGAAGCGGCTTCGCTCGGGCTGGGAGACGCCGTCATTCAGGGCCGCGGCACGGCTGAGGGCGGCGGCTACAAGCAATTCCAGGTCCGCACGAAGTCGCTGTCGCTCCAGACGCAGAACGATCTCCAGAACGCGCTCAAGACGAAGTTCGCGGCCAGCTCGGTCGGGGTCAAGAACGTCTCCGCGAGCTTCTCGCAGCAGATCCTGAAGAAGGCGCTGATCGCGGTCATCGTCTCGCTGCTCCTGATCGTCGGCTACGTGGCCTGGCGGTTCGAGTTCAAGTTCGCCGTTCCCGTGCTGACAGCCCTCGTGCACGACATCTTCATCACCCTCGGGATCTACTCGGTGACCGGCCGGGAGGTGACGACGGCGACGGTGGCCGCTGTGCTGACCATTCTCGGGTACTCGATCTACGACACGATCATCATCTTCGACCGCGTGCGCGAGAACGTGCCGCTGATGCGGCGCTCGAGCTTCGCCGCGATCGCCAACCAGTCGCTCTGGGAGACGATCCGCCGCTCGCTCGCGACGACGTTCATCACCCTGCTGCCGGTCTCGTCGCTCCTCATCTTCGGCGGCGACACGCTCAAGGACTTCGCCTTCGCGCTGCTCGTCGGTATCGCCTCGGGCGCGTACTCGACCATCTTCATCGCGACGCCGCTCCTCGTCTACCTCAAGGAGCGCGAGCCGGAATTCGCGAAGCGGAAGACGGCAGGCCTGAGGGAAAAGCTGGAGGATGCCGAGGTCGACGAGCCGCCGATCGTGGAGGAGCCGGAAGAGGTGGCTGTCGCCGAGCCCGTGGCGTCAGCGCCGGCGCCGCCGCCCGACGGGGACGGGGCGGCAGCGGCTCGACGTGAGGAGCGACGAAAGCGCAGGCGGGCGAGACCTCATGGCAGAGCCAGGTAACAACAGCTCCGGCAGGCTTCGCGAGCTCGCGGAGGAGGTGCTCCTGGCCGGAGTCGGCGCCGTCGCGCTGACCAAGGAGAGGGCCGACGAGCTGGTCGGGGAGCTGTCCGCCAAGGGCAAGCTCACCCAGGACGACGCCAGAAACCTCGTGGACGAGGTCATGGGACGCTGGCGCGGCGATGCGCTTCGCGTGGGCGAGCGTGCCGGGTCGACGATGACGTCCTTCTTCCGCGAGCTCGGCCTCGTCACGCGCCGCGAGCACGAGGAGCTCGAGCTCCGGCTCGCACAACTCGAGCATCGTTTGCGGCTGGTCGAGAAGCAGGAGCCGTGAGCACCCGCCCGGCCGTCCGCAGGCTCGGCCGCATCTCTGAGATCTCCCAGGTCGCGGCCAAGCACGGCTTCGGCTATCTCTTCGAGACGCACGGGCCCGGAGCGTTTCTTTCTCGTCGCCAGCACGAGATCGCGCCCGAGCCGGACGCGGGCTCGACGCGTGGCCAGCGTCTCCGCCAGATGCTGGACGAGCTCGGCCCGACCTTCGTCAAGTTCGGCCAGCTGCTCTCGACCCGGCCCGATGTCGTCCCGCCCGACATCGTCTTCGAGCTCAAGGCGCTTCAGGACGACGTCACCCCCTTCTCCTTCGAGGAGGCCGAACAGGTCATCCGAGAGGAGCTCGGCCTCACCGTGGAGCAGCTCTTCCTCGAGTTCGACGAGACCCCGATAGCGGCGGCGTCCATCGGCCAGGTGCACCGCGCGGTGCTCCCCAACGGACGGGGCGTGGCCGTCAAGGTGCAGCGCCCGGAGGCCCCGCGCCAGATCGAGGCCGACCTCGAGCTCATGTACCAGGTCGCGCGCCTCGTGCGCGAGCGCGTGAAGGCGCTCGAGTTCATCGACACCGTAGCGCTCGTCGACGAGTTCGCGAGGACGATCCGGCAGGAGCTCGACTACCGGATGGAAGCGAGGAACGCCGAGCAGTTCCACCGTAATTTCGTCGGCCACCCGCACGTTCGTGTCCCGCGCGTCTTCTGGAGCTACTCGCGGACGCGCGTGCTGACCCTCGAGTTTCTGGATGGCGTGCACCTGCGCGATCTCGACTTCTCGACGTACACGATCGACGAGCGCCGGCGGCTCGCCTACCTGGTGGCCGAGGCGTGGATGCACATGATCTTCCGGCACGGGTTCTTCCACGCCGACCCGCACCCGTCGAACATCATGGTGCTCGAGCAGAGCGAGCACATCGGCTTGGTCGACTTCGGGATGGTCGGGAAGCTCACCGACGAGGACATGTCGAAGCTGACCGGTCTCTTCATCGACGCGGTCAACGAGCGGATCGAGGCGCTCCCGCGGCGGCTCGCTGCGCTCGGCGTCCGGTACCCGAAGGACAAGGAGGAGGAGTTCATCACCGAACTCCGCGACGTCTATTACCGCTACTACGGCGCGCGGCTCTCAGAGATCGACCCGATCCAGCTCATCCGCGAGGCCTTCGCGCTGATCTACCGGATGCACCTGCAGCTGCCGACCCGCTTCGTCCTGCTCGACCGGGCCATCGCCACGCTCGGCTCGGTGGGCATGGAGCTCTATCCCGACTTCAACGTCTTCGACGTGGCGAAGCCGTACGCGCGGGAGCTCATGATCGAGCGCTTCACGCCGCAGCGCGTGGTGCGGCGCACGGCCGGGGAGGCCTCGAACCTCGCCCGCATGCTCAGGGAGCTTCCGTACCAGGTGCACGACACCATGGAGCAGGTGCGCGACGGCCAGATCGAGGTGGGCTTCCGCCACGAAGGCCTCGACGACCTCTTCCAGCACATGGACCGGGTGGCAAACAGGCTCGTGATCGCGATCGTCGCCGGGACCGGCGTCATCGGCTCGGCGCTGCTCGGGATCTTCGGCGACTCTGGCCCGCACATCCTCGGGCTGCACGTGTTCTCGATCGTCGGCTTCAGCATCTCGACGCTCCTCGGGCTCTGGCTCGCCTGGGGCGTGATCCGGTCCGGCCGGCTCTAGCAGCTTCGAGCGGCTACTGGCCGCGGGCGTACCAGACGTTGCCCGGGCCGTTGTAGGAGAAGCCCTCGCCCCAGAGCGCGTGCGTCATGCCCGCGCCGTCGATGTCGAGCTCGAAGTAGTCGCCGTACGGCTCGGCATACCCGTCGAGCGGAGTCGCCGACTTGTAGCCGTACCCGGTCACGAACTGGGAGAGCTTCGCCTCGGCGGACCAGGTGGCGCCGCCGTCGGTGGAGGACCGGTAGTAGGTGTTCCAGCGGGCGTTCGAGTCGTCGTTACCCGTGTCGAAGCCGTTGCGGTCGTCCTGCCACGCGATGCGAACCTCGCCGTTGCCACGCGCGGCCATCGCCGGGAAGAGGTTGTTGGAGCCGGTCGGCGCGAGGGAGACCTCCTGGCGGCGATCCCAGCTGGCCGCTCCGTCAGGCGAGCGCGCGAAGTACATTCGCTGCACGCCGTACTTCACGCTGGCTGCATCCCAGAGGACGTAGATGCGGTCGCGGGCGTCGATTGCGAGCGCCATCTGCGCGCCCCAGTAGTCCCAACCGGGGCAGCCGCATTGCTTGGGTGACTGGGAGACGTCCACGAGCGTCGTCGTCCAGGTCTTGCCGCCGTCCGTCGACTTCGTGACGTACAGGTTCTTGACACCCTTCGCCTGGCCGGGGCTGTTGACGCCGTTCCAGGCGAAGTAGGCGTTGCCCTTCGAGTCGATGGCGCCGCCACTCGGAAGCGAGACGCCGAGCTCGGAGTTGGTCGTCCCGACCATGTTGTGTGTCGACCACGTCTGCCCGCCGTCGTGGGAGACGGAGGCGAAGATCTTCTGCTGCGTGTGGTAGACGAGGTACACGTGCCCACCGCGGGCGGCGAGGATGTCCTTGTCGGTCCCGCGCTGGAGCGGCTCGACGAGCATCACGCGCCAGGTCTGCCCGAAGTTGTCCGAACGGGCGACGAACTGGCTCGACTTGTCGTTCTGCATGAAGGCCGCGTACACCGTCTTGCCGTCGGCGGCGTCGACGACGATCTGGGGATCGTCCTGGCGAGTCGTGGAGGGCCAGAGTGCGCGGGGGTCCTCCCAGGTCGCGCCGCCGTCGTTCGAGACCTGCAGCATGGTGTGCGGGCTTGGACATGTCGGGCAGCTCGGGTCCGGATCGCCTCCTGAGGTGGAGGTGAAGCCGACGTAGTGCGTCCAGCTCGCGTACACGTGCCCGGCGCGATCCGCGGCGATCGCCGGCTCCCAGTCGTCCCCGTGCTCGAAGCCGAGTCGGACCGGGAACGTAAAGCTCGGCGCAGCCGCGGAGGCCGCCGTCGCCCCGAAGACAACGGCGCACGCGAGCACAACCCCGATCAGCCGCAACCTCATCCCGCGCCGATGATCGCACCTTCTGCGCGGGCTGACAAGGCGGTTCGCGTTTGCTAGCCGGAGCGGTGCAGACGTCCGTCGGGGCCGCGCACGAACATCCTCACCTCGCCCGCGGCCCGGACCGCTCGCGGCCGAATGTAGACGACGCCATCTCCTGCCCTCTTGGAAGACGGGGTCTGGGGAGGGGTTGGCTCCAGGAAGGTGTCCGCCGGCGGCCTGCCTTCGGCGATCCGCTGCGCAAGTGCTCGTGCGCCCGCTGTGTCCACGACTGAATTGTCCACCCGCAGATGGGCACCACACCTGTCGTCCGTCCGTTTCTTACTGGACATTCGGGCAGTAGCCGAGACGGACGGCTGTGTACAGGTCTGTCCAGAGTTTGTTGCGCTTCCTCGCCAAAGGACATCTTGGCGGGCCGCGAAGTGGTTGCTAGCGTCGGCGCCGTGGTGCGAGGAACGGTTCTGCTGGTCGAGCACGAGGGTCCGGTGCGGGCCTACCTCGAGCAGCAGCTCGCGGACGACGGCTTCGAGGTGCTGGCCGCCGACCGCGGCGTGCAGGCCCTCGACCTCGCCGAGGAGGTGAAGCCCGACCTCGTCCTCCTGGACGCCGTCCTACCCGACGCGTCCGGATTCGAGCTCTGCGGCCGCCTGCGCGACGGAGAGCCTGGGCGCCGCTGGAACCGCGACGTCCCCGTCATCATGGTGAGCGCGCGCGGCGATCCCGTCGACCGCGTGCGCGGCTTCGCGCGGGGCTGCGACGACTACGTCGTGAAGCCGTTCGTCTACGACGAGCTGCTCGCGCGGATGCGTGCTGTCCTCCGCCGCTCGAACGGGCTGCGGCACCCGCGCTTGACGGTGCGCGACCTCGAGATCGACCTCGCCTCCCGAGTCGTCACTCTGGCCGGCGAGACGGTGCAGCTCTCCGCCAAGGAGTACGAGCTCCTCGTCGCGCTCGCCGAGGATCCCGAACGGGTCTTCAAGAAAGAAGAGCTCCTGCGCAACGTCTGGGGCTTCCGGTCGCTCGGGCGTACGCGCACGCTGGACTCTCATGCGTCGCGGTTGCGGCGCAAGCTCAACCGCTCGCCCGAGACCGCCTACATCCTCAACGTGTGGGGAGTGGGGTACCGGCTCGTCGCGACGGCGGGCTAGGGCTTCGTCACGCTCACGAGCACGATCTCCTCGTGGTTGCCGCTCACGGTGTGCTCCTTGATGTCCCCGACGCCGGCGACGTACCATTTGCGCTCTGCGACGCCCGGGTCGAGCTTCGGGGCCGTCTCGACTGTCAGCAAGGTGTCCGGGTAAGAGCCGTTCGGCACGGTGACGGAGCCACCCGGTCCAAGAACCCGCGCCTGGTCGAGGGCGTAGCGCGGGTAGTACTCCTGGCGGTACGTGTCGCCTTGCTGAGGGTCGCCGGGCATGATGATCCCCGGCTCCGCGCCTGCGACTCCAGCCTCCCAGGAGTCGTCTGCCTTCACGAATTTGCCGTGGTGAAGCTCACGCGTGTCCTCGCCCACGTACCAGACGTTGCCCTCCTTGTCCTGGGCGTACCAGTCCAGCGTGTGTTCGATCGGCGTGCCGCGAGAAGAGACGGTGTCTCGCACAACCACGCACTTGATGCCGAGGATCGTCTTCGTCCGGTGGGTGACCACCATGTCGTCGTTTTGGGGAGTCTTTCCGTTCTCGGCGACGCCTCTGTAGTGAAAGCCGGTTCCCGGCAAGAGCGGGAAGTAGCGGTTGTCGATCGTCGCGACGAAGTTGGCGGGATCGATCTTGGGTGCGTACGTCCCGTGGATCGGAGCCAGGGCCGAAGCCGAGGCGCCCCGCTCGGAGACCGTCGAGGCTGTCGACGAACCGCTCCCCTGCTTCGAGGAACCGCAGGCGGCTGCAAGTAATGCCAGAACCGCCAGGGCGACCAGCGACAACGAGACGTACGGTCGAGGCCTGAGTCGTCCGGTCATGTCGTCCTCCATCCGGTCGTTCAGCGCCCGCGCTGATACCAGATCTACCCGCCGTCCATGAGAGGAAGATGAGAGAGGGCTAGGTCGTGATCGAAGCGCGTCGAGGCCTCGGAGCCGAGCGCGGGGGTCCACTTCTTCACGTGGTGGAGGTCCTCCTGAGGGTCGTAATCGTGGAAGGCCGCGCCCTCGACGTCGATCGTGAACAGGTGCCAGTCGGCCGGGCCGGCGCCCGGCCGAGACCTGCGTCGGATCATGTCTCGGAGCCGAGGCCGCCTCGACCACCTGGCGCACCAGCTCGCCGCTCTGAGCCACGAGGATCGGCCCGAACAAGGCGTCGCGGGCGGCAAACAAAGCCTCGAACGGTAAGCCCTTCGTCGAGCGCGTGTCCGGATACCGACGCGCGATCCTCGCGCGTATCGAGCTGACGACCGAGGCGGAGCCGTATCGCTGCTGAACACCTGCTTCCTCGTCGGCGAAGGCGAAATCGACGAAGAACGTGAGGACTGGTGGCTTGACGCCTACGTATGCGTGAACGAGTAGGCGCAAGGCCCACCCGCCATCGGCGCAGAACCGCCTGAAAGATTCCGTCAGCGCAGCGGTTCCGGATCAGCTAGGTCGGATGCGTGATGCGCCGCGTCGGAAATCGATGGGGGTCGAGCGCCGCTGTGAGCGAGTCCGCGCAGAGCCTCTTCTGCGCGTATCTCTAGCCGCCTGCGCCGCTGACGGAGGCCTCCTGGTACGGGCATCGGGATCGGCCCGAACAACGCACCCAAGAATGACAACGTGGTGAAGCCGTTCGAGGTTTTGTTTGACGCCCGTAACGCCCTGTTCGGGCCGATTCCGCTAACTCAAAAGACCGGGTGAGCACGTGCGGACTGCTCGTTGCGCTCGCCGAGGATTCCGGGCTAGGGGATCCCGATCCTCACTTCGCAGCCGAACGCGGAATCACCGTTTCCGCCATCGCCGTCACACCTGTCCCGGCCGAAGCCGCCGCTTAGCTGGTCGCTCCCCCTTCCACCCAACAGATTGTCGTTGTCGGCGCCCCCCCAGAGGCTGTCGTTACCACGGCGGCCCTTGATGAGGTCCTGATCACTGCCTCCGAACAGGCGATCAGCGCCGTAACCGCCCCCAATGGCATCCGCTCCCTCGCCTCCGTAAATGTCGTCAGCCCCATCTCCCCCAGAGATCCTGTCTTGGTCACCTCCACCGCTGAGGAGGTCGTTAGCGTCGGCCCCCCTTAAAATGTCGTTCCCCTCAGAGCCGTAAAGCTGATCCCGGCCCTCGCCCCCGACGAGCTCGTCGTCGCCCACGTCTCCGAACAGGACGTCGGTCCCATCGCGGCCGGTCAATAGGTCGATACCGAGCCCACCCGACAAGCGATCGCTGCCGGCGCCTCCCCCTATCCGGTCGTTCCCGTCGTCGCCGCAAATGACGTCGTTGCCGAAGCCGCCGGTGATCGTGTCATTGCCGCCGAGGCCGACGATCACGTCATTCCCGGGCGATCCGGCGATAATGTTATCGCCCGCAGTTCCTACCTTCGTTGCGACCAAACCTAGGCAGGTTGGAAACGTCTGCGTGCGGGCAGGGGGCGAAATCGTCAATAACGAAACGGTGGCGACAAATCCGATCGCCACGCAAAGCGAGATCCTTCGGCTTCCCCCCGTCATCCGTGGCGGCATCCTACCCGCGGAGGCTGCGACGTCAAGTCCTAGCCTTCGGGGGTCTCGCCTCTTCGGCGCACGGTGTGACGCCTTCGCGATCTCTACTTCAACGGGCGAGCCTGATCGGCCCTAGCAGGCTGTAGACGAGCGAATCACTGGGCAAGCCCCTCCTCTACGACGAGGTGCTCGCGCGGATATGTGCTGTCCTCCGCCGCTCGAACGGGCCGCGGCACCGGCGCTTGACGGTGCGCGACGTCGAGATCGACCTCGCTTCGCGCACGGTCACGGTCGGCGGGGAGGCGGTGCAGCTCTCCACCAAGGAGTACGAGCTCCTCGTCGCGCTCGCCGGGGATCCGGAGCGCGTTTTCAAGAAGGAGGAGTTGCTCCGAGACGTCCGGAGCTTTCGCTCGCTCGGGCGCACGCGCACCCTCGATTCGCATGCGAGCCGCCTGCTCCGGAAGCTCAACCGCTCGCCCGAGACGGCCTACATCCTCAACGTGTGAGGGGCGGGCTACCGGCTGGTGGCCACTGCCGGCTAGGTGATCGTCCGCGTCGACGCCTCGTAGCCGCTCTCGGGCGTCCAGCGCTTGACGTGGTGGATCTCCGCCGCCTCGTCGTAGTCATGGAAGGCGGCGCCCTCGACGTCGATCGTGAAGAAGTGCCAGTCGTTCGGCGGGCGATAGCCGCCTGCTTCCTCGATCGCGCCGGCGATCGCGCTCCGTAAGCCCGCGTCTGAGACCGGGAGAGCGCGCGCCCGCAGCTTGAACTCGCCGGGCGCGCCCGAGGTGGCGTCGAGGACCGGCGTGTGCAGGTACGCACGCGCGTCGCGCAGGAGATCGCGGGCCTTGAACGAGCCCTTCATGAGCGCGTGAGTGAGCTCGCCCTCGACGAGGTGTGCCTCGACGGGGTTGATCCGCGGCCCGCCGTCACTACGGATCGTCCCGAGGAACACGAAACCGAACCGTTCGATGCGCTCCCGGCCCAGCGCCGCGAGCTCCGGCGCGGCCTCCTCGAAGTCGGCCCACCGCATGGGTCTTAACGGTAGTCCGGTCAGCGACTCGGTGTCGACGTCGGTCGACCTCGTCGGCAGGCTAGGTAGGCCAACCGCTCGGTCAAGGTCGTGGGGTTATGGCGCCAGGTCCTGGGACGATCACGAGCTCGCTAGGGCTTGAGCACGACCTTGCCGAACGTTTCCCGATTCTCGATCAGGCGATGAGCCTCGGCCGCCTGCTCGAGGGGCAGCTCGCGATCGATCACCGGCCCGCGCAGCGCGCCCGTGGCCACAAGCTCGATGAGGTGGTCGAGCTGCTCTGGTGAAACCGAGCCGCCGCCCGTTCCGATGATGCGTAGCCGTTTGCCGACGACCGTCCACATGTTGATCGAGACCATCGGAGTGTCGAGCGCGCCGCACGTGACCAGCCGTCCGCCCGGAGCGAGCGCCGCCAGACTCCGTTCGAGGCCGTCTCCGAGGACAGGATCGAAGACCACGGCGGCCTCGAGCTCGGCCATTCGCTCGTCGTCATAGGCAAGCGGCTCTGCACCAAGCTCGCGCAACCGATCGTGCTTGGAACGGCTCGCGGTGGCGTAGACGTTCGCGCCGAGATGGCGGCCGATATCGATCGCCGCCTGCCCGGTCCCGCTCGATCCCGCCTGGACGAGGAGGGTCTCACCCGCCTTCAGCTCGCCATCCTTGAGCGCGGCCCATGCCGTCTTGTAGGCAACGCCCAACCCCGAAGCCCGCACGGAATCCAGCGAGTCGGGAATCGGACGAACCTCTTCGGCCGGCGCCGCGAGGAGTTCCGCATAGGCGCCGGGCGCGCCCGTGACGAGTACGCGTTCACCGGTGTCGACTCGGGTTCCGGCGGCGTCGACCCCAGTGTCGTCAACCTCCGGCGACTACCTCAACGAGGCGACTGCGGCAGCAACCGGCTTCACCGTAGCGCCGACCGGGCCTACCGCGCAGATCACCGTTACCGCAGCGGGTGGTAGCGACCTTGCGATCACGAAGGCGGACGCGCCCGACCCGGTCGCGCTGGGCGGGAGCCTCACGTACACCCTGACGGTGACGAACAACGGTCCCGACCCCTCGACGGACTCGACCGTGACGGACACCCTTCCGCCCGGAGTTACCTTCGTCTCCGCCACGCCGAGCCAGGGAGCATGCTCGGAGGCGGCAGGCACGGTCACCTGCACGCTTGGGCCGCTGGCTCTGGGAGCCTCGGCGACGACCCAGATCGTGGTCACGGTCGAGGCCACCGCCCTCAGCCCGCTGAGCGATACCGCCACGGTCACGGGCGTGGAGACGGATCCGCTGGCGGCCAACAATTCCGCCACGGCCGAGACGACGATCTCGCTCCCAACAGCACTCGACCACTTCAAGTGCTACAAGACCAGGCAGGTAGGGCCGAAGTTCGATCGGCGGCAGGTCGTCCTCACCGACCAGTTCAACACGGAGCGGGTCAACGTCGTCAGGCCGGAGGCCTTCTGCAACCCGGCCGACAAGGACGGCTCGGGCATCAACGACCCGAGCGCCCATCTCGCCTGTTACAAGATCGGTGATGTCCGCGGGGACGAATTCCCCAAGTTCAAGAAGGAACGCGTGGAAGTGACCGACCAGTTCGGGACGCACACCTTGCTCTTGAAGAAGATCCGATCGCTGTGCCTGCCCTCCTCGAAGGCTCCGCTCGGAGAGGTTCCGGGCTCTCCGCCTACGGGTCTCGACCACTTCAAGTGCTACAAGACCAGGCAGGTAGGGACGAAGTTCGATCCGCGGCAGGTCGTCCTCACCGACCAGTTCAACACGGAGCGAGTCAACGTCGTCAGGCCGGAAGCCTTCTGCACGCCGGTGGACAAGGACGGCTCGGGCATCAACGACCCGAGCGCCCATCTGGCTTGCTACAAAATCCGAGACGTCAGGGGCGACGAGTTCCCCAAGTTCGAGCGGCGGCGCGTTGAGGTGGGCGACCAGTTCGGGACGCACACCTTGCTCTTGAAGAAGACGAGGACGCTCTGCCTCCCTTCGTCGAAGACCGTTCTCTAACAGCTTCCAATGGCTGGAGCGCCGCTCGCTGGCGGCGCTC
>Ga0137367_10001490_pt1 | contig 18428 bp, 21 predicted proteins | sample SagtaG_14_FD_104939 | JGI IMG/M metagenome (GOLD analysis project Ga0137367, IMG submission 104939) | Vadose zone soil microbial communities from Sagehorn Ranch, Mendocino, California, USA - Sage1_L_80_16 metaG | ecosystem: Environmental > Terrestrial > Soil > Vadose zone | place: USA... | reverse complement strand
GGGCCTGCAGGTTCAACCACCAGGCTGGCTCGGGCGCACCCCAGCCGTTCATGGCCATCGAGACCAGGTTGTCCCCGTCCTCGTAGTAGCCGAGGATCACGCTCCGCGGCTTGCCGCTGCGCCTGCCTCTCGTGGTGAGCCGCAAGGCGCCCCATTTTCCCGGTCGCGGAGGCCACAGCCCCTTGCGCCCTCCACTTGCTCGAACGATCCGTCGGTGCACGTGCCAGACGGTCACGACGAACCACCGAGGTGGTAGGCGCGCCTTGCCTCCGGCCATGCCCACTCCTCCTCTCGCGGACGACCTCACCATAACTCCGCTCGTGAGTGGAGCAGACAGGATCCGACGACGCGCGCGTCGCGAACGCCATCGCGACGCTAGGCTTCGCTATCCACCCTTCGCCACGGGCGCGAGCGAATGATCGGAGGTGGCTGCGCCGAGGAGCCGCTCTTTCGCTCCGGTACCTACCCGGCCGATCTCGCTCACGACCTCGGTCGTGACGTAGACGTCCGCGCCGACGTCTCGAAGGGCCCTGCGCACCGTGGCGGCAGCTGCCGCGACCACGTCCTCTGGCCGTGCGCCGTCGCGCACGGAGACCACGAGCCGGAGTCGGTCCGAGGCCGCGACGATCTGGAATTGACGGAGGCCTTCGACACCCGCGAGGGGCGACCGCAGTCGACCAGCGTGGATCCGCACATCCGCGCCCACGATGGCCCGCAGCCACAGGTACTCCTCGCGTCGGCCGACGATGAACGCGACCCGGGCGAACGGGCGGCCGCACGGGCACGGGCCGTCGGCCATCGTCACCACGTCAGAGACTTCGTAGCGGATCAGCGGCAGCACGCCGTTGAACAGGGTCGTCAGCAGTACCCCCGCGCTGGGCATGCCCGGAGGCACCCCTCGCCCGTGTTCGTCCACAGGCTCGAACACCAAGACGTCCTCCGCGACGTGGATACCGGCGACCGCGGGGCACTCGGTGCCGAGGAGCCCACCCTCTGTGCAGCCGTAGCTGTCCAGGACGTCGGCCCCCCAGGTCCGGCGCGCCAGATCCCGAACCTCCGGAGCGAGGACCTCGGCGGTCGAAGCCAGCTTGTTGGGGCGTATCCGCAGGCGGCCGGCCTCCTGTTCGTCGACCAGGCGGCGGATGAACGACGGGTAGGTCCCCACGAACTCGGGCTGGTAGGCGTTCAACGCGGCCACGACCTCCGGAAGCGGCGTGATGACGGACAGGCGGGGGGCGTCGGATCGGCCGGCCCGCAGTTCGGCGTTCGCCCGGTTCGTCAAGTGGAGTGGTGTCGGGGCCCCGACCCCGACCAGGCGCGAGTCCGGCGACGCGCCGATCATCGCAACGAACCTGAGGATGTTCGCGACGACCTGGTGCCACCCCGCCCGGTCGTACACGACGACCGCGCGCTCGCCGGTTGTCCCGCTGGTCGCGCAGACCCGGTACTCGCCGAGGAGGAGAGCCCCGGGGCGATCGCCAGCGAGGTGCGCCTCCGCGTCACGAAGACGGAGGCGAGGGTCGGTGACGATCCGGTCCCACTGCTCCATCAGGGTAGACTTCGTCAGGATCGGCAGTTCCTCGAGCGTCGCTCCGGCATCGACGGATCGCCCGAGCACGCCCTTGTAGTACGCCGACGCCTCGACGGCGTGCCGGAGCGCGGCATCGAGCCTCCGCCGCTGCTGCTCGAGGAGCCGGTCCCTCGACCAGGCGTCGCGCGCGGTCATCTCACCGACGATCGGGTAGACATCGGCGGGGTCGAGGGTGGGCATGGCGGTGCTGGTCAGGGTCACGGCTCCGCCTTCCGTGGCGGTCCGGCCCGCGGTCGGCTCATGCCGCGGGCGAACGCGACAAATGCCTCTTCGATCTCGGCGTTCGACAGAGGTCGGGGGTCATGCAGCCGTTGTAGGAGCAGTCCTCGTGCGACGGCCGCGCCGATCCGTGCGATTCGCTCGGGGGGATAGGGAAACTCGACGTCGCCGCGCGCGGCGATCTCCTCGATCACCTCGCCGACCATGCGGTTGATGTCCTCGCCGGCGGATGCGAGCCTCGCACGGAAGCCCTCGTCACCCTCAGACGCAGCCCACGCCTCGACGAGGGCGCTCGCCCACCGGCCCTCGGGGTCGTCATCTAGCATCACCCGCACGTGGGCACGCGCGGAATCCTCAATGCTCGCCGCACTCGATCGAACGCGTTCATAGACTGCGAGCCGGCCGTGCTTGCGTGCGTCGAGGACGGCCATGAACAGGTCAGCCTTGCTCTCGAAGTTCGAATACACTGCGCCCTTGGTGACCCCAGCCTCCGCGGCGATCTCCTCGAGGGTCGCGGCATGGAACCCACGCCGTAGGAACACCACATGACCCTGGGCGATCAGCCGCTCGCGCGTCTGGGCCTTCCGCTCGTCCCGCGTCAGCCTCGTGGCGACTCGCATACCATGGGTATCTAAATACCGACGGTATGCGGTTGTCAAGTCGGTCCTGTGCAACCAGGCGATTCCGAGGTCTCCTGTTTGCCCGAAATCGCGACGGGACCGCTTCTGGTCGGGCTACGGAGAAGGGACCCATGGTCCTCGATCGAGACGCCGACAGCGCCTGCCCCAACCCCGCTACCGGGGCTTCCGCCTAGTCATCGACGACCTGGAGGACGACCTTGCCGCGCTTGCCACGCGTCATCACGCGCTCGAACGCTGCGCGCGCCTTGGCGAGCGGGAAGACGGAGTCGATCACCGGCAGAACAGCGCCCTCGTCGACGAGCCGGGCGAGCTCGATGAGCTGCTCACGGCTGGGCTCGACGACGAAGTACGTCGCCTCGGCCTTCTCGCTGGCGGCCGCTGGGGGCTCCTCGGCCACCGAGACTAGCCTTCCGCCCTCGCGCAGCACGGCCGTCGAGCGTGCGAGCACCTCGCCGCCGACCGTGTCGAAGACTAGATCGACCGGGGCGAGAGCCTCCTCGAAACGCACAGCCGTGCGATCCACGGCCTCGTCCGCTCCGAGCGCGAGCACGTCCTCGACCGCAGCGCTGCTAGACCCTGTTCCGATGACGTTGGCGCCGCGCCAGCGGGCAAGCTGCGTCGCGATCTGTCCGACCCCGCCCGCCGCACCGTGGATCAGCACCCGCTCCCCCTTCCGGAGCCGGCCGTGTTCGAACAACCCCTGCCACGCGGTCAGCCCGGCCAGCGGGATCGCGGCGCTCTCCAGGTGTCCGAGCGTGTGCGGTTTCGGTGCGAGGAACGACGCCGGCACCGCCGTGTACTCGGCGGCGGCGCCGTTCCGGTCGAAGCCGGTCAGGGCCCAGACAGGTTCACCGACCGCGAGATCAGACACATTCGGACCGAGGGCGGCGATCACTCCCGACAGCTCGTAGGAGGGGATCGCGGGCAGACGATCGACCGGCCACTCGAGCTCGTCGCGCGTGATCGCGGCAGCGTGCACGCGCACGAGCGCCTCACCCGATCCCGCCCGCGGGATCTCCACCTGCTCGATAGCGAGCCCGTCGACGCCTCGCGACGAGACCAACCGGATCGCGGACATCGTCCCGGTCGTGCTTGCCACTTCGGGAAATCCTTGCGCATTCATCACTCACCCCCAGCGGGTTGCTCAATCGGTGAGGCCAGATCGGGCTCGGGGACATGCGTGAGCCGGCGGAGGACTTGCAGGGCATCCGTCGGTGGGACCTCTTCGAAGAACTCCGCGTCGACCTGCTCGACGACGGCGATCGCACGCGGAGCGAGCCGCGCGCCCCGCCGAGTGACCCGCAGCCGCAGGGCACGGGTGTCCGCGCGGTCGACCTCACGCTGGACCAAGCCCTTCCGTTCCAGGCTGCGCAGCACCTGCGAGGTCATCTTGACGTCGGTGCCCGCAAACGCGGCGAGTGCGGTCTGCGAGGGGCGCTGACCCTGCTGATTTAGCCACCAGGTGCAGGCCAGAAGCACGAACTGGACATGGGTGAGATCGAGCGGACCGAGCGCGTGGGAGACGCCACGCTGCCAACGCAGCGTCGCATGCCAGAGCAGGAATCCGGGGCTCTCGCTCGGGTGAAGCATCAGCGTTCGGCGCCCTCGACGAGCGCGGCCAGCACCTGCGGAAAGTCGGCGCTGATCTCGGGGCCGATCTGCGGCCCGAGAGTGTCGGCCTCTGGCCCGGTGATCTCCATTCGGTAGACGACCCGGATCCGGCCTCCGAGCTGTTCGATGCGATGGATCGTCCGTACCGCCACATCTCCGAGGTTGGCCTCGTCGACGAACAGCTCCGGCTCCACGGCCTCCGCGATCCGTAGCTCGATCGGCTCTTGCCCATGCGGGGTCATCGTGATCGTGCTCGGGGCGGCGAACGGCCCGGACAGCTCGGCCCGCTCGAGATCGGCGTTCCAATCAGGCCACCCCGACACTTCAGCCCAGAGACACCAGATGGCCTCCGGTGCCGCCGTCGTCTCGATGCTGTGCTCGGTGGTCCACATGGCGAGCCGCCTTCCTCAGATAGTCTCTACGCAGATAATCTTCGTGCAGACTATCGAAGGTGCGCTGCCCCTGTCAACCCCTTTCGTTGGTCTGAACCCCGGCGGCCCCATCGCGTCGTGAGAGGCGTTCCTGGCCAGGCGTTTCGTGCCAGAACTCACTCGCGAACGCGTCGCCGATGAAGAATGGCGTTGAGGAGCTTTGATAGTCGAGTGCCGGCAAGAGCAAGAAAGATGGGGCAACTTTCGTCGCGCCGGCCGATCCCTGCTTCTGGAGCTGGGTCCGAATGCCCTTCTTAGAAGCATGGACCGAAATATTTGCACCCCACACCCTCGGTCTGGTCGCGATGCGGCAGCGAGCCGAGATGACCGGCGGTCGGTTTCTGATCGACTCCGAGCCCGACCGGACGCGGGTGGAGTTCTGAGTACCGGCGGCGAACGCATCGAGACCCGCCTCATCTGGCGGGGTGGAGAATACGAGTCGAGCAGTCCTGTTGCGGGCAGCATTGTCCCAACCGCGTGTCGGAGACATGCGGTGCCGGAACAACCGTCATCGAGGTGGGCGAAGCAGCTCCTCCACCATCACCTCGAGATGGGCGATCCGAGAGGCTTTAAAGAGGACGACATCGTTCGCACCCGCGCTGTTCAGGACGACATCGAGCGCCTCGTCCTGGTCGAGGCACCATCGGATGCACTGACGAGCCATGCCGGCTGCGAGCGCGCCGTCGGTGATCGGACGCGCCTCTTCGCCGACGGCGATGAGGCCGTGGAGTCCGAGCTCCGCCGCGGCCCGTCCAATCTGCTCGTGTTCAGCTCGCGATGATGCTCCGAGCTGCGCCATCGGACCGAGGACGGCGATCGCTCGCGTTCGGTTCCGCACCCCGGCCAGGGCCCGGAACGCCGCGAGCATCGACATCGGATTCGCGTTGTACGCGTCATGGATGATCAGCGTGCCGGTCGGGGTCGTGAGTTCCTGCATCCGACCCGGTGACGGTCTCGCGGCTTCGAGCCCCGCCGCGCAAGCCCCCAGCGGGAGGCCGAGCGCGATCCCGCACGTGACGGCACCGAGCGCCGACGTCACCATGTGCTCGCCGATGACGCCTAGCCGAACATCGACACTCTCGTTCTCGTAGACGAGCGTGAATCGGGCGTGGCCGGACGCGTCCGTTCGCAGGTCGTGTGCGCGCACGTTCGCGTCTGGATGTCGTCCGAAACGCAGGACCTGCGCATCCGTTCTTGCGGCGAACGACGCGACGACGCGATCATCCACGTTGAGGATCGCCACGCCGCCGGGGGGCAATGCCTCGACCAGCTCGGCCTTTGCTCGAGCGACCCCTTGGAGAGATCCGAAGGTCTCCAGGTGCGCGGGGCCCACGGCCGTGACGACTCCGACGCCCGGGCGTGCGACGCCGCATAGCATGGCGATCTCCCCGATGGCGCCGGCGCCGATCTCCGCGACCAGCACCTCGGTGTCCTCGGCGGCGCCGAGGATCGTGAGCGGTACCCCGATCTCGTTGTTGAAGGAACGTGGGCTCGCGGCAAGGCGAAAGGCGGACCGAAGCACCGCCGTGGCGAAGTCCTTGGTCGTCGTCTTCCCGACGGAGCCCGTGATGCCGATGACCTGCCAGCTCACGGCGCGCCGCTCGGAACGGGCGAGTTCGATCAGCGCTTTGCCCGGCGAGCCGACGACGATCGACCCTGGGACCGGAGAGAAGTCTCGAGAGACGACGCATCCGGCCGCGCCACGGTGGAGAGCGTCGGCTACGAAACGATGGCCGTCGGTCCTTTCACCGGGAAGAGCGAAGAACAGCGAGCCTTCGCGAGCGTCGCGGCTGTCGATCACTACGCCGTGAACGAGCCGATCGGGACCGATGTGGTGGCCGGAAACGGCACGTGCGACCTCCGAGGCTCGACGCGTCCTCACCTCATCCAGCGCTCCTCGTTCGTGGGCCTCTTTCTGGAAGACCGCGCGAACCTTTCCGAGGTTCCTGCCGTCTTCTTTTCATGGCCCTGAGCGCTCTGTTGCGCCCGCAGACGAGCCGGCCCGCGACGCACTCGCGTCGGCGCGTTGCCTCCGCTCATCTCCTGGATCGTTCGTTCGAGGACCTCGCGGGGGATCTCGAGGAGCTCGAGGGGCTCGCAATGGATGCTTCTGGGCATCTCGGCCTGACAGGCCGGGTCCTGCTCCGACACCGACGAGATCTTCACGGCGACAGCCTCGACCTGATCGAGGACCATCTGCGCCACCTGATCCTCGCCTACGACCGCATCCGTCGAGAAGCGCGGAGGCTGCGCGCGGATGCCGAGCGGGGCCGCCGAAGCCCGGAGTTGCTGGCCGGCCTGGCGGTGGAGCGAAGCGGGCTCGCCGACCGGTTGCGAACGCTCCAGGGGATCGCCGCCGCCGCGATGACGGCGTCGGAGTGGCAGTCCCCATCCTTCGCGCACTCGGGACGGTCCAACGCCGGCACGTGCACGGGTGCGGTCCGCCCCCACGTCGACGACTACCGGCGCGACCGCCATCCGGACGCAGCGGCGTTCGAGGCCGAGTACCTAGCCGCGTACGTCGATCCGGTCGCCGGTCTGGATCTCCGTGCGCTGGTGACGAGCTGCGGGATGTCTGCGTTCGCGACGATCGTCGGATTCCTCCAGATGGAGGGCAAGCTCGACGGGCCGGTCCTGCTGGGAGCTTCGGCCTATCACGAATGCCGTGATCTACTGCGCGCCATGGTGCCGGACGACGCGCTCGTGGAGGCGCCGGAGCATCCGCCGGACGCCTTGCCCTCGGCGATCCTTCGGCACCGACCCGCGGCGGTGTTCCTCGACAGTGTGGGGAACGCGCCGGGAACGCTCGTCACCGATGTGCCCGGTGTCGTCCGTGCGATCGAGGCGGCCGGCCGTCCGTCATATCTAGTGCTCGACAACACCGCGCTGACGTGCACCGTGCAGCCCTTCCGACTCGCCGGGCCTTGTGGATATCTGCGCCTGATCGTGTTCGAGAGCCTCACCAAGTACGCGCAGTTCGGGCTCGATCGGGTGACGGGGGGTGCGATCCTCGCCGAGGGTAGCGACGCGGAGGACCTCGACCGCTACCGGGAGCACCTGGGAACGAACATCGCGGATGCGATCGTGCACGCGATCCCTCGGCCTAACCGGCCCGCCCTGGAGCGCCGCCTCCTTCGGATCGAGCGGAACGCCCTCGTACTGGCGAGGCGCATCAACGAAGCCGCAGGTCGGGCCGGCGGGGGAGTGGTCGTCGGGGCGCACCACCCCGCACTCGAGGACCACCCGTCGTTCGAGATCGCCCGAACACTTCGGTTCCGCGGGGGGTGGTTCTCCATCGGGTTCTCGCGGGGCCTCGATAGACCGGAGGTCCACCATCGGTTCGTCGATCTCGCTCTGGAAGAAGCGAGGCGGAGGCACGTGCCGCTCATTGGAGGCGCCAGCTTCGGTCTCGACACGACCCGCGTCTACCCCACGGCGGCTACGACCCGGTGCGGCCGCCCCTTCGTGCGAGTGTCACCGGGTATCGAGCACGCCGCCGCGATCGAGGAGGTGGCCGGCGTGTTCGCGTCGGCGGTCACCCAGGTCGCCGAGGAGGAGTTGGGACCGTAGGCGGGCACGAGGTGCAAGCATTGGGAGCAACTGCTGGGTCTGCCGACTCAGAAGGTACGGGCTGTCAGGATTCGCACACCCCGATTGTGAAGTTCTGCGATCCAAGTCTCAGGAGAGAGCCATTCGGCGGGGTGAACGACACCGCGTTCCCGCAGCTTTCCCTGTAGGAGCCGTTGCAGGGCCATCGCACACGGCAGGATCGCCAAGCGCTGGTCGCCGCTTAGGGCGGCCACGGTCACACGCCGCTCGCCTTCCCACAATTCGACCTGCAAGCATCCACCCTCCGATCCGAATCGACCGAATGGCCTGGAGATCGATGAGAGGAGACCGGCGACCCGGGACCGCGCTCGAGCGCCAAGGTGGGACCAGAGCGGCCCGACGCCCGAGACGAACAGCCCTGCCGGGCCCCATTCCAGGACCACCCGGAACTCCGCGTCGAGGCCGAGGTCACGTCGGAGCAGCTCTGTGTCGGGGGAACGTCCCAAGTACGCGAGGCGGCGGCCGAAGGGAAGATGAACGCATGTCGGGCGGCCGAAGCCGCTCGACATCGCGCTCGCGATGGCTCCGGCGCCCCTCGCGTTCCGGTTCCCGATGACCAGGGTGACCCGAGCCTTCTCGGCGCCCTGCAGGCGCTCGCGACACCAGCGTGCAAGGGCCCCGGAGAGCGCCGGCACCGTCGACAGGCCGGGGATCACCGCTGATCCGGCGCCGCGCGCGGCGGCATCGAGCGTCGTGTCGTCGAGGAGTGGGACGACCCAGCCCTCATAGTCGCTGATGTCCACCCAATGCGCGCCGGCCCGCACGGCCGCCGTCGGAAGGTCAGGCGAGAGTTCCTGGAAGGGGCCTGCGGCGCAGGCCACCGCTACGCAGCCGCGCGCCGCGCGGGTCAACGACTCCGGGTCACCGAGATCGAGCGCCATCGCGGATGTGCGATCGGGCTGGTCGAGTTCCCGACGGGCCGCGACGACCGCTGGGAGGCCGCGCCCGGCCAGGATGAGATCGACGGAGGTCGTCTTCAGCAGGTCGCGAGCCAGGAGGCGTCCGAAGACCCCGGACCCACCGGCGATCAGAACGCGCGGCGGCTCAGCCATCGGCCGGTCAGGCCCGCCCACAGGACGAACAGCGGCAATAAGGCCGCGGCGCTCGCGAACTGCCCGGTGTTCGATGAAACGAGCGTGGCGACCGAGAGCCATAGAGCGACGGTCCACACCGCCGCCGCCAGCCAAAGGAGCCACGGCGGGAGTTCCTGCCTGCCCGCCAACGTCAGGAGGATCTCGATCGAGCGATTCAAGCTGCTGGGGTGGGTTAGACATCCAATCGGAAGCCGAGATCGACCTCATCAGCGGATTGGCCGCCGCGGATTCCCCAGTTCTCCATCGAAGGTTCGTGGAGAACGATGAGGATATCGCTGGCGGGGATCCCTACCTCCCCGAGGTTGCGCACGATCGCCTTGTAGAGCGCCCGCTTGGCGGTTAGCGATCGGCCCGGGAAGCCGGTGATTTCCACGAGGATGTAGTTCTCGGATCCTCCGGGTGGGATCTCGAAGTTCTCGGGATCATGTTCAATGAGCCGTTGAGTGCGATCATCCTCTGGAATGCCGAACGCCTGAACCAGGGCGGCGTGAATCGCTTGGAGAAAGCGACTCTTCTCGGCAGTCGGCCGTCCCTTGAGGATCTCGATCCGCACTAAGGGCATCGCCTCAGATCCTCCGACTTCGTGTCCTGCGACCCTACCGCATGCCGAACACGTCCAGAATGGATATCGTCGTGGCACGGGTTGCAAACGACAAGGGTCTTGCGATGACGGGCTACCATCATCTTGACCCATTGCGGCTCAACTCGTCCCAGCCGCAGCTGGCGAGTCTGATTTGCGGGGTGACCCAACGGGCGACGTTCGCCGGTACCTAGACCGGCTCGTCGATGAGCTGAAGGATTCCGGCCGAATCCGGACCGGGCGGATCGAGCGGGCGTTTCGGACCGTGGAGCGCCACCGCTTCCTCCCGGGTTTCTCCCGCTGGGACCCTGCGACCTCTAGCCCCGTTCCGGTCGAGTTCGACCCTGCCCGGCCGAGCGAGAACTCGCTCGGCATCATCTACTCAGACCAGGCCCTCGGAACGCGCTTCCGGGACGGCCTTCCCTCCAGCTCGTCCTCTCAGCCCTCCGTCATGGCCGACATGCTGGAGGCCCTCGCGCTAGGGCCGGGGATGCGCGTCCTGGAGATCGGCACCGGGACGGGCTACAACGCCGCGCTGCTGGCAGAGATCGTCGGGGACGAAGGCTCGGTCGTCACGCAGGACATCGACCGCGGGATCGCGGCTGAGGCCACCGATGCCCTCCGGGCCGCGGGCTACGGCTCGGTGCGGGTCGTGGCCCGTGACGGGGCGGAGGGCGTATCGGAGGCGGCGCCGTTCGACCGGATCCTCGTCACGGTCGGATGTCCCGATGTCTCTCCTCGATGGCAGGAGCAGCTCACCGAGGACGGGCGTATCGTCGTGCCGCTGGAGCACGCCGGGCTCCACCCGCTGGTGACGCTCACAAAGCACGATGAGCGGCTGGGGGGTCGTTTCTTCGCCTGGTCGGCGTTCATCCCCATCCGCGGGCTCCTTCACCAGGAGCTTCCCTGGCCGGCGGCCTTGCTCCGGGAGGGTGGGACCGAAGCGGCCACGAAGGTGCCGGCGTGGGTTGGGTTTGGCACCGGGACCCCCATCCCCGGCTGGGGGATTCCCCGCGACGTGATGGACTTCTTCCTGTTTCTGGCCTTGTCGGACTGGCGGGCCGTGGCCCTGCCGCCTCCTCCGAGCTCGATCCAGGATCGCTGGGAGGTCGGACTGATTGATCCATCGGGGTCGGCACTTGCAAGATCCGGTGGCATCCGAGCTTCGGGGAGCCAGGACCTCCTTCCGGACTTGATGCGGCATCACGAGTCGTGGGAAGCGGCCGGGTGCCCCGCCCTGGAGGACTGGCACATCACGCTCACGTCTCACGACGCCGAACCAAGAACTCCTGCCGACCTGGCGGTGGAGCGTGCGAACTACCGACAGGTGGTGACTCGGGCGACATAGCCCGTGTGCGTCCCGAACCGCCTCTTCCGGGAACCGCGCGACTATCGCAGTGGGAGCGGACTTCGGAGTCCCAGCGCAAAATCGTCGCGGACCAGCTCGTGATGGCGGCGTGCGTATGCTCGCGGGATGAGCGACCTCCGGACCGAGCACGCCGCCCGAGAGGCGGAATCGTGGGCCCGGTTCGCAGCCGCCCTCGACCGGATACCGCGCGACCGCTGGGACGGATCCGAAGTCCTTCCTGGGTGGACCGTGAAGGACCTCCTCTGGCATATGGCGTGGTGGCTCGACAAGTGCGCGCGCAACCTGGAGCACCTCCGCACCGGAACCGGCGAGGCGGCCTGGCCGGCCGAGACGGTGGATGAGGTGAACGCCAAGCTCGTGGCCGAGGCCGAGGGCAAGACGGTCGACGCCGTCTATGAGGAGCTGCTCGCGTCGCGCCGACTAGTCCGCACTCGGTGGGAGGCCCTCCCGGACGTCGACGCCAAGGCGGTCGAGGAGGTCGCCGGCGAGACGTACGAGCACTACGACGAGCACCTTCCCGACCTCGAGCGTTTCGCCGGATGAAGCCCGCGCGGTGACCGCGACCTGGGAGGAGTTCGAGCGGCTCGAGCTCGCGATCAGTCGTCACCGAGGTCGAGGACTTGCCCGAGGCCCACGTGCCGGCGGTCAAGCACACGATCGACTTCGGCCCGCCGATCCAGCGTCCAGATGTAGCGGGGGAGGGTAGAGTCGCAGCTGCTCGCGAAGGGGATGGGCAACTGGATCACGGAGTGAGGACCGTGTCGCACACGCCGAGGCACGCGATCCGCGAGTGGCTCACTTCTCGTTTGTCCATCAGGTTGTAAGGGTCGCGCACGCCAACTTCAGAGGTCGTAAGGCTCGCTCTCCTCGTCGTGGATCCAGAGAAGCTCACGTCACCGCTCAAGCTTGAGTCGCCGGAAGTGGACAAACCAGAGTTTCCTCATCTTTGCGGGCCCCTCAATTTCGACGCGGTTCTGCAGGTCTTGCCGTTTCATGAAGGACCTGACGGCTATGAGCTGCCAGCCGAGCTAGTGGATGCCAAGCGCGACATCGTCAGACGAGGCTGACAGCTGTGCTCAAGGCCTACGCCGCAAGCCGAGATCAGTTTCAGAACGAGCGGAACCTCCAAGACCTAGCGAGCGGGTCCCAAGTGGAGCGGAGGCGGAGGGAACACTGTAAGAACCACAACGCCCCAGGCCAGGGGTATGGGTCAGCGCCCGGCACTGGGGCCGTCTCTGACACGCTGATCTCTTCTGTCGCGACGGGACGCCCAACCAGGTGCGACCCGGTCCCGGTGGCCGGCCCAGACGTGGCAATCGGTCGGCGTGAGGAGCCCGGATCTCTGCCATGATCGACGGCGGCCGTCAGGACAGCTACCTGTTCGAAGGTGAGACACGATGCGGCGTCTCGCAGGAGTCACTTTGATCGCCGGATCATTGCTGTTCTTCGTCGGCGCTGTGACGCCGGTCAATTCCCGTGTCTTCGGAACGGACGATCCCCTGCTGAAGCTCCTGTATATCGAGGAGGATCCCGCGGCATGGGACCTGGCGATGACGTTGCTCGGCTTGGGCGGTCTCATCGCAGCTACCGGGCTGGTGCCGCTCGCAAGGTCGGTGCAGCAGGTCACCGATCGTCGGATCCTCGGAGTCATCGCCTATGGAGCCGCGACGCTCGCGATCGGCGGCGCGGTGTCGTGGGTCGTCATCAGCTCTGTCCGTATCGCACAGTCGCCCTTTGAAGTGGTCTTCCGCGGATGCCAGCCCTTGGCTGTTTGGGACGTATCGGGTCTTAACGCGAGCCGCGTTCATCATCTTCGGTGTTGTCCTGCTCCTGAGCGGCGATCCGAGATGGCTGGGTTGGATGCTGATCGTTTCAGGCGCGATCATGTTCGCTGACCTCGTGGCTCAGGTTCTGCCGCCCTTCGTTCACTACGTGGTCTTCCTGATCCTGGGCGCTGCTCTACTCATCTTGCGCCCACGCCCGCGGCCAGGGTCGTTGGGTACAGCGCGTGGAGGGGAGCCTCGACCCTGAGGCCTCCTGACGGGGGTACGTCGAGAGCCGGTGTCGCGCGGCAGAGCCACGTCCTGGGCGGGTGCCTATCGACCATCGGAAGGCGTGGGACCGGTACCCCGTTCGAGGAGCCTGCGTCGGCAACAGCCCGCCACCCCGTGATGAGATTGGGGAGGGATGTGGAGTCTTTTCGGGCTCCACGATCCCTCCCCGTTCTCTCCACGCGGAGGCGGAGGGAACGTTGTAAGAACCCGAACGCTCCAGATCAAGGAGTGTGGGTGAATGCTCGATGTTGGGGCCGGACCAGCGGAACACAAACGTGAAAGCTTCCGACGCTGTCGTAGTTAGACCCCCTCGGCCTCCACTCATTGGGCTAGCTGAGCTAGATCGGATCCAAGCGCTGACCTGGCTTCTGCGCCACGTAGACGGGGGCGAAATAGTCTGCGCTCGCGCGCGAGTCGCGCGGTGACCTCGAAGAAGCGCTGCTCGCGGGCGAATGCGTCGTCGCCTTCGATATGCCTCACGGCGTGCGCATGTCCTTCGCGGGCGTCGTGGCGTCGACGAGCGACCTCGGCCATGTTCTCGGTGACGTCATCGACGCGGACAACCTTCAGGCCGGCCTCGGCAAGAAGCCGCTCATCTTCGCCGGGTGGGACGAACAGGTAGTAGTCGGTCGAAGACCTGGTGGCGATCTCGTCGCTGTCGAGAACACCGGTCACGGTTGTCGGGTCGGTGAACAGAAGCCGACCACCCGACCTGAGCAAGCGAGCCCACTCCGCGAAGATGCCCGGGCGGTCAGGAAGGTGGTTGACGGAATCGATGCAAAGAACGGCGTCGAAGGTCGCATCCTCAAAAGGCAATGGCCTACCCGCGTCGGCGCGCCTGAAGGTCACGCGCGAGCCGAAGGGCGCCTCGGCGGCCATCCGGTTCGCGATGGCGAGGGCATCCCTCGCGGACGTCGACGCCGACGACCTCGCAGCCCGTCGTTCGGGAGACCTGCAGCGCCGGCCCGCCCGAGCCGCAGCCGACGTCGAGGACCCGCGATGAAGTTGTGAGGTTGAGGAAAGAGATGAACCGTTCCAACTCATCGAGCGTGAGCCAGCTGTTCTGGCCGATGTCCTTTCCAAATGCCTGGCGTCGGATCTCCGAGTAGACATCCGACGTGAAGTGGCCGTAACTCGCGCCGTAGCGATCGACGACCTTCGGCTCATCTGGCATGTCGCGGAGTCTACGCCTGCGAACTGGGGCGACCGCACGGAACACGGATTGACACCCCGTCTGGACGTTCAGCCGCCAAAGAGACCGAGTCGACGGCCTCCCCCGAGAATGTGGCGCGGCCTCGTGCAACGGGCCGTGGGAGCCCTGACCCGCCGCTCAGATTGACCTTCGGCCGCGACGGCTAGCTCGGGACTGGCAAGAGAATGCCGCAGCGCCTTCACGACGTTCGAATACCTTCCCCTCAGGTCCACCGTGGACGCGGTGGTCCACTACGCACCGTCGGATTCGAATCTTGGTGATCTTTGTCGGTAGATACGCAGAGCTCGGGATGACGGAGCTCCTCTCCTCCTCCGAGGCGAACGATCAGCAGTTCTGCATGGACGATGTCGCCAATTCTCTGCCCGAGTTCGGCGAATAGCCCCGGTCAGGAGGATGGGACATCACGTACTCCACCCCTGACCGATCCGCCAATCAAGCGGAGGGCGTACCGCGTCTGCGCCCCCCGTCTTACATGGACGGAAGCTGCTGCAGAGCGAGGAGAGGATCCGGGGCCTGTTGGACCCCACGATCACTCCCCGATCTCTCCACGCGGAGGCGAAGGGAACACTGTAAGAACCCCAACGCCGCAGGTCAGAGCCTGTGGGTGAGCGCCCGGGAGTGGGGTCCGGTGATGTGACCCCCGTGGTCCTGGCGGACCGGCCTTCATGGATCGAAAGGTTCGATGATTCCCCACGCTTCGAAGAGCGTGACGGCTCAGGGCCTCGTCGACGTACGATTCGCACGATGAGGGTGCGGGCTGCCGTCGTCCAGGCCGCTCCGATCGGGTTCGACCGCGAGCAGACGATAGACAAGCTCGAGCGGTTGATCGCGGAAGCGGCACAAGGCGGGGCGCAGCTCGCCGTCTTCCCGGAAGCGTTCGTTCCTGGCTACCCGAGAGGCATCGACTTCGGAACGGTCGTCGGGCAGCGCACGCCGGAGGGTCGCGATCAGTTCAGGCGCTACTTCGATGGCGCGATCATCGTGCCCGGTCCTGACGTCGACCGGATCGCAACCGCCGCACGCGAGCATGCCATCCACCTCGTCGTGGGCGTCATCGAACGCGATGGCGGCACGCTCTACGACACAGCGCTTTTCTGCACCCCGGACGGCTACCTGGGCAAGCATCGCAAGCTGATGCCCACGGCCGCAGAACGGCTGATCTGGGGGTTCGGCGACGGCTCGACCCTCCCGGTCTACGACACATCGCTCGGACCGCTCGGTGCCGTCATCTGCTGGGAGAACTACATGCCGATGCTGCGGATGACGATGTACGCCAAGGGCATCCAGCTCTACTGCGCGCCGACGTCAGACAGCCGGGAGACGTGGTTGCCCACGATGCGCCATGTCGCACTGGAAGGCCGTTGCTTCGTGCTCGCAGCCTGCCAGTTCCTACGTCGGTCGGACCTACCGATGGACATCCCGAACCGAATCTCCGATGAGCCCGAGGCGATCTTATTGCGCGGAGGCAGTGCGATCATCGGTCCGCTCGGCTCGGTGCTGGCCGGGCCTTGTTTCGATGAAGAGAAGATCCTGCACGCGGAGCTCGACCTCGACGAGATCGCGCGAGGCAAGTACGACTTCGACGTTGCCGGCCACTACGCGCGCCCCGACGTGTTCCAGCTGAGCGTGAACGAGAGCCCCCAGCGGCCCGTCACCTAGGACCAACCCTCGGCGCGCGATTGACCTGGACTGCCACGACGGACGGGCTGCACCAAGCGAACACGTCCGCGGGAGACATTCCGATCTCCACCACGTTCTCGATGACCAGTATGCGCGAAGGATGCCGAGCGGACCTGACCATCGCGATCACTTCGACGCGATGCACGCCTGACCCGCGACTGCCCAACCCGGTGAACGACGCTCGCCAAACGTCGTCGTCGTTCGGGTGGTGAGATCGGAGAGGCTCTGGGAGTCCCCGGTTCCTCTCCGTCCTCTCCACGCGGAGGCGGACGGGAATCGGACCCGCCTGGGAGCTCTCGCCCCCAGATGAGCGAGTACGCCCACCGGAAGTCGCTGGACAAGGCAGTGCGCGTGAGGGGCTACAACAGCGCAAGAGCGTCGAGATCAAGCTGAGCCCGAAGTCGGCGCCTCTGTTACTGGACACCGTGCTCCGGCGCGACGCCCAGCTCCGCCAGCCCAGTTGACCTGAAGTCCCTGGCGCGAATACGTTCGGCGCATGACCCTCTCCTTCTTCACGGTGGTGTTCGATGCGGATGACCCGCAGCTCGTCGGCCGGTTCTGGGCGGCCGCGTTGGAACGCGAGCTCACCGAGGGCGACCCCGGGGAATGGGCCACGCTGCCGGGGGACCCCCGGATCGACTTCATGAAGGTGCCGGAGGGCAAGACCACGAAGAACCGGATGCATCTAGATTGGAGCGTGACCGACCGTGAGCCCGAGGTGCAGCGTCTGCTCGGGCTTGGGGCGACTCGTCTCTGGGACGTGAAAGAGAAGGTCGGAGAAGAGGACATGGAGTGGACCGCCCTCGCCGACTCCGAAGGGAACGAGTTCTGCGTGATCCAGTCGGACCCTCCCTCGGACCGGCACTTGGCCACCGTCGTCCTCGATTCCGACGACCTGCAGAGGGTCGGACGGTTCTGGGAGACCGCGTTGGAGCGCGAGCTCGAGCAGCTCGAACCCGACAAGTACTACTGGCTCCCCAGCGACCCCCCGCTCACCTTCGTGAAGGTCCCAGAACCCAAGACCACGAAGAACCGGGTGCACATCGACTGGTACGCGCCCGACCGAGAGGCCGAGGTCGCTCGCCTGATCGCGCTCGGCGCGACGCGCCTGTGGGACGTCAAGAACGAGAACTTCGAGTGGGCAACGATGTCCGACATCGAGGGCAACGAGTTCTGCGTTGTGCAGGCCGAATCAAGCTGACGGGCTACCTTCCTCCCCACCCTCTCGATCCGCCGATTTCCCTCCACGTACACATCGCCGTCCGTGCAGCCAACTGGGGGTCGAAGGATACGCAGCCAGATCGAAGCCGCCACTGATGCCGTCATGGCCGCGATCGGCGACGGCGCGTCGCAGGAGTTGGCTATCAAAGCAGCAGAGGACGCCTGGCGTCGCGGTTCTGCTCGGCCGTCCAGCCCGCCAAGCAGGGCTCCGGAACCCGGTCGCACCCAACCTGCCACTTCGCAACGATCTGCACCGACCGCACCAACCCCGACCTCGCCTGGACTGATCCGCGGCCGCGTCGCCGGATTCCAACAACGCAACGAGCTTCGCGGTAGACGCTATTTGGCCGTCTGGGATTTTCGAGTTGAGCGTGCGTCGGAGGGACCCATAGCCGTCGAGATGCGCGGCTACTCGTTCGACGGGGCTATCGCGAACGGCGACGAGGTCGAAATGCGCGGGTCAACCCGATCCGGAAAGGTCGTCTACGTCCGTTCCGTCGACAATCTCACGTCCAATTCGAGGGTCCGAGTAACGAGCCGACCGCATCCACTACTTGGCATGGTGGGCTGGGGAGTGAAACTGTTCGTGGATCAACGTAACAGGGCTCGCAGAGGCGAATGGAACCGATTGTCGAGTGGGGGCGGGGTAGGAGTATGGGACTCAGAGAAAGAATCGTGCAGCACGAAACTCCTGCTCGGGCCGTGCATAGATCTCCGGCCGGAACCCTCGGGGCCAAGCGATGTGCTGACCTGGGGAGAAGCACGCCACGGCGACCGGGACGCCTATTGTTATCCGTTGTGTTCACCTCTGACCAATAGCCGAGCTACCAGCACGAACCGTGCTCGTTCTTCCTGCACAGAGAGGTCTGCTGATAGAGGGAAGATCGTTCGAAGATCGAACGAATCAGAGGCCTGAACCGAGCGTGTACCTAGAACGTCCTGCCTCCACGCTTGATACTTGGCGCCGGAGAGGGGCCCGGTGACCGATCCCGTCGATGCGGGTGATGCAGACGGCTCGAGTGACGTGCTGGCGGAGATTCGAGCCTTCCTGATCGCCGACGTGCGCGGCTACACCCTGTTCACCCAACAGCGGGGTGACGAGGCGGCGGCAAAGC
>Ga0137367_10001488_pt1 | contig 18433 bp, 22 predicted proteins | sample SagtaG_14_FD_104939 | JGI IMG/M metagenome (GOLD analysis project Ga0137367, IMG submission 104939) | Vadose zone soil microbial communities from Sagehorn Ranch, Mendocino, California, USA - Sage1_L_80_16 metaG | ecosystem: Environmental > Terrestrial > Soil > Vadose zone | place: USA... | reverse complement strand
CGTCACAACTCCTTCACCGTCGCAACTCCTTCAGAGTTGCGATTAAACAAACTATCCATCCTTTCCCCAGGGTTTCAAAGCAAACCCCGGGCTGGAATTAGCGAACGCCTTCGGCGTAATTGACGATCTCAGTCGTCCGTAGTCGGTCATGGGTAACTTTTGGTTGCGGCTCTGCTGCGCTGTGCCTCCGCGGTGGATGCCTAAAAAGGCATTAACCACAGTGACGCAGAGGCGGCGCGGAGAGTTGAAATACGATACCCTCTACCCGACCGTTGTTTCGCCCGAAGAATATTCGACCCTGCCGTCAAAACGCAAGATCAGCCGAATGAGATAGTGCCATAATTTCGCAACGCAAACTGTTAGCTTGCGGCGCAAACTAACATTGCGTCACACGATCACAATTTGACACCAGCGGTTTCACGACCAATAGAAAAAGGGGCCCTCGTCCATGCGACAGAGCCCCTAAGGCTTTTGAATTGTGAGCGTGGGCTCAGCCCTTAACTATCTTAACGTTTGCATCAAGCTTGATACTAAACTCGTCAGGCGAAATCTTGACGTTCTTCTCGAGACCTGTCAAACGCATGGTTGTGGCATCGTCGTTCTTTTCCACAATCTTGGTTTGTACCGGCATTCCCAAAGAGTCTACCCAGATTTCCGCGTACTTGAAGCTAGAGTTACTCTTAGGCACAAGAGTCAGGTGAATGGTACTAACGTTCCCCCACAAGGTTTCTTCGCGAACATCCTGCAGGGGCTGAAAACGAGCCTCAAGCTGCTGGCGGGACATATACATCATTTCGACGATACCGCCAGCCCCAGCCTTGCCCTTAACAGAATTCTTGTTACCTACAATGGCTTGATTCAGCCGTGGGCGAAACAGTGTGTACTTTCCTTTAGAAACTGCAAGAATCTCATGTTGTGGACTTTGCCACTCAATCCGCACGGAAGCGTCGCGACCCGCTGCCGGCATGTAGAGCACAATTCCGTTGTAGCGGTCGGTGTCGCGAAGTTGTGCATTGTATTTTTCCATGCTGATCCCGGACCGCAGAGATTTTAGACTCTGACGATTGCGCTCCATCCGATTCAGCACCGCGCTTACTAGTCCTGCACTTTGTCCCTTGGCTTCTTTGGGAATCAGGACAGCTAACGTTCCTAAAAACAGAAAAAGAAGACTCAGGGTCGCCAATCTTTTCATAATCACTCCTCGAATTATTCATCTCCCTTCTATAAGGACAAAAAACCCGGCAATTATAGGGGATGGTCAACGTATGTCAACTTCATAGGCTCGCGTCCTACCATCACTACCGGCCACTTTTCGTACGCCAATCACCTCGGCATCCGACCTCCCGGTAATGATCCGCACCTGATCTTGCAGCTGTGCGTTATCCCCTGTTTTTTCAATGACTTCCGGTCCAACCAGCAACGTTGACGTGGGGCTTTGATGCACCAGCGCCTGTTGCCGTTCGCTATTATCAAACCAGCTCTTGGGACTCAAAAAAATAAAGACCAGTATCACCACACAAAGAATATCCCATTGCCAGGTGGTTCTGGCGTAATTCCACAGGAAGGATCTCTTTATGGTGTTAAACAGGAACCCCATATCCACAACTCATGCCTGTGCAAATATCAGGCCAGACCCTTTCTGGCTTGATCAGTTGATTCTATCGTGCGGAGAAGTCCCTGTAAATTGAATTTGTTAGAGCTGGATGCTGGCAGCGGGTTCTATGATATGACCGTCACGCATTTGTACTATTCGTCGGCACATTGCTGCAGCCTCTGGATTGTGTGTAATCATTACGATCGTCTGGTTAAAACGATAGTTCAGCTCCTGAAACATGTTCAGAACCAGGGTCGAGCTTTCGGAATCGAGGTTACCGGTCGGTTCATCAGCCAATACTATGGCTGGGCGGGTTACCACGGCGCGGGCGAGAGCCACACGCTGCTGTTCACCACCCGAGAGTTCGAGCGGCTTATGGTGCAATTTATCCTCCAAGCCGAGTAGACGCAGGACTTCGCGACGACGGTCTGGATCATCCCCCCCATTGCCTTGGATCCGCTCGGCAAGGCGAAGATTACCTTCCGCGGTCAGGGTGGGAAATAGATTGAAACGTTGAAATACAAAACCAATCTTCCGACGTCGGATGTCGGTACGCTTCGCATCGGAAGCTGCAGTCAAATCCTCTTCGTCAACAACAATTCGGCCACTCGTGGGAGTGAGCAGACCTCCTAACAAGTGCAGCATCGTCGATTTGCCGCAACCTGAAGGTCCCATGATGGCGACAAATTCCCCTTCCTGCACATGAAGCGATACGCCACGTAACGCGTGTACATCAACTTTGCCAACGCGATATATCTTGACAAGATCGTCGGCTTTTAGAATCGTTCTCATTACTTATTCAGGATTTACACGGCCGTCACGCTTACTCGCCCACTGCAGTAAGCTGGCAGATTGAGTCGCAATTAAGGGTGGATACGACGATTGAAAGGAGATCTTAATACAGACGGATAGCTAATATCTAGGAGCATGCGTCTTGCTATTGATTGGCCGTTGCTTTTTTATTGTGACGGGCGTCGAGATCAAGCTCCGGCAATTGCCATCTGTTTTCCAGAACAAATGCCTCAGGTCTATATTCACGATCGATTTCGACTGACGGCGGAGCCTGGTAGGTAATGCTCAGCTTGTAATGATCATGCGGCCTGGTAATTTCAACACGCGACGGCAGCTTCATCTGTCCAGTCTCTCCAAAAGGTTTTTCATCGAAGTATGAGACATCTGTAATCAGGGAACCATGATCGTCAAAGCTTTGCAGTCGGGCCAAACGGATTGTGCTTACGCGATCAAACCAAAACCGCTGTTGCAGTCGCGTCTCGCCATCCGCCTGAGTCATCAACTCTTCAAGTAGATAATACCCGCGCACTATCCGATTACCCTTCTTTGCCTGGACACGTGAATCTGCTTCCTCCTGAAAAAATTCACTCAGCGAGTAGCTGGCTTTGTCCGCGGCCGCGGGAGAAACAGACGGCAACATGAGCGCATCAGTCAAATGTTGCGGACGCAAATTTGAGAGTGCGCTAACCGTCTCTTTCTCACTCATCGTCTTCTTTCGTTTTTCGCTGGTCTTAGCGCCATCGAGATCTAACTTCTCATAGACCGCACTATTTGTTCCTTTAACGAAACGACGATATTTCTCATCACCCTGGAGTACTGCGACGCGAAAAGTCTCACCGTCGGAAGTCATCTGGGCGATATCCTTAGCAATGAAGGGAACCTGAATTATCAGGTAAATCATGCCTGGTCGCTGAAGGGTCACTGTACCGTCAGCCTGACGATATTTATCAGCGATGCCCGTTTCGGCGAAAGAAGTATCCTCAAACTGGATGTCTACTTTTCCGTGGATCGAGCGGACGGCGGCAAGGCGGTTGATTTCATTAAACAGCTGGCGCTTGTTAGCTTCCTGAAGTGGCGTGAGAAGCTGAGGGACCTGCACTCGCTTGTGAGTCCCTAAGAGACTGCTGCAACCAGTTGCAGACACAAGGCCGAGTATCAGTAACGAAATAAACAGCAACCGCACTGGAGAAATGGTTGCACGAGAAAAATCAAGCATCAATAAGAGCCTTCGGACGCAATGCAAGCTATATTGCCACAGGGTCTCCAAACTGTTGATTCAACCTAACAAAGAGATTTTTCGTTGTCAACGAAGCCCCTGAATTGGTAATTGAGTCAGTTTGGCATGATTAATCCAACAGCAAAGAAGGTTTACCGAATCTGTGCCGCAATCCATTAATTGCCTTAAAGACTCGCGGTTGACTTACAAGCTTCTGTTCCAGCCTGCGCTTGCCTGGAAAATCGAGCAACATGACCCCCAGGAGAATCGTCATTAAACCCTGCCCCGGTATACCTGGAATCGACATCACTGCTCCAAACAGAACCAGCAGCACACCCAGCAGATTTTTCGCGATTGTACCGAGTAGACGAATTCCGCGTTGCCGATTCGGCAAAAATTCTCTTGGGTGGGATGATTGAAAATAGTTCGGCGGCAACTTAACCAATACGAACGAGACCACCGCCAGGCTTATTGCAAAGGTAGCCACAAACAGAACGAACCAGAGTATTACGTCCCGCGAGGTAATTAAATTGAACAAGCTCGGACCTGGTACAATCATTTGCTTCAAGTACTGATTCTAGTGTCTAAAAGTTCCTGTAAGACGCTCTCGACTGACTGCTAATTTCCAGGGTGCCACGATTAGCTGATACGACGAAATATGCCAAACCTTTTGCAATCACATTGCTTAGTTGAAGTACCGCTGCATTAACTTCGGTGGGTAATCCGCGATTGTCGCGCTGGTGAGGTTGTGCGCTAGCGACGTTGGGACATTCAATGATTTAGTTACAAAAACTAGCGACAACTATCATGCTCGCAACCGCAACCGATTTCCATTACCCGGGATTTTTCAGCATTCTCGCAATATTCGCTGCAGTATTTGCTGCCTTCTTCTGCGGGGCAATCACAGGCCGGATGCGCACACTTTTCGTGTTCCTGATTCTCCATTTTCTCACCTCTCTGTTTTGCTGATTCCCTTTAGCTCAATGCTAGGGCTGGAAAACGCTACCGTCAAGAACAAAGAACGTTACTTAAAAAAGCGAATTGCAATGGGATGAGGTCAATACCGTCACGCGGTAGCGTCGGGTCAACCTCACCGATGAAAATGCGTCGGCGGAACATTGACCCGACGCTACCGCGCTCGGTTCTGAGGTGCTTGGTGTACCCACCCATTGCAGTAGCGGGTGGGTTGTCTTTTGAGGATTTCTAAGGAACCTGTCGAATCACTATTGTGCGCTTCTTCTCTCCCAGATTCAGAGTCATTGGCTTGTCCAGTTGGATAGGATGCTCCTCTCCGTCCACACTAATGACAAGATTAGGTCGGTTCCCATTTTGAGCGGCCGTACTAAGATTCGAAGCGGTATTGTGGGTGACCAGGCTGGTCGTAACCAAACGCCAGGTGTTTGGCGCACATCGTATGCGAATTCCAGGCGCATCTGTTTCCACTGACTCGTTGACGGCAAGCACATCAGCTTTGAAGACTCCCTCGCCGCAGCGTATGCCAGCGTTATCATAGAAGGAGACAAGACCCGACAAGTAGTCGAAGGAGATTGAACTTACGTTCTTAAGGACAAACCGGACATCGGTTAAAGGGTCGGCTACGGTTCCGCTCACGGCAGTTGTTCGGAGGCTTCCCTCCAGGACTGGAGCCCCCTTCGAGTCCAGTGCGATTGCTGCTTCTGTCAATGGCGCTCGCTGTTCAGCTACTTGCGGCGTTGGCTGTTGCGCCGAAATGACGGTTGTAGTAAGCGCAAAGAGGGCAACGCAGATTATGGTCTCTCGAGGTTTCACCTCTGTTCTCCTTTTGCAGGCTGGGCAAAGCGATTCTAGTGCGGATAGAAACGACAATCAATGGCTAGCGCCATGCCATCACTGGTCCAATCAGCCGGTTACAATTGGCAGCAAAGCTGCACCCCGCGGCAGAATGTATCCTTCGATATTTGCATCGAGTTGGGCCAGCGCGTCGTCGATCGAACCAACTGGAGTCATACCCATTCGTGTTACCTCGGCATCTGGCAGATCCGAAATAAGAATGATTCGATACCGTTCGCTCTTCATTAATAGAGCCCAGGCCGTCTGACCATTTACCTCGTAGGCTTCCCGCAAACGAGCAGCCAACCTTTCAGAGCTTGTCTCTTCGAACCAGCGGAGAAAATCGGCTCTCCCGATTCCGTCCGAACATTCTGCCAGGAGAACTATTGTGCCACCGTCTGCGCAGGCGTTGGCCGCCATATCTAACGCTTTGTGTGCCTGAATGAGATTGATATCGTAAGGCCAGCCACCGCAGCTTGCGATCACCAATTTTCGCTTGCTGCCAATTCGAAAAGAATGATTGGCCTTGTAGTGAACACAGCCTGTCAGGTGTGCGGCGCGCCAATGACCAGCGTAGATATCTGTTGGCCGACCTCGATCGTCCACGACAGTATTTACGCTGAAGCAAGGCTTCACCAGCGCCGCAACGCCGTCACAAGCCTCATGAACAGCATTTCCTTCAAGCAGACCCGTTCCCACGCCAGCTCTTCGACCACCGTTCTCAAAATCGAGCGCCAGCATATGAGTCGCCCGGACAGTCTGGGCGGATGCCAGACCGGGACAGATTGATTTGCGACCACCAGTGAATCCGGCAAAATAGTGAAAACTTATTCCGCCCGTGAGAATAACGTGAGAAAAATCCTTCAATGCTCTGTTAACTTCAATGGGCCCGGTCGATGAGGTGGTGAGCGTCAGCAGAGCTTTTGCGTCATTCGCATCGTGATCGAGAACTCTGATGCGCTGGATGATAAAAGGCGTGAGCAAATGCTGTTTTTCGCCCGAGGCAACTTGCCGGTGAATTCCCGTAGCAAAGATGATTGCGATATCCGCAGGCGAGATACCATTTTGAATAACACGACGGACAAGAAGATTAACCACTTGAGCGCTGGCGGTCGCTCGGGTGGCATCGCTAACTACTATCAAGACGGACTCACCCGGATTCAAGATCTCTTCTAGTGATGGGCTTTCAATTGGAGAGTCGAATGCCGCACCTATTTCTGCGTCGCTTAATGGCGACCGGTTGCTGTCGGCGGCCGTTGGCACCTCAAATCTGCTCCCGTCGAAATCGAGTTTTACCGAATTCCGGCCGTAGGCCAGGCTGATTTGCTGCATGCCGTTATCGACTCTTGGCCACTAATTCAGTTGTTTGCGAGCGGGCCTCCTCAGATTCCAAATTCTACGAGCGCACGCTCAATGGCGTGCAAGGAGGCAAAATCTGTATCCCCAGCAGTGCGCGCTTCTCCCAACCATTTTCGCAACTGGCAGGCTTCTTCCAGCGAAGAAACTCTACAGGCGCCGGTCAGAGCCAGAGTCACCAGGCAATCCGGTGCTCCGTGCGTAACTAGAGCCGCTTGCAAGGCCGCCTGTTCGCGAAGATCAAGAGTAAGCAGTAAGCTGATTTCCATTGTGAGAGGCGTGCCGGTTTTTGTCGGCTATTTTATAAACCATCAAAAATGTTGGCTGCACCTTCGTAGGCAAGCAGGCGCGGATTTAGAGCGTCAGTTGCGTTCAGATTTGAAGCAGGCTGTACCAGCATGACAAAAGTGAAAAGTTTCGTCTTCAAAATCCGGAGTTTCCATTTGGATTGTCAAGTGATCGACGCCAAATCGGTCTTGCAGTTTGGTTCGTAGTTCCCGCAATAGTTCAGATTGCGAAGTGGAGGCTGAATGTATCACATGGGCGCTCAGCGCTTCACGTCCTGAGGTAATGGTCCAAACGTGCAAATCGTGAACGTCATCCACGCCCTTTGTTTGCAAAATTGCGTCCTCGACTGAGGCAAGGTTGATGTGCGCTGGAGTTCCTTCAAGAAGCACATTAGTTGATTCGTGGATTAGAACCCATGAGCTCCAGATTATCAGTATGCAAATCAATATGCTGAAGAGCGGGTCAGCGGCGTACCAACCATAAAGGGCCATCAAGGCTCCGGCAATAAGGGCGGCGATCGATCCCAGCGCATCTCCAATGATGTGCAACCAGGCGCCGTGAATGTTCAGATCCACTTCATGGTGCCCGTGAAGTATCCAGGCGCAATACAGGTTTACAGCCAGCCCACCGGCAGCCACTATCATCATTAGCCCACTACGTACGACTGGCGGTGACAACCATCGTAGATAAGCTTCATAAAAGATCAACAACGAAATCACAACGAGGGCGACGCCATTGACCAACGCCGCAATGATTTCCAATCGATAATAACCAAACGTCTTGCTCGAGGTCGCAGGACGGGAACCAAACCAAGCTGCAATCAAGGCCAGGGCCAACGCAGCGACATCTGTGAGCATGTGTCCCGCGTCGGCCAAAAGTGCCAGCGAACCACTCCACCAGCCGCCCAATGTCTCAGCAACCATGTAAACTGCCGTAAGGGCAAGCACCACCGCCAACTTTTGGCGGTTATCGGATGGACGCCCATGGCTGTGCGTCTCGGTGTGCTTATGATTGAACTCATCAGCCATCTTCGCGGAGTCCATGTCGATCTCGGTCCCAGCGGTGCCTCGTCTTCCCGATCTTAACACTCTGACATTCGATGTTAGGTTAGCAAATTGATGAGACAGGTGATAGTGGCCCGTCGCCGGATAAAGGGAAAAAGGGGAAGAGGGTAAAATGGAAAGGTCAACTATTTCCCATTCCCCTGTTCCCCTGTTTCCCTGCTCCCCTTTAAATTGCGGGCAAATTGAGCGCCGCGTTCAGGTCCTTGTAGAGCTCGTTATATTCGCGCAACGCGTGGTCCAGAATCTTGGGAAGATTGGCAATCTCCTTAGCGTTAATAATGACGTTCACATTGTTAAGAAATGCCGCATGCGCGTCCATTGTCCGCAGCGTTGGGGAGAGTAATACGAAGAACACCCGGCGACGCTGGCTGGGTCGAAGTACATTGACCTCGCGAACCACGAAAGCAGCGCCCTGTTCTACAGGATCGAACTGGGGATCGAGCAGTACGACACTTATCAGATTTTCACGCATCCGCTCAACCGCCTGCTTCGTATCTTCGGCAACAAAGACCTCATAGCCGTTTTCGGTAAGCGGACGCGCTATTGTCTCACGATGTTCTTGTGGCGTGCATACCAATGCTGTGCGGTGGCCCTTGATGGAAGCGTCAGATGACAGATTGAGGCCATCGATTACACTTGGCGCCAGCAGGCTAGCCAAAAGCCGGGCCAGTTTTTCGGCTTCGGAAATATCAACATGCTTCTTCCCAAAATCCTGGTCTGCTTTTGAACTCTCAAAGAGCGGAGCTGCCTTGGGTTGCTCGTATCTGCGATGTTCAGTCGAAGGTGAGCCGCCGATCCCTAAAGCGCCTTTTTCGGTCGCTGGACTCGCTGAAGCCAATTCCAAACTACTGTTGCACTTCGGACACCGAATGTTGAAGTTGGCAGCAGGCGCTTTTGATTCGTCAACCTGAAGCCGCGATGAGCAGTTATTGCAAACAACTATCATGACGTTTATGGGATTTGGCTTATGTTTTGAGAACTATTCGATCAGGCCCAACAACGATCCCGATTCGGAAAAAGTTCCGGCCGTCAGGTGTTCACCGTCTTGGCGAATGAAATCTTCCGCAGCCGTAAGCCCTTTAAGGGAAAGCAGAAGATTGTTTTGATTGGTTGCAAATGTGAGACCGTCTTCAAGACTAATAGTGCGCGTCTCGATCAGGTCTTTTATCACCGTATCGAAATCTTGCATACCGTCAAGCTTCCCATCTCGCATTGCGTCGAGCAATGACTTCCCTGCAGCCTCACCCGATTCAATGTATTCACGAGTCCTGGGGCTTGAGCGCAGAATCTCGAGAGCTGCGAATCTACCTCGTCCATTGGCACGCAGTATCAATCGCTGAGAAAGAATGTAGCGAAAAGTTTGGGCGAGTCGGGTACGAATTACTGGTTCTTCATTCTTTGGATAAAGACCGATAATTCGATCCACAGTTTTTGAGGCATCGATAGTATGCAACGTTGAGAGTACCAGATGACCAGTTTCCGCAGCTTCGAGTGCGATTTCCGTGGTTTCGAAGTCGCGCATCTCGCCTATCAAAATCACCTTCGGCGCCTGACGCAGGGTCGCTCTTAAGGCAGACGGAAAATCCCTGGTGTCGTGACCGACCTCACGTTGGTTAATTGTGGAGTTCTTGTGTGAGTGTAAGTACTCGATGGGATCTTCGATGGTTACAATGTGATAGTGCTTCTTTTCATTGATGATGTCGATTATGGCGGCCAGGGTAGAGCTTTTGCCCGAACCGGTCGGTCCAGTAACCAGAACCAGTCCGTTTCGAAGTTCCGCAATCTCAGCCAAATGAACGGGGAGGTTAAGCGACTTGAGCGTGGGAATGTCTGTGGGAATGACACGCATCACGATCGAGTAGACACCTCTTTGCTGAAAAATGTTTACCCGAAAACGAGCCCGAGAGGGAAGCGAGTAACTCAGGTCGGCTGTTCCGCTGTTCACCAATCGTTCGGCCGCGTCCGGATTTCCGTCCAGAAGCGTCATCGCAATGACCTCGGTCTGGTAAGGAGTAAGCTTCTGCATTCCGAGGGGCTGTACTTGGGTTAGCTTACCATTTATCTCCACTTGCGGGAGTTGACCAACCGAGAAGTTCAGATCACTGATCTTGTCGGAGACCAGCAACATTCGTTCAATGATAGGGGGCAGATCGAAAAAGCTCATTCCGGCTGCGACTCCATGAGAAGGGTTCTAAGAGTGAAGAAAAGTGAAAGGATTTGGCGGCTGTGCTGCTTCTCGCCGTCCCCCGAACGGGCAAATCGATTCTCGCGCATAACATCGATAAACGCAAGAAAAATAAGTTTTAAGCTATTCAGATGCGGTAAGGGCGAGGATTAATTGCGCTGTTACGGACTCTATGGTGGCGGGATTCGAAAGTACCGCGCCAATTACGGCCACCATGTCAGCTCCTGCAGCCAATACTTCGGCGGCGGTTTCCAGGCTTATTCCGCCAATGGCGACGAGGGGGATATCACCTACGACCTCACGTACTTTGCGCAAACCGTCGACACCAATGGGCGGATCGGGATCTTTCTTGGTCGAAGTGGGATAAATCGGACCGATAGCGAGGTAGTCGATGGGCAGTTGCGTCGCACGTTTTGCCTGCTCAGAATTGTGTGTTGAAAGGCCAATTATCGTCAGCTCCCCCAACATTTGGCGGACGTTCTCAGCAGGAAGATCATCTTGACCCAAATGAATGCCATCGGCACCCACTGCCAGGGCGATATCGGCGCGGTCGTTGATGATAATACGTAAACCCCGTTTGCGCGCCTCAGCAACCGATTCTTCCGCCTGATTGAAAAATTCTCGGGGTGACGACTGTTTTTCGCGGAGTTGTATTAGCCTCGCCCCGCCATCCGCGAGGCGTTTCACCTGCTCAACATGTGAGAGTCCTGAGATTTGGGCGTCAGTGATCGCGTAAAATTTGGTTCGCGGTAAAAGCATTTTAGACTCTGGTTATGCACACGAAGAGCGGCGCCCATCCTGTAGTTTGTCCCAAGACTAAAGTTGTGATCGGAATCTTCATCAACCTGCAGCTTGACCGATTAGGCATGGCTCGGCTGCTCATTAACACCGGGGCTTTAGCCGTGACTGGATTGTGGACATTTGGAACCAACACCCTTTACGCTGAAAGCGTTGGCTAATTCCAGCCCAGGGTTGTTTCAACCCTGGAATGTGCTGGTCAATTTTTCGAGGTCGCAACTCTGAAGGAGTTGCGTCGCCAAACCCTGATCGCAACGCCCGATTTAATCCCCGAGCCCAACTCTCTTGCCTCCAACAGAAGCGACATGCCTTGTCCGAATTGACCAGGACTATGGCGCTGCGACGCAGCGCAATTCTTTGTGAGCATGCAGCAGCTATCAATATATATGCTTCCTGCGGACCATAGATGTCGCAACTCCTTCAGAGTTGCGACAAAGTGACGATGCCCGTTTCCCCAGGGTTTCAAAGTAAACCCTGGGTTAGAATTCGCGAACGCTTTCAGCGTTAAACAGAGTCGAATGTGCAAACTCCAGTCACCGGGCTAAAGCCGCGGTGTTAATGGAAAGCCGATGCTATCTCTAGTGATAACTAGCTCCGTGGCGCCCTCTTCGCGACGAACAAAACATAGGGCGCCTACAGAGGGGCGCCCCTACAGCTATGCTTTGCGTTTTGGTCGCTCGTTGGGTCGAAGTACACGTTTCCTCAAACGGATTGTTTGCGGCGTAACCTCCACTAGTTCATCTTCTGCTATGAACTCCAGCGCTTGCTCCAGAGAAAGTTCTTTCGCCGGCACCAGACGCATCGCCTCGTCGGCTGTGGACGCCCGCATATTCGTCAATTTCTTCTCCTTGATTGCATTTACATCCAGGTCAACAGTACGGGCATTCTCTCCAATGATCATCCCTTCGTAGACCTTGGTGCCTGGTCGAACAAACAGTGTTCCCCTTTCCTGCAAATTGTAAAGCGCGTAAGTTGTTGTTTCGCCCGTGCGATCGGCAATCAGCGAGCCTGTCGACCGGCCACGCATTGGACCTTGCCAGTCCCCCCAACGCAAGAACAGTGTATTGAGCAGTCCCGTGCCTTTCGTTTCAGTTAGGAACTCGCTGCGAAATCCAATTAGCCCACGCGATGGGCCTTCAAACTCAAGACGCACTCGGCCGGTACCATGATTTACCATTTTGATCATTTGTCCCTTACGCCTTCCCATGGCTTCGGTGACAACACCGATAAATTCTTCAGGACAATCAATCACGACCAGCTCGATGGGTTCCAGTGTGCGACCATCACTCTGCCGCGTAATTGCTTCGGGCTTTGATACCTGTAACTCGTAACCCTCCCGTCGCATCATTTCGATCAGAATGGCCAATTGCAATTCGCCCCGACCGGACACTTTGAATTGATCAGGGCTGTCAGTTTCTTCGACTCTAATGGCGACGTTGCCGAGTATCTCTTTATCAAGTCGCTCCTTTAGCTGCCGCGAAGTGACAAAGCGACCGTCTTTGCCGGCAAATGGCGAGTTATTCACGCCAAAAATCATAGAGATGGTTGGTTCATCAACTGCAATTACTGGCAACGGCTGAGGATTCTCGGCAGAAGTTATGGTGTCGCCTATTTCGATATTCTCGATCCCTGCGAGCGCTACGATCTCACCGAGACTCGCACGCTGTACTGCCTCACGTTTCAAACCTTCAAAAATGTACAACTGCGACACACGGGTCTTTTGGATTGATCCATCTGATTTCACCACCGACACCTGATCACCGAGAGCGATCTCACCGGAAAAAATCCGACCAATCGCCAGACGGCCAACATAATCACTGTAATCGAGATTAGCCACCAACAGCTGCAGAGAGTCTTCGCGTAATTCACGAGGAGTGGGAATCGTTTCCACTATCTGGTCAAAGAGCGGCTGCAGATTCAGACCCTCGTCGGTTAAGTGTTTCTTGGCAATTCCTTCTCGTGAGATTGAATAGAGAATCGGAAACTCGATCTGTTCATTACTGGCGTCGAGATCGAGAAAGAGTTCATAGATCTCGTCGACGACCTCCGCCGGTCTGGCGTCTTGCCGATCAATCTTATTAACGACGGCGATCGCCGGAAGACGTGCTTCCAATGCCTTGCGAAGCACAAATCTTGTTTGTGGTAAGCAACCTTCGGCAGCATCAACCAGCAACATTACGCCATCGACCATCTTTAAGACCCGTTCCACTTCCCCGCCAAAATCAGCGTGACCCGGGGTGTCGACTATATTTATTTTGACGTTGTGATAACGCACGGCCGTATTCTTGGCCATTATCGTTATACCCCGCTCTCGTTCTAAATCCATGGAATCCATTACCCGATCACGGACCTGTTCGTTATCGCGAAAGGTTCCAGATTGGCGCAGCATCGCGTCAACCAGGGTCGTCTTGCCATGATCAACGTGAGCAATAATAGCGATGTTACGAATGTCTTTTCTTTCCCTGGTCATGGTTACATCATAAGGGATGAAGGATGAAGGATGAAGCGGTCTTTGGTCTTTGAACTTGGAACTTTGTACTTGGAACTTTGTACTTTGTGACTTGAATCGAATGCTTTAGGTCGCGTCTCTTTAACGCGTCGCTTGACTGATTGATTCGACGATGAAGCCTCAGAGACTTGAGCGGGGGCGTCTTGAATTTACCGAACCTTGAAACTAATGACTGCCCCCTTCCTGACCTGCAAATTTCCTCAGCTTGAAAAAGTCCAAAGCACAAAGTCCTAAGCACAAAGCACAAAGTTCAAAGACCTAAGGCCAAAGGCCAAAACCAAGGCCCGCTTCATTTGACCGCCCCAGTCTGCCGCAGGGCCTCGTAAAGTACGATGCTTACAGACGTGGCCAGATTAAGGCTGCGCACTTTCGGATTTCGCATCGGGATGGTCAGGCATCTGTCCCAGTTTGCGCGTAATAATTCTTCGGGCAGACCACGCGTTTCGCGTCCGAAGATCAAGCAGTCGCTTTCGGCAAATTCCCAATCAAGGTAACTTCTTTCCGCCTTCGTGCTCAGATATAGAAACCTGGCCTTCGGTAAGGCAGCATAAAGGGCCTGCAGATCGGTGTGACGGTGTAAGGTAACCTCAGGCCAGTAGTCTAAACCCGCGCGCTTCACAGCTCGGTCGTCCAAACGAAACCCTGCTGCTCCGACAATGTGCAGAGGCACTCGCGCAGCCGCGCAGAGCCGGGCAATGTTTCCGGTGTTGGGAGGGATCTCCGGTTCAACCAGCGCGACACTAATCATCTACTTACAACTTTGTACTTTGAACTTTGTACTTAGAACTTTGTTTACTTTGCTAGCCTACGCTCCAACTCGCACCACACAAAGTACAAAGTTCCAAGTACAAAGTTCAAAGTAGAAAGTACAAAGCTCTAAGTACAAAGCACAAAGACCTATTTCCGTTGCTCAGAACAAAAGGAACGACGAACTTCGCTTGAAGTATTCGTCGTCCCTTTTGACAAGGCCGTGCTGGCCTGGGAAATTGGTGTGCGCCAGTGGGCAGTTGCTGCGGTAACCTGCTGGTTCGAACTATCTCTTCTTGGCGGCCTTCTTCGCTCCGCCCTTCTTTGCGCCAGCTTTCTTGGCGCCACCCTTTTTCGCTGCGGACTTCTTTCCACCTTTCTTAGTTGCCATAGCTTGTCTTGCTCCTTTTTTTTAAGTTTAGGTTTTGATGGTCACAACCACAAGATGCTGTATCTGCTTCGTTCTTGTGGGCTAGAGTAAACGGCGCACAACATCTTGCTATATAAACGTTAATCAAAGAGATGTCAACAACTTATTGCTCTTAGTTGAAAATATTTTGACATTGGTAAAACGAGAACTGAGCGGCGATGGTCGCAGCTAGCACGGCTTCATTGTCCACGAGTGAGTCCTTTGCGAGTTGCAGCGAGGATGGACCACTGGTGAGGGACGACTTATCATGAGGCGGATTGAAGAGAAGAAAAATGCCAATGTTCTCCGTGGATCAAATCCCCGCCGCTGGACATTAGCGAAACAATGGCGTGAAGACCCAGTGATCGTGACGGTCGATACCGTAGTAATAGACCACGGCATTGCGCTCGCTCGCACTGGTCACCCCGACGAATGGACCAGTAGCATCCGCCAGCGCATCGTCGTCCTCGGGCGGCTTGTCGTTTAGCCCGGTGTTGATCACGGCCGAGATCTGAGGAGGTCCCGCAAACTGTTGTAGTTCACGCACTTGCGGCGATGGGGGAGGCAAGAAATTGTTACTGTAAAGCATTATTGCCCGCTCGAAATTCAGCAGGGCTTGTGAACGCGGCCGAATGAACCGCCACTCACCTGAATCAGAAAGAGGATCTCGTGCGGCACTCGCTCGGAGAATTTGCCGCTTCTTCGTTCCGCCCGGCACCGGTATTCCTTCGAGCAACTGGTCCATCGAAGTCGCCAAGGCTGCATCGCTCGCAGTACCAAGGGTGCTTCGCCGATAGCGGTAGTAGGACAAAATTGCCTCGGCAACTTGCTCACCTCGAAAGATAGCTTCCTTCTCCTGCTCACGTTGCGCTTGCTGACGAATACTCGGAGCTGCAGCGATAGCAAAGAGTACCAGCACTGACATGACCGCCAGGAGAGCAACCAGGGCGTATCCGGCCTCAGATCCCGAAAATGAACGTCGCTCGTGGGAAGAGGAACCGCACGAGAGACTGGTTTGCCAACCATATATGTTGTGGTGTGGTCCGGCGCTAAGGTTCATCGTCTTCACTGTCAACTTTGGGAGTTGGTCGTTGGAGAGGATTGAATCCCTTATCACTTTCTGAAGTGGTAAAGGCAAGGGCGTGCCTTATCTTCAAGTTTGTATCTATGAGCACCAACTCCTTTTCCGAGATGCTGGTAATGCGAAACCTTCCGCCCAGTATGTCGCCTCGTTGTACGTTGAGAACCTCCTTGCTCCCCTTGTCCTGCACGATTGCCGTATCGAGATGCCTCGGTGTCCCGATGATCCCCACATAGGTGTAGTTGGGTGTTGGTGGAGCGGTGACCGCAAGCATGATTGCATTTGAATAGAGCCGACCATCGGGAGAGCGCAAAATTATCTGCTTGCTTCCGGGATTGGCAATCATCGCAGCGGATACGTTGGCAGATATCTGTTGTGGGCCCATATAGCGAGTTGGTAACTCTCGTCCGTCCATCACTGCTCGCAATTCGGAAGTGAACTTGTCGCCCGTTACTTCCAGGACAAAATCACTCGTGCGAGCGTAGACGTTCGCCGGGGCCACGGCGGCGAGCAGCACGGGCGGTGTCGGTGTGGGAGTAGGAGTGGGTGTCTCTGCCGTTTTAGCCGCGGGCGGTGGCGGTTCATAGTAAGCGAAAATGTTGCGTTTAGCCTCAGGCGCCGAAAACGTTGAGGTTGGGTAGACCACAGGTCGTAACTGCGTGCGTAGATCGTCCTTCACTGCTTCGACCGGGCGTTGATTGCCTTGGGCGGTAGCGATTGGGTACTTTGGCGAAGGAGTGGGCACGGCGGTTCCCCTGCTATTGGTCACATTTGTGCTGCCAAAGCCAAAGAACGTCCACCAGAGAAAGATGAGGGCAATCAGCCCCAGCACGACCGCTATTGCTAATTTCTTACGCTCACCGGAATTTTTGACAAGAGACATCTGCATCGTGCTTCAGTGCTTTACCGCCTCCGATGTTTCGCTGGTTTCTCCGGTGCTGCGATTGAAATAGGTTGCCATATCCAAACGCAGGCTTATTAGTGACGGGCGCGGTCCGGCCGGCTGACTTCCTTCTGCCGCTAAAGTGGTGTTCGCTTCAGTCGAGCGCTCAAGTTCTACGGCATTAATAATGATGAACTGCTTGCTGGCTTCGAGGTCTCGCACAAAGCGCCGAAGACTCTGATATTGCCCTTCAACCGTCAGGTTGATTGAAATTCCAGGATAAATACTCTGCCATTTTGCGTTTGCGGATTTGCTGCCACTTGCCGCCGTTTTGGAACCCGCAGGTTCGAGCGTGGTGTATGCAGGGCCGGAAGTATTTCGCAGTTCATCTTTGGTTATCAATTCATTAAGTACATCATAGAGCCGTGTGCGACCGTGATCACGCCCCAGCAAGTATCGGTTTTCGAAAGTATCCAGACTTTCAGCAATTTTCTCGACGGTGGCCTCAGTGCTCTGACCCTGCTTTACCAGGTCCTGATCATTACGCAGCTGGTTCTGTAATCGCGAGCGCTCCGCCTGTGCTGCTGCAAGTCGCGAACGCGCCGGGACCAGAAAATAGAAGTAGCTGCCAACGATCATAATCAGGATGAGCAGACTAATAACGAGTGCGAAGATTTCGGCGAGACCGAACATGCCCTGACGCTGGAAAGGTGAAAACCGACCAATCCGGGCGCGCAATTGGTTAAGCGATGAAATGGAAGGCGCCGGTTGTTCGCTCACCTTTCGCCCTCCTTAGTGCTTACGCCGGACTGAAGAGCGGGAAAATTCGTTGCCTGTTCAGCGGCAGTATCTGTGCCATTATGCGGCCGGTAAATCACGTACAATTCATACTCCGTACCACTCTCGCCGCGACCTTTTTGCAGATTCTGAGAGCGCAGCTCAGCCTGAAAGATACCGCCCTTGTCCATGTCTGCGATCATCTCGGTCACTGTGGTAGATTTCTTTGCAATTACCGTTAGATCCAGTTCTGCAATTGTTTCCTGGCCCCTCGCCGCTACATCTCTAACCGTGATACGGCTCACTCTGACCGCTCCGGGCAAAGTTGATTCCAGATCTGTAAATAGACGAGACCAGGAAAACTGTTTGCGATCAACTAGTTCGTGTGCGGCTTTCAAGGTCTTTAGTTGCTCTGCAGATAAAGAATTCTTAACGTCATCAGCCTGCTTTTGAATGGCGCGTTCCTGCTGGCTCATGCTGTTGATCTGACTCTGTGCTGTGACGACAGTACTATTGGCCTCTATAGTGCCCCGGGCGATCCAGATCAGGGCAATAAAAGAGATCAGCAGCACCAGGATCACGATCGTCCATGGCAATGCGCGGTTCTTGAAAGGACTTTTAGCTAAATTTAATCTGGTACTCACGAAGAAATGCTCGTCTCTTTGGCCGGTGCGCTGAAGAAGCCGGACTTTCCTACTGCAGGATACACGTCTCGATCAAAGTGGTGCAACCGCCGGCGAGTCCGTTTGATGTCCGATAAGCTTTAGCTTGTCGTTCATAGCGACAAACTGAAGTTTGTCGGCTGGAGTTTGGCCATTTTAGGTACGTAAGTCTTTGAATCTCTTGACATACGTACGTGGCTGTGGTATCCTCTCAGAAGTTTACAATTGTGGGCCATTTGGTCCATCAGGGAGGAGACCGTCAT
>Ga0137367_10001482_pt1 | contig 18454 bp, 13 predicted proteins | sample SagtaG_14_FD_104939 | JGI IMG/M metagenome (GOLD analysis project Ga0137367, IMG submission 104939) | Vadose zone soil microbial communities from Sagehorn Ranch, Mendocino, California, USA - Sage1_L_80_16 metaG | ecosystem: Environmental > Terrestrial > Soil > Vadose zone | place: USA... | reverse complement strand
GCAGCAGAGCCAGATAGTCGAGCTAAGATTCTTTAGCGGTCTGAGTGTCGAAGAGACCGCCAAAGTGTTGAATGTGTCGGAGAGAACGGTCAAACGGGACTGGAATGTAGCAAAGGCCTGGCTAACCATTCAACTCAATCTCGGACTTGCCACTAACACGGTAGAAGCCTATGGCCGTTCGATTGAGGAGTTTTTGTCATTTTGCTTGCGACGCAATGTCGAAGCAGACGTCGCAACCCGCGAACACATAGCAGCTTTTTTCCGTACGCTGGCGACGCGGCCCCACCCACGGAGCACACAACTCCGGCGTCTCCGTTCAAGCGTTAGCCTAGTCGGTTTGGCCAACGCTACCTTGCAGCAGCGAGTCACGGCGCTGCGACTCTACTATGATTACTTGATCGAAGAAGGTTTGCGTCCTGACAACCCAGTTGGGCGTGGACGCTATACAGCTCGAAAAGGATTCGGCGGATATCGCGAGCGCGCGTTGATTCCGCACTATCACAAGCTGCCGTGGATTCCGACCGACGAACAGTGGCGTGCTGTCTTAGAGAGCGCACGAGGCGAGCCGATCCGTAACCGGGTGATGCTTGCTTTCGCCTATGACAGCGGTCTCCGGCGAGAAGAGACTCTGCAGGTTGCAGGTTGGCGATGTTGACCCTGCTCATCGATTGCTGCGCATTCGTGCCGAGACCACGAAGAACAGGCAAGGGCGAGTAGTACCGTATTCTGAGGCGACCAGTATTCTCTACAGCACGTATCTTCAACACCGCCGCAACCTCTCTCGAGAGCGCGGCCCATTGTTCCTTTCTGAGTCGCGTCGGAACCACTCCCAGCCAATTTCTATTTGGACATGGTCCAAGGTGATTGCCAACATTGCGGCCCGCTCGGGTGTCCACCAATTAACCACCCACACGATGCGTCATCTTTGTCTAACGGACCTGGCTCGCGCCGGCTGGGATATTCACGAGATCGCTACCTTTGCCGGTCACCGCAGTACGCAGACAACTCTGCTCTACATTCACCTGAGCGGTCGCGAACTGGCCGCCAAGTTCGAGCGCAGCATGGCTTCGGTTCATGCTTGGCGTACTCAAGTGATGGAGGAATGCTGGCGTGATTAGCTTAGAAAGCCTGAGAGAGCGGAATGGACGCGATAGTCTCAATGAAGATGCGTGGCCCGGACATCCTGAAACCTTGAACGGCGTTTCACCCGAGTGGGCTCGCTGGTGTCAACGATGGCGCCGGACCACGACGTTGGCGCGGCGCACTCGGCAGAACTATTACTACCGGCTACTTCAAGTAGGACGTTGGCTTGAGATGACACACCCTACCGTCTTTAACCCGGATCAGTGGACACGTGAGTTAGCCGCGGAATACGTGGCAGCGGTTGAACGTTCGACGATCGGTCAGTGGACTCATACCGACCAGCTACCACACCTGCAGATCGGCAAGCCGCAATCACCCCGATCCAAAGGTTCATTGTTAAGCGTTCTGCGCAGCTTCTTACTTGACTGTCAGGATTGGAACTGGATGCAACTACGCTTCGATCCGCGACGCTATTTAGCAACGCCTCGCTCGATTACGTCTTTGATCAGAACTAACCCGCGCGTTATCGACGATGACATATGGGCCAAACTTCTGTGGGCAGGTCTTAATCTAACTGCGAAAGACTTCTATTCCAAGATCAGAAAACTGTTTTACCCCGTCAAGATGGTCCAGGCAATGGTAGTCGTGTGGCTCTTTGCCGGGTTGCGTTCAGACGAGATCCAACGGCTGAGAGTTGGATGTGTTCGCCGGCAGAGGCAAGAGATGCCAGTTCAGCGCTGGCACTGATAGAGTCCTGCCGAAGGATTCCATTTGCTGGCTCGATGTTCCCGTCAATAAGACATCCCCGGCTTTTACCAAACCAGTCGATCTGTTGGTGGGTGAAGCCATCACTGAGTGGGAGAAAGTGCGTGCAGAACAGCCGCCAGCCGTGGACCTTAAGACAGGTGAGGTAGTTCACTTCTTGTTCTCTGCTCGTGGTATGCGGGTTTCAAAGAAATACATCAATCGCACCCTCATCCCACTTCTTTGTAGGAAAGCCGGCGTCCCAGGCAAAGATGCGCGCGGCAATATCACGAGCCACCGGGCGCGTTCGACAATCGCCTCATTGCTTTTTAATGCTAAGGAGCCAATGTCTCTATTTGAACTGCAGGAGTGGTTAGGGCACAGCTCTCCTCATACGACGCAATACTATGCGAAGATCACTCCAACAAAGCTAGCCAACTCATACGCAGAGGCAGGCTACTTCGAGCGCAATATCAGAGTTATCAAGGTACTGATCGATCAGGAGGCTATACGTACTGGAGCGGCTGCCAATGACGAGCCTTGGAAGTTCTATGACTTGGGCCACGGTTATTGCACCTACGATTTCTTCGATCAATGTCCACACCGGATGGCTTGCGCTAAGTGCTCTTTCTATCTGCCGAAGGACCCCACAAAAGGCCTGCTGCTTGAGGGACGAACGAATTTGCTGCGGATGATGCAGGAGATTCCGCTGAGCGATGCAGAGAGATCGGCCGTGGAAGATGGTATTGTCGCACTCGGAAAGTTGACCGAAAAGTTGGCCGATACTCCTGCGCCAGATGGACGAACACCAAAACAACTTATTCAGATTACTAAGTACACGATTCCATAGATGAGCTAACGTAATTTCGGAACACGATCGACAGCTGCCACACCGCAGCGAATCACTTCTCTCAAAGATGGGCGTTATACCCCCCAAGTAAGAGGCTTATCACCGGTCTGTCCCAACATCTGTGATCTCAACGAATCGCGCGAGCCAGGACGGAGCACCATCTGGTGATGAAAGTTTGAGCACCAGAAAGACTTCGATTGGTATATATTGCCTGAACCAAAGCCCCTGCCCGGCGTCCTTTGAACTATGAAGCGAGCAGCCCGCAAAGAAAATAAAGCAGCACTAGTCACGCAGCGTGTCAAAGTGGCTGTTGTCCAAGCAGCCTCCGTTGCTTTCAATCGTAAGCAAACTCTGAAGAAAGTTCACGCACTTGCGCGCGAGGCAGCTCGTCAAGGTGCGCAGCTAGTGCTGTTCCCCGAGGCGTTTGTGCCCGCCTATCCCCGGGGGCTCGACTTCGGCGCGGTCGTTGGTTCGCGGTCGGAGAAAGGCCGGGAGGACTTTCGTCGATATTGGGAGAGCAGTGTGGACGTGCCCGGTCCAGCAGTTGAAGAGCTTGGCCGGACGGCGCGAAACAATGGCATCTACCTGATTATCGGTGTCGTCGAGCGGGACGGTGGCACTCTTTACTGCTCCGTATTGTTCTTTGCCCCCAATGGCAGCTTTCTGGGTAAGCACCGGAAGATCATGCCAACTGGATCTGAGCGCCTGGTATGGGGTTTCGGCGATGGTTCCACGCTACCGGTGTTCGACACTCCGTTGGGGAAGCTGGGCGCAGTGATCTGCTGGGAGAACTACTTACCGTTGATGAGAGCGGCGATGTACGCGAAGGGCATCGAGATTTATTGTGCTCCCACCGCCGACTGCCGAGACTCCTGGATCGCTTCCGTGCGGCATATCGCCGTAGAGGGACGCTGCTTCGTACTTTCCTGCAATCAATTCAACCGGCGGCGTGATTTTCCGGTTGATTACGATTCAGTTTATGGCAAAGATCCCGAAGCGGTCGTGACGCGCGGCGGCAGTTGCATCGTCGATCCGTTCGGCAATTTTCTTGCGGGGCCTAACATGGAAGACGAAGTAATTCTGATCGCCGAGATCGATCGCGGACAGATCATCCGCGGCAAGTACGACCTCGATGTGGTGGGCCACTACGCACGACCGGACATTTTCCAACTCCACGTGGACGAGCGGCCGAAGCTTCCTGTAACCGCCCGTGGCAGCGAAGCCGCGCAAGGAAAAGGCGACACATCAAAGTAGCCGCCGCTCTGTTCCTTCCGAGGAAATAGAACGATAGTCGGAAAATTAATCCTCTCAGTAACGATCTTGGACCCAAATGCCTGTGAGGGAAGGCTTCCCAATGAGCTTGGCACTTACTGCGATCTGGCCGCAGCCGCTTGACCCTCTCCACTCCATGGCCCTGTCGGCACTCGTGGCTGCGCTTCCCTTGATCCTCGTACTCGTTTTGATGGGAGGCCTTCGCAAGAGCGGCCTGTTTGCCTCGACGTGTGGTCTGGCTGCCGCAGGATTGCTAGCGTTACTCGTCTGGCATATGCCGCTGACGCTTGTCCTGTGGAGCGCAGCCTATGGGTTCATCTACGCGATCTGGCCGATTTTGTGGATTGTCTTCGGCGGCCTCTGGCTCTACAACCTCACGCAGGACACGGGCAAATTTGACCTGCTTCGCCGCTGGATGGAAGATCACGCTTCCGGGGATCCCTGCATCCAGGCGATTCTGGTGGCTTTCTGCTTCGGGGCGCTCTTAGAAGGCAGCGCAGGCTTTGGAGCACCGGTCGCGGTGACCGCTTGTCTGCTCGTTGGTCTCGGTTTTGAATCACGCCGAGCGGTCATCGTCGCACTGATTGCCAACACCGCCCCGGTAGCCTTCGGCGGGTTGGGTATTCCCATCGTGGCGCTGGCTGGAGTAACAGGGCTCGACCTCTCCCAGCTCTCTGCCATGGTGGGGAGACAAGTTCCTTTTCTCTCCTTCATCCTTCCGGCTTACCTCGTGTGGGTGGTCGCGCGGGGTAAGGGCTTGAGACGAACCTGGCCGGCAGCACTAGTTGCTGGCAGCACCTTCGCCCTTGCCCAGTTCCTGGTGTCGAACCTTTGGGGACCATACGCAACAGACGTGATCGCCGCATCGGTTTCGATCGCGGCTTTGGTAACTTTCCTTCACGTCTGGGCCCCAGCTCATGGAGACCAAAGAACGTTGGGCGATGAATCTCCCGCCCCCCTCGCTGATACAGATACTGTGCCCACTACACTCTCCTTAAGACAGGCCGTCGCGGCTTGGCTGCCTTGGGCCATGCTCTCCGTCGTGATGGTTTTTTGGTCCTACCTCAAGCTCTTGCAGAAGGGGCAGGTCACAATTCCAATTCCCGGCCTGCACAACGGCGTTCTTATTAGTCTTTACCAAAAGCCCTACTCGGCCCTTTATTCCTTTCAACCTCTGGGGCCGGGGACCGCAGTTTTCGTCGCGACGGCGCTCACGGCACTGTGCTTTGGGGTTCGGCGACAAGCCTTCTGGAAGTCTGGCTTGAAGACGCTGCGTCAATTGCGACTTCCCGGGGTGACCGTCATGGTGATTGTCGGCTTGGCTTACCTCTACAACTATTCGGGAATGGCCTACACGCTGGGAGCGGCGGCGGCCCGGATAGGCCCAGCCTTTCCTTTGGTGAGCAGCTACCTGGGTTGGGTGGCATGTTTCCTCAGCGGCAGCGATGCTGCTAGCAACCTATTATTCGGCAATCTGCAAGTGGCAGCGGCTCATCAGCTCCATCTCAACCCGTTGTTGCTCGCTGCCACCAATTCTTCGGGTGCGGTTACCGGGAAAATGATCTCGCCTCAAAACATAGCGGTCGGAGTCACGACAGTCGGCTTGATTGGCCAGGAAGGCAGAATTCTGCGTGCCACTTTCTGGCACAGTATCCTGCTTGCTGCAATGCTCGGCCTTCTGGCTCTTGCTCAAGCTTACTGCGTACCGTGGATAATCCCTTAGACGCGCAGGTTGGCTACTCGGACAACTGCCTCGCGCCGATTTCGGTTGCGACGGCTTAAGTAAATACGCGCGGATAGTCTGAAATGGCATACTAACCTGGAATGGCCCAGCGACCCACTACATAACAGCTTGACTCTTAATTCCACATAACGCTCACGCGCACCCTAATTCAATAATGCCTCAGCTTGCATTCCACTGCGTTCCATTCCAGCCGAGCTGTGAGTTTTAGAAGACGATGCGACTGGAAGGGTAAAAAGGGGCATTTTTCACAGAAGAGGATGCGACTGCATACAGAAGAGGATGCAACTAGTTTCGCAAAGTACACAAGTCGTTGCGACTAGTTTTTGCGGACCGACAAGATCCATTGCAAGTTAGCAACGCGACGGGCAGCACCGGCTCGCACAAAACTCCGCGCCGCGCTGGTTCCCAAGGGGAGAGGCGTAATAGTTAATGCTTGCTCTCTCAAATAAGGGGACTACTGAATCAACCAGCTTCTTCAGCCAGGCGATGGATAATGCTTTTCTGTGTATTATGGAGCACTTTTGATAGATACTTAAGATGTTGGGCCGACCACACGATCACGTTCGAATATCTATTTTTCGCGTGTGACGCCTGTGACATTAAAAGGAGAATGTTGGGAAGGGAGGTCGTTATGAAACGGTATGCTTTGTCGATTCTATTTTGTGCGCTGACTGCAAGCGCCGCCTCCGCACAGACGAAATCCCCGGTTGAGGGCGTGTGGAAGATCGCCGAATTGGTAATGCCTAGTAGGAACCCTGCTGAGAAGGGCATTACGATAACAAACCCTCAGCCGAGTCTGATCATTTTCCTAAAGGGCTATTACAGCCAGGTGTTAGTGACGGCAGAAACGGCGAGAGCTGCGGTTGCACCGGCCAAAGATCCCCAGAACCTGACCGACGCCGAGAAGATTGCCCGGTATGAGCAATGGAGACCGTTTATTGCAACTTCGGGCACCTATGAAATCAAGGATCAGACACTCATAAAACGCGCGATCGTGGCAAAGAACGTCGGGGTGATGACCAAAGCTACGCCGAACATTTGGGAGTTCAAAATGGAAGGACCCAACACGCTCTGGCTGAACCCAACCGGGGATCTGATAGCGACTGAGCCACGGATTAAGTTGACGAGACTGGAGTGAGAGTCGCCTGGTTGATGTAACGACACATCTTTTCGTTGCTCGACAAGATCCGAAGGGTCTGTCTCAAAGCCAACTGCTCGAGGGTCACGCGGCCCATTAAAATCGTTGGACGCGAGGGAAACCTGGAAATGGTTCTTGGTCAAGAGGGTGGGAAGCCCTCTGGGAAAGGTCTAGTCAACCATCCCATATACGTCTCAATTAACGTCGCTTATTTCTACGTACTCACGCCCGGCGAGGTGGCGAGCATCCCTGCGTCCTCTTCAGCGGCGACGGAAGTCGTGAGGCGCTTCCTCGGCGGTGCGGCGACGCGCCTGATGGCTGGGGCGATGGCAACGTCGATCTTCGGCACTCTCCTGATTGCCACTCTGGTCTGCGCCCGAATCCCTTACGCGATGGCTCGCGATGGCCTCTTCTTCCGCCGGCCTCGCCCGATTGACGCCGCGCACGCACGTACCGGCACGCGCGCTGTTGGCCCAGGGAGTGTGGGGCGGCATACTGGTGCTCTCTGGGTCATTCGACGCGCTGACGGACTACGCGATCTTCGCCATGCTAAGCTTCGTCGCGCTGGCCACCTCCTCGGTCTTCGTCTTCCGCGTGAGGATGCCAACGGCGGAGCGCCCATACCGGACCTGGGGCTATCCTGTAGTGCCAGCACTGTTTCTACTGGTGGCCGGGTGGCTCATTGTAAACACCGTGGTGGCAACACCGAGGCAGGCTCTTGCGGGGCTGGGACTGATGACGCTGGGGCTACCGTTCTACTGGTATTGGTCAAACCATAAGAAAGTGGCTTCTCAAAGAGCTGAAGCAGACTCGGCAGTTTGATAATGTGATCAGGCCAGAAACACCAGCCAGAGGCCGCGCCTAGGCTGACAAAGGATCCAATTCAAATCGCGCATTAGGCTGACCGGATCTAGGGAAAAGGTTATGTGAGGCTCAGAAGCCGACGCTGCTTCATTCCAAACGACTTGTCCGCGCAGCACCACATAACTGCGAAGACAACATAAGTGGGCTTATGTTCTCCAGAACATAAGGACACGTTGTGATCGGCCACACCGCTGAAGCCGATTTTGCCGACACCGAAATGACGCCTCGAAACTTGCGCGAAGTAGAAGCCGAAGCAGTTGCATTGCTTTGCTGTGAAGCGCTGGAGTTGGAAGGCGCAGAGTACTGTCGCGGCTATCTTCAGAATTGGCTTTATCAGGGCATCGGTTACAACGGCGAAGCAATTCCCGAAAAGAGTGCACAGCGGATCTTTCGCTCGGCCGATCAAATCATTCGCGCCGGCCGGATGACTATAGCTCTAACGCGCTCGTAGCATTTGGACAGTTTCTTAGTACATATGACCGCGAATAAATCGTTAGGCTAGAGCGCGTATAGTCTCTTTCTCAGCTTGATTGATTGAATCGAAGGTTGGATGTTGAGCGATGCGCGGTCACCATGCTTGCTTATGGGATGCCCGATAGGCATTTAAGTGATTCGACCAGACCTCCCCATTTATCTGTTCTTAGATAAATCATGACCTCGCTTAGATGTTAATACGCGCGCTAAGCACAACCTCACCGCCGCTCATCGTTCACAATCTGCCGCTCTCCTTAAGGCTGCGGAGAAAATCCCGCACCTCAGTTTTAAGTGTGAGTCGGGTGTGGAATCGGCTTTCGGGAGGAGGCCTACTTGATGTAGGCGAGGACTTCCTTTCTTCTACTTTGAGACATTAACTTGCTGCCCACCTTCAGCCGCTATATTGAATTGAAGGGCAGGTGCATTGCGCGATAGCTTCCTGACTCTCGCTAAAGTTTCGCAAGCACGAGCGAAACGTCTCTGCGCAGCCGTCAACCGCTTCTCCCAATACATTCCGAGCGTCAGCGTAATGGATTGCTTCATCACGTTCGAATATTGCAGCTCGATAACGTTCAGTTTGAGCCAGCATAAGGCAGCCTGCCGTAATCTGCCGCGATTGATTTTAGACTGCCGCCTGCAGGATTTTCCGGAATTTTTCCGTAATCCATAAAACCAACACACCCCACCACGCAAAAAAACGGTGGCCTCAGCCTGCAATCTGCCCCAAATTGTTAGTTCTATTGGTGAAGTGTTCGGAGTGTGTTTGTTTGGCAGGTCTTATGAATCCCACGCTCTAACCATCTGAGCTACCCCCAGGTTCGACCCAGAAATGGGCACTCCTAACCTACCAGAATAGGGGGTGGTTTTGTTGGGGTTTCTTGCAGAAAAAGGCCCTCATAACGACAAGGTAGCTATGGGCACCAAGGGGGGTCGTTTTCAGTAAGAATTTGTTTGCTTTCGGGGGGGATTAGCACTATACCTACTTGTGGAGGTAGGATGCGAAGGTTAAATCTACAAGGTCAACGATTTGATAGGCTGGAAGTTGATGGTTTGCCCTCTGCGACGCCGGTCTAGGTGTTGGTGCATCTGTGATTGTGGAAAATTTACTTTTGTGCAATCGGCAGAGCTTAAGAACGGTAAAACGCGTTCCTGTGGTTGTTTGAACGATGATCGATTTTATGAACTCATTACAAAGCACGGTCACTGCGTGACAGACAGACCGTCGCCTGAATACAAAGCATCTTTGACGCAAGATCGCGCTGTTCCAACCCAAAGAACAAAAGCTATCAAGAATACGGCGGCAGTCGCATCAAGTTTTTATTTTCTTCGGTTGATCAGTGGGCTTGCAGAGCTTGGGCCAAAACCTTCTCCGCAGCACTCAGTAGATCGCAAAAATAATAATGGTCATTATGAGCCTGGAAACTGTAGGTGGGCTACTCGTAAACAGCAAAACAATAATCGACGCCGCGTAGCGGCCTGAGAGGGCAAATAACATGACAATAGCGGCCTATTTGCGCGTAAGCACTGCCCAGCAGGCACAGAATGAAACGATAGAATCCCAACGACACGCCCTGGAATCCTACTTCACTCAACACGGCATAAAGGAAGTCCGTTACTTCGAGGATACCGGCGTTTCTGGTGGAACAGATATTCACACTCGCCCAGCGGGGGGGCAACTGTATAAACTCATTCTCCAGGCCGAGGTTGAGAAAATCTACGTCTTTGACCAGTCACGATTAAGCAGAGACACAGCCGACTACACCCAATTTCTAAAGATGGCTGAGGCTTACGGCGTTGCAATAGTAGGTGTCTCCGATGGATTGAATACAGCCGATGAGAGAATGCAGCTAACTCGGGAAATGAAGGTTGTCATGGATGCGGAGTACAAGAGGGACGCCACCAGACGCACTAGGTCGGGACTCAGAAGACGCTTAGACAGTGGGCAGATTAGTACAAGACCACCCTTTGGGTATGCCGTTGAGAAAGGCAAACTTGTAATTGATGAGACGAAGGCATCAGTAGTCCGGCGAATGTACACGGAGATGGCAACTGGCAAGAGAACCAAGGACATTGTTGAGGCGTTGAATGCTGAAGGGGTACCATCGCCTACTAACTCTGCCGAAGGTAAATTGCGTTATGGTGGAGACGGCCACTGGCGACACGACACGTTCCGCTACACCCTCAAGAATCGTGTCTATAAAGGAGAGTTTGTAGCTTGCCGCACTCCAATAAAAAAGAAGGTCAATGGCCGCAAGATCACCATCAAACGGAGTGAGAATGAGCAGGTAGTTATTCAATGTCCCGCAATCGTTTCGCCTGAGCTGTGGCAGGCTGCCCAGGATCAAATTGCCCGCAATCATCGTATGCGGTCTGGAAGGTTGAAGGAGGATTTTTCGCTGCGTGGGCTGGTGAAGTGCGGCACGTGTGGTATGGCTTATACCGCGCAGACAGTAATGGGGCGCAGGTACAAAAAAGCCAACGGCGACATTTCTACCTACAAAACATTTCGATATTACGGCTGCGGTTCCACCAGTAGCCGCGATTACACTCCGTGCGGCAATGACAGAGTGAATGCAGATGTGATCGAGAAGTCTGTTGACTCAATCCTTGGCGAAATTGTCACGTCACCCGAAATAATTGAGAAGTACGTTCTGGCTTTGCAGAATCCTGCTGATGTCTCCGCTATTCCCGCGCGGCTGAAAAAGGCACGGCGCCAGTTGGAACATAACACGGCCGCGAGAGAAAAAGCCGTGTCGAATCTAAACAGGGGTTTGATTAACGAGGATGACTACAGGACTGACAGGGCAAAGCTAGACACAGAGCAGGCACAGCTCAAAAACGAGATTGATACCCTTTGCAGACAATCGTCAGGTGACAAGGAGTTGAAAGGTAAGATTGTAGCGGCCGTTGCTGTCCTTCGGCAGCTCCGTGGCGCTGGGACCGCGTTCGCAGACCTGCCGCCGGCGCTGCAATCCCAAGCCCGCAGGATGATAGCGAGCGTTACGGTCCTCAACAAGACAAGCTTTCACACGGAGCTGATTGTTCCGCTGTCTGCTAAGGAACTGAGTGGTTCTAGTTTCAGTAAGAGTGCATTAGCGTTAAAGAAGTCGTTGCGAAAAAAATAGAAGGCGCGGCCGTAATATTTATTTGAGCCGCCCCGCGTGCGAATGTTGATTCGCCCGCCGGAAGCGCGGCCATACTCGGCTGAAAACTGATTGGTAATAATTTGCACTTCCTCAACCGCTTCTATTGAAGGCTGGAAACGTTCACGAGCAGCGCGATCGTCGTTGTTGTCGAGGCCATCGATAGTGATGTTGTTGGAATAGGCGGGGCCGCCTGAAAGTGAGAACGTTCCTGCTTCTTCAGGAGTGTTGGCAACGGACGTGTTGCGGTCCTCGGCAAGATCACGGGTGGAGAGTGCTTCTTCCGATACGCCCGGCAAAGTGAAGATCAAATCCAGCGGCGATCGGGTGGCGACCGGAAGTGATTCCACTTCGTGCGTCGTGACCGTGCCACCGACCACGGTGCGCGTGGTATCGACAGCAGGAGTGTCAGTGGCTGTGACTACGACCGGATCCGCGATTACGCCTTGAGGAAGGAGTGTGAAGTCGAATTGCACGTTTTTGCCGGCGATGAAGCTTAGTTCTGTTTTCTCCAGTGGCGCAAACCCCGTCGATGTAGCGCGCACAATGTAGGTGCCAGCCTCGAGCTGAATGATGTGATAACGTCCTTCATCGTCAGTCACGGTGGTTCGCGTTGCGCCAGTCTTCACCAGCACAACCTCGATGGTGGCCCGGGGAATGATGGCGCCATTTTGATCCGACACGCGCCCAGTGATGGTGACATTATCAAGGTCCTGTGCGGCTGCAGGTGCTGCCAAAAGGCTCAAGCTTATGCCGACAAGAACCATTTGAATGGTCGAAATCATGAAACCTCTGAGGGCAGGCGTTTTCATTGTTGCTCGTTAACCGTGTTGCAAGGTAACTACGTAAAGCGAGTTGGTTTGGGGTGAGATGGAAACTAGCGGTCTGCGTTAGATTTATGTTTTTGCCAGCGGCTGATGTTTAAGCGTCGTTGGGTGAATTGCGGACGAAATCTAGCACGTACGGGTGCGGGTAACAAAGCTAATCGGATTCCACGAATGCCCGTCGTAATGCAAAGAATCAGGTAACTATGATGGGCTTGTTGCAGGTGCTTCTTTTGTCTTTGACGTTATCGTAAATTCGCATGGGCAGGAATCGACTGTGCCATTTTGATTGTGTACGAGAAGAGGAGCGGGTTCAATAACCAACTCCTACGAAATCAAGTTGTAAAATTCAAAGACATCCAGCAAAGACATGGAAAAGGGCGTTGCCTGGGAGAAGCAACGCCCTATTGTTTTCCGAACGGGTTAAGAGGTGTTGAGAGGTTTTCTAAAACTCAAACCTGACGGCAAACTGCATAATGCGCGGTGGGTAAGCATTACCAGACGTAATCTGCCCAAAGGTTGAGCTGTTGATATTGAAGATGTTGCTGTCTTCGCCAAAACTCGTTGCGTTGGTGCCCGACGCAGCGAAGAAGTTGACGTTGTTCAGAACGTTGAAGACTTCCATGCGCAACTGGAGTCGGGCGGTTTCGGAGAAGGCAATGTTCTTGATCAATCCGGCATCCCAATTGAAGTAAATGGGTCCATTGAGGAACGTGCGCGGCAAATTGCCGGTCTGTCCCGGCTGAGCCCTGAAGAAGACCTGTCCGGGGAAACTGGCGGTCGGTGTCGTCCCGAGGTTACCGCCAGTAGCCGTACCGTCAGGCGCGATCACGGCCGGATTGATGAAGTAAATCTTGCCGTTCTGTTTGAAGATACCTACCAGCTTCTTGATTTCGTCCGTGGTCAGACTTGAATTTGCAGTCTGACGAAGCGAACGGCCTCCCCGATTTAGCGTCCCGGTAAGATCCCGAATCGAAATGGGCGTGCCGGAACTGATGTTAACCAGCGAAGTAATCTGGAACCCGCCGAAAACTCGGTTAATCACCGCGCCCTCGTTAAGAAACCTTTTCCCCTTGCCAAAGGGGAGTTCGTAAATCCCATTGATGTTGAAAGTATGCGTGCGATCGTAATCCGTACGCGCATAGTCGAGTTGCGGGTTGTTATTGTCGAGATATGGATCGAAACGGCTTTGCCCATCGGTTTCGATGTCCGAAAGTATCTTCTGGAAAGTGTAGTTGGCCTGGAAACTCAGCCCGTCGGTGAAGCGCCGCCGGATTTCTGCCTGCAACGCGTTATAACGATACTTGCCACCGTTCCTCAGAAGATCCACCGGGCCCGCAAAGATATTTCTGCGGAAGTTGATCCCAGTACCGGATGCCGGATCGAAATCCAGACCATTCTGAATATAGATTAACGCCAGATCCGCGGGCGTCCCATTGATGATGGGTGTCGTCACGGCGGGGTTGTTGAGAAAGGCGCCGAATGGCAAAAGGTCAAAAGCAGGCAACGGTTGACTGCCGGGAATTCCCGGATTAAACCGCGCGTCGGTGCAACGAAGCAGCGGGTCTTCTGTCCCCGCAATAGTTGCTCCCTGCAGCCGGCAATTGTCTCGAGCGATAAGGAAATCCCTGAGGAAATTGTTGGCGCCGAGATTGATTTGGTTCAGGTCGACGCCGCGCACCATGTTCTTGCTGCGGCCACCTACATAACGAATTTCAATTGCGGTCTGGTGACCAATTTCTCTTTGAATTCCCAGGTTGAATTCGTCATTGCGCTGGACCTGAATATTCGGGTCGATGGCAAAGACCGTGTTGAAGAAGAATCCATTATCGGCATTGGCGTCAGCAAAGCTGATGGGCGGTGTCCTGAATGGCGGCAGAACGAAACTCGGTGGAGCAGTGAACCGAGCATTGATGTTGGCCGCACCATTTGCCAGTCCCGTCAAATTCAAACCCGCATTGCCACCGGCGGCGTTGAGCGCCGAGGTAACATATTCATCGTTAACGTAACTGCTGCGAAAGCCGCCGCGAATTACCGTTCTGCCCTGACCGGGCATAAGGGCGCCGAGAAACTTGTTTTTGAATTCAGGTGCGTAGGCAAAGCTCACGACAGGGCCAAAGTTATTCTTGTCCGTGTTGTAAAACTTTCCCGGGTCTCCCGTGTTTGTGCCCACCAGACCGTAACTGCCGTTCGGATCCACTATGGCGTCGGCGATAGTTTCTCCGGACGGAATGATCGGTTCTAAAAATACCTGGTCCGGATTCTTTAACGGGTGAAGATATCGTATCGCAAACCCAGGTTGAGGGTGAGCCGAGGCGTAATGCGCCACTGGTCGCCCACATAGGAACCGATGGTCTCAAAATTGAGCTGCTGGATTAGTGGCGCGCCAAGCTGTGGGCCGACGCTGGGATTGACGAAGTTTGCGGCCACCGAATCCACGCCGATTATGCCTCCCAACAGGTAACGCAAAGCATCCGCACGGCCGCGTTGCGTGGCACTGATGCCGCCGGGAAAAAGACTCGCCGCGAGTCGCAGGGTGAGTGGGTTGTTGACGTTGGTGATCGAATAGATCGGAGTGCGATTGAAATTACTGATCACCTGGATCCGCTGGGTGTTGTAATCGACACCGAAGCGGAGCGAGTGGTTGCCGAAGGTGTAGGAAGCGTTGTCCTGCAGAGTGTACTGCCTGGTGTTTCGGCCCTGATCTTCAAAGCTGGCTTCGGGGGTGCTGATCGTCAGGGGCAAGCCTGAGACAGGCAATCCATTTGCGGCAATCGTGCCGATAATGAAATCGCTCGGCAACGAGGTCTGTTTGAAAAACGGCTCAGCTGGTTCGTACGCGCCGCGAACTTCATTTATGAAGCGGGATCCGATCGTGGTGCGGTAGGATGCAATGAACAACTTAGTCGGCCCACTCTGGAGAACGAACGGGTGCGTGCCAAAGCCGCCCGCATCAACTTGCCGCTCGTCGCCATTGTTGTTGTACTTGTACACAACGTTCAAGCTGTTCCGGCTGTTTAAATCGAAGTCGAGTCGCGTGGTGAAGCCATTGCGCGTGTCATTGTCAGACTGATTAAACTGTAACAGCTGAGTCAGGCTGTTATTAGCGACCGTGGAATTGCCAACCGCCGGCATGGGATCAAGCACTCGTCTTTGTATGGTCGGATCGACCGCCAGCGCACCACCTGCCGACGCCGGGATAACGCCGGTGAAGCCCGCGCCGGTCAGCACATTCACGGTCCGAGTCACACCGCCGTTGTCGGTATAGGTAAAGTTGCCCGTGCGCGCCGAGCCCAGCAGAACAGTCCGCGTCACCGAACGTTGCTGGCGCAGCACGAACCTTTCATAAGAAGCGAAGAAAAAGGCCTTGCCTTTGATCAGAGAGGAGCCGCCCTCACTGAAATGCGGCAGCGCCAGGGGACCGCTGAGCTTCCCGCCAAACTGGTTGCGGTTAAGAAATGGCCGCGCAATGCCTGCGGCATTATTAAAGAAATCATTCGCCGCGAATTTTACGTTGCGGTTGTATTCAAACAGCGCGCCGTGAAAACCTTCGCCGCCTCGAGGAGTGACCAGCTGCACCTGTGTGGAACCGCCGCCTCCCTGATCGGCGCTCGCGTTTTGAGTCACGACGGTAAACTCGCCCGTGTCGTCGACGGTGGGCCGGTCCTGAACGAATCCCCCGGTGCGGATGAAGTTATCTTGAACGTTGATGCCATCGCGGGTGTAATTTGTCGACGACGATCGTTCGCCGTTGATCGAGGCACTGGTCGCATTAGCTCCGGCGACCGTGTTGAGCAGGGTAAGCGGATTACGCCCATTGAGCGGCAATTCGAGTACCTGGCGAGGAGAGATCGTGTTGCTCAATTCGGCGTTGGTTGAATTCACCACATCAGCACCCGCGATGACAGTCACGTTTTCAGAGACCTCGCCGACTTCAAGATTCGCATTGAGCGAGTACTCCTGACCAATATCAATCTTTACATCGTTGGCGCTGAAGGTCTTGTGTCCCGGGGCCGAAATGGTCACTGTGTATAAACCGACATCCAGCTGTGGCACGCTGAAAGCGCCATCCCCGCTGGTTGTTACGGTGCGTTCCCTGCTGGTCTGATTATCTTTGATCACAACCGTCGCCCCGGGAATGACGCCGCTGGCATCCGAGACGGTACCGACCAGTCGGCCGGTGGTGGATTGTGAGAGGGGCGTTCGCGCCATAGATAACGAAAAGAGTGAAAGCACCAAAATAAATCTGATTGTTGTTCGCATAAGTAACTCCCTCGAATGCTGACAAGGTTGTAAAATTCAAGCGAAGAAAGCCGGACCTCCGCAAGATCGGAGAGACCGACTCTCCTAAAATTCGTAAGCAGGCCAGAGCAATCACGATTGCCAACCACCAAAGTGCAAAAGGCATTCCCTGTTAGGGCCACCTGCGTTGTTTGAGCACGCCGGTTGAGATTGACTCGATGATCGAAAGGTCGAGGGTCGAGATCCAGATAAATGGTGGCGCGGAAAATTGTGGATTTTGGATAACGAATGAAATCAGAGATCGATGATCGACCAACGGCTGCCAAAAAATTGGAACATTAGATCCGGACTTAAGTGATTCATGATTCTAAAGCGGAGCGCACGGCGCAGTGTGAACCAGAGGAACGTAACCTCTCTCTGGTCCTGACTTGAGCCTGAGAAGAGATGCAAAAGTTCCCGCGTAAATGCGATCGCTGGAGAATCCTCAGGCCGCAGTTTCCTGATGGTGAATCTCGTCATTGAAAGTTGGTGTGACGTCTGAGCAGTAACCGACCGGCGGGATCTTATAACGCTTAACTTTGGTGTTTAGGGTGGTAAGCTTCACACCGAGCAGTTGGGCTGCGCGACTCTGATTACCATCCGTTCTGACAAGCGCGCTGCGGATAAGTTCGATCTCAAATCGCTGCACCTCATCATAAAGCCTGACATTGCGATTTGTGACGGGCCGCTGCGAAACCCTGAGCGATTCGACCTCTCGCAATAGCGTCAGAGCAACTTCTCTCAAGGTATCGAGTCTATTGCTTAGGGCTGTATCAGGCAGCGGAACTGCCGTAATCGCTGCGTCGGTTGCGCTATGTTCCAGGCTGCTCCAGGCTAATGGATTGCTCATCTTATGCCTCCTCAAATGGGCGAGAGCGTCCGGGGAGGTCGCCAATCTCTGAAATTTATCGCATTGCTCTTGAACCGGTGCGCCAACAATTGGACCGCGGCACTTGGCGTGGGGAGTGGCAACAAGATATGCAGGCGCATTAAAAAAGCCACCTGAATTGTGACGAAGAGGCCAGAGAACGGGACAAGCGGGCAAAGGGGAAGGCCGGATGTGTTGTTAGGACAGTTAGTGGCGCGTAGCTAGCGCGATGCGCTGCGGCGGCGTAGTGCTGCTGCGCGCGTGATTGGGACGAGCGCGTCGGTAGTGCCTTCGGCAGGAGATTCGACAAAGTTTGTTAACTCATCGGCATGTGACTGGAGGTAGCGGAAGAAGCGTTCAAACTCCTGCTGCATCGCGTCCATCTTCTCGCGCATGTTGAGAATAATCTCCACGCCCGCCAGATTCACACCAAGGTCGCGCGTGAGGGAAAGAATTAGTTCGAGCCGCGCGAGATCGGGATCGGTATAAAGACGCGTGTTGCCCTCAGAGCGCGACGGCTTGAGCAGTCCCTCACGTTCGTAAAGACGCAGCGTTTGCGGATGGATGCCATACTGATCCGCAACCGCGCTGATTGTGTATGTCTTCGGTTTGCGTTTCACGATTTAGGTCTTAGGTCTTGGGTCTTTGGTCTTTGGCTTTGCGTAAATTAACTTGAAGCTCACTTCTCACAAAGACCAAAGTCCAAAAGCCAAAGACCGACTTTACTCCAGTCCCATCTCCACCCGCGGGTTCTCAGGATTCAACTTCGAATACTGCCGCAAGAGTTCCTTCGTCTCTTCCGAGATCACTTTCGGCAGCGTCACTTGCACTTCCACAAATTGATCGCCGTGCGCGCCGGGCTTGCGCAAGGATGGTGCACCGCGCTGACGCAAGCGAAACTTCTGGCCCGACTGTGTCGCCGGTGGGATACGCAATTGTGCTTTGCCCTCGACGGTTGGCACTTCGATCTTGGCGCCGACCGCGGCTTCAGGCACCGTTATCGGAACGGTAACGTAAATATTGTCGCCTTTGCGCGTAAAGTATTTATGACTGCCGACATTTGTGATGATGTGCAAATCCCCCGGTGGCGCGCCGAGTCGTCCGCCTTCACCTTTTCCCGGAATGCGTACGCGCGACCCTGTTTCCACTCCGGCGGGAATGCGCACTTT
>Ga0137367_10001481_pt1 | contig 18458 bp, 17 predicted proteins | sample SagtaG_14_FD_104939 | JGI IMG/M metagenome (GOLD analysis project Ga0137367, IMG submission 104939) | Vadose zone soil microbial communities from Sagehorn Ranch, Mendocino, California, USA - Sage1_L_80_16 metaG | ecosystem: Environmental > Terrestrial > Soil > Vadose zone | place: USA... | reverse complement strand
CGCGGAGAGCGCACCGGTCCACATGGGCAGATCCTGGGTGGTCAGCAGATGTACGGTGCCGCGCGGTCCGAAGGTCTTGACCAGGCTGCGCTCACTCCACAGGGCTTTGCGCACATCTGTCAGCGTGGCATCGGCGAGCCGCAGCCCGATCGACAACTCGGCGGCGGACAAGATCTGGGCGTGCGCGCCGCAGATAGTGGCGACGATGTCCGCAGGCCGAGTGTCCTTGGCAGGGCCGGCCAGCGCATGCCGCTGCAGGCGCCTCGCGCAGACCTCGGCCCACGACAAGCGCGGCAGCGCTGTCGTACGGTTAGTCATCAGACAGAACTCCTTGGTGGTTGTGCAACACCGCTGAATATAGCACAACCGGGGCCACCGGACACGCAGGGGCACAATTCAGGCAGGCTATGGACCTCTAGCGATCACAGGTCACTTGGCTTCTGGCATGGGCGCGTCGAGGAACGGCGGGATGATCGAGAGCAGCAGATCGGCGCGCTGCACAAGCGTCACGTGCGTCGTGCCCGGAAGTATGGCGAGCTGCGAATTTGGCAGCCCGGCGACATCTCCTGCCACGCCGCCGCCGAGCAGTCGAAACATCTCCACCGCGTGTTCGGGGCGGATGATATCGGAATCCCCGATGATCAGCAGAGTCGGCGCCTTGATCGCCGCTATGACCTCGGCAGGCAGGTCCTTGATTTTCCGATCCATTTGGGTCTTTTTGGCGAACAGGGTGGCGAAATCTTCCGGATTGGGCGCTATGCGGATGTATTCCTCATGCCAGGGGGACCCAACCAGGGCTTCGGGTTTCATGTTCTCCATTCCCTCCATGAGCCCAGGGTGGAAGCCGCTCATGTTGTAGGTGACCGAGGCGAGCACGAGTTTGCGCACGGCATCCGGGTGCCGGATGGCAAGGTGCACAGCGACGCCGGCTCCCAAGCTATAGCCGAAGATGTCGGCCTGGTCGATCCCGAGTTGCTGGAGTGCGGCGGCGACGTCGTCGGCCATCTGCTCGAGGCTCAGTGGGCGATCGATGTCGGCGGTGCGCCCATGAGCCTGCAGCTCGAAGGCGATCACCTGGCGCGTCTCGGCAAGCGATGGCAGAAGCTGTCCGAACGAGGTGCCGATCGCCGAAAAAGCGCCGTGCAGCAGCACCAGCGGCTGTCCTGTGCCATGGATCTCGTAATACATGTTGAGGCCGTTCACGCGGGCGTACCCGGTTTGCGCAGAAGTGTTTGCCATCTCGATTCCTTTCTCTATATTGCTCGCCACGCCGGCTGCGGCCCATCCGTGATCTGAGCGGTCTGAGCGAATGCCATGGCCGAACGTCTCGCCATCGCGGAATCCCCGCTGTTCATCTGGGCTGGCAAGCCAGTGAACTCAATATGCTCCGGCCGCCAGCCCTTGAACCTGAAGGCAAGGCGCTGCTTACTCGCTTTGCGCCGGCTCGTAGATCAGCGAAAGGACGCCGGTGCTGAACGTCTTTGAATCGACCAGTTTCAGTTTGTCCGGCGATTCTACCACGCCGTCCAGCGATATGAACAGACCTGCGATGACCTTTCTCATGTTGGTTCTCCTTATGCGTTCCTCCAAATCGTAGAGGACTAGCTGTTCCACCAGATAGTCGTTCGACGGAGCCTAAAATCGACAACGAATTGGGTTCAGGATGCTGATGATCCCTGCGGGTTTGCTCGTAGGCCCTCAAGCCACTCAGTGATGAACGTGTCGTTTGCGTGGATGTCGATCATGTCGACATGCTCTGGTCCGATTACCTCGAACTTGTGCGGAGTGAATGCTGGTACCACGATGATCTGACCAGCGACCCCGATCATTTGCTCGCCCCCCACTGTGAAGAGCGCGCGGCCCGAACGGATCAAGAACGTCTCCGAATAGGGGTGTTGATGCAGATCAGGCCCGACGCCTGGCTCGTCGGTATTCACGAAGATGAGAGCGACACCGCTCCCAAACTGGCGTCCCTCGAACTCTGTCAGGGGCGCATTGGGCGTGGCTTCCAGTTCGAGGCGCACGCGCGGCTCGGGCCAATCCCCGTTACAACCCAAGAGCGCTACGACGGCGACGAGGCGCACAGCCGGATCCGGCTGCTTGGATTGATCCCTGTGGCGACAAAGACCGGCCCGGATGCCCTGCGCGCGGCGCGTCAGCGCTTCCTCGTCGAGTCGATCTGGCTGCCGTCGCCGTTCCTGCCACAATTTGGCGCGGTCTGGTCGGAACAGAACGGTCGGCTGCGACTGGTTATTCCAATTCATGGACAGGATGTCGCCGCCGCGCTACAGATCGGGCCCGCGGGCGAGCTCCGCGAGCTGCACATCGACCGGTGGAGCGACCTCACCGACGACCGCAGCGATGCCTGGATCCCGTTCGTCTCGGTGGAAGATGCCCATGCCTACGGCGTTGAGCGCGAAGATAAACGTCAGCCAACCGAGCGGGAGCTGCGCGCCCCACCGGCGGATCATCAGCACACCAGTCTGGATCAGGATACTGCTGATGCCCAGCGTCTCGGCCAGTTCCTGGCTGCCGACCCCGGCCGCCGGCATGGCGGGGAGGCCGAGTGCGGCGGCGTCCATGGCCAGCGGGCGCAAGCGGGCCCAGGGATGGTCGAACGGATGCGACTCAGTGGTGAAGAACGTGAGGATCGCCAGCAGCAGCGTCAGCGAGAGAATGGCGCGCCAACGGTTGTCTGGCTCGTCTGGCGCTGATACCAGGCCGCCCGGAGCGGGCCGCTGGCGATCAGCGCCCCTGCGGCGGCCAGCACGAGATCGGGCGGACTGTAGAGCGCCGCCAGATCGGCCTCGATACCAAAGAGCGAGTGCCAGACGAAGTCCGCCACACCGATGATCAGGAACAGGCCGGCCCCCAGTAGGGAGAGCCGATACCCCGCTGGCAGCGCCTGGCGCCAGGGCGCGCCGTTGCGCCAGGCCAGGAAGGCTGTGCCGACCAGCACCAGCGCTGCGCCCAAGACCCCACTGTAGATGATCGCGTGCCAGGGCGTAAAGAAGCTGTCCGGGAGCTGATGAGTATGCGCCCAGCCATCGAGGTACAGGCCGACGACAAACCAGGTCGAGAAGAACGCCACGGCCCACTCAAACCAGGGACGAGCGGAAAAGCTCTGCCGATCAATCCTGGAAGTAGTTGCGGATATGAGAATTGACTTTGTCGGCGTCGCGACCCGGCGCTGCACGCCGAGCGATATCAGCGAATTACGCGCTATTCATCAAACGCTGGCACAACAGTATCCTCAGTGGCCGCTGGAAGGTAGCTATCTGCAGTGGCCTGATTTGGGGCAATCTGAAGCGACCATACCAGCGCATCCGCATATCCACGACGGCATGGTGCATCCCAGCGGCTATCACGACATAAGTGCGGTGACGTGGTGGCTGCTCAAGCATCGCGGCATCGCGATCCTCGGGCCGGCGCCAGACCAGCTCGATATTCAAGTGGATTGGGATGACCTGATTGCCAAGATGCACGACAATATGAACAGCTATTGGGCGCGCTTCACCACCAACCCCCGGCGCATGGCCTGGCTGCTCTCCGATTACGGCATGCAGTGGGCCGTGCTCGGCGTGCTCCGACAATTCTATACCTTCCGCGAACACGACATCACCTCGAAAACCGCTGCCGGGATCTATGCCTTCCGCCATATGCCCAGACACTGGCATCAGCTCATTCAAGAAGCGCTGAGCATTCGTGCGCGGACCCACGCGTCATCGTATCGTTTCCACATCGTGCGGGCGATCGTGGCACGCGCGTTTCTCCAATATATCATCGAGGTATGTAATGCGGACGTGGCGTGAAGAAACGAGTGCTATTACGCGCAATTCCATGCTGCAGGCCTCGCCCATGCCAATGGTCTCTTTCGAAAGCGAAATCTACGCCAGCAGATCGCGGATGGCCGGTAGTACTTCCTTGGCCAGCCGCTCGCGCTGTGTGGCGCCCGCACCGCCCGGCCACAGATTCAAAAAGGTGAAGCCGTGGCGGACAAAGTCTGCCAATTGCCGGGCCACCTCCGCGACGTTCCCAGCGATCTGTCCTCTGGTGGTGCTGCTTCCCTCCTCGACAAGCACCGGGACGTTATACGCATAGGTGATGTCGTCCGGGTTCCGGCCAGCATCTTCCGCGACCATGCGGATACGCGCCAATTTCGAGTACGCCTGCTCTGGCGCGAGAAATTGGAACGATGGGAACCAGCCATCCGCTTTGCGCCCGACCAGATCGACCATCTGCGTACCGAAGACCCCCAGCCAGATCGGGATTGGGTGGCTCGGTTTCGGTTCGATCGTGGCGCCTTCGGTCTGAAAGTGCCGTCCGGTGTAGGAGAAGCTGGAGGTGCTCCAGAGACCGTGCAGTATGTCTATCGCCTCTTCGAGCGCGGCCACCTTTTCTGAGGGCGAGCGCTGGGCGAGGCCAAAGGCGCGGAATGCTGGTTCGTTGATTGCCGCTCCGCTGCCGAGCGCGAGCACGAGCCGACCAGCGGAGAGGCGATCCAACGTCTCGGTCATCTTGGCCAGCACGGCTGGCTGCCGGTTCGGCAGCGCCAGCACAACCGGGGCCATCCGGATGCGGGCGGTGCGTGCCGCCAACCAGGTCAACAGCGTCCAGGTCTCGTACGAGGGGGCGGTCGCATGCAGGACATCCCCATGGAGCGTCACGAGGTCGAAGCCGAGCTGCTCCACGTGCAATGCTTCGGCCACTACATCCACGTCAGGTCGCATCCGCGTGTGGATGTTGATGCCGAACCGGGGGGTTGGAAAATTCACAGCCATTGTCGCAATCCTTGTCTTATGTCAGGCGCCCACGAGTCGCCTCGTGGATTGATATCGCGCCAAGCAAGATAGCCATGGCTGGCTTATGTCCGCGCCGCGGACATAAGCCGCACATTCCGCAGCCGCAGCGAATTGGTGACGACGAAGACGGAGCTGAACGCCATGGCCGCTGCCGCAATAATCGGGCTCAGCTGGAGCCCAAAGAACGGGTAGAGCACGCCGGCAGCGACTGGAATGCCAATCACGTTATAGATGAACGCCCAGAACAGGTTCCACTTGATCGTCGTCAGTGTGCGCTTGCTGAGTGCGATCGCCTGCGGCACACTGTTGAGATCGCCACGCATCAGGGTGATGTCGGCCGCCTCGATCGCCACGTCGGTGCCGGTGCCGATCGAGGCGGCCGACATCCGCCTGCGCCAGCGCCGGCGCGTCGTTGATGCCATCGCCGACCATCGCCACCACGCGACCCTCGTCCTGCAGCCGCCTGATCTCATTCACCTTGTCCTGCGGCAGGATTTCGGCCAGCACACGATCGATCCCGACCTGCCGGGCGATCGCCTCGGCCGTGCGTGCATTGTCGCCGGTCAGCATCGCCACTTCGATGCCAAGCCGGTGCAACTCCGCAACCGCCGCCTCCGACGTCGGCTTGACCGTGTCGGCCACCGCCACGACGCCCAGCGCCACACCATCAGCGACGACCACCATCGCGGTCTTGCCCTCACTCTGCAGCCGATCGATGTCCGCTTCGACACTGCTGAGGTCGATGCTCCATTCGCGCATCAGCTTGCGATTGCCCAAGAGTACCGCATGTCCGTCGACAACGGCGGTGATACCGTTCCCCGGCACCGCTTGAAACTGCTCGGGCTGTGCCAGACTCACACCGCGCTCCTGCGCGGCCCGCACGATCGCCTCGCCCAACGGGTGCTCGCTCCCACGCTCGGCGCTGGCTGCCAGCCGCAACACCTCTTGTTCGGTTTCGGCTGGATGGGCGCCATTCCGATTGCTATCCGTATCGCCGTTCGCGCCGGCAGCAACTGGCGCCAGCGTCGGCTGCGCCACGACCACATCCGTCACGACCGGCCGGCCCTCGGTGATCGTCCCGGTCTTGTCGAGCACGACGGTCTGGATGGCGTTGGCACGCTCCAGGCTCTCGGCGTTCTTGATCAGTATGCCGTGCTCGGCGCCAGTGCCGGTGCCGACCATGATCGCAGTCGGCGTCGCCAGACCCAGCGCGCAGGGGCAGGCGATTACCAGCACCGCCACCGCGAAGATCATCGCTTGCGTGAAGTCGACACCGCCAACGAAATACCAGGCTAGGAAAGTCAGCAGCGCGATGCCAATAACGACCGGCACGAACACCCCCGCGACCTGGTCGACCAGGCGCTGCACCGGCGCGCGGCTGCCCTGCGCCTGCTGCACCAGCTTGATGATCTGCGCCAGTGCGGTCTCCTTGCCGACGCGGGTGGCGCGGAATTGGAAGCTGCCAGTCGCATTCACCGTCGCGCCGATCACTGTGTCGCCCGCACCCTTTTCGACCGGCAGGCTCTCACCGGTGACCATACTCTCGTCCAGACTCGATCGCCCGCTGACGATCACACCATCCACAGGCACTTTCTCGCCTGGCCGCACTACCACGATATCGCCTTTGCGAACCTGATCGATTGGGATGTCGACTTCGGTGTACGTATTTTGCGATACTGTCGGTTGTCGGTTGTCCGTTGTCCGTTGCCTGTTGCCGGCTTCCGCAATATGCAACGGACTACTGGCCACCGACAACGGACGAAGTACGCGCGCGGTCTTGGCCTGCAAGCCGATCAATGTCTTGATCGCCGCGCTGGTCTGACTCTTGGCACGCGCCTCCAGATATTTGCCGACCAGGATCAGCGTGATGATCAGCCCGGCCGTCTCGAAATAGGTGTGGCCCGCGATTCCAAACAGCAGCAGCGCGATGCTGTAGAAGTAGGCCGCCGACGAGCCGAGGGCGATCAGCGTATCCATGTTGGCCGTACGCGCCTTGAGCGCCTTCCAAGCGTGAACGTAAAAGTCCCAGCCGCTGTAGAATTGCACCGGCGTGGCCAACGCCAGGAACAGCCAGTTCAGCAGGTCGGCCGCGGCGGGGTAGTGCATGATCATCGTGCCACCCACGTTGCCGCCGGCAGCGTTCATTTGTGCCTCAATCGCCGCCCAGAACGGCGTCAGCCAGGGTGCGATCAGGCCGAAGTCGCGCGCCATCGAAAGCAGGAACAGCGGCAGCCCAAACGCGATGCCGACGATCAGCTTGCGCCGCTTGTCGGCCAGCTCGCGCGCCCGCGCCGCGGCCTCCACATCTTCCGTTGAGCCGGCGTCCGTATCGGCCGTCTCGATCACGCCATAGCCGGCGTTTTCGACGGCCGCCTTTAGCTCGCTCCAGCCGGCGCTGGTCGGCAGATAGGTCACACTGGCCTGCTCGCTGGCGAGATTGACGCTGGCGTCGAGCACACCCGGCACTTTCTTGAGCGCTTTCTCCACACGGTTGACGCACGAGGCGCAGGTCATGCCGGTGATTGCAAGTTCGATCTGTTGTTCTGCCATATGGCACCTTTTCTCGAAATGACCCTACCCATCCGGGAGGGGGTATATATATCATTGTTATCCTATTGCCGAGTGTGAAAGAAGAGTGTGAAAGTCGACAGGATGTGGTATATGCTCCACAGCCCAATGAGGCGCGTCTGCTGGTCGCGCCCGTGGGCGGCCAGCGTTGTTCGCCGCCCGCGGGTCGAGTGCGTTCTTAGGTGAGGGGCGCGACCTCGTCGTAGCCGGCCTCATTGATCGCGGCGACAATCTGGGCGGTGCTGACCTGCTCAACGTGGGCAACAGTGACAGTCTTGCTGTCGAGCGCCACCTGGACCTGCTGAACACCGGGGATGGCTGTGACTTCCTTGGTAATGGCGTTGATACAGTGCTGGCACGATACCTCCGGCACCTGGAATCGTTCGGTGATCATAATGCTTGTGCCCTTAATAATGATTATTCGGAAAGCAGCTCCAGAAGCTGCTCTTACAGGGTATTCGTCGCATCAAAGACCTCGAGCAATTCATGCACCACGCGTTCGCGCTCATCGGGTTGCTCGCCACGAATAGCCGTGGTCACACAGCCGTTCAGGTGATTGGCCAGAATGATGCTGTTGAACTTGTCGAGCGCGCGTTGGATGGCCTGCGTCTGCTTGAGGATGTCGATGCAGTAGGCATCATCCTCGACCATCCGTTGCACCCCACGCACGTGACCCTCGATACTCTTGAGACGATTGACTAATTGCGGTTTTTGTTCGGCCATCGTTGTATTCCTCCATACCCCCTCCCAGGGGGGATGGGAACATTATAGCAGAAATGATATGTTTGTCAAGAGTTACCCAATAAGAAAAATCCGTTCAGACGGCAGCCCCGCGAGCGGCTAGACGCTGGGCAGGCCTACGGCGATGCCCAGGACGAACAGCAGCGCTACGCGCCACTGGCTTTGGAGTTGACAATCTACCAATCATTTTCTAGAATAATGACTGATTGGTCATTTTGTTTCCTCAAGCCATTCCACTGGAATGAGGGATAAGTTATGCGATCGCTCCGTGCCTCATGGCTCGCCACCCTGCGAGCGACGATCCGCTTGCTCTACCGCTGCCATCCGCGCGCGTTCCTGGTCACCGCGGTTGCTTCGCTCGCCGAGCCGCTCTTTTTCCCCGCCTTCATCTTGCTGCTGCAACGGCTTTTGCAGCAGATCACTGCTGGCGGCACAGTGCAGGTCACGCCCACTGTGATCCAGCTTGGCATCGGCTTGCTGGTTCTGATCCTCGTGCAGCGCCTCGGCATCATTGTTCGCGATGCCTCCTCTACTATCCTGCGCCAGGAAGCCTGGGTAGTCATCAGCAAGCAGATCATGCAGAAGCTGCCGGCCGTGCCCTATCCGCTGTTCGAAAACAATGCCTTCCAAGCCCGCTATGGCCTGGTGATTCGCGAGGCCGCTCAGCGCTCGATCACCCTGGTCGACTCGCTGCTCTCGACCGCGCCGATCTTCTTCGGTCTCCTGGCTCTGGCCATCACGCTTTTCACCATCGCACCGCTCCTGGTGCTGGCCATGCTGCTGATTGCGATCCCCGCTGGGTTCATCGAGCGGCGCTTCAGCCATGCCATGTATGCCTTGCAAGAACACAGCGCGCCGCACCAATTGCGCATGGAGGCGCTTACCAATATGCAAATCGATGCGCCCTGGCAACGCGATGTGCGGGTCTACCGCAGCAATCTGATTGCGCGCGAGCACGCCGCGCTTGCCGAATCGTATCTGGCGCAACTCAAACAGCTGACCCGGCGCTTTCTGGGCTTGCGCAGCGGCGCGGCGCTGGTACAGGTGCTGGGGTTCGGCCTGGCGCTCGCAGCGGCGGGTACGCTGATCCAGCAGGGGCAGATCAGCCTGGCCAGCCTGGCAGTCTTGATCCCCGGCCTGGCGCTGTTGTCGGGGATGCTGGGGTCGCTGATCTACCACTATCGCGAGCTGCTTGAGTCATTGAACTATGCGGCAACGTTATTCGAATTCCTCACGACTGAAACCTTCGATGGCCAGCGCGCCGCCCCACCACCCACTGCGGCGCTGACTCGTGCTGATCTGGCGGCCATCCGCCTGGAGGGCGTCTCCTACACCTATCCCGAAACCGGCACGACCGCACTCATGGAGATATCGTGTACATTCACACCGGGCCTAACGGCGATCGTCGGCACAAATGGCGTGGGGAAGAGCACGCTGGTGAAGCTCCTGGCCGGGCTGATCGCGCCGACAGAGGGCGCGATTGCGGCGATCGGACCAAACGGGGTCGCTCAGCCCCTAGACGCCTATGCCAAAGCCGTGCTCTTCCAAGATCCCGCTCATTTCCATTTCAGCATCCGCCACAATGTGACCATGCAGTTTGAGCGGACTGCGGACGAAGAGGCGCGGATCGTCACCGCGTTGCGCCAGGCCGGCTTGTGGGACCTCGTCCAAACCTTGCCTGATGGGATCGACACGGTGGTCGGCGCTGGGTTCGGCGGCGCTACGGATCTCTCAGGCGGACAGTGGCAGCGGCTGGCGCTGGCGCGCCTGCTCTATCACAACTCGCCGCTAATCATCCTAGATGAACCGAGCGCCAGCCTGGATCCGGTCGGCGAACGACAGATCTTCGACTTGTTGCTGACAATGGCTCACGAGAAGATCATCCTTTTCACCACCCATCGGTATGATACGATTCGCAAAGCTGACACGATTGTGGTGCTGGTCGACGGCCGGATCGCCGAGATCGGTACGCACGACGAACTGGAGCGGAACGCGGGCGATTTCTGGTCGCTGTTCCTGGCGCAGGGCGCGCACCCCCAGCGTGACGGCGTGGATACTGCGAACGAGCTGCCGCCGTTGCAGGCGTGAGGAGCAGTGACGATGCCGAAGTTGCTAGAGACGACCCGCGCCGCCCGCCTCAAGCGCATTATGAGCGCAGCGGTGGCCTGTTTTGCCCGCCAGGGCTATTATGGAACCACCATGGAGGAGATCGCGGCTGAGGCCGGCATCGCCAAGGGTGCGGCCTACGTCTACTTTCCGAGCAAAGAAGCGATCTTCGTCGCCCTGTATGACATGTGGGGCTGTACTGTGCGCGAAGAGATCCTGGCGGCGCTGGCGACGCTCACGCCAGCGGAGCGCGACTCGGCGCGTCATATGCTACAGACAATCGTGGAAGTCACCGGGCGGCATGTCCAGATGGAGGCGGCGACCTGTCGGGTATTAATGGAAGGGCGAACGCTGGCGGCCTATGTACCGGCCGTCGCTGAACGTGTCACGGCGGAACAGGTGCAGGCCCAGGCGCAGCTCACCGTCCTGATCGAGGCCGGGGTGGCGGCAGGTGAGTGGCCGCCGAACTTCGACGCGGCACTTCATGCGACGATGGTGCGGGCGACCATCCACGGCTTGATGGCGACCTGGCACGTCGCGCCGGGGAGCTTTTCCTGGGATACAGCGGCGGCGGCACTGGCCGCCTGGTGAGCCGGGCATGCACGATGACGCTTGCACACGATAAGCCAATCCAGGTGCACACAATGACCCTATGGATGAATAAAAATCGAGGCTCCCTTATGCCGTGGTGATCGACTGGGATGTCGCGAATTCGATCTGCTCGCGGCAAGCGGCGATACCGGCGGCGCTCTCGGGTGACGGATCGAGCTGATATGAACGCACCAGCGCCTCGCGCGCCTCGCGGTAGCGCTTCAGAATAAACAATGCCTTGCCCTGATTGAGCCAAAAGATCGCTTTGATTTTTGCGTCGGAGGTCGATAGCTGAAGCGCGCGATCGAGGCACTCCAGCGCCGCCTCGGCGCGCCCAAGCTCAGTCAGCAGCGCGCCCTTGCTGTTCCACACGCGGGCGTTGTCTGGTTCGATCTCCAAGGCCTGATCATAGCTGGAAAGCGCATCGTTGAAGCGCCCCATATCGGTGAGCGCCATCGCGCGCCAAAGCCAGGCCGAGTGATTACGATTGTCGGCCTTCAGCGCCTGCTCGAACAGATCAAACGCCTCTTGAGTCTGGTTCTGGCGCAGCAGCATCTGGCCCTGATCGCAGAGCAGCTGGCTTTCGCGTTCGGGCCCCTGGCCATTGGTCGTAGATTGGGAGGCATTATTGGTCATCCGGTTCATCTGTTCGCGCAGCCGTTGTGCGCTCTCATGCAAGCGTTCGCGATCGGCCGGCTTGTTGGCCAGCAGTTCGAGTTCCTGAACGCGCTCGCAGGTGAGCGCGGCCGCTTTGAACGCGTCGTAGCTGCCGAATGCGCGCGCGACGTCGACCACCCATTGGGCGAATGTCAACAGTCCGACGCGTGCCGGCCGGCGCTCGTTCCGATCGATCGCGCCGGCGCGAGTGTAGGCCGCAATTGTCTTAGCCGTGTAGGTCTCGTTGATTTGTGAGTCTTGCACCGTCAAACGAGCACACAGGTCACCCAACGCGAAATAGTCGTCGCTTTGCGGGTGGCGGCGCTGGCGCGCGGCCCGGCCCAAAGCGCGGACTTCAGGATGTGCGTCATTGGCGAATGGATCGAAAGAACCACTAATGTCGCGAAAGACTGCGAGCATTTGCGACCAGAGCCCGGTCTGATCGTCTTCATGGTCGGTCAGCACCACAGTTCGGCCGCTCTGGGGCGCCGGCGGCAAATAGGTGTCGTCTTGTGAAATCATTGATGTACTCCGCAGCAATATTCTTCAATAATAGCATCATTATTTCGACTGAACAACCGTTTCTAGATGACAAAATGACAACGATTACTCTAACAAAATGTACAGAAAGGGCGGAAACCGACCAAGAATGGACCAGAATTGCCTCAGCTAGCCTTGCGAATAATACATGGCCCCTGGTGTTTGGGTCGTATTCGTGAACAGGCCGGCAAACGCCGATGTGTCGGTCGCGCCCAGCGATTCAGCAGCAGCGAGCGCAAGTGGCAGGCCGACGGTATCCGCCAGGATTCTGCGCTGATCATGATCCATGTGACTCCAGCTTGTGTCTAGTGTAAGCTGACCATCTTGCAATAGAATGACACGATCGAGCGCTTCAAAGCAAAAGTCGAGATCGTGGCTGACCACAACGATCGTCTTGCCCTGGGCTGCGAGGATCGATGCCACATCGGCGAGCCGCGCCATGCTAGGGCGATCGAGCCCGGCGGTCGGCTCGTCGAGGACCAGTACCTCACTCTCCATCGCTAATACCGCGCCGATCGCCACCAGACGCCGTAGTGCCGGCGGCAGATCGTAGGGGTGCACATTGGCGACATCGGTGAGGCCGAGCGTCTCCATCGCGCGATCGACCATGACGTCAACCTGAGCGGCGTTGTAGCCCAGGTTACGCGGACCGAAGCGCAGTTCATCGCGAACGGTGCGGGCGAACAGTTGGTTGCGAATGTCCTGGAATACGATCCCAACATGGCGCGCGCAGCGAGCAACCGTGGTGGCGCGCGTGTCGGTTTGGGCCACGGTTACATGGCCTGACGAAGGCAGCAGTAGGGCATTCAGATGGCGCAGCAGCGTGCTTTTGCCAGCGCCATTGCGGCCAAGCAGCGCAATTCGCTCGCCGCGGCCGATCCTCAGCGAGACCCCGCACAGCGCTTCGACGCCGCTGGGGTAGCTGAAACGTATGTTGTCGACCTCGACGATCGAAGATTGGTGGTCCGTGGTCCGTGGTCCGTGGTCTGTGGTTCGTTGTTCCTGTTCTCCTGCTACTGACAACGGGCCATCGACTACGGGCTTCTCGCGTAGCCCGGCGACAAGATCCGCAAGTGTGACCGGCAGCGGGCGCTCGGCTGGCCAGAGCCCCTGAGTGCGCGCGCGGTCGGCCAGTTGCGCCGGGCGCGGCCAGCCAATCTTGTGCTCGCGCAGGAGCGGGTTGGTCAGCACCTCGGTAGGCGGGCCATCGGCAATCAGGCGCCCTTCGTCGAGCGCTAGCACCCGATCGGCGAGCTCAGCGGTCCATTCCAGCCGGTGCTCGGCAAACAGGATCGTGGTGCCCTGGCGGCTCAGGCCGTGCAGCAACTCAGACAGCTTCTCGATCGTCGGCTGGTCGAGTTGGGCGGTCGGTTCGTCGAGCACCAACACCGGTGGGCGCATCGCCAGGGTCGCCGCCAGCACCAGGCGCTGCTGCTGGCCGCCCGAAAGCGCATATGGCGAGCGGTCGCGCAGCTCGCCAAGCTGCATTGCGTCGATCGCCCATTCGATCCGCTCGGCGATCTCATCGCGCGGCAAGCCAAGATTTTCGAGTGCGAAGCCAATCTCTTCGTAGACGGTGAAACGCGCGCCTGAGATCTGGCTGAAGGCGTTGCTGCCGACCAGCCCGACATGCCGCACTAGATCGGCCACCGTATGCTCGATGACGTCCTGGCCATCGATCTGGGCGCTGCCGCTGAAGGTGCCTTGATAGAAGTTCGGAATGAACCCGGCACAAAGCGCGCAGAGTGTACTCTTGCCGGCGCCCGCGCGCCCAACAATGCCACAAATTTGGCCGGCCGGCACGTCCAGCGCGATGTCGCTGATCGCGGGTTTTGTTCCGATCGAATAGGTGAAACTGACGTTATGCAGCGCGATGATTGGAGGCATAGTTTTATCTTAATTGCAGTACTTTAATCATCTGTAGTGCGTAGTGCGTAGTAACGCGATATATCGCGTTACTACGCACTACACACTACGATCACTATCGGCGAGTTTATTTTTCGGCGGAACACTACATAAAGATTTGCGCGATGCGAAAAACAATCAGCCCAAGGATCCCAAGCAGCAAAATGAGACGAGCGAGGCGCTGACCGTTGCTATCGGTCAGCCGCCGCAAGCTTGTTTTCGGGCCAGTGGCGGTATAGGCGCGCGACTCCAGCGCCATCGCGCGTTCCTCGACATCCACAAGCGCGCCGACGACCAGTGGCCCGACCAAAGAAGGAAGCGCGCGCAACCGCCGGATGCGCCCTTTCGTCTCTAACCCGCGCGACTGCTGCGTCTCAAGGATCGCCGTGGCGCGCGCGCTCATGTCGGGCACAAGCTGGAGTGCGACCAGCAGAATATAGCCGATGCTGTTCGGCAGCCCGCGCTCGGTTAAGGCGAAGGCCAGATCGGCCGGATGGGTCGTTTGAAACAACAACATCACACTACTCATCAGCGCCAGGATGCGGATACACGAGACGAGGGCAAAGATCAGGCCTTCGCGCCATAAGGTGATCGGCCCGAGTACCAATGGCGTGACTTTGACAGGCGGAAAGAGGATGCCTTGGATCAAAAAGAGCGAGAAGGCGATTGGCAATAGGAAAATGAGGGCGGCGCGGAACAGCCGCCGTGTGACGCCGGCGATGCTCGAGAGCAGCACAACCGTCAGACAGACGATCAGCCCGACATAGGACCAAGGCAGCAAGGATGTAGCGCTGATCAAGAAGAACGTCATCGCCAGCTTGGTTAGCGGATGCCAGCGGTGTAATGGGCTATCGCCGGCGATAAAAATTGGTTGCATGGTTCATAAAAAACAGCGCTGGGCAGTCGGTGCGATACTAACTCATGGCCCAGCGCTGTGTAGGGCTGCAGCAGTTTAGCGGTTGATCGTGGCCGAGGTTGGTTGGGCGGCTGTGCCGGCCAGGCCGTTCGGGAAGCGCTGGAGCAGCCGGCGCGGGAGCGACTGAATGATCAGCCAGACGAGCATATACGAGGTCATCTTGTCGAATGGGTCGGAGACGGTGCCCTGTGCAAGCGTCGAGTCGAGAATCCCCGATCCGCTGGCACGGAATGCCGCGACGAGCGCATCCGTGCCCGACCCGGTGACACCGCCGAAGTACCACGCGGCCATCGGGGCGGAAATGATCGCGGCTACCACGCCGGTGAGCAGCCCCGCGAGGCCGGCATAGCCGGCGTTCTTCAGAATAAAGTAGCCCGCGGCAAGGCCGATCAGTGTGGTAATGATGAAGATAATCAGATTATTCTGAATCAGATCTCGCGCGTTTGGAAACGGCGGGAAGGCGTTTGGATCGGGGTTGCGGTTGAGGAACATCAACACGAAGATCGTCAGCGCGAACATGAAGATACCGCCAATCAACGCCGAGAGCCAGGCCGGCGAGGGGCGCTGGAATAGGCCGGCCCGGCCGGCAAAACCGGCGATCAGGCCGATCACTCCGGCGACATATGCGAAATAGATTGGAATCGGATTTCCAAGCAGAGTCCAGATCACGTTCGACAGTACACCGGTAATGAGCCCCATCCATGGGCCAAGCAGCGCGCCGACGAGCACGGTGCCGATGCTGTCGAGGTACACCGGTAAACCTGTTGCGAGCTGTCCGATCACGATATTGATCGCTATCGCTAATGGGATGAGTGCCAAGGCTGTGCTGTTCAATCCGCCAAGTCGATTGGTGTTCATGAAACCTCTCCTTGCTGCTACTGTCGCTGCATGGCACATTCCACAGGGTATCTGTGTTAGTTTGACACTAAATGGGTCGCATAATTATAGCATATCGCCGCAATCGTGACAAACAAGCGCTCCAACGTTCCAACGTTCGAACGTTGGAACGTTAAAACAGAAGGGTGCGACGTAAAGTTTCGCGCTCACGCGGCGCCAGCCAACTCGCGCTGACGGCGGATGCTCCAGGCGCGCTTCCAGGGATGCGGCGGCTTGGTCGCCACCTGCGCAGTCGGAGGTGCTGCTGGCGGGATGGTGCGTGGGGCGGCTGCCTCTGGTGCGATCGGCGCAAGCCCCACCGCGACTGGCCTGCGTCGTGCGCGCCGTTCCTGGTGCTGCACGGCCATCACCCGTCGCGTCAAGCGCTCGATCAGCATCCAGGTCTCGTTCCAGCGGTCGTTACACCAGGCGTTGCGCAGTGCCAGCAGTGGGTTGACGTTCTCTTCCGCCCAATGCATGCCCGCGCCTTTGAGCCGCTCTTCGACCACCAGTTTGTTGGCACTCTCGACCATGCCAGAGCCAATCGGCCAGCCCTCGGCCACAAACTGCGGGTAGTGCATCTGGGCTTGGCGGTGCTCCAGATACGCCAACGCTTTGACCACCTGCGGCAGATCCCCTTGCGCTTCCACCAGCGCGCGCAACTCGGCCAGTACGCCAGCCGGCCCATCCTGCTTGAGCTCAGTCCGCAGCCTCGCGCACTCCGCTGCGCTCAGCAGCGGACCAGCAGGCGTCGCACTCTGCCCGATCAGCGTGATATGTTCTGCCGCATGGGGATGGTCCAAAATCCGCACCGCCTCGGCGTAGTGATAGTCGATGAACGATTGACACCACTCAGCACCATCCACCACCGCGCCGACCCGCTGCGCGGTCTCGATTCCACGCCGATGCAGTTCCAGCACCGCCAGTTCGGCAAAGCTGGTGCTGTCACTCAGGCGCGAGAAGTACGACAGATTGCTGGTCTCTCTGAGCACGCCATCGCGGGTTGTGCGGGGTGGCAGCAGCTCGCCGACTGCCAGCGTGCGCACCTCCCTCCACTGGCCACCGACTATCGGCACCATCGCGCCATCGACACTGAACACCAGCGTATCCGGGCCAGCAGGCGCAGTCGGATGCTCTCTTAGGATGCGTGCAGCCTCAGCGGTCTCGTGAGCGAGAAGCACGGCCCCGGCCGCTTCGGTGCGTCTGCGCCCAGTGTCGGCATGGACCGTCGCGCCGGTGAAAAAGGCCAGTTCGGCGGCGGCCTTGGCAAACGAGGGCTGCTGAATGCTCAGGCGCACCAGCGCTTCGTGGAGGCGCGGGGTCAGGTTGCCCGGCAGCAGGGCCAATTCCTTATCGAGGGGGAAAAAGCCCGGCTCCACAGGCCGGGCAAACCGCGTAGCTACGTGTCAGATGAAGCTCCTGACCGCCGTGGGTCTGGAGGGTGCGGGTCTTGGCGCCGCGGTCATCGAGCGGGTGGTTGCAGTCGGGACAGAGCGGCGGCGGCGGCGCAGGGGTCTCAGCCCAGACGGCGCTGGTGCTGCTCAGGGCCAGGTCTTCGAGCATGCGCGCCCGCATACGCGAGAGGCGCGCATCGAGTTCGGTCTCGATCTCGCGCAAGGTCGCTTTCGGATGGAGAACGCGCCACTCGCGCATCTCACGGGTGATTTCCTCGGTTAACTGCTGCCACAACGACACAGTGATCGGATGACTCATGGGTTAGCTCCTGACAGATAGCGTCGAGTTGTCGCTATCCTACCACAGCTCGCGAAACTTTACGTCGCACCCAAAACAGAAGACCGACTTGCGAGATTGCGCCAAAGCTGCTATAATCCTTCGCGTTGCGACGGAAATGCGACGCAACGTTAACAACGTGCGGCCCCATCGTCTAGCGGCCTAGGACAACACCCTCTCAAGGTGTAGATCGTGGGTTCGAATCCCACTGGGGTCACCAGGCTTCCTATGGGGGGACGTCGTCCAGCGGCCTAGGATGCGACCCTGTCAAGGTCGAGATCGCGGGTTCGAATCCCGTCGTCCCCGCCAGAACGCATTAGAAAGGCTTGCAATATCGCAAGCCTTTTCTATTTTATTCAGGAAAGGCTTTACACTTCTTCACGGCAAGTACGGACCGAACAGAGCCCACATTTTCGCTGTGACTCGATGTGGGAAGAACTTGTGTGGATGCCAAGTTTGAAATTGACTGGCAATAGCTTGTTTACGCGCCAGGCAAAGACCCACGTTGTAGTCGTACAGCCAAACCGCGAAACACTTTGCCGACATACCGTACCACATCATTCTCCATGTGTTATTGATCTCGCTATGGAAGTGACACGTAGGTGCAGGTATGCCCGTCGCTACTTGTGTTGCCATCGCTAATCCTGTGATGAAGTCTTTGGTCCCGGCAACATCGAGCATCGGCTGCACAGAACTGCTGGTCTTATTCCACGACAAACAGCCATCCCCATTGATATATCCGCGCACGAAATCGGCGAGAAATTCGTCAGGGACTTCTGGCCAAGCTAAAGTCAGCGATTTGCGCTCCGTGCCTCCAAGCAGCAACAAATCATCAAACATTTCCTTTCTACAGATAACCAGCTTAAACACATCCGAACCGGTTATACGGGTAAGTGTACCTGCTCCAATGACGAGCCTCAGCGCGTCTAAATGCGCCACATCCTTGCTGCCAATCGAAACGAAATAGCCTCCAGCGCCACTCTGATAATACATGTTCCCATCGGCGAACCAGTAGCCGAGCACGT
>Ga0137367_10001470_pt1 | contig 18536 bp, 13 predicted proteins | sample SagtaG_14_FD_104939 | JGI IMG/M metagenome (GOLD analysis project Ga0137367, IMG submission 104939) | Vadose zone soil microbial communities from Sagehorn Ranch, Mendocino, California, USA - Sage1_L_80_16 metaG | ecosystem: Environmental > Terrestrial > Soil > Vadose zone | place: USA... | reverse complement strand
GGACTCCGGCACCGGGGCCGTCAGCGGGAGCGAGAGAGCGCTCGTGAAGATGGCCTCCGGCCTCGTGAGGTGGAAGACGAGCTCGAATGGATTCGGCGTCTCGATCCCCGAGATCGGCTCGGGGAACCTCGGCGTCGCCGTCGGAGCGCCCTGGATTACGGAGAAGTAGGCGCCGGCGTAGCCGTTGGCCACGCTCGCCGAGAAGCCGCGCTCGATCGCGTACTTCACGTCAGCCGACGTCACCTCGCGGTTGACGGGCGGGCTGAAGCGGACGCCGTGCTTGAGCTCGACCGTGACCGTCATCCCGTCCGCCGAGACCGTCGGCATCGCCGCGGCAAGGTCGGGGACGAGGTTGGTCGTGCCCGGCTGGACGCCCAGCAGTCCTCGCTGCGTCGGCCGCGTGATCTCGTACGTGAACGAGTAGTAGGCGGCTCCGGGGTCGATGTGGTCGACGTCGCCGGCCGAGAGGACGGTGATCGTGCCGCCCTTCGTGGTGCACGACGTCGGTTCGGGCGGCGATGTCGTCGAGACGCCCTGGGCCGACCCTACGGTTGTCCCGACGGTGCTCGACTGGCCCCCGCAACCGGCTGCCAGGAGAGCGAGGCCCATCGCAGCCAGAGCGGCGATAGAGAACGATTTCATGGTTCCTCCTTTCGGGCGCAGATGTCTCCGCGCCGTCATGCGTAGTCCGCCGTCCTCGGGTCGAGCGCATCGCGGATCCCGTCGCCGAGCAGGTTGAAAGCGAGGACGGTGAGGACGAGGGCCGCCCCCGGGAAGGTGAAGTACCACCAGGCCGTGTTGAAGATGGGAGTGGCCTCGGCGATCATCTCGCCCCAGCTGGCCTGCGGCGGGTTGATGCCGACTCCCAGGTAGGAGAGGGCGGCCTCGAGCAGGATGTTCTGGGGGATGACGAGCGTCGAGTAGACGACGATCGGTGCGACGAGGTTCGGCAGGATCTCCCGGAAGAGGATCGTGCGATCGCGGGCGCCGGATGCCTGCGCGGCCTCGACGAACTCCTTCTCGCGTAATGAGAGAACCTGCCCGCGGATCACCCGCCCGATGTACGTCCAGTTGATGACGACGATGGCGACGATCACCGTTGCGAGCCCCGGTTTGACGAGCCCGGCGGCGCATCCGTTCCCGAGCGAGCAGGCCGAGGCGATCCCGAGCGCGAGCAGAAGGATCGGGAACGCGAGCGTGACGTCAATGACACGCGACACGAGGGTGTCGACTAGTCCGCGGTAGTAGCCGGCCACGATCCCGAGGACAATCCCGAGCCCCACTGACACGGCCGTGGCCACGAAAGCGACTTCGAGCGACACCCGGGCGCCGTAGAAGACCCGCGAGAAGACGTCTTCGCCCACCGGGTCGACGCCAAAGAAGAACTTCGTCGAAGGGCCGGTCGGCGTGCCGAACACCGGGTCGAGCCCACTCGGGTACTGCGCGTTCGGCGGGTGCGCGACTGCCCCCACGATCAGCGGCGCAAAGACGGCTGCGAGCAACTCGAAGACGATGAAGGCGAGAGCTCCAAGAGCGACCCGGTCGGCGAGGAGGCGCGTGCGAAAGAGCTGCCACGGCGTGCGCGCAGCGATCTCGGGCTCGGCCTTCCAGCTTCGCTCGACCTCCTCGAGGGGTGCAGCGGCCCCTGCCACGTCACCGACTGCCCTTCATGTCACCCAGGCTGCCAACGTCAGGCCCGCCGGCGCATCGTGCGAACGGACGATTGAAAAGATGCTTTGGAGGAACCGCGGGGGGACGGCCCTATCACCCGTCGCGGAGGTGGGGGACGACCTGCTCGTGGACGACTGCGGCTCGTCCTCACGATCGACCGATCAGGCGATCGCGTCCCGCCCTTGGACCAACCAATCTGGGGGGAGCGTCTGCCCGACGCGAAGTCGCCCGGCGGCTCGGAAGGCTCATCGCTTGGTCAGCTCGAGCCGCCGGGTGAGTTACTGCGTGGAGACGAGGGCCGTCAGGGGGTTAGACCACCGACATGAAGCGGAACCAGACGTACCCGCCCCCGATCGCGAACAGAAGCCAAGCACCGCTCACGACTACGCTGGTGGCCCTCCCGTGCCGCTCAGGTGCCGGGCTCAGCAGCCTCGAGAGCATGGCGAGGAAAAGCGACAGCGACCCGACGATCGCAACGATGTAGGCTGCTGTGGCGATCGCGGCTCGTGCCGTCTCGCCGATGACGACCGCCTACTTGACGGTAAGCGTTTCCTGCATTCCGGCCGCCCTGTGGGCGTCGACGCTGCAGTAGAACGTGTACGTTCCGGGCTTCAGGTCCGCCGTGACGGTCGACTTGGCTCCACTCGAGACGATGGGGCCGATGACGCTGACGCCGTTGCCTGTGATGGCGATGTCGTGCGGGACGGACGACGGATTCGTCATCACGATCGTGACCTTGCCCGTCGGCGTCTCGAGGCCTTTGTGTTGAACTCGAGGGCGCCGCCTGAGTTCGCCTCGAGCTGGAGCGTTGTCTCGCCGGTCGACTGCGTCGCCGCGGCGGCGGTCGACTGCCCTGCGCCCGAAGTGGTCGAGCCGGCTGCAGTGGACGTGGTCGAGGTGCCGCCGCCGCAACCCGCAGCGAGGATCGTGAACGACACGAATGGGACCACCAGGATCGAGTGCGGCCGTGTCATCGACCCTCGCAGGATCCCTGCGAGCTAGGACGGGGACAATCGTCCCGTCGGACTAGTGGGGGGATGAGGCCGATGTCGTCCCTCTGCGGCGATTACCGGCCCTTCCGATCCTGCGCCGGGGCGATCACGTCCCGGTCGGCCCTGCGAGATCCTCCCCGAATGAGGACTCTCATCCCGGAGAATGGCGAGGGTGCGGCCGGGAAACAACCCGCCCCGGGGAAGAAGGTCCGTGTCGTAGTCGCCGACGACCACCCCCTCTACCGCGAGGGTGTCGTCCGCGCGCTCTCGAGCAGCGGTCAGGTCGAGGTCGTGGCGGAGGCGGATGACGGCCGCACGGCGCTCTCGGCGATTGAACAGCATGAGCCCGACGTCGCGCTCCTCGACTACAAGCTCCCCGGGCTGGACGGGGTTGCGGTTGCGCACGCGGTCGTCCGCGACCGGCTCGCGACTCGCGTGCTCCTCATCTCGGCCTTTACCGAGAGCAGCGTCGTCTACAAGGCTCTTGAGACCGGCGCCGCGGGCTTCATCTCGAAGGAAGCGAGGCGCGAGCAGATCGTGGACGCAGTCCTCGCCTGCGCGCGGGGAGAGGACGTGCTCCCGAGCGAAGTCGCCTCGGGGCTCGTGGCCGAGATTCGCCTCCGCGGGTCCAACGACGCACCTGCGCTCACCGACCGCGAGCAGCAGATCCTGCGCCTGATCGCCGCGGGGGAGAGCCTGCCCCAGATCGCGCGCGAGCTCTTCCTCGGCGTCACCACCGTGAAAACCCATGTGCAACACCTTTACGAGAAACTCGGCGTCTCCGACCGAGCGGCTGCCGTCGCGGAAGCCATGCGGCGAGGCCTGATCGAGTAGCGCACCCTCTCACCCGCGGAGTGTCCGGAACGAGGACTCGACGATCCAAGCGCCCCTGATTGACGGCGTCTTCCGTAAGCGGACGACGGGGCTCGAACCCGCGACCCTCAGCTTCACGCGGAGATCCCGGGCAAACCGATCTTTCAGAGCGTGGTGAAATTCGAGCCCTCGCTCCACGTCAGCCCGGTGGAAGAGGAGACTCTGAACGGCGCCGCCAAGTTCCTCTCCGTGGCTTAGCCTAAGTTCCAGCGATGCCCGCCCGGCCTCGGATGACGCTGGCTTTGGCAGCCGGCTGGTTTTGCCTCCTCGCCGTCCTGATCGCAGGCCCGCTCCTGGGGGGCGGCTACCTCCTGTTGTTGGACTATCCGTCCGGACCGCATCTCCCCGACTTCTCAGTCTTTCCGCTGCCGAGTTCAGGAGATGTCGGCAACGTAGTCCCGTTGTACGCATTGGACACGGCCCTCCGTGAGCTCGTGACGACGCTACCGGACAAGCTCTATCTCGTTGCACCGGTGGTCCTCGGAGGGATTGGCGTCTACCGCCTCGTCCGGCGGCGCCTCGCTGTCTCGGCTCTTGCCGCCGTCTACGGAGGGACGCTGTTCGTGGTCAATCCGTTCACGTACGACCGCTACCTGGCCGGCCATTTCTTCTTTCTGCTCGGCTACTCACTGCTCCCGTGGGCGCTCGCGCCGCTCGTTGACCTCGTGCAGACGTCCTCCAGGCGAGCTGCGCTTGTTTCCGGAATCTGGATCCTCGTGCTTGGAGCGATCAGCCTTCACGTTGCAGGTATGTACGTCCTCCTCGTGCTCGTCGCTGCGCTCGTCACCTGGTCCCGCCTCGGACTCGCACTCGGAGCCGTCGCCGTTCTGGTCGGCGCGCTCGCTTCCGCATATTGGGTGCTCCCGGCCGTGTTCAGCCGACCAGGCCCCGCCGTTGGCGCCGCCGACCTCACGGTCTACGAGACCCGGCCTCGAGGCTTCCCGGCGCTGCCCACTCTTCTGGGAATGAACGGATTCTGGCGAGACGAATTCACAAGCGGCCCTGAGCGCCATCCGGGCCTCTACCTTCTGCTTGTTCCGATTCTCGGCCTTGCCGTGCTCGGCGCGGTCAAGCTCCTCGCGCGACACGATGTGGGCAAATTCGCCATCGTGCTCTCCCTCGCGGCCGTCGCGGGCTTGCTGCTGGCTGCCGGCTCGTCGTTTCCGGGGACCGGAGAAGGGTTCCGTTGGTTCTACGCCCACCTCCCTCTTTTCGGCGCGTACCGGGAGCCACAGAAATTCCTTGCGCTTGTACTCCTCGGCTACGCGATCTTCGGAGCGGCAGGACTCGAGACCATCGTTCGAAGTACGACCCGCCGCATCAGGACTCTCGCCGCCCTTGCAGCGGCGGTGGCGACGACCATAGCGCTGGGCTACGGGTATCCAATCTTCTGGGGCTTCGTTGGCCAAGTGCACCTCAGCCGGTATCCCTCGGAGTGGTCGGCGGCCGACCGCATCATGGCGAGTCGTGGCGAGGGCCGGCTGCTCGTTTTCCCGTGGCACCTCTACGCCGTCTGGAGCTTCTCGGACGGCAGGATCGTTGCAAACCCGGCTCCCTCATTCTTCTCACGCGAGGTGCTTGCCGGTGACGAGGCGGGGTTCAAGAGCGTCGCGCCGCAGTCGCCCGACCCCTTCTCCCGCTACATCACGGAGCTCCTGGCGCGCCGAGTCAAGGTCCGCGCGATGGGGCATCTCGTCGCGCCTCTGGGAGTTCGCTTCGTCGCCTGGATGAGGGAGGCCGACTGGTGGCAGTACCAATTCCTGAGCCGTCAGCCGGATCTCGTGCCTATCTACACGGGCGACGGGATCGTGCTTTTCGAGAATCGGGCGTGGCGGGGCGAGGTCTTGGGCCTCGAGAACGGGAGCGTGATAGCCAACCCCTCGGAGCTGTTCGGATCGAGGTTCGAACGCGAGGCCGCCCGCCGTCTCTACTCAAGCCCGTCGCTCGTGTCCCGGGTAGACGGCGGCCTTCCGCTCCTCGCCCGGTCGCTTCCCGGAGGCCGGCGTATTCGGCCCGAGAATGGCAGTTTCGTGGCGACCACAGATCGGTGCAGCGACGGATGGAGGCTCGGCGATCAGCGGGCGAGCTGCGACCTCGGGGCGGTCGCCGCCTTCCCAAGCACCGAGGACGATGAGGTCGCGTGGAGACCGCTCGCGGGCGTGCAGTTGCTGGGATACGTGCTCAGTGGATTGGCGCTCGCTGCCGCGGCGGTCTATGTTGCTCGCTTCTCCCGCGGCCGAGCGAGGCTCACACATGACGACAGAGCCGCCTGACGCCCAAGAGCGCGAGACAGGACCCCGCAATGATGCGCGGCGATTTTTCCCGTCCTGGTTTTCCAAGCCTCAATACGTCTCAACGATCGCGCTCCTGGCGGGATTGCTCGTGGTCGGCGCCGTCGCCGTCTACCTCTGGACGTCAGACGGAGGCTCCGATCGCCCGCCCACCGCCGCTCCGGAAAGGGGAGTTGCGTGTCCCGCTCTGCGCAGGGCCTTCGAGCAGAGCAAGGCCGGAAACAGCGCAGCATTTCGCGAATGGGTCGACGAGGCGGCCCGGGCTGGGGTGGCGTCGCTCGACCGTTCGGGCCAACTCTTCGGGCGCCCGGAGGAAATCGCCCTCGAGCTCGAGTACGCCATCGGTGCAGGGAACGCTCCCGCGACCGACGTATCCGCCTTGTTAGAGGACGCTCGGGACGTCTGCACGCGTCTCGGCCGATGGCACCCCTCCTAGATGCTCGGAGGAACCCTTCAGCTCTCGCCTCCACCCGGCTGCTTCCGCAGGTGGGCCACCGCAGCGTTCAACGCCGCGATGGAAGGAACCTACAAAACATCGAGCGGATGGTGGCCTCGGCGCGACCCGTCCATACGATGGTCGACCTTAGCTGCGACGATGGTGTCAATGCGGTCCGATTCGCCGGCACGGCGGGCGCCTCTGAAGTTCACGGTGTCGAGCTCGTCGAAGACCGAGCCCGGCTAGCAACGGCCCGCGGCATTCATGTGGTGGCCGCCGATCTTGACGGCCGATTGCCGTACGGCGATCAAAGCTTCGACCTTGTCGTCGCGAACCAAGTCATCGAGCATCTGAGTGACACGGACAACTTTCTCCGTGAGATCCACCGCATTCTGAAACCTTCCGGCATCGTGGTCTTCTCCCCCGAGAATCTTGCGAGTTGGCACAGCGTCGCGTCACTCACGTTGGGTTGGCAGCCGTTCTCTCTGACAATCAGCGATGTCTATGTGGGAATAGGCAATCCTCTCGCCATTCATCGTGGAGAACGGATTTCGTTCCAATCGTTGCAGCACGTGCGCGTTTTTGCCTACCGGGGACTCCGCGAGCTTCCTAGATCGCACGGACTCGAGGTCTCTCAGGTCCGCGGGTCGGGCTACTTCCCGCTGCCGCGCAGACTCGGCCGGTGGGGTCCGCGCCATGCGGCCTTTCTTGCCGTCAAGGCTCATCCGGCCTTGAACGCTGCCTCCTCATTCCTCCGCTTCACGGATCTGAGCACATGAGAATCCTCTTCTGCCCGGCCCACCAGATCTATGACGCGGAAAACGAGGGAAGCGAATTTGCATGGACGTTCAATATCGCCGATCGCGTTGCTTCGAGATTCCCGGGCTCGCTTGTAGTGACCGGCCGAACGGAGATCGGCAGGCGACCGTATCGGATCGTGTCTCTGACACCGGGCGAGCGGCGCTTCAACGCGGGCGTCGCGTACGCACTGAGGTTCAACGCGCTGTACACACTCGCGACGATGCGTGCTCTCCACCGTGGCGAGTTCGATCTGGTCCACCATGTTCTGCCGTTCGCACTCGACCGCACGTACAACCTCGCGGCAGCTCTGCCCGGGCGCCGGACACCGTTCGTCATCGGCCCGATCCAGATGCCCTTGACGGTGCCAGACACGGACATCGACCCGTCAGACGTGCGGAAGACCTCCCTCTCGGAGCCAAGTTTGGACCCTCTCCTCCTCCGAGCAGCAGATCCCATCCTTCGCGTCCTCTCCCGACGGACGCTCCGGAGCGCGACACGCTTGGTCGCGGTCGACCGCGCGACGCGAGACGCGCTGACGGCCCGCGGCGTGCTCCCCGGACGGATCTCGATCATCCCTCCCGGCGTGGATACCGCCCGCTTCGCCTTCGCCCCCTTTGCGACGAAGCGGCCGCCGTTCAGGCTGCTGTGCGTCTGCCACCTCGTCGCGCGCAAGAACGTTGCGCTCGTGCTCCACGCTTTGGTGGAGATCTCCCGCCGCGTCCCGCGGGTCGAGCTCTCGGTCGTCGGCGACGGCCCGCAACGTACGTCGCTCGAGGCTCTTGCCGACCGCCTCGGTGTTCGCGGTCGTGTGCGCTTCGAAGGCTCCGTGCCACATGGCCGTGTTCACAGCCACTACGAGAAGGCGCACGTCTTCGTCAGCGCGAGCCGTGCCGAGAGCTTCGGAACGTCGTGCCTGGAGGCGATGGCGTCGGGGCTTCCGGTCGTCAGCACCGCTGTCGGCGCCTTCCGGGAGACTGTCCGCGACGGGCACAACGGCTACATCGTCCAGCAGGAAACTAGCGGCGAACTCGCGGATCGGGTCACCACGCTGTTGCAGCAACCGAGACTGCTCGAGGACTTCGGCCGACGTGCGCGCGCGACCGCGGAGCAGTCCTTCGACTGGGACAGGGTCGTGGTGCCGAGTTACCTGGACGTCTACGCCGCGGCGCTCGGCGGTCGCTGAGCGAGCGCCCACTCAAGGGCTCGGTTCAGCCGCTCGATCGAGCGGTCGCCGAGCAGAGACATGATCCGCGCGCCGGGAGGCATCGGCAGTCGAGCGAAGAGGCATGGATCCGCAAACGCGATCATCTTTCCGACGATCGCCGCAGCTCCCTCGAGCCGGCCACAGCCGCGCAGCTCACGCACTGCCGAGCGTACCTCCGGATACACGAGGTAGTCGTCGAGCACGACACATGCGCCACCGGCGAGGAAGCGCGACCACTCCTGCACGTCGGCCTGAACCGCGTCGTAAGTGTGCAGCCCATCCACGAAGAGGAGCTCGACCGGATCATCCGGCCAGCTCTGCGCGGCTTCGACGGAAGTCGCCTGCACGAGGTGCACCTGATCCGCGACGCCGGCTGTTTCCATGTTGGTCAGGAACTGATCTCGCGTATCGAGCCGCTCGAGGTCCGGATGGGTCAGATCGCCCGTGTGGGGATCAACGGCGACGACCGGACGACGTCCTGCGTCGGCGGCGGCGCGCGCGAGGACGAGCGTCGAGCGTCCAAGGTACGAGCCGATCTCCACGACACGCCCGCGCCCCGGCAACGCGAGACTGGCGTGGTAGAGGAAGCTGAGCTCGATCGGGGAGGTGAAGCCGGGGATCCGCACCGCGTCGTCGAGCGCGCGCTCGAAGCCCGAGCTCGACCGCCGGAGCACCGACTCGTCTCGATAGCGTCGCAGCGCGCCCGCCAACTGACCGAGTGCCCTACGCACCGGGAGGCTCTTTCGCGAGTAGGACGATGTTGTACGCGAGGAGCCCGCGCAGTGCGCGCCCGAGCACCGGTACGGCAAGAGCTCCGCCGAAAAGATCCGATCCAGCATGCATGCGCTCGAGCTCGAGCCCACTCGCTTCCGCGAGCTCATGGGCAGTCGAGAACGTGAACAGGCGGCAGTGCGTCCGGTCGAGGATCCCGCTCTCCCGGTAGCGAAAGCGTCCGAACAAGAGCGGCAAGCGCACGGAGGCGTGCGCAACGTTCGGAAGCGAGATCACGAACGCCGCTCCGGGCCGCGCGTACTCGCGCAGCCGCTGCAACGCGCCGAGCGGGTCGCGCAGATGCTCGAGCACGTCGGCGGCGAGGACGACATCGAACGAGCCTCTCGGCCAGGGAAGCTCGCTCGTCCCGTCCAGATCGAGCGTCGCCACGTCTTCGTAGAGCACAGCTGCTTCGCGGGCGGCAACCGGATCCTGCTCCACGCCCCACATCCGGCAGCCCCGCTCGATCAACGCGGCCCCGAGATAGCCACTGGCGCAACCGACGTCGAGCACTCGTGAGTCGGTCGGGACGAGGCGGAGCACGAGTTCGTGCGTTCCGCGTCTTGCGTAGTTCCGCGCGTACAGAGACGACACTCGCGCGGTCCGGGCCGCTCGCACACCCGGCGAGTTGTGGACGCCGACGACGTCGAATCCATGCACGGCCTTCTCGACGGACTCCTCGACCACCGTCGGCTCGAGCACTGGGAGCCCTGCCGACCGCACGACGTCGAGCTTCACCAGACGATTGACGAGTCCTCTGAGCTCGCGATCCGAAACGATGCGAGATCGCTGCACGCTTCGCCGCTTCGCCGCGATCGGTGCCGCGTGGCGGACTACCCAAGCGAGCGCGCGGAGATACGCCCCGCTCGCTGTGGGTCGGCCACGTACCGCCCAAACACACGCCTCGACTGCTGCCATCAGAACGCGAGTCGATGCCATCGTCAACGACCGGGCGACTCCGTAGTTCGTCAGCACGGCCGCGAGCGTGTTTCGCTCGCGGAGATACAGGCGCGTGGCGTTCGTGCGGAGCACTCCGTTCGTGAGGTAGCCGCCCGGCAGACTTGCTCCGCCATCGTGAAAGACGACCGCGCTCGGAACGACTCTGACCTTACGTCCGAGGAGCTGCGCGCGCCAGCACAAATCAAGATCCTCGACAAACATGAAGTAATCGGTGTCGAAGCCGCCGAGCTGTTCGAATAGCTCGCGGCGCGCCGCTAGCGCGCAGCCCGAGACGAAGAAGACGTCGTCGCTCGTGGCGCCGGTCGGATGGCCGGTCGGATCGATGACGAGGCCGCGGTTCTGCAGCGTGCCGTCGGTGTTGCGAACCTCGGGTCCGACAATTCCGATGCGCTCGTCTTCGAGGAGCTCGGCGACGAGAGTCGCGAGAGCGCCGGCCTCGAAGCGCACGTCCGGGTTTACGAAGAGGAGCAGCGGCGCTGATGTGGCGCCTGCGCCCGCGTTCGCTCCACCGGCGAAGCCGAGGTTAGCCCCGTTCTCGAGGAGGCGCACACCCTCGAGCTCATGGACGAGTCCCGTCGAGCCGTCTGACGAGGCGTTGTCGACGACCAAGATCTCGGCGGGCGGCGGCTTGCTCGTGAGCAGCGATCCCACGCAACGGACGAGCCGGTCGCCGCCGTTCCAGTTTACGACCACGGCCGCGAGCGGAAGACGCTCAGCGTTATATGCGGAGTCGACGGACATATGCCAAGCCGCGCACGAGACCGAGGATCGCCAAGACGCTCACGGCCAGGACACTCGCGACGGTGCCCGCGGTCACCCAGCGCTGAGGTTGGTACGAGACTGCCGCCTCGATCCGCACTGGCGCCTTGGGGACCTCGAGAATCCAGGCGTTCATCCCGTCGCCGGTGCGGACGTGCTCGACCTGGGACTCGGACGCCCAGCCGTCGCCGAGGCGGACACGGAAGTGACCGTGCCAACCCGGGTCGTAATTCGAGGTGGCACGGAGCGTATAAGTGCCGGGCACGCCGACCGAGAACGTCATTCGTCGCCGGTCGTCGGAGGTGTTGACGGGTAGGCGGTCCTGCGTGGTCACCGGCTCTAAGCGGACCTCTTCGAGCCACCGCGGAACGACCGCCACTCCGACGTCGTCGAACACCGCGACGGTGCGCGCCTCTCCCGCTCCCGGTCCCGCGTAAAACGAAATCGCGACTCCATCCGCTCGACCGTCGACGTCGAAAACATCCACCTGGCGGTTCCAGCCGACGCCCCCTTCAAGGCCGACCCGGCGCGTCGGCACGGCGCCGCCGAGGTACGGCGCGTAGGACGGGGGTGGGCCCGCCAGCGATCTCCAAGCGAAGCTGAGCACTGCGGTGCTGCCGGCTGGGACGTCGAGCAGCGGACTCGAGACCCCCGCGAGGTGGCGGCGCGCTTGGAGCCGGAGCGCGCGCAGGCCCGTCCGGGCTTCCGACGAAGAGGTGGCGGCGATCCGCGCGTCCTCCAAAGAGCTGTTGTCGTAGTTGAGCACGTCGCCGACGGGCCCCCACACGCCGCGCTCGAACGAGCCGTTCTTCACCACGTTTCCGTCGATCCCCGGAGAGCGGACGACGAGCCGGTACGTGCCCGAACCGGCCAGCTTTAGCCGCCGAGCCTCTGCCGCAGGCCCCCGCCAGGCGACCGAGCCCTCATCGGTCAATACGGTTAGCTCCTCGTCCGTCGCGGGTCTGCCCCCACTCCAGCGAATCCGGAACGTCGTGGTGCGCCCGACTGTGAAGGGAGCCGAAACCAGCTTCTCGTCCCGCACCCGCGCCGACCGAACGGGGAGGAGGACGTCCTTCCCGGCCGGGACTCGCGAAGCACTCGAGCTCGCCGGCGGCCGCGTCAGTTCCGCGTATTCCACGCGACCGCGCAGGAGATAGACGTCCAGATCGCGACTCGAAAGGACGCGGACAAGAGCGAGATCGTCGTCGAGCCAGACGCGAACGGCTTCGCGCGCATCTCCCGCTCCGAAGCCTTGCCACGCGGTCGGATCGGGGTCGCGGTCGACGGCGACGTACCGGATGCCGAGACCACGAGCCGTCGCGGCGAAGTCGCTCCTGCCGACGATCTCAGCCAGCTCGTTCTCCACGACGCCCGACCGGCCCGCTTCGAGCCGTTGGACGAGCTCCGTCGCGTGGACCAGTGGGTGCTGTTCAGTCGACGTCGCGAAGCGGGTGGGGGACGGAAGCCAGAGCACCCGCCCGAAGCGGTCGTCACCGCCGAGCAGCCGCTCGAGCTGGCGGTACTCGTCCGGAACGCTTCGACTCTCCAGCGTGCCGCCGAGGCGTTGCGCAAGCGCGGGCCAGACGCTGAAGCCGAGCGCGAGCACGGCCAACGCGAGGGCCGCGCCGGAAAGCGCTTGGACGCGTCTTTGTCCAGGCGCCGTCGCGTTCCGGGCCGCCCATGCGACAACGATCCCGACGAGCACCGCATAGCCGAGCGCGACGTAGAGATTGAACTTCGACATGTCGCGGAACAGCCGAAAGCCGGGAAGGTTGTCGAACGCCCAGCCGTAGACGCCGCCGAACGGCGCGTTCTCACCCTTGACGAGGAACACTCCGGCAAGCGCGAGCGCACCGAGCGCGAGCAGTCGCCAATCGCGCCGGACGTCGGTCAGGAGGAACGCGGCGGCGGCCAGGATAGGGAGCCCAAACAGTGGCAGAGCGGGATCATGCACAACGAACACAGCGGGCAAGCCGCCGGTCCAGAACGGGTGACTAAGCGCGACGGCGTGCAGCACGTTGGCGAAGCTCGTGAAGGGGTCCTCGGGGAGGAGTTCGTCCACGGAGGTGCGGAGCAAGCCGGTGGAGAAGGGCAAGATCCAGTAGAGGTGGAGAGTGACCGTCGTTCCCAATGCGACGCCGAGCGACGCTAGCGCGCGGCGGGGTGCTGCAGTCGCGAGGAGAGCTGCAACCGCGAGCACGACGAGGCCCACCGCGATCAGATATCCGACACGCGGCTCGTAGAGGGTTGCAAGGGCAAGCGCTACGCCGGCGAGCACGGCCCTGCCGACTGCAGACGGCCGCTTCGGGTCGAGCGCGTCGAGAAACGCGCCGACGGCGAGGGGCGCAATCGCGTACGCCATGGCCACCGTCAGCTGATTCGTTCCGATGACGAGGATGTAAGTGTTCAGGCCGTACACGGCTGCAGCCGCCGCGCGCCCGAGGTCGCTTCTCGTGAAGCGTCCTGCGAGCCAGAACATCCCGAGCAGCGGCAAGACCGCGAAAGGGAAGAAGAAGACAACGCGCTCGACGATCGCGTACGGCGCGCCGAGGGCGGCGAGGCTGCCCATGAACAGCTGGTAGGGAACGCCGCTAAGGGTTTCGTTGGGCTGCCCGAACGCCACAGTGGCGTCCCACGCGCTCGGTGCATGCACCGACTCGCGGAGAGACTCCGCAGAGAGGTAGCCCCAGTCACCGGCGGTCAGCACACCACCTCCGAACCATCCGAGGTGTGTGACGATCCCGAGCGCGACGAGCCCGAGGGCCCAGACCCGAGACCGGCGGGTCGAGAATGTCTCTAGCTCTCTTGGTGTGCGCTCGCTCGGCACATCGAGCTGTTCAGATGTGAGAACGATCGACAGCTTCCCGCTCCCGTTCACCGCTTCGGCAGAAAGGTCGCGTGCTCTCGATTGCGTGGGTTCCCTCACGTCATGCCGGAGGGGCGCTATGGCCTGCGACACCACTCATCTCGTCGAGCTCCGCGGACCTCGCGAGCTCAGCTCTGTGAGCCGTGGAAGGGAAGAGGGCGTGCGACCGAATCTGCGTCAAAAGCCCTTCTGCCGTCGAATCCCAGGAGTACTGGGCCGCCCATTCTCTAGCTTGCTTTCGGATCGTTGAATACCGCGCCGAATCGGTAACGACCAACTCGCATTGGTGCGCTAGGGCGCGCACATCACCCGGCGTCGCGAGCAAACCGTTGTGCCCGTGCCGGATAGAGTCGCGGATGCCGGGAACGTCGTATCCGACTGCGGGCGTTCCCACCGAGTTGGCCTCGATGACGACGAGACCCCAACCCTCGCGCACGGAGGGGACGACGAGGCAGTGGGCTCGGGCCATCCGCTCGTAGAGTTCGGCGCGCGGCAGGTAGCCAAGCATCTCAGCCCCCTCGGGCAGGCTTCGGGAGAGCTTTCGCTCGAGCGGCCCGCGGCCGACGATCCACAGGCGCGCGTCGGGAACCGACTCCCTAATGAGGCGGAAGGCCTCAACCGCATGCTTGGGGCGCTTGTTCGCGGCGAGGCGGCCCACGAAGAGGAAGGTCGGTAGCGGCTCCTTGGGGAGTCCGTTGAGCTCCGGCGGCTCGTCTCGTCCGTTGGGGACGACGCTGACGTTGGGAAGACCAAGCCGCTCGAGGTCGTCCCTGGTCGATTCCGAGACGGTGATCACGAGGACATCGCGGTAGAGTCGGAGCGCGCGAGGCTCGAGCCACTTCCCAACCGCCGCGAGCGGTGCCGGCGCTTCCGAGTCCCACACGTCGCCTGCGAGCTGGTGGACGAGGGCGACGACCGGTGGCAGGCGCCTTCGCCACAGCGGGGTCAGGAAGGGGACGGTGTTGATCTCGTCGATGACGACGTCGAAGCCGTGGACGCGCAAGAGCTCTCGCTGAACCAGAGCGTGGAAGGAGCCGTTGCGAAGCCGGCCCACTCGTCGGATCCTCACGCCGTCCACGAGCTCGAGGGCAGGCGCGCCCGGGAACCGAGACGTCAGGAGACTCACGTCGTGACCCTGGTCGACCCAGCGCTTCGCGACCTCGTGGGTAAAGACCTCGGCCCCACCGGCGTCAGGATTTCTGATGTCGCGCCAATTCAGAAAGAGAATTCTCAGCTTGCCGCCACGGCCGTTGGAAATAAACTGGCCGTTCCGAGCGGGCGCGACCAGAGTGGGCGCAGGAGACTCGGCTGGAGAGATTGCCGGCGCTCCGGCAGGCCGCTCATCCGGAGCGTACGTGTTCAAGATGTAGCGGCGATAGAAGATAGCCAGAGTGTCGACAAGAATCCGGTAGGCGGCCCCGAGATTCACCTGGCTGCTGAACTGGTAGTCGATACGCACGGGCGCTTCCAAGACCCTCTTGAAACCGAGGCGCCGCGCAACCACGAGCAGCTCGAGATCGAAGGCATAGCGTTTCTCGAGCATGCGCGGGAGAACGCTGGCGAGAACTTCACGTCGGATGAGCTTCAGGCCTGTCTGCGTGTCGCGGACGTTGACGCGGAAGAGGAGGCGGGCGATCTTGTGATATGTCCAGCTGAGGAGCCGCCTCATCGGGGGGTAGTACACGTCTGAAAGCGGATGGCGCTTGGAGCCGAGGACGATGTCAGGCTCGTACAAACGCATGAGGGCGAGGAAGGGGCGGATCGCATCCGAGCCGATGTCGCCATCGGCGTCGATGAAGGCGATGTAGCGGCCGTGGGCCTCGGACAGCCCCACGCGAAGAGCGTGACCCTTTCCCGTCCGCTCGGCATATTGGAGAACGCGAACGCCGTCGCCTGGGAACTCGCCAGCGACCTTGACCGTCTCATCGGTGCTGCCGTCGGAAACGACGATGACCTCGTATGAGCCCACATCGTCGAGCTCGGCAACGAGCCTCTTTAGCATCCGATTGAGGCCAACTGCCGCGTTGTGACATGGAAGGACGAGCGAGAGCTCGACGGTCGGGTCGCCGCTCAGCGGCAGGCTCTCGTCCGCAAGCCGGCGGGTTGTGGGCGAGTAGCGACAGAGCGCGGCAGCCGCGTGAAGCTCGAGGAGGACGAGTGCACCGCTGACAGCGGCGACGATGACGGCGATCTCCTGGGCGCTTCCGTGGAAGAGCGCGATCAGCACGGTCTCGAAGCCCGCTGCGGCCAAGACGAAGTAATGGGCCCGTGACCCCATCGCCACGTGGAAGTAGACAAGGAGGTTCACGAGCGCAAGAAGGCTCATCGCGACAGCGAGCACCGGCAGCAGCGACGTGGCGGGGAGATACTCGTCTCCGAAGGCGATCGTTACGACGAACCGGCGCAAGAGAACCAGAATGGGTAACGCGAGGAGCACGAGCCCGCCGACCGCTGCGAAGCTGATCTTCAGCCAGCGAGCGGCCTCCGTGCCGCTCGCCCGAGCGTCGACGAAGCGCGGGAAGGCGACGATCGACACCGCCGCCGGCAAGAAGAGGAGAGCGCGCGCGACGAGCCCGGCGCTCGAGTAGTAGCCAGCGTTCTCCTCGGCGAGAAAGTGGCGAGCGAGAGCGATATCCAACTCGGCGACGAGCCAGAAGCTGCTGAGCGCGAGAAAGGTCGCAGCAAATGTGCCCCGCAGATGTCCGACGGTTCTCCGCGTCGCACGCCACGCATCTCGCGTCATCCTCAGTAACCTGACACCGAGGGCGAACGTCGCTGCCTGAGCCGCGACAGTGCCGAGCATGGCGCCGGTAACCCCGACGCCCGCCCATACGAGAGCGATCCCCGAGCCGAGCCGAACGGCGACCCCGGCAAGCGCGAGACCGGCGAGAGGGACGAATCGAAGCTCCCCCTGGAGCACTCCCAACGGAACGCTGGCCAGAATGGAGACAAGGACATAAGGGGCCAGCAGCGTCGCCGTACCGAAGCCAATATGGAGGAACGCTGCGAAAAGGGGCGCGAGGGCAAGCGCGACAAGTGCCGAAGCCCACGCGACAGGAACAAGCCCCTTGAGCGTCCCTGCCGAAAGGCCGCCAATCTCCCCATGCCGACCCGCCGCTCGGAGCGTCGCCGTCTGCTTCGCGACGACGGTCTGGATTACGCCAAACGGCACCGAGAGAACCATGACGATCGCGAGCAAGGCGGCCAGGGCGCCATACTCGGAAGGGCCGAGCAGACGACTGACGGCGATATGGAAGACGTAATTCGAGGCGTTGAGGAGCCCTAACGCCAAGAGGAATAGAACGCTTTCCTGCGTGAACTTCCGCGCACCCCGAGGAAGACGCCCGGTCAGGATGAACTTCCTCCGCCCGTCAACCGTCTGCAAAAGCTCCGGGGTCACCCCTCTCTCAGCGGCTTGAGGCACGCCGAGTTTGAAGCGCCGATCGAGAGTCCGTTAGCTGCCGGTCACGTTGATGAACCGGTTCCTCGACCTATCGGCTGCGCAGTTATGGGAATGCCCGTAACTGGTGGAGCTACGCGCGCGAATCCGCGTATAGACCCTCTGATCTCGGCGCGGGTGGCGGATGAAGATGTACTCGCCCTCGCTGTCGGTTATATCGCTCGCCAGGAGTCGATTAGGGCCCGGGCGCACGCGGAAGAGGCGGACGACACGGTTCGCCCTGCAGAAGCTACGACCGGACAGAATCTTGCCGTAGACGACCACTGTCGCACCAGGCGAGGTAGCACCCACCGGCGCCTTATGAATCGTGAGTGATGGTGTCGCAAAAAATGTGTGGGCGACGGCCACGGACGCGAATGCCAAAGCAGAAACGCTGGCGACGATGACAGGAAGCCTTTTCAAGACCCCTCCTTCCGTCCGACTGCGGCGAACCCAGCGAGTCTAGACTTGGGCCTAAAACCTTGTAAGGGGTTCGACAACCGCTTTTTACGCAATTTGCGGCCTTTCTAAAGCCGTCGCTGGTGACAAGTGACACGGAGCCTCGGCGCGAGCGCCGTATCCGTAGTGGGAGGCGGTGCTCCGCAGACCGAGGGCCAATGCGGACTTTCCTTTGAGCACCGACATCAACCTCCAATTTCCGCGGAACATTCGCGGCGCGAAATTGAGCCGTTAGCGAGGATTGGCGATGACAACCGGGCGCTGCAAGAAGCTACCCGCGTCAATGCGCGGCGCGACTTAGCTCACGAGCCAGACGATGACGATTACGGCAATCAGCAATAGCAAGGCCAGAAGGAACAGGAGCGCCCAGAGCCAGCGCGGGCACCGTGCTCTCCGTCCGGTGCCCCCGCCAGGGGCGAGCACGACCGGGAGCCGCTCAGGCTGCAAAACGACGACGGACGGCTCGTCAGTCACCTCAGGGTCCCACGTCGTCGAGACGCTGTAGCTGCCGTCGCCGTTGTCAACGACGGTTCCGGTCGCCGTTCCCGGCGTCCCGGACACCGGGATTTGATCCCCACGACCCGGCCCGAGCGGGCTGCCATAGCGGTCACGCGGGGTAATCGTGACCGTGCCGCGGCGACCGTCTGGCCCGCGGTCCCTGTCACTGACGGAGACAGTCGTCCGTTCTTGGTCGATGCCGAACTCGACGTGGATTGCCCACCGCGTCTCGCGCTCAGCGGGGCAAGGCTCGTCGAGCCGGGCCCGCGCGTGGAAGCGGTACGTGCCCTCGAAGCGCGTCAATTCGGTGAGCAGGTTGCCGTAGATTCCGTCGGGCTCCATGCCGACGTCATAGTGCTCGCCGTCGTCGAACAGCTCGGCGGTCTCCTGTCTCGTCGCCAGCGTGTACGCCTGACCGCCGCCAACCTGCTTCAGAGTGGCATGGAAAGCAGAGGCCGGGTCGTCGCCCGCCTCGGGCTCGGCCAGTCCGGCATCGGCGATCAGCTGCCCGACCGC
>Ga0137367_10001461_pt1 | contig 18594 bp, 19 predicted proteins | sample SagtaG_14_FD_104939 | JGI IMG/M metagenome (GOLD analysis project Ga0137367, IMG submission 104939) | Vadose zone soil microbial communities from Sagehorn Ranch, Mendocino, California, USA - Sage1_L_80_16 metaG | ecosystem: Environmental > Terrestrial > Soil > Vadose zone | place: USA... | reverse complement strand
CTCCCCGAAGAACTGACCCTGCCGTTCGCGGCGAACCCAGCTTCACGGGTCCGCCGCGAACGCACGCGCCCACCCTGCAGTTAGCTCGTAGATGAATATCGCTTCGGCCATACCGGGACAGCCGTGACAGATCCGTGGGATGCGCAGGTGGAAGCCCTCGGCGCCTTCATCCGCAGCCAGCGTAAAATCGCCAACCTTTCCCTTCGCCAGCTCGCCGAGCTGACGAACCTTTCGAACCCGTACCTGAGCCAGATCGAGCGCGGGCTGCACCAGCCCTCCGTGCGGGTCCTGAAGCTGCTGTCCGACGCCCTCAACGTGTCCGCCGAGACACTGCTGACACAGGCAGGCCTGCTGAACCCGGACGACTCCGGCGGCTCTGCGGGGCCGGACGGCGCTGCGCCCGTGGAGGGCGCCATCCGCGCCGACAAGCGCCTCACCGACGAGCAGAAGACGGCCCTTATAGCCGTATATCAGAGCATGCTGCGGTCCTAGTCGAAGGGCTGGCCCTCATGGGCCTGCCCGCCGGGCAGGCAGTCCCAGATGGATGGCCACCGGCCCGCGCAAGCGGGCGCGCAGAACCCGGCCTACATGTCGGCTCGCCCACCGCCCCACCTGGGCGAACACGCCGCCGGCGCTGACGTGAATCCCAAGGAGGGTTTCCTGAACCGTGAGATCTGTGGCTCGCCCGAACCAGGGTCACCCGCATTCTCATGGTATCTCTCGGACCACTTCGGCCGGATCCTTATTCTGCCGCAGGCCCTGGAATCTGGGCTGGCGGAGCAGCCAGCGATATACCGTTGCTAACCCACATCTTTGTTCGTGAGACCCCGAGCGAGCGCATGCTGCAACGCTCTGACTCTGTCGCCTCCGACAGCCGCCAGGGTGGACCTAGCCGAAACACCGGCACTCACCAGTCAGCAGCTCCCAGCCTGCGCGTGAACGAAGCAGCGGCCCTTCCCTCCCCGCAGGTTTTGTTGCTCCCCTCCTTTTAAAGGGCCTTCGACGCTGGGCTCCGGCCCGGCCCGTTTCCAGGCCCGACCGCCAGCCTGCTACCGGGCTCCCAGCCGCGCGGCGACGGCGACGTTGGCTCCGCCTTCCGCCATCGCCCAGCACCTCCTCGGCCAGGACGGTGCGATCGCACAAAATGCTCATGAGTGAACAGTCTGTCAATGACACTGTCCTCGCCACGTGGCTTACCGACGCGCCCGACCGATGGGCACTCACCTCAAATAGTTCTGTAGCTTCTCAGTTTATAGGAACGCTTATTCGCCACTACTTTGCGGGCACCCGAGTAGTTCATGCGCATCCGGGCTAGTGGGATGCTCACGTTAAAGCGTCTGCGACTTGCTCGTCGTTCCAGTTAAGTCGCGCGGCACGTTCGGCGGCATCGTAGGGGATCAGCAATTCGCCGCCGAGCCAGTCCGCTTCTTGCTCTTTGTCCTGGCTGAAGGCCGGGCAACCGTCACTGGTCAGCAGCACCTGACTGAACTCGTGTTCCAGCACGAGGTGTGACATCTCGTGGCTGACGCTGTTACGGCGCCGCCTCGGGTCGTGGCCGTCGTTATCGAGTATGAAACGCTTGTGACCGATCGGCACGAGGGCGGCAGAGAATACGGCCGAGTGTCCTTGTGTGTAATGCGCCGCCGCTTCACGCGCCGCCTGGTCCTCGCTGAGCTCACCGAGCCGGAACACCCGAATACCGTACTCATCGGCAAGTGCGTAAGGATCGAACTGCTCATACGCGTCGAGGCCTAGCTCCGCCCGGAGTTCAAGGGCGAGCTTTCGCGCTTCGATCTTGAATCCCCGCCGCATGTGTTACTCCGGCCGTTCCATCCTGAGCCGTCGAACGGCCACGCTGATGAGGTCCTCAAGATATTTTGCGTCCTTTTCATCGAGATCACGTCTTGCCCGCAGCAGTGGCGCCAGCTGAGCAACCAGGTCAGGTTCCTCCCTCGGCGCCTCGTCATCGGCGATGAGGAAGACATCGGCGGGCTGGCCCAGCCAGTGCACGAGTGCGGCGAAGGCGTCAACGTCGGGCCGCTGCCCGTTCGCGAGCCGGGTCATCGTCGAGGGGCTGACCCCGACCTCCTTGGCGAGCTGCCGCCAGGAGAGCTTCCCCGCCTTCCGCTGGGCATCAAGCGCCGCGTACAGCGCGTCGGTATCCAGCCTGTCTCGTACCAACGTCCCCACCACCACTTGTTCGATATTTGACGCAACGTTTGACATTAGCCGCATCACGAGTCTAGCCTTGATCGCGGCAGCGTTTGAGATCAGACGCACTGTATCGCAAGTTGTTCACCCCTCGCGGTGTGGGTTCAGCGGACGGGCATCGCGGGTGCGTGGAGATGAATCAAGGAGAACAAGATCATGACTGATGGCTCACGACAGCTGCCAGAGCACCGTTGACGCTGTAGTGAACATGAGCGTGACGCCCGAACCGTGGAGAGGAACACGATGGGATACGCATCCTCTTCCAGCGCCAGCTCGCCGCCTGCGGCACCCTTCCTGCGCCCGTTAAGCCGCCGCACCGTCACCGCGGCGGCTCCGCGCTGCCGCTCGGATTGCACGTGCCCGCCGCCGGTCAGCGGACCGCCAACATCGTGTTCGCTCCCGCGGCTCCGGAGATTCCGCACGTGTACGTGGACGGGCCCACCGACTCCCCACACCGGTACTCCAACGGATCTTTGTGCATGTGGTATCCGGATGATCCATCCGAGCGCCGTTGGACCCGGCGCGACGGAGCAGCAACCCTTCTCGGACACGTCGTGGCACACCTGATCCGCGAGGAATGGTGGCGCCGCACCGGTGAATGGGCGGGAGCCGAGGCATCCCATTAAATGTAGATTCCACTGTCAGTGATACCGAGCCGACGGCGGCGTGAGCACTGAGATTCTCTCCGCTCACCTCCGCACCGGACCAGCTGATCACATAGCTCATCATGACGGACACCGGTATTCCCACCGCTGCGGCACCGATCGACCTCGGCGCCATCGCGGGCCATGTGACCACCGCTCCAGGTTAGGAGGCCAAGATGGTGCTGGCTGCGATCTTGTCCGGGGCGTTTCTCGCTGGTCTGGTAGCCGCCGGGATCAACATTCTGCTCGCTCGCCGCAAGAGCCGCGAGGAAGAACGGAACAGGCTGCGCACAACCTTCGCGGCGGCGTTCGCCGCCTATAGCGCCTACAAGGAGTTCCCATACGCTATTCGCCGGCGCCGCGCCGACATCCCAGGTGAAGAACGTATTCGCCTGTCCGAGGCGCTCCGCGCGATCCAAGCCGACCTCGCCTACCACGTCGCGTGGACTGCGGCGGAGTCCCGCACCGTAGGCGAGGCCTACGCCAACCTCATCCAAGAGGTTCGCCGGGCCGCCGGAGTTGCCATGCACGATGCATGGAAAGCGCCGCCCAACGACTCCGATGACACCATGAACATCCCACCCACAGTGGTCGACCTCAGTTCGCTGGCACCCTATGAAGCCGAATACATCGAGGCCGTGCGCACACATCTACGGGCGCTCGCACCGTGGTGGGCTCGATAAAACACCTGTGAAGACGCCACCGGAAAGCGTGGACGCTGCGCCTAGGCTTGCCATCGTCGGCAATTGATCCAGCCAGGTCTGATGCCATCGGAGTGCCTGGCGGGGAGGTCGGATGTGCCTGGGCTGCCATTTTCTCAGGATCATTGGGGTCGCGGCTCGTACAGAGTGGTCGGGCGGTCCGCAAAGTCAGGCACTGCGCGGACCTCTCCCATACTTGCTCTGAGCTGCGGTTACGCTGCCCCGGTTTGCAGACTTCTCCGGAGATTCTCCGTGCATCTTCCGCTGGACTTACCGGCGCGGCATGTGAGCCACTCCAGCCCGGCGCGAACGGCCGCATCGGATCAACTACTTGCACTCAGAACGATGCGAGGCTCTGCCCATCAGCGCCATCGCCCGCCACCACAACCGGGGCCGCGACCTGTTCATCACGGCATCGCGCAATAGTGACATTCGTCACGTCCAACACCGGCAAGGGCCGGCCGATGCCGCCAAGAGCTGCGGTCATCGTGCGGTCAAACAATCTCGAAGCCACCTCGCCGTACTGGCGAAGTGGCCTCTGACCTGCGCGTTCTTGTCGGGACGGCGGGATTTGAACCCGCGACCCCTTGACCCCCAGATACCGGACAGCCGTCCTTCTCCCCCGTTCCTGGCCATGTCACAGGCATGATCACGTCTTTGGGGGTGTCCTCCAGTCCCCTGCTGTACACGCGGGTTGCTGTACTTTCGCGCTGTATGACTGAGTTGCGGTAGCCAACCAGACTCATCATGACTACTACCACACGGAGTTGACCTTCGTCGCGTGGACGGTGGCGATGACCCAGGAGCGGCACCCATCCCTCCTGCTGTACGTGACCACCTCGATGCGAACTACTGGCGGCGTGGTCGATCCCGGTCGTTCGCGCACGTGCGATAGTCGCATCGGTCGGCCCACGATTGCCGGATATTTGCTTGGCAGCGCTTGAACTGACCCGCACATGGCAAACGGCGGCAAGGGAAGCGGCAGGACCGCGGTGGAAGCCCGTCCGGCTCTCCCCCAGCGGCATCCAGTCGGACGACCTCGTTTTCACGACCGCGACAGGCACAAACCGCGATCCTAGAAACTTCAACCGCAGCTTCAATATGCGCTGCGACAAAGCTCGGGTCCGGCGCATCCGCGTACACGACACCCGCCACACGTGCGCCTCGCTGCTGGCCGCGCTCGACGTGCACCCGCGCGTGGCAATGGCGATCCTCCGCCACGCTCAGATCGCCATCACAATGGAGGTCTACACCGAGGTATCCGACGAAGTAACCCGCGCGGCACTCAAACGCCTGGGGGACCAGCTCGGGCACCACGAATCACGCTCGGACTAGTAGCAATCGGGTGACCGCGGGATCGCAAACCGTCACTGCGGACTTGCTGACCGGGCCGGTCTGCGACCTCGTAGAGGGCAGAACAAGCTCCACGGCGAGATTAGAGGACTGGCCAGCCGTCGTGCTCGGCACGCTCCTGCCAGGCGCTGGCGAACGCAGTTGCCTCTGCCGCGCACAGTGACAAGTCACGGGCGAGAGTGTTGAGATCTTCCGGCACGACAGGCCACGTGGTGTCGGTCCTCGCGTGCCATGCCTCGTACAGGGGTTGGTTATCGGCCTTGGTCTCGGCCATCATCATCGAGTGCACCACCCGGTGCCGTTCGGCGAGGAGCCTGCCCGCGTCGTCGGCGAGCTGGGCAACATCCGAGCCGAGGCCAAAAGCCTCCAGCCGGGGGACGAGGTGGCGGTACTCCTTGAGCGGCTGGCCTGTCTTGCCGAACACCTCGCGGTGCTTCGCGTCGTCCCAGTTCTCGATCAGGCCCGTGAGGTAGGTCAGCGCCCACTCAAGCATGCTGGCGGAGATGCAGACCTGCCCGATACCGCAGACGAGTTCCACCATGGCCTGATCGATTGGTTCATCAGCGTTTCGATCCACCGGGCTATTCTCACTGGCAACCGGCGACTTTTTCGAGCCGGAACTTCGCGAAGTCGTCGCTCAGGTACTCCAGCTTAAAAGGCTGTTCGTGCTCGATGCTTAACCCGCGAACGCGCACAACAATGCCATACGTCTGCCCACGCTCCAGCTTCCAGTCAGGGTTAGCCCAGGCAGGGTATTTGTACGACTCGGTTGACCACGCGAACGCCTCGCCTGCTCTAAGCCTGGCCTGACTAAACAGACAAGCCTGCACCATGCCGAGATCCTGAGGCTGAGATGTTCGATTACCGTCTCCTCGGCACATGCCTGAAGGACTCGGGTCAGGTCTCGCTCCTTATCTGCCGAGCTGTTCGGCAATTGCTGAGATCGGGAAGCGTCGGACGGTGATGGTAGGCGACTCACCGAGAGCCCGCCACTATCGGAGCATAGAACCCTCAGCCTCGCCACTGGACGCATCGGCCGCAACCTGCTTTGGCCCGGTGTCGGTTTGATGGCTGATTTCATTCACCTTGGACAACGCTTTCCCGAGAGGTTCGGCCTTGTCATCGGGACAGGCCGGGTTCGTAAGCAGATTCTGCAGAAGAATCCTGAGGTCGTGGAAGTACCAACGCTGCTTCTCGCTGAACCCGGCCCCTGCGACGCGTCCAAGCACCTCGTCTGCAATGAGCGACTGCGCGTCCCTGCCGCTGTGGAGAGCTACTGAATTCAGCGCTTGCCGGGCCGGCCAGTTCCCCCACCAAACTTCGCCATACTGCTTCTCATAGCCATACTCGAATGTGTTCTTGACGATAATCGCGTAACTCTCGGTATTCGTCTCGTGCGCCAAGCGAACCAGTTCGGCCAATAGAGAAGCAACCGCCGGGCGGAGGCGCTCTTCATCTACCCTAATCAAGTCCATCAAGCGCGTTACGAGGAGGACTCGCTGGCCCGCAGGCAGGGCGGAGAAGCTCACAGAGTCCATGGCGTTGAGGGCCAGCTGGATCTCATGGAGGGACCCTTCGGCCAGTGTCGTCGTGAAGTCACCATGGGGCCGAAGTGATTCCGCGAGTCTCTCACTGAACGCATTCGCAGTTGCAGGTCGGCGTTTAGGCTCCCCCCTGAGAGCTTCCTGGATCAGAGCATCAACCGATGGGGGAATGGATTCGTTTACGATGCTCAAGGGTTGGTAGCCTCCGACTGAAGGGCGGGATCCTGCGAGACATTCATATAGAACAATGCCAAGGGAGAAGATATCGCTTGCCGGCGTCAGTTCCTCGCCGCGCTCCTGCTCCGGAGACATGTATCCAGGTGTGCCAACGGGTGAGCCTCCTGTAAGACTCGACAAGTCATCCTGGCGGAGGGATATACCGAAGTCAACCAAATAAGAAGACAAGAGCTCAGGGCTAAGGATGATATTTGATGGTTTGATGTCACGGTGAATTATGTCGTGGTCGTGTGCATGCGAAAGCGCTGAACAGATGCGCGAGAAAAGCTGCCGCGCGTTTTCAAGACTGAGAACCCCGTTTGTCTGAAGATGTTCCCGCAGCGTTTGACCTTCAATCCATTCGAACACAATTCTGAACTCACGCGAGTCCTCGGAGAACTGCACGTCGTAGATGGCGGGAATGTTCGGATGCGATAGCCGAGCCAGCGCTTTAGCTTCGCGACGGAACCGCTCGATGTCTTTGGCTGAAGGCTCAGCGCTGAAGAGTGGGTCCAGGGTCTTGATGGCAACCTCTCGCTCAAGCTCGTTGTCGATCGCCTTGTCTACACGGCCGAAGCCTCCTTCCCCAGCTGCGGCTTCAACGATCTTGTATCGCGGGTCCATCTCCGGCTCCGTCTCTCCCAGTGCTTGGCACCTTTTCCACCTGGCTCAACCTCTCGTGTTCGGCAACTCTGATCGGCCAGCGGCACCTCATGATGACAGACGAACGCGGTGTCGCTCATGAACACGGGGCCGGGCGCCGTCCACGCTGGGGTCGTTCCTGCGGTCGTTCACCTGGGGAAACGTGCTCCAGGTCGAGGCGTGGCCGCTTGAGTGCCTCGATCGCGCCCGGGACAACGAACGCAGCGACCAGCCCAGCGGCTGCGATGACGAGCCCGGTAATCGCGATGGCCATCATTCGCAGTCCGTCGAGGTCGACGACGTCGCGACTTGGTCGCACACGAGGCGGAGCACCGTTCACCTCACTGGGGCACTGCTGTACTTCGGTGCTGTACACATAGTACAGGTATTCGAAAAATCGTCGGGACGGCGGGATTTGAACCCGCGACCCCTTGACCCCCAGTCAAGTGCCCTACCAAGCTGGGCCACGTCCCGGCACCAGGCTCCGGTCTCCTCGACGTGACGTGGGTCGCCACCTCGTGTTCCGCCTGGCACGCCCGACTCAACGGGCTCCCCTACCTTAGCGCAGTCACCGGGGTGGTTGAATTCGCCAGCGCGGCAGGGGCGACAGGGCGGCTGCGCGACAAACGCGTGCGCCGAAGACACCGCTGGCCCCGCCGCCGGCACCGACGGCGTGCCAGCCGACCTCCCCCCGCCGCCGCGGCACCGAAGGCGGCGCCATAGGAGGCACCGAAGGCGGCGCCGGAGGGGGCCAACCCCCGGCCAAGGCTCCCAAGGTCCCAAGGGTCCCAAGGCTCCCGCCGCATCTCCCTGGCGGATGCTCTCAAAGCGGGACCCGCTAGCGTTATACGCCGTGAGCATCGTGCCCGACACCGCCCCCGCCACGCAGCAGCCGCCGTGGCCGGATCGCGACGAGCTGCGCGCAACCGTGACCGCGCTTGAAGCGCTGCCCCCGCTGGTGTTCGCGGGCGAATGCGACCAGCTCAAGAACCGCCTCGCTGCCGTGACCCGCGGGGAGGCGTTCGTGCTGCAGGGTGGCGACTGTGCGGAGACCTTCGCCGGCGCCACCGCGGAGGCCGTGCGCACCAAGATAAGGACAATCCTTCAGATGGCGGTGGTGCTTACCTACGCGGCTAGCGTGCCGGTGGTGAAGATTGGCCGGATGGCCGGGCAGTTCGCCAAGCCCCGGTCCCGGGACACCGAGACGCGCGGTGGCGTAGAGCTTCCCGTCTACCGGGGCGACGCGGTCAACGGCTTCGAATTCACCGCGCAGGCGCGGCGGCCCGATCCCCAACGGCTGCTGTCCGCCTACTATTACTCCGCTGCGACGCTGAACCTCTGCCGCGCCTTCACCACCGGCGGCTACGCCGATCTTCAGCAGGTACACGCATGGAACCAAGACTTTGTCCGGCAAAGCCCGTCCGGACAGCGATATGAGGAGCTGGCGAGCGAGATAGACCGCGCGCTGTCGTTCATGCACGCGTGCGGCGCCGACCCAGAGGAGTTTCGCGCGGTCGAGTTCTACTCGAGCCACGAGGCGCTGATCCTTGACTACGAACGGGCCCTCACCCGCCCCGACGCCCGCACCGGTCTGCCCTACGACGTGTCGGCGCACTTTTTGTGGATCGGCGAACGTACCCGGGCAATCGACGGCGCGCACGTCGAGTTCGCGAGCCGCATCCGCAACCCGATCGGCGTCAAGATCGGCCCCCGGACAACCCCCGACGATCTTGTCGCACTGATCGCCAGGCTCAACCCAGAAGGCGAGCCAGGCAGGCTGACGCTGGTCACGCGCATGGGCGCCCGCGCGATCAGAGACGCGCTGCCGCCGCTCATCAAGGCGGTGACCGCCAGCGGCACTCCTGTCGCGTGGGTCTGCGACCCAATGCATGGGAACACGTTCGAGGCGCCCAGTGGCCACAAGACCCGGCGGTTCGACGACGTACTCGAGGAGGTGGCAGGGTTCTTCGAGGCGCACACCAAGTTCGGCACCCACCCAGGCGGCATCCACATCGAATTCACCGGCGACAACGTCACCGAGTGCATCGGCGGAAGCCATCAGATCGCCCCGGAAAACCTCGCATTGCGCTACGAGACCGCCTGTGACCCGCGCCTGAACCGGAGCCAGTCGCTCGATCTGGCGTTCACGGTGGCCAGGATCTACCGGCAGGCTCGCTGAATCTTTTTTATCCCGAACGGCTGCCGCGGGGCGCACCAGCAGCGATTCTGCAGGTTCCCATACAAATCCCACCCACCCTTGGGGGCTTTGCCCTCCTGCCGAGCGTGGCACTTTGTCAAGACCTCGGAAAGGGGGGAACACCATTCTGTGGATGGTCCGTTTCGCCCGGCCGATCCCTGTGGATTGCTCGTGCCACCCAGCGGCAGCCGTTCGGGACATGCATGATCTTCACTGGCGCGGGCGCTGAGCGGTCTACACCGGCCGGTACTCGATGCCCGCGAGGTCGCAGAAGATCTCCCAGGTCGCGGCTTGGTGGCCGAGGTTCATCACCATGTGGTGGGTGCCGCCGGCCCGCAGCCACTCGTTCATGCAACGGCGGACGCCAGAAGCGGGACGGAACTGCCCGTACGGCATCTCCAACGCCGGGAGCTTCTGGGAGTCAAGCACCTGCCCCTCCGACACCACCATGCGGAACTTCTCGCCGCCCAGGGAGACCAGTGAGGCGATGGTCGCCGGGCCTGGGTGGATGCGGAACAGGAATGTCGGCGGGTCGGCCAGCTTGCCGATGCCAAGGGAGCGCTTGATCAGCCGCACCGGCTCGTCGGTGCGGGCCACCTGCCAGTTCCCCTCCCCCATGTGGCTCATCAGGATCGAGTCGGAGGGGAAGTCCATCGCGTACATCTCGGTAAAGTGACCCTTGCCGATCAGTATGTGGCCGGCGTAGACCATGGTGGCGGCGAGCGCGTCGCCTTCCGCACCGTAGCCGTAGCCCTGGGCCATGAGGGAAGAGGCGGCCGCCAGCGGCAGCCTGGCGAAACGCCCGTCCTCACCGATCGCGTCGAAATGGGTCGAGTAGGCCCCGTATCCGCGCTCGGTGAGGATCCGCTCGATCGCCACCTGCATGCGGGCGTGATCCTCGCGCTCCTCGTCGGGAAGCCGAGGGTCGATCTCGAACCGCTCGTTCTCCCAGGCGATGAGAGTTCCGATCTCGCCGTCGGTGACATCGGCCATGGCCCGCCACAAGTCACCGGGAGCGATGTAGCTGATCTCGGGTCCGAGTGCACGCAACAGCGCATTCTCATCTACCCGTATGTCACCCATGTCGTTCATCGCGTAGCCGAACACGCCGACCTTCAGCGAACGCCACGCGGTCACCGCGGCCGCCGCCCGTGCCCAGCCGTCCACCGCTGTCGCAAACTCTTCGCGGTGCCAATCGTCGGTGATCACATGGAACGGACGTCCGGCCCTGACCATCGCGTTGGCTGTGTCCTGTGCGCCGTGGATGCCCTGGTTGTAGGTCATGTCGGCCATGTCCCATGCCGGGGTGACCGAGGGCTCCGGCTGGATGTTGGCCAGGCATACCGGCAGCCGGTTCTGGTTGAACAGGCGGGCCACCCGCATCGCGGGCCCGTAGGTCAGCATGATCACCAAAACGCCGTCCAGGTCGGCATTCTCGAAATCACGGATGACCCGTTCGGCGTCGGCGCGGCTCTTCACCGGCGGGCCGACCACGAACTCCGCGTCGCCGCCTAGCCAGTCCGCCACCTCCTGGGCGTAGCGGCCCTGCCGCTCCGTGATCCCCGGGATCATGTCGTCGTAGAGCGCCTGCATTATCCCCAGCACGCCGATCCGCGGCTGTCGCCTCAAAGTCTGCGGCTCAGTCATTTGCCGTGTCCCTTCTGGCCATAGACGTTCTGGTATCGCGCGTGCATTGCATCAATATCCGGTTGTGGCAGCGGTGTCACCTCGCCGAGCGTGCGGGCGAGGTGCACCGTGCGCGCCGCGTCTTCGCACATGGCCGCGGCCTTCACCGCGGCGCGCGCGTCCGGGCCGATCGTGAACACACCGTGGCCGCGCAGCAGCACCGCGGGCGACCGGTGCCCGGAGAGCGAGTCGACAACTGCCTTTCCGATCTCGTCGCCGCCGATGCGGGCGTACGGGGCCAGCGGGATTTCGCCGCCGAACTCATCGGCCATGGCCGTGATGACGCAGGGAATCGGCTCCCCCCGCGCCGCCCACGCGGTCGCGAACGGGCTGTGGGTGTGCACCACACCGCCAACCTGCGGCATCTCGCGGTAGATGTAGGCGTGGGAGGCGGTGTCGCTGGACGGCGCGAAATCCCCGTCGACAACATCGCCGTCCAGGGTCACAACGACCATAGCCTCAGGGACCAGGTCGTCATAGGAGACCCCGCTCGGCTTGATGACCATCACGTCCGAGCCCGGAACCCGGGCCGACACGTTACCGCTTGTCCAGACCACAAGCCCGTTGCGTGGCAGTTCGGCATGCAGATCGCAGACGGTCCGGCGGACCCGGTCGATCGCATCGGTGGACGGTGCGCTCATGCGGCCATCATCCCAGCCCGGTCTCCCGCTGGCTGCCAGCACCTTTGGTTAGCGTTAACATCCCGCCGTCCAGCCCGGCCGCGTAACCGGCTGAGCTGCGGTGGAACGCCTGCTGGCCAGTTCTTTCCTTGACACAGCCCAGGCGAGCCAGCGCAGCTGCCAGCTAGCCTTGCAGTTGCCGACGTTGTTATTGTTAGCGCTAACGTTCTCGGGACGTCAAGAGGCGCGCAGGTGCTCCGCCGCTCGCGTCACGGGCGGTCGATCGGTTCCGCCGCGGTTGTCACCGATGAGTATTCCGAACGGCTGCCGCGGGCGTGGCGCCCCACGGCAGCCCGGTCAAGCCCGTAGGCGAGCGAGACGGAGGCGCGGGTGATGGCTGCGAGGTTCCTCGCCAAGGACAACGCCGCAGGGCCAGCGCCGACATCACGCACGGTACAGCCGCCGGCATCACGCACGGTACAGCCGCCGACTGCCCGTGCGGCATCCGCGCCGCAACCGCCCGCCCATACCGCATCCGCGCCGCCACTCCCCGCCCGTGCCGTACCAGCGGTACCTCCGGCACCAGCGGCAACGGGCAGGGCGCCCTCGATGAGCGACGTCGCGGCCCTCGCCGGGGTTTCCCATCAGACGGTCTCCCGCGTTCTCGCAGGTCACCCCAATGTCAGGCCGCACACACGCGCGCGTGTGCTCACCGCCGTCGAGGAACTCGGCTACCGGCCCAATACCGCTGCCCGCGCTCTGGCCACCGGCCGGTCCAGGACACTCGGCGTGGTCAGCATGAACAGCACGCTGTACGGTCCAGCGTCGATGCTCTACAGCATCGAGGAGGCGGCCAAACTCGCCGGTTACTTCGTCACCGTCGCGAGCGTTCGCTCATTCGACCGAATGTCCCTGCATGAGGCCACTGCACGCCTGCTTGGCCAGGCCGTCGACGGTTTAGTGATCATCGCTCCGCTGGCCTCGGCCGAGGACGCGCTGCGTGACCTGCCCAAGGACACGCCAGTGGTCGCCGTCGACGGCGACCCGGACGCGCACGAAGCCGTGGTCCGCGTCGACCAGGTCAGTGGCGCAAGGATCGCCACACAGCATCTGCTGGCCGCTGGCCATCAAACGGTCTGGCATATCGCCGGTCCGCCGGACTGGCTCGACGCCCGGGGCCGGATCGCCGGCTGGCAGGAAGCTCTGCAGGAGGCACGGGCCGAGGTGCCGCCACTGCTTAACGGTGACTGGAGCGCCCGCTCCGGTTACCAGGCGGGCCAGGTCCTCGCCAGGATGCCGGAGGTCACTGCCGTCTTGGCGGCGAATGATCAAATGGCACTCGGGCTGCTGAGGGCCCTGGGCGAGCGAGGCCGCTCGGTTCCCGCCGATGTCAGCGTGGTCGGCTTCGACGATATCCCCGAGGCAGCGTTCTTCGCTCCGCCGCTCACCACCGTGCGCCAGGATTTCGACGAGGTCGGCAAGCGCAGCCTGCACATGCTCATCGACCAGATCACCGCCGGGCCAGGCGGCATGGGGCATGTCCTCGTCGGCACCGAGTTGATCATCAGAGACAGCACGCGCGCGCCGCCGGACCCGGGTCAGCAGAAAGCGGTGTCGTTTTCTCCGTCCTGAACCCAGCCCCAAACCTTTCCTATGCCAGCGGCGAGCGGGGTCGTGGCTTTCCACCCCAACTCATTTGCGGCACGGGTGACGTCGAGGGCACTGCGCTGGAGTTCGCCGGCCCGGGCGCCGGCGAATCGCGGGCCAACGCTGCGCCCTGCGACGTGGCCGACAAGGTCGACCAGCTCAAGGACGCTCGTCTCGATTCCAGTACCGATGTTCCAAAGACCAGGCCGGTCGGCCTCCGCAGCGGCCAGCAATGCGCTTACGACGTCGCCGACGTAGACATAGTCCCGGGTCTGGGTGCCGTCCCCGTACACGGTCACCTGCCCGCAGCGCAGCACACTGCCGCAGAAGATGGCGACAACACCGGCTTCCCCGTTAGGATCCTGGCGCGGACCGTAGACATTACCTAGCCGCAGGATGGCATGCCTGGCACCATGCATCCGGTTGTAGAGGCCGATGTACTGCTCAGCACAGTACTTGGCGGTGCCGTACGGGGCCTCGGGTACGGGCAACAGATTCTCCGGCGAGGGCACCGAAGCGTTCATTCCATACATGGCACCGCCGGTGCTGGCGAAGATCACCGGTACGCCGGTCGCCTGTGCGGCCTCCAGGACCTTGACGGTTCCGCCTACGTTGATGTCAGCATCGCGTCCGGGTGCCGCGACCGAGGCGCGCACGTCAACCTGGGCCGCCAAGTGGAAGATCACCTCTGGGCGAGCCCGCTGCACGATCCCCGCCAGCGCGCTCGCACTGGTAACGCTCACCTTGTGCAGAGCAATGCGGGGGTTCAGCCGCGTGAGCCTGCCACTGGACAGGTCATCGACCACGGTGACCTCATCGCCGCGGTCGAGAAGGGCGTCGGTCAGGTGGGAGCCGATGAACCCGGCTCCCCCAGTCACGAGGACATGCATGGGCACCTCTTTCCGCGGCGTCCAGCCAATACTCGCAGGCCCACCGCACGGCTCGGGCGAGGCCGGGGCAGGCAGCGCGGTGACGAACCTACCGAGCAGACTGGCTCGCCAGGGCCTGGGCGAACGTCCACCGGCGTCCCTCGAGGTCTTCGGCCGCATATGAACGGAATCCCGTTTGACGTATGCCGTGGACGATCGTCGCCCCTGCCGCCCGGGCCCGGGACAGGTGCGCGTCGAGGTCGTCCACGAACACCCATGTCTCATGCGTGGTTGGTGGCGCCTGCTCCGGATTGGCGCCATCATGCTTGAACACCATCAGGGAGCAGTTCCCGACCCGGAACTCGATCCACGGGTGCCCGTGCTCACCCTCCGGCAGCGGGTCAGGCCCTTCGGGCAGCCCGCCCGGCGACTCGAACCCGAACGCCGCCGCGAGCCAGCGGGCGGCCGCGGGCCGGCTTGGCGTAATACACGCCAACCGCTAGCCGCCCCAGGGCTGGCTGCGGACGGGCTGCCGTGCCCCGCCGCGCGCACCACGCCGGGAACCACTTCGGCACGACCCGCACCCAGGCCGTGCCACCCCGGTCGGTGCCTGCCACTGGGATTGTGGCCTCGACCGTCACGTCGGTTCCCGTGGCGGTCGGCACAAACCGCACGTTGATCTCGACGTCGTCGACCGAGCTCTTCCAGGCCAGGGCGACCCCGGGCACCCACACCGTTATGCGGCCAAGCTCAAGCCCGTCGCCGGTGGCCCCGTCATACACCTCGATCAGGCGCCCGCCGACGCCGGGCTCGCAGCGCATGCCGAGGGCGCGGGACGAGTCAAAGTAGTTGATGGGCCCCCGCACCCACCAAAGGTCCAGTTCCTCGGTGAAGGCGGTGAACGCGGTGGCGGGTTCCACCGCCACCGAGACCGAGACCGTGGTGCTTGTCATGGAGCGCCCTTCTCTTCGACGTGACGCTTGAACGACTGGAGCTGCTCCTCCCAGTGGGCCCGCAGCTGATCGAGCCACGCCTGGATGGCCACCACCGAGTCGGGGCGGAGGCGGAACACACGTACCCGCGCGTCGCCGGGCGGCCGCTCATCGGCGACGATGCCCGCTTCCAGCAGTACGCGCAGGTGACGGCTCATGGCTGGCCGCGACACGCCAGCGCAGCCGGCGATCTCCCCCGCCCGGCGGGGCCCCTCACTGAGCAGTTGCACGATCTCGCGCCGCGTCGGATCGGCCAGCGCCTCGAATAGCTGTCCCACATCTGCTGGCATGTGTCAATTATTGTAATATCTGTCAACTATTGCAAGTTAGAACAACTATCTAGGCCTTCGGCGGTGGGGCCTGACGCGGCTCACCCCTGGTGGCGGCGGCGGATGCCGGTGAATCCGTGCGCAGGCGCGCGGTCAGGGCGTATCAGGCTGCCTGGGCCAGGATCGCCCGCAGGTCGCCGGTGCTCAAGACGACGGGATTACCCTGCATGCTGCTTGATCTCATGGCCTTGGCGGCGACGTCACCGGCGTGTTCTGGCGGCACGCCGAACGCGGCCAGACCGGGTATCGCGAGCAGGGCGACCGTCTCGCGGATCCAGGCGATGCCATCCTCGATGGCAGCGGCCGGATTCCCGGTCAGCAGGGCCGCCACTTCTTTGTACCGGGCCAGGGCGGGGTGGCCCGGCGGCCCGGACCGCAGCGCAGCCACGTTCGCCTCGATAACCGGCGCCAGCAGCGCAGCGCAGGCCGCGCCGTGTGGCACGTCCGCGGTCCCGCCGATGACACCGGCCAGCCCGTGTACGGCACCGAGCTTCGCGTTGGCCAGGGCCATCCCGCCCAGCACACTGCACACTGCCATGTCGGCGCGCGCGCCGATGTCCGCACCATCGGCATACGCCCGGCGCAGACCCGCCGCCGCGCGGCGGAGCCCTTCGCGGGCCAGGCCGTCCGTCAGCGGGTTCGCGCGCTTTGAGACGAACGGCTCCAGGCACTGAGTAAGCGCGTCCAGCCCGCTCGCAGCCGTCACCGCCGGCGGGCACGACGCGGTGAGCAGCGGGTCGACGAGCGCGACCCGGGGGATCATCATGGCGCTGCGCAGGCTCGCCTTGAGCCCGTGCGCCTTCGCGGCGAGAACGGCGTTGGCGGTCACCTCTGCGCCCGTGCCCGCGGTCGTGGGCACCGCGACGAACGGCACGGACGGCCTTGTGATGCTCCGGCCGGAGCCGACCACCTCCAGGTAGTCGAGCGGGTCGCCGCCATTTCCCAGCAGCATGGCGACGGCCTTTCCTGTGTCGATCACGCTGCCGCCGCCGATCGCGGCGACGACGTCGGCGCCGTGCTCGCGAGCTGCGGCGGTCGCGTTCCGGGCCAGCTCGACCGTCGGCTCTCCGGTTACCGTAAACACCGCGGCAGGCTTCCCAAGCGCCGCCAGCAGCTCCCCGTGGCGGGCAGGGTGCGAGCCCGTGCACACCAGCACCCGGGCGCCGAGCCCGCCGACCACGCCGGGCAGGTCCGCCGTGCGGCCCGCACCCACGATGATGCGGCCAGCGGTGGCGAACTCGAATGTCATCTCGGTCACGGCAAGCGGCTCGCCCAGTCCTCGCTCCCCGCCGGGAACACGGCGGAGAACTTGGTAGATGCCCGTGGTTCGGCCATCATCTCGGCCACCGAATCCCGCCAGTCGCCGTAGTGGCGCGTTTCCTTATGGGCAGCGGCGGCGTCGGCGTCGCGGTAGACCTCCACCAAGACCACGTGCGCCGGTTCGGCCTGGTCCTGGATGACGTCAAACCGCAAGACGCCAGGCTCCGCCAGCGATGCCCGCGCATTGGCGAGCGTGGCGGCCAGGAAATCCTCCGCACGGCCCGGCCGGATCCGCACATGAACGTGAACGACAAGCATGGCCCCATCCTGCTACACCGCTCAGCCGCTGCACCGCTCGCCGGCCACACCGCTCGCCGGCCACACCGTTCGCCGGCCACACCGTTCGCCGGCCACACCGTTCGGCCGCTACCTCCATGATCGCGGTAGATTGTCCGTCACATCGGCGTGAATGCGGCAGCAACACCCGGGGAGCAGAGGCAATGACGTGGGATGAGCTGTTCAGCCATTGTTTGGCCAAACCCGGCGCGTGGCAGGACGAGCCTTGGGAGAGCGATCTGGTGGTGAAGGTCGGCAGCAAGATCTTCGCGTTTCTCGGGTCGGGGTCGGCGTCCTCGGTCGGGCTCAAGTGCGGGCCGAACCGGGAGGTGGCCGACGAGTGGCTCCTCCGGTACCCGGACGACGCCTCGGTCATGGCGTACATCGGCCGTTCCGGGTGGAACACCCTGCGGATCGGGGGGGCGATTCCAGACGACGAGCTGCTCGAGGCCGTCGATGCCTCCTATGACGCCGTGGTGGCCAAGTTGCCGAAGAAGCAACGCCCGGCGGGCGCCTGACCGGCGCGAGCCTGAAGCAGGACACTCGTACCGGCGGCAATCACGGCCGTTCACCCCTTTGGACGGCCGCGTCCCAATATGATCCCGAACGGCTGGCGCTTCCCGTCGCCCGCAGCGCAGCAGATTGGTCGTGACTTAAATGCAGACACCGGTGCGCTCCTCGCGTGACTCGCCCGCCGGTGCCGGCTGGCGATGCCGGCGCGTCGGCAACTTCCGCAAGCTGTTGCCGCACGGCGATCGGCCCTTCTCCTGGATGAACCCGCTGCCCCTCTGGCGATCGCGCAACGACACGCTCGCGCGGCGGCTCGGCGACCCGGTCAACGACCTGCGCCGCGGCTGGGTTGAACACCTGCCCGGCCGTCAGTACGACTTCACCGTCACCGACTACGCACATCGGTCTGAGATCTCGGTCGCGCTGCTCGGCGACACCGGTGAAGGCGACGGTTCGCAGTACGCGGTGGTACCCGGCCTGCTCACGGAGACCGGAGACTGCGAGTTCATGTTCATCGTCAGTGACGTCGTCTACCCGGCGGGTGGCATCGACGAGTATGAGGACAAGTTCTACCGGCCGTACAAGGATTATCCGGGCCCGGTCTATGCGGTCCCCGGCAACCACGACTGGTATGACGACCTCACCGGGTTCATGTTCACCTTCTGCGGCCTCCGCCGCCCACCGCCTAAGAGCCTGTTTGAGAACCCCGGTTCTATCAGCGAGCGGGTCATCCGCGCCCGGCTGGCAAGGCCGCAGCCCGAAGGCGTGCCTGGAAGGCACGTCGAGGGCGAGAACGCAGCCAGCCGGGATGCGGGGGCACGCGAGCCGGATCGGGGT
>Ga0137367_10001436_pt1 | contig 18740 bp, 14 predicted proteins | sample SagtaG_14_FD_104939 | JGI IMG/M metagenome (GOLD analysis project Ga0137367, IMG submission 104939) | Vadose zone soil microbial communities from Sagehorn Ranch, Mendocino, California, USA - Sage1_L_80_16 metaG | ecosystem: Environmental > Terrestrial > Soil > Vadose zone | place: USA... | reverse complement strand
GAGCATCAGCACAGTCAGATTCTTGTCTTCTTCAACATAGCTACGAAGGGATTTCGACGGCAGCAGCGCTAGGAAATCCTCATCGCAGCGTGATGGCAACGCCGTATTGGAATCGGCTCCGCACGCCAGGAGCGTGGTAAAGAGGGAGGAGTCGTTTCCAGCGATGGAGTAAGCGAGCAGCGGCACATTCTTGCCCTCAGGCCTTGGAGGCGTGGAATGTTTGCCGAGCAACAACTGTATTTGATCCTTGTTTCCGGCCATCAAGGCGGCTTCAAGCGCGCGCTGCGCACTGGTTCGCCATTGCGGCATCAGAGGCAAGCGTTCCGTAACGGCTCTGACGATTTCTGGATTGCCGCCATCGAGCGCCACTCCCAATAGGTCGCGGCCGTCCTTGCAACGAGCTTCTGCGTGAAAGTTCGCTGAGCGTGTCAGAAGCGCGCGGAACATCTCCAGATTGCCGTGCATTGCTGCTGCCATGATGGGCGTAAAACCTTTTTGATCGGCAAGATCGACGAGGGCGCCAGCATCGATCAGTCGCCTGGCCGTCTTCCAATCCTGCTGCGAGGTCGCGATCAACAGCGGGGTCCGCCGTTGCATGTCGCGCCCGTTTGGATCAATCCGTTCGATCAGGCACAGGTCGATGAGCGACCCGCGACCAATCGTGACAGCGCGAACCAGTTCGCTCGGTGAGATTGAGATGCGGGCGGGAGGCTCAGGTGCAATGGCAGTCGCCCAGAGGAGTATCAAAAATACGACGCTGGCCTGAAAGATGATTCGCCTCTTGGATGCACGCATATGCAGGGCTTGGTCGCAAAGTATATAGGCCCTGTCCGGCAGTGTAACAGAAGCCCGATTGAACTGCGAGCGCGCCTTTGAGCAAGCCGGGATTGGACGCGGCCAGTTGAACGTTGCATGTTCCAAGCTGTCCAAGTTCCAACCAATGCGTTTATCCATTTTGATCCTGTGCGCTGCAATCATTAATTCGTTTGCGGCGCAACCCGAGGTTGTCCCGACCCCCACCGTCCCCGCCGCAGCGGCGGAGGCGGGCAAGGACGTCGTTCACCAATTAAACAACGCGTTCGCGAAGGTCTTTGAAATCGTGGCGCCAAGCGTGGTCATTATCGAGATTTCGAAGAAAAACGAGGGCGGCGAGAGTTCGCCATTCGACGATCTGTTCTTCCAAGGGCAGCCCGATGAAAAAAATCAGCGGCGCAACCCAAGCGGGCTGCAGCCGATCCAAAGCGAAGGCTCCGGTTTCATTGTTCGACCAGATGGTTATATCTTCACGAACTTTCATGTTGTCGAAGGCGCGGACAAAATCGACGTGAAATTGAGAGATGGCCGCGACTTGCCGGCCAAGGTCGTGGGCACCGATGAAAAGACTGATGTCGCCGTCATTAAAATCGATGCGAAAGATCTGCCGGTCGTTCAGCTTGGCGACAGCGATGCCGTCCGGGTAGGCCAATTTGCGTTCGCGATTGGTGCGCCGTTCAAGCTTGATTACACTTTCACATACGGGGTCGTGAGCGGCAAAGGCCGGAACAAATTGCTCCAAGCCGGCGGCTACTCCATTTCCGACTACTTGCAGACTGATGCGTCGATCAATCCTGGCAACAGCGGCGGCCCGCTCTGTGACATCGACGGCAAGGTGATTGGCATGAACACGCTAATCAACGGCATGAATCGCGGGCTCGGGTTCGCCATTCCAATTAACATGGCAAAAGAGATTGGCGCCCAGCTTATTGCCGGTCACAAAATCGTGCGGCCGTGGCTCGGCATTCGCATCGAAACCCTCGGCGACGATTCGTCAATCCTCGATTTGCTCAAAGGTGCCGACAAGGGCGTGGTGGTGCGCACCGTTGAGGCCGATGCGCCCGCTTACAAAAGCGATTTGCGGCCCTTCGATGTGATTACGCGCGTCGATGGAGCGCCGGTCGAAACCGACTCGCAGCTTCAGCATGAGATTTTGAAAAAGAAGGTCGGCCAAAATGTCGAGCTGACCGTTTGGCGTAAAGGGCAGACGATAAAACTGCCGGTTAAGACTGGTGAATTGCCTAACGAAATCGCGCGAGCGTCAAACGAACCAATCCAACCCGCTCAGCCGAAACAGGAGGCTACCGGCAAGTTTGGATTACAGGTGCAGGAATTGACCAAGGAGGTGGCTGAACGTCTTCACCTCGGTGTTCAGCGAGGGGTCATCGTCACAGAGGTGGAGGACAACAGCCTTGCCGCGCAACAGGACATTCAACGCGAGGATGTCATCACTGAAGTGGACAGCAAACCGGTCACGAACGTGCAATCATTCCGCGAGGCGCTCACTAAAGCCGATCCGAGACGCGGCGTCCTTCTTTATCTCGATCGCAAAGGCACTAAGACCTTCGCCGTATTAAGGGCGGGCAACGGTTAGAGGCGATCAGCTCTTGCGGCTGCCGACGATCACCAGGACAACTCCGCCCACGAGACAAATTCCGCTGGCGATTGGCGGAAAAGCGATTCCATGGCTCTCCTTGTGAGTGATTTCAAGGGGACCGAGTTGCGCGTCTTTTTTTTCCGTCGTCCAACCCAGGCCGCCATAAGCAAAGCCGATGATGCCGATGATGATGAGAACGATGCCGACGATCGCGGCCGGTTTCATTGGAGCGAGCTTACAGCGGACGCCGGCCTTGGATCAAATTGATAATCAGCACCACAATCGCGATGACGAGCAGGATGTGAATGAATCCGCCCAAGGTGTAGGAGCTAACCAATCCAAGCAGCCAGAGCACAAGCAAAATCACAAATATTGTCCAGAGCATAAGGTTCCTTTCGGTTGAGTCTTACCTTGCTTCGCGCGAGGCGGTTCCGTTGCGCTTATCGGGTTAAAAATTTTAATACGCTGATGGGCGAGCAATCCTCTGTGGCCGGGCGAACCGTGGCTATAACTTGCCCACGACTGCGCGCAAATTCCAGTCGTTTGCCTCAAGCATGTTGCGCGCGGAATCGTAATCGCATCCTGCTAACTGGGCGACTACTCGCACGGCGCGATCACGCGACTTCCCACTAGATGTATGAAGGTCGATCATTAGATTGCCACGCACTTTGCCGAGCGCGACCATCGCGCCCGTGCTGATAATATTGAGTGCGACTTTTGTCGCGGTACCTGCTTTCAACCTTGTCGATCCGGTGAGAACTTCCGGTCCCACTGCAAGATGGATGACAAGATCGACAATCACATTCCGTGGCGCATCGTAGGCCGCCTCATATTCTGCAGGCGACACGCGTGCGCCTACAGCGCGCGTGGCTGGATTGCACGTGAGCAGAACAGTCTTTGCGCCTGACGAATTTGCCCGTCTAAGCGCACCGAGAACAAACGGCGTCCGGCCGCTGGATGTGATGCCAATGACCACATCGCCATTCTTAATTCCTCTCTCATCCATGGCCAACGCACCAGCGCTTTCCTCGTCTTCTGCACCCTCGACACTGTGGTAGAGGGCAGTCGCACCACCGGCAATCACTCCCTGCACAAGATCAGGCGACGCGCCAAAGGTTGGTGGGATTTCGCTCGCATCCAGAACGCCAATACGACCGCTGCTCCCGGCGCCGACATAAAGCATGCGGCCACCATTTCGCAGCGAATCAGTTACAATTTCAACCGCGCGAGATAGATCGGCGATCGCTCCGCGCAAAGCGCCTTCAACGAATTTTTCTTCCTCGACAAAGAGCTCAACCAAGGCGCGTGGACTCAGTTTTTCCAGATTTTCCGAGCGCGGGTTGCGCTGTTCGGTGAGCGCGGCAGCCAGATCCTCGATCTCATTTTCTGGAAGCGTAGGCTGAAAAATGACGTGATTACTCATCTCTGCGGCGAGCCATGCTGCGCCAAGTTCGGGAGGCCGATCCGCAGTTGTGACGCGAGCATCGGGCAGATTCTTCTTCAGTCTGCGTCGAAATGCATGCGTATAGATCGAATCGCGGGGAAAAAGCCCACCCGACAGCACGACTTTTGGCGCGAGCAGATGCAGGCGGGATGCAACCGCTTCGGTGTACTCTCCGAGAACACGCGCTCCTTCTTCGATGATCTCCATCACACGCGCATCGCCGGCGGCGGCGGCTTCAAATACGACCGGCGCCAGGAGCGCAATCTCCATCTTGTCTGCCGTCTGCGCCCAGCGGACGAGTTCGTCAAGATTATTCAAGCAAAGTGCGCGCAGAATTTTTGCGGTGAATTGCACTTCGCCACGATGCAGATCGTATTCGCTCAAAATGAAACGCAGCGCCTGAATAACGAGAAAGTATCCGCCGCCCGCGTCTCCCAGAATGTGTCCCCAGCCGCCGGCCTTCTCGATCTTATCGCCACGTCGCCCGGTAACAGACGAGCCGCTCCCGGCGTTGACAACGATCCCGTCGCCGGGCCCGAGCGCCGCAGCCAGACCAGAATCGCGATCATTTCCAACAATAGTTTTCGCCGACGGCCAGATTTCCGCACAAAGACGTGAGAGCGCAGGTTGATCTTCCAAGCCGCAGCCGGCGAGAAAGATTCCGGCGCGATCAATTTGTTTTGGCAATTCCGAAAAAATGGTGCGCAAACGATCAAGTGTCACGAGCCGAAAATTTGACGGCGGCAATTTGCCTTGATTCAGGATGCGCAGGTCGGCGCCATCACGTTCAACCAAAACCCAGGCGGTTTTTGTGCCGCCTCCTTCAACGCCCAGGATTTTCTCGCCGGGGTTCACGATTCGTTATACTTAGCTGGTTCTGCGCGAATTTGAAAGCTTGGCTGAAAACGTGCCCGGGTGAATCGGCATGTTCTGTTTCTGGAGAGCCCAGCGGCAAGCCGTCGCTGCCGTCATTGCCGATCGTCCGCGCGCTTATATCGTGCAGCATGCCCTCGGACGAAAAGCAAGCCGCGAAGCGTGCGGCACACCTGCGGGGCGAGATTCGGAAGCATGACCGCCTCTATCACGAGGAAGCCGCACCGATAATCAGCGACCGCGAATACGACCGCTTATACAAGGAGTTGGTCGTTCTGGAGGCGCAATTCCCCGATCTCGCTACCCCAGATTCGCCGACTCAGCGCGTGGGCGGCAAGCCGCTGAAGGCTTTCGCTCAAATCGAGCATCGGGTGCCGATGCTTAGTCTCGACAACACTTACTCCGAGAAGGAAGTCGCAAGTTTCTACGCGCGCATCACGCGGCTGCTGCCTGATGAGAAAATTCCGGTCGTAATCGAGCCGAAAGTGGACGGCGTCGCCGTGTCGCTGCTTTATGAGAACGGGCGGCTACGCCATGCCGCGACACGCGGAGATGGATCAGTGGGCGACGACATCACGCAAAACATTAAGACCATTCGTTCCATTCCAGAACGGCTGCGCGGCGCGGCGCCAGGTGTTTTCGAGGTGCGCGGCGAAGTTTACATGGATAAACGCGGTTTCGAAAAATTAAACGAAGAACGGCGCAAGGCAGGCCTGCCGTTGTTTGCAAATCCGAGAAATGCCGCCGCCGGATCGCTAAAGCATTTGGATCCAGGGATCGCCGCGAAGCGTCCCCTAGGTATCGTCTTTTACGGCACCGGCGCGGCGGAAGATGTCGATCTGGAGAAGCATTCCGCGTTGTTTCCGCTGCTCAAGAAACTCGGCCTGCCTCATAGCGAGCGTTGGTGGCTGTCTGATTCGGTTGAGGGAATCTTGAACGCGATCCACAAACTCGACGGCCTGCGGCACGATTTTCCTTACCAGACCGATGGCGCAGTGGTGAAAGTGGATGCGTTCGAGCAACGCGAGCGGCTCGGCTTTACGGCCAAATCGCCACGCTGGGCGATTGCCTACAAATATGAAGCGGAACGCGTCGAGACACGTTTACGCGAGATTGTCGTCCAGGTTGGTCGCACTGGAATTTTGACACCGGTTGCTGTGCTCGACCCGGTGCTCGTTAGCGGGAGCACTGTTGGCCGCGCAACATTGCACAACGAGGACGAAATCAAGCGGAAAGACATCCGCATCGGCGACACGGTCGTAATTGAGAAAGCTGGCGAGGTGATTCCGGCAGTTGTCGAGGTTGTGAAATCAAAACGGCCGCGGCACGCGGTGCCCTTCGATTTTTTCAAGCACATACACGGCAAATGTCCCGTGTGCGGCAGCCCAATCCGGCGCGATCCGCAGTTCGTCGCCTGGCGCTGTGAAAATGTACAATGTCCGGCGCAGACAACCCGGCGTGTAGAATTCTTCGCGGCGCGCGGCGCGCTCGACATCGAAAGTGTAGGCGGAATTGTGGCGGACAAACTGGTCGAGCGCGGACTTGTCCGCGAGCCGCTCGATCTGTTCGAGCTAAAAACCGAGCAACTCGCCAAATTGAATCTTGGAACGGACGAGGCACCTCGCGTGTTCGGCGAGAAAAATGCGGCTAAAGCGATCCACGCAATCGAGCGAGCGCGAACTCTACCACTTTCACGCTGGCTTTTTGCTCTCGCAATTCCAGACGTTGGGAAGACGACTGCAACGCAGCTTGCTCGTTTTCACGACAGCATCGAGAGCGTGGCCGATTCACAACTGCTCCGCGACGTTTTGGATTACCACGAAAAACGCGAACGCAAATCCGACAGCTGCCTGACGAAAGAAATCGCCGATCGACTCATTAAAGCAAGTTTCGCGAAGCGATCGAAAAGCAAAGGGAAGAATGGAATCCTCACCGAAGTGGGGCCGGTAGTCGCGCAAAGCGTTCTCAATTTTTTCGCATCCGCGACCGGCCGGAAAATTCTGCAACGGCTAAAGCAATTAGGGATTCAGCCTAAGACCGAAAAAGTTTCGGCAAAAAAAGCGGCGGAGTTGGCGCTGGCTGACAAAACCTTTGTCCTTACCGGAACACTGCCTTCGATGACGCGGGAAGAAGCCACCGGGAAAATCGAAGCGCTCGGTGGGCACGTGAGCGGCAGCGTGAGCAAGAAGACCGATTACGTGCTGGCAGGCGCCGAGCCCGGCAGCAAGATCGATAAGGCGAAACAACTCGGCGTTCGTATTGTCGACGAAACCGAGTTCCGGCAGATGTTGGCGCGCTGAACGGGTTCCGGCACTACGGCGTGCGCTGCGCCTCGGACTCGAGCTTGAGCGGCATCCCTTGGTTCATCGTCGGCGAGGCAGGCGAGGCAATTAACAGCCCGCGCTGGCTGGCAGGATGAAGAGCGGCCCGCACATTAAAGGTCAGCCTGCGGTTCCCGCGCATCACCGTGATCAGGACACTGTCGCCGGCAGTGATAAAGAACGAGGCATCTAGGACGTCTTCTGGTTGGGTTACTTTTTTTCGTCCCACTTGCAGGAGCATGTCCCCCGGTTTGATGCCGGAATTGGCCGCTGGAGTGCCTTCCATCATCTGCGTCATTTCTGCTCGTGAACCTTCCACCTCCGTCGGCGCCTCGGAAACATTGATCCCGACCCAGCCGTGCCTGGCTTCGCCGAAGCGGACGAAATCACCGCGGATTTTCTCTGCCGCTTCGATCGGTACGGCATAACACGCAGAATTATTTTCGAGACTGCTGACCACAATGCCAACCACCTCCCCTTTCATGTTAAGGAGCGGCGCGCCGGCCTCTCCGCGTTGGGTGGGCAGATTTAGACGCAAGTGCGTGGTTGAAAAATAGCGGCCAAGATATTTGTGGTCGAGTCCCGCGACCATTCCAAAATTTGGTGTTTCGGGCAGATCCAATGGATAACCGATCGAGACGACAGGCGTTGCCACTTCCAGTTCCTCGGATTTGCCGATCGCCAAGGCGGGAGTGACCGTGTCTATTTTTAGCATGGCCGTCCCGCTGCGGATATCCGCCAAAAGCTGGCGCGCTGGATATTTTTTGCCGTTAAACTCAATGGTGAAATTCTCCGCTTCACCCCCGACCGTGTATGCGGTGTAAAGCGTCCCGGTAGGATCGATGAAAAACCCCGTGCCGGAAATTTCGCTGTGCTCGTCGACACCGTGAATCTTGACGACTGCCTTGGCAGAGCGCTCAAAGATTTCTCTAACCTGATGGCTTACTGAAGTGGCGGATTGCTCTTGAGCGTAAACAAGGCTGGCGCCAGAGCAGAGAACCAATGCTGTCACTCCGAGCGAAGCGAGGAATCTCACAAAAGCACCGGCGTCACACAGCCGACGAGAAGCGGCGGGAACGAAAATGCGCACCACGAGATTGCGAGGTCCTTCGCTCCGCTCAGGATGACAATGTGCGCAGCTAAAATCTGAAAGTCGGCTCATAACTCACGGGGACGCTATCGAGCACGTAGCGTGGCGGGGCTGGGGCTCGGTGAGTCTGGGCGCTTTCATCAAAACTGCGAAGCGGCTGCGTCCTAAAAATCCGCGTGGCCACCGGAGATGCAAGTGTCCATTCTCCTTCGTCATTTACCGGCACAGATAAGGTCGGCGAACTCTGGAGAGCGACCTGAGCAGGCCCCGGTTGCTGATAAATCTTCAATGAAATGACCGCGGCGCAGACCAAAACCGCCCCGACAGCCGCTGGATAAGAAGCCAGGGAACGAACATCCAGCCGGAACATGAAATCATGTGCGCGTTCCAAGCAGATGCGCCAGAGCGGTTGCCGGAGCAATTCATCGCGCTGCCGGCGATGAAATTCATGCAGGAAATTTTCGAAATAGCCAGGCGGCGGTTGCTCGAAGCGCTTCAACCGAAGGAGTCTCGCAATTTCGTTGTCGTTAAATTCGTCCATTGCAGCAAGGGCTAAGAAACAGGATTTTTTCGAAATTCGTCCAGGTAATTTTGCAGTTGCCGATTCGCGTAGAAGAGCCTCGAACGTACCGTTCCTTCCGAAACGCGCAAGATTTTACTGATCTCCGCATGGGGCATTCCCTGAATATGGAACATGGTCACCACGGCTCTGTGTTCATCAGACAATTTCATCATGGCCTCGTTCAATCTTCGCTGCAGCTCAGCCAGATCTGCTTCTCGCACTGGACTGCTCGTCGCCGTCGCCTCCATGAATTCCTTGTCATTTTGAATGCTCGCATCCACGTCGTCCAAGCTCAACTGAAAACGCCGGCCGCGTTTCTTGAGAAAGTTCAGCGTCATATTCACCGCGATTGAATGGATCCAAGTATAAAAGGACGATTTGCCGCGAAACCCGCGGATTGCTTTGTAGGCTTTGGAAAAAATATCCTGTAACAGATCGTTCGTGTCCTCGTGATTGGAGGTCATGTTGTAAACTAGACCGTAAAGACGCGGGGTGTATTTGATGACGAGTTGATCGAACGCGCTGGCGTCGCCTGATTGCGTGCGCCTCACCAACTCCTGATCTTCGTCGGTTCTTGGCTGGTCCATTGCCTGATGCTTAGACTTAGCACGAGCACCGAGACCGGACGATAACAAATCGGAAATCCGGCGAGCAGGCAATGCGACCGATGGATTCATCTTCTTCAACGGCGCGATCGATTAGCGCCGGTCGCGGATCGACAGCAGCCACAGCAAATTGCCCAACGCAGCGATGAATGCCGCCACATAAGTGAGTGCGGCTGCGTTCAGCACTTTGTTTACACCGGCAACCTCGTGCCCCGGCTGCACAATCCCCATTTGTTGCAAAATGATTTTTGCACGGCGCGATGCGTCGAACTCCACTGGCAGTGTGATCAGTTGGAAGACAAGCAGAATCAGATAGCAATAAATGCCGAGCGTAATCAGACCTGTGAGATGAAAAAACAGCCCGCCGATAATCACAAAGGGCAGCATTTGCGACGCAATCATTGTCACCGGCACAATCGCCATGCGCGCTTTAAGTGGCGCATACGCTTTGGCATGTTGGATAGCGTGGCCAGTCTCATGCGCGGCAATGCCAAGCGCTGCGACCGAGGGCGTATTATAAACATTGCTCGAAAGGCAAAGCTTCTTACTGGTTGGGTCGTAATGATCGCCCAGAAAATCGTTCGTCTCGACAACATCGACGTCGTGAATTTGCGCCGCTTGCAGGATTTCGCGGGCGCACTCCGCGCCGGTAATGTTTGAGCTGGCGCGCACCTCGCCCCATTTTCGAAACGCGCTGCTCACCCGAAACTGCGCCCAGATCCCAATGATCAATGGCACGCCTATGTAAAACAACCAACTGGAACCGCCGAAACCGTAAGGATAAAACATACCTGTCCTAATCTAGCGCTCGGACGCCAATTGTCACTTTTAGACGCTTCGCCGCGTCCTTCGTTCATCTTCCAGTCGTCATTACGAACGAAGCGAGGAACTTCCCAGAGGGTGATGAAATCGTGGGCGAGCGCCTTCGCTCCGCCAGGATGACCACGCGTGTATGCATGGTTAAATTTCCAATTGCTTTGGAAAACGCGAAAGCCCACGGCAACCGCTTTTCGTGACCACCACCACATCCTCCTGTCGTGCTCCGCCCAGTCCCGGATAATACAATCCGGGCTCAACCGTCAGTACTTGTCGGTCTTTCAGCGTGACTTTTTGCAAACGCGGATGGTCGTGCACCTCGAGCCCGAGCCCATGGCCTGTCCCATGGAAGAATCCAACTCGTCGCCCTTTGCGCACCTCGGTCGGAAAACCGCGCTCTGCGAAGAATTCCTGAATGGCCTTGTGAATCGTCATCCCATCGATTCCCGCCTTGATTTTCTTCAAAGCAAGCCCCTGCCCGGCTTTCACCGTTTCCCAAAGTTTTCGCTGCGCCTCGCTCGCTCGGCCGCGCAGAACGGTGCGAGTCATGTCACCGAAATAGCCGGTCTTCGCGTCGCGCGGAAAAACATCGAGAATAATCAGCGAGTTTGCGTAGAGCGGACCAAACCCGCGCTCGTGCGGATCGCAGGCCTGGTCGCCACCGGCGACAATCGTGCCGGTCGGAACGCCGCCCGCGCGCAAGATTGCAGAGTCAATTTCCGAGCGCAGCATTTCTGAGGTCAACGTTTTGCCCCTCCAGCGCAACCGTTTCCCGGTGCCAGGTTTCGACGCTTTCAAGACTTCAACCGCACGTTTGAGTCCCAATGCCGTGATGCGCAAGGCGTGGGCGATCATCTCAATTTCCTTGTCAGATTTCGCTTCGCGCTCCGGCCAGAAAAGCCCGTTCGTCGCTCGGACACGGATTTTATTTGCAGCAAGTTCCTCCGCGTAACCGAGCGGGAAATTTGCCGGAACAATAGTCGATTTGACGCCACGCTTACGGAGAAAATGGGCTAGAACTTTTTCGTAGGGCGGAGCGGTCTTCGACTTCCCCTGCACTTCTCGCTCAAGCTTGCTGAACATGACAAATTCATCCGCGTCGGCCTGCTTGCGGGCTCGATCGATTTCCAAATCGCTTAGCACGAGCGTGCGCTTGCCATTTCGCTCCAGGAAAATGAATGGATCGGGCGCCCAAAACTTTGTCGCGTACAACATGTCCGCATCGGTTTCACTCGCGGCAACGATCAGGCGTGTTTTCATATTTCGGATTTCGGATTTTGGATTTTCATCTAGCTCCTGCGCACTTCCAGTTGCTTTCGCAAAATCCAGTGGAGAAGCGCCAGCAGTCCAAGTGTCGAAGCAATCAAGACCGTCGTGTTGAAGACAAACACACCAATGTTAATCCCAAAATAATGCTTTTGTGCGCCAAAGAAGACGTTCGGCCGATTGCCGCGACGATAATCGCTTTGTTCCATTTCGGCGTTTGAGATCAAATCGGAGACCTTCTGGTTTACGTAAATCTGTTCGGCTGTAACCGGGCCGATCGCGTTCTTGAAAAGAGCGCGCTCGAATGGCCGTTTGCGATCCAGAATCTGATCAACCAGGCTGAGATAATGATCCAACTCGCTGGGCGATTTTGCTTCCAGCCCCGAAAGCAGAGCTAGCGTTTCCTTCAGGTCCTCCAGCCGCTTACGGTCTGCGGGATCCTGGTCAGGTTTCGCCACAATGCGGTCGATTTCGCGCTGTGCTCGGTCCTGCCGCCGTGTCAGCGGGTTGAGCTTGGCTTGCGCGACAATCATTTCTTCGTACGACCAGCGCATGGCGATGAACTGACAGACAAATGGCACCTCGAGCTTGCTCCCCATTTTCTTTTCCTGCTCTGTGCTGGGATGTTCAGAGAACCAATGTGAGAGCGCGTAAAGAAGAGCGAGGTTTCGGTTCATGTCCTCGTACTTGATGAGGGCCCCACCCATGATGATCTGCGGGATTAAGACGAGCGGAACAATATTTGCCGCCGTTTTTGGATCAGCGACCAGCGAAGAAATGAGCAAACCAAGTGACACGCCGCCCATTGCCGTCATGAGCATGATAGCCAGGTAAATCCAAAACATCCCGCGGATTTGCAGGACGTAATTGCCTATCACGACAAAAAGCACGCACTGAACCAGTGCAAACACCCCAAGGGTGAGCATTTTTGAAACTACGTAATACCACAGGCGGACGCTGAGATTGCGCTCGCGTTGCAGTACCGCCCGGTCGCGGATGATATCATCGGCGCTGTTGGTCAGGCCAAGAAACATTGCGACGATCAGGCCGAGGAACAAAAACGTCGGGATGTGATAAGCGGACGCAAAATCGTATTTCCCGCTTTCGGAGTAGCGCAGCAGGGTCGCTATGAGCAGCGCAAGCACGGGCGAAACGCCGATCGTGATGACAAGGTTGGCCCGATTGCGCAGTTTGCTGATAAAAGCCCGGCGCAAAAGCGTGCGGAACTGCGTCCATTCATCGTGCCAGCGAATCGGCAGGCGCTTCTTCTGGACCGGGGCGGCGGAAAGCGGCGCGGCCGGTTCCTTGCGCAGCGAAACTTGTTTGACGTCCTGGATTAATCGGAATGCTTCGTACTTGTCGCGCCAAAATTCAGGCGAGTAGCGGCGCGACGCGACGAGCTGACCGCGACTGTTTTCCTCGTAAATAACGTCTCCGCTTAAATCGCGCAGCGGTGTCTCAAGCACATCAAAAATGAACTCAGGACGTGTTGTTCCACAGGAGGGACACGCACCGAGTTCCGCACCGAACTGATGCTGATGTTCCGCTTCCGCAAAATAGCGAAGCATGTCTGAGGGCGTGCCGAAAAAGACCAGCCGGCCGCCTTTGTCTAGGAGGATCGCTTTATGGAACATCTGGAAGAGCTTGGAACTCGGCTGGTGAATGGTGACAATGATGATCTTGTTGTGCGCCATCCCACGGATGATCTCCATGACGTGCTCGGAATCCTTCGAGGAGAGGCCAGACGTTGGTTCGTCGAAAAGATAGACGTCCGACATGCCGATCATATCGAGTCCGATGTTGAGGCGTTTGCGTTCGCCGCCGCTCAATGTCTTTTTCTCCGGGCTGCCCACTACGGCGTCCCGGCGTTCGGCCAGGCCAAGCTCGATCAGTTTTGCGTCCAGGCGCCGCGTGCGATCGCGCCGTGAGAGGTGCGGCGAACGCACCGAAGCCGCAAACAGCAGATTTTCCCCGATTGTGAGATGCTCATCGAAGGCGTCTTCCTGCGGCATATAACTGACGTAGCGCTTGAGCGCGTCGAGATTCGGATAAAGCGATTGTCCGTTCAGGATGACCTCGCCGCCGGTGGGCTGAAGTTGTCCCGCCAGCACTTTCAAGAGTGTGCTTTTTCCCGAACCGCTCGCGCCCATCACGCAAACGAGTTCGCCACGAGTGATGCCAAAGGAAATTCCTTCAAGCCCAATCTCACCCTTGCCAAACCGGTGCGTGATTTCGTTCACCTCGAGGGTCCGAATGATATTGCGCTCTTCCTCGATGATTCGTTCCGAAAAATCGCACCGCAGAAATTGCCCGATGTCGATTCGAATGGTATCGCCGTCTTTGAGCGGTGCGGTGGTGCGCACGGGGGTATCACCCACCAGGATAGGACGATCAGCTTCAATCACCTCCAGAAGGCCCACCCGCTGGTCGTAATCGCAAAAAATCTTCAGCAGCACGTCGCCGCTTGTGCCCGGGGAAAGCAAAATATCGCCTGCTTCCAGCCGGCTGGGATCGTTCGAGACCAAGTACTCAGATTTGGAGGCCCTGAGCTGGAATCGGCCGCCTAATGCGCGGGCCCGCCGGCGCAGATCCATCAAATCCATCTCGCTGTCGTTGTGGAAAACAATTTTATCTTCCAAGGTCGCTTCGACCTTTGCGCCGGCTTTCAATTTCACTCCATTGAGCTCAGCATCGACATCACGCAACGCTTTCACGCGCACCTTTAACCCGAAAGTAACCCGGAGCGAGCTTTCGCGCGTCCGCGAGCGTTCCAGTTCCACTTGATCCGCGTCCTTATTTACACGGATGAAAATCTGCGGAAGTGAAACGTTCTTCTTCGCATTGAAATATTGCGCCAGCTCTTGATAGCTGAGCACCTGATCGCCAACCAGAATCCGCTGGCCAGGATAAATTCGGCAGAACCCGCCACGCACCAGTGGTCTTCCACGGACCGAAACGTTCTGGCCGCTATAATTCTTCAGCAAAATGAGATCGTGATAACGGAAGGCCATCAAACGATCGTTATCGGACAGTTTCTTGAGCGTCACATCTGCCTTTCCGTCCGTGCCAAAAGAGAGCGATTCGAGCGGTGACGCGCCATGCTGGTAAATCGACGGATCTGAATCCTCTGACGCATTGAGTTGATAAACGATATCGATCGCTTGCGCGGCCATTCCCAGCTGCGACATGAACGAATAGAACGCCACGACCTGGTCCTGTTTCAAACCGGCTTGCGAGATCAGGTCGTAGAGTTGAACTCCGAGCATGATCTTGCGCTCCGTACGCAGTTGCGCGGCGAGTTTTTGCGCCATCGCGGCGAGATCCTGCTGCTCATAAAGCGCCTGCCTGAACAACTGTCGGAGCTCCGAGTAAACGGCCTCCGGATAATCGTAACGCAGAAACCCAAGGCTCGAGTCGATCTCTTCCTCGAGCAAAACACCGTCCGCTTTAGTGAAACTAGCCAGCACCTGAATCAGCAAGGGCAGCAGGTTCGGCCCCTCCGAGACACTGCGAGGCTTACGCAAAGCCCTGCGTACCCAACGGCGGCCGGTCCGTCGCACCCGATAGGCAAACGGGGTCACCCGTTGCACGGCTCGGTCGATTTTATCTGCCACAGATGAGACCAGTTCTGACATGTCGATATTGGGGTTGGAATTTTACCGAGATCGACGAGCGACGCAATATGCGGTTACGATATGCAGATGAGGCAATAAACGACCTGCTTCAAATCTCAATTACCATCAGTAAATCCAAATCATAACCGGAGACCGGAGAACAGACCGCGCCGTTTTGCATTGCCAATTTGTTCATGGTAACCTTTTTACGTTCTTAACATTCCGTTTCACTTATGGCCCAACCCGATCGCAACTCTCAAAGGGAGAATAAATCTCGCGGGAGCGAACCAAATTTTAACTGGCGCGGTGTCATTCTCGTCGTAATTGCCTTTGCGTTTATTGCGCTCGCGATGCTCTTTTACCGGGGCGGAATGCAGCCGGTTGAAGATGTCCCCTACAACCGTTTTATCGAGTTGCTGGATAACAAGCAGATCGTCAACGATAAAAATTCTCCGCTCCAGCTTGTGGTCGAAGATGGCCGGCCGACGCAAACCCTGCGTGGCGCTTATATCCGCCAGGGAGTGGGTTCAGCGCCGGCCCAGCAGGTCCCGTTTCGAACCACGGTCTATTTAAGTTTCACGAATAATTTGCAGGAAAAGCTCGCTGCCGCCGGCATTCAACCAGGGATCAAAACTGAATCAAATGTGCTTGCGCAAACCGTAGTCGGTTTCCTGCCAATCGCCCTTTTCCTTCTGGTGCTCTACTTTCTTTTCCGCCAACAAATCCGTATGGCTGGGAAAGGAGCGCTTAATTTCGGTAAGTCCAAAGCGCGCATGCTTGCCCGGGACAAAAACAAAATCACATTTCGCGATGTAGCTGGAGTTGAGGAAGCAAAAGATGAGGTGCAAGAGCTCGTCGAGTTTTTGCGTGATCCAAAAAAATTTCAGAAGCTCGGCGGCCGCATTCCAAAGGGCGTTCTGATGGTCGGGCCGCCTGGGACGGGCAAAACGCTGCTTGCGCGCGCCATCGCGGGCGAAGCAGATGTTCCGTTCTTTTCGATCAGCGGCTCGGATTTTGTCGAAATGTTTGTGGGCGTCGGCGCCTCGCGCGTCCGCGACATGTTCGAGCAAGGCAAGAAATCCGCCCCGTGCATCATCTTTATCGATGAAATCGATGCCGTCGGGCGTCACCGCGGCCACGGAGTGGGCGGCGGCCACGACGAGCGCGAGCAAACATTGAACGCGTTGCTCGTGGAGATGGACGGTTTCGATACGCAGGAAGGCGTGATCATCATTGCGGCGACGAACCGCCCTGATGTGCTCGATCCGGCGTTGCTGCGACCGGGACGTTTCGATCGGCAAATCACCGTCAATTTGCCCGACGTGAAAGGGCGCGAGGAAATTCTACGCGTTCACGCCAAGAAAGTGAAACTGGCAGAAGGTGTCGATCTTGCCGTGGTCGCGCGCGGCACACCGGGTTATTCCGGCGCAGAGCTGGCGAACGTAATCAACGAAGCGGCATTGCTGGCCGCTCGTCGCGGATTAAAAGGAATCACGCTCGCCGAACTGGAAGAAGCGCGCGACAAAGTCCGCTGGGGCAAGGAGCGGCGCAGTCTCGCGCTCAGCGAAAAAGAAAAGCAAAACACCGCCTATCACGAAGCGGGTCACGCGCTCTTGCTCGAACTTCTTCCACACACCGAACCGCTCCACAAGGTGACGATCATTCCGCGCGGCCCCTCGCTTGGATCGACAATGTGGTTGCCGGAGGAAGATAAATACACCAACCGCAAAAATGAACTGCTCGCCGGTCTGGCGGTCAGCATGGGCGGCCGCGTTTCCGAGGAAATCGTGTTTGGTGACATCACAAACGGCGCGCGGGGCGACATCAAAATGGCGACGGCGATCGCCCGGCGCATGGTTTGCGAATGGGGCATGAGCGAGAAAATGGGCATGGTCGAATACGGCGACCATGAAGATTATGTGTTCCTGGGCCGCGATATTTCTCGCGCGCGCGATTACAGCGAGGCAACCGCCGAGCAAATCGATCAGGAAGTGCGAAGACTGCTCGATGACGCGTATCAATTGGCGAAGAAAACGCTCATCGTGAATCGCGACACGCTCGAGGTGATCGCAAAAGCGCTGCTCGAATTCGAAACGCTTGACGGCTCGCAAATTAAAGAAATCGTCGAGCACGGCCGCCTCATTAATCCGCCACCAGGGGCTGCGCCGCCTCCCGGCAAAAAAATGCCAGCGGAGAAACCACCCAAACAAGTTGTAGCCGCGCCCGACGTCACACCGCCGCTCCCCGGCGCCCTCGGCGGCGCGCCAGCGTAAACTTCGCCTCCTCTAGCGGCGCTCTATGAGCGTCGCATTGATTCGACTGGCTGCGGCGCACAGCCGCTACAATTATTTTGGCGAACGGGAGTCGGCGTGGGTTTTTACTTCGCGCCTTTGTTTTTCGACGACGCGGCACAACTCCCGCTCCATCGTCTTGAAAGCGTCGTGGATGACCTTGTTCAGCGGCTGATGTGTGCCGTTATCCTTTTGCTTTTCATCGGCGACAAGTTCATGGCCGCGCGAGACGGTCACATCGATGCGACAACGGAACGGATTTCCTTTTTGATGAGTGTGATTGGTTTGCTCGATGGCGACATCGCAGCGGTTGATGTGGTCGCAAAATTTTTCCAGCCGCGCCGCATAATCCAAAACGAGATTGTCGATCTGGTTCGATTTTTCCAGACCCCGATAAGTGATCTTAATAGGCAGTTGCATAGTTGGTTGACTAAGAGGTTAAACTTCGTTGTAACCGCGCGCGATAAAAAAACAACGAAGCGACGAGCGCCCTGCGTTGGTTGCGTGATTCACGAGTCTGCGTGAGGTCCCTCACTCCGTTCGGGATGACAATTGTTGCGCGCACGGACAGTTTAAAGTTCCCGTAACGAACGAAAATGAGCGGCCAATTTCGACGGCTCAGTTTTGACGAGATCGGACTTTACATGTTCAACGATCCGGTCGCGCACTGCCGCGGGCAACAGATCGATAATCGCCGCGTGAATTTCCGCTGGTGCGGCGAACGACCAGCCTTCCTTCCCATTGCGCGAGACAATTTTTGTGATTTGATCGGCCAGTTGTTTCTGAATCCGGCGATGAGTCTCTGTTTCCATCTGGGTTCGCTCTGCAATCGAATTGGCATGCCGACCGCCCGCTCCATCGCCCACCGGAAATCGCCCAGCGAGGTCGCTCACCTTGTCAATCAATCTTCCGTGCGCATCTGTTAAGTCGAATGCTTGCACAAGATGCAAACTTGGCCCGCGCGTTGGCGTTTCATCGACCCGGTATGCTTTCAAACTGCCTCGATCAGTGACGATAATGAGAGAAGTTGGTGTCATGGCGAATCACTGACCAAAAGATTGGCCGCGCCCCGAAAGGCGTACATCACACTCTATAACTGATTCGTTTGTCAGGGCAAGGTTGCGCTGCCCGAATTTCTTACGTCGATATTGATTGCTCCTCTATTTCCCGCGAGCGCGTTCTTCTTCTGCGCTGAGCGCAGGAAACTCGACGTGACGCTTTTTCCACGATTCTTCGCGAGCTTGAGCCTGCGCGCCACTTACCAACTGGAACAAACACGCGGCGCGACCGCCAAGATCGACATCGTCGCCTGAAGCAAATTTTCGCGGCTCCATCAAAAAACCGTTGGGATCCATTGTGTCGAGAACGAGTTGCCACTCAATATGTTCCTGTCCCGGGAGAACAAACGGGACCGGCTCATAATGCGCGTTGATCAACAACAGGAACGT
>Ga0137367_10001431_pt1 | contig 18760 bp, 17 predicted proteins | sample SagtaG_14_FD_104939 | JGI IMG/M metagenome (GOLD analysis project Ga0137367, IMG submission 104939) | Vadose zone soil microbial communities from Sagehorn Ranch, Mendocino, California, USA - Sage1_L_80_16 metaG | ecosystem: Environmental > Terrestrial > Soil > Vadose zone | place: USA... | reverse complement strand
TGGAGCCGGCGGACGGTGTGACGCTCGCGCTTCGGCGCGCGAGCCGCATGACGGCGCGGCGCCGATGTAATCGTTGCATGCGGCGCGACCTTTCTTCCTCCGTTGCGCGGCCGGCCGCGCGCGATTCGTTTGCTGATCCGATGCGAGGAGGCGAGCCGTCGAGCCACAGTAAGGCACTTACGCCGAGGAGCACACATGAGGACGATTGATCTGACGGTTCCCGAGCTCGCCACGATCTTCGCCAAGCGCGCGCACGCGCCATGATCGGTCGGACGATGGAAGCCGCACCTGAAAACCGGCAGCGCTCCGACCATCCGATCCGCCTCGAGCCCTGCCGCAAGCGGGTGCGGGCGATTTTCAACGCCACGACGATCGCCGATACGCTTGACGCGATATTGCTGGTCGAGCATGGCCATGCACCCGTCTATTACCTGCCGCAGCAGGATATGCGGATGGACGCCGTGGAGCGAACGCGCCATCACACACATTGCCCGTTCAAGGGCGACGCATCGTATTGGACGCTTCGCGTCGGCAAGCGCGTCGTCGACAACGCGATCTGGAGCTACGAACAGCCGTTGCCGGCGATGTCCGCCATCGCGGGACGGCTCGCGCCTTACTGGGACAAGATCGATCACTGGTTCGAGGAGGACGAGGAGATCTTCGGGCATCCGCGTGATCCGCGGCATCGCGTCGACGTACGGCCGAGCTCGCGGATCGTCCGCGTCGAGTACGGCGGCGAGTGCATCGCGCAGACGCGCCGCGCACTGTTCGTGTTCGAAACCGACCTGCCGACGCGCTATTACGTGCCAGCGGCGGATGTGCGGCACGAATTTCTGGTGCTCTCGCAACACCATACAACGTGCCCGTACAAGGGGCACGCGTCGTATTGGACGTTGCGCGTCGGGGATCGAAGCGCCGAGAACGCCATCTGGAGCTATTCCGATCCGCTGCCGGAATGTCCGCGGATCAGGGACTATCTCTGCTTCTATCCGGAAAAGGTCGACCGGCTCGATGTCGGAGGCGAATCGGCGCCCGAATGACGCGTGCGGCCCCTCTGCGGTGTCGGACGCTTCCTACACGGATTCACGCCGGTGCCCGGCGCGCGCGCCGGGGCGCCTCGGCGATGATCAAGCATTGCAGATTGGCTCAAAGGAGGCATTGCATGAGCACCTACCGCAGACTCATTGCGCTTGTGGTCGTCGTGGCTGCCGGAGCGGCGCTGCCGGCATTCGCTGCCGACGACGCTGCTCGGAATGCGTCAACCGGCGCTTCGTGGCGCCATCCTCCGCCGTTGGAAGAAGCTCAAATGCAGGCGCTGTCAGCGCCAGGACCGACGTGGCATCCGGATCAGAACCGGATCGACGCGCTGGCCAACCCGACGCCTGCCAAGGCGCAGCGCAGCCCGCTCATCGGCCGCGCGGGCTCCGAAACAGCGGCGCCTATGGGCTCGAATGAGCAGCCGTCCGGCAGCATGGCGCCGAGCGCCTCGACAACGTACTGAAATCCGTTTGCGCCGGCTCGACGTCGAGGTGACGCAAGCCTGAATTGCTCGCGGCGCACACGAGGGTGGGCAGATCGCGCACGCTGTTCGCGTCGGTCAGCGTCCGCGCCGCGCTGCTCGCAGGCATTGCGGCAGGCGTGATCGCCACCGCCATTGAAATCGCGCTGTGGACGCTGCACGGCGATCCGCTGCCTGCCACGCTCTATCGCGACATGCGTCTTGCCGCTGCGATCGCGATGGGCTCCGCCGTGCTGCTGCCGCCTGCGACTTTCGACACGAGCGTCGCGCTGGTGGCCACACTCGTCCACTTCGCGCTCTCGATCCTGTACGCGCTCCTGCTCGCGCCGGTGATCGCAAATCTCGGGCGCATCGCGTCGATCGCGACCGGCGCGCTGTTCGGCGTTGCGCTCTATGTGGTCAACCTGTTCGGCTTCACCATTATCTACCCTTGGTTCGCGGCGACGCGTGACGCGGTCACGCTCACGGCGCATGTGGCGTTCGGCGTCGCGGTGGCTGTCGTGTATCGGATGATGTCGCCGGCGGCGGCCCGGTGACCGCTGCCACCGTCGGGTCGGCGACGAACGAGGCGTTCATCGTGGTGCCGCCCGTCATTCGGAACGCGCGTCCTGGCTCGCGTTGGGTTGCTTGCGCTCGGAAGGCCCCTTCGCGGCGACCGGCGCGAGATCGGCGACGTAAACCGTCTTGATGTTGACGAATTCCTTGATGCCGTAGGCCGACAGCTCGCGGCCGTATCCGCTCTCCTTCACGCCGCCAAAAGGCAACCGCGGATCGGATCGCACCGCATCGTTGACGAACACGCAGCCGCTGTCGATCAGCTCGGACGCGATGCGCTCGCCCCGATCGGTATCGCGCGTGATCACTGCCGCGCCGAGCCCGAACGGCGAATCATTCGCGATCGCGATCGCCTGTTCCTCGTTCGCCGCCGAGATGACCGCTGCAACGGGCCCGAACACCTCCTCATTGTATGCGGGCATGCCCTTGCGCACGTCGGTGAGCACCGTCGGCGGATAGTACGCGCCGCGGCCCTCGGGAATCCTGCCGCCGAGCAGGCACCGCGCGCCCATTGCGATGCTCGACTCCACTTGCCGGTGCAGCGCGTCGCGCAGATCGTGGCGCGCCTGCGGCCCGATCTCGGTGTCCTCGCGCAGCGGATCACCCATCTTCGCGGCGCGCATCCGCTCGACGAAACGAGCTTCGAATGCGGCACGGACGTTCTCGATCACGATGAAGCGCTTCGCCGCGATGCAGCTTTGTCCGGAGTTCACCAGCCGCCCCTTCGCGCAGACGGCGGCCGCAGCGTCGAGATCGGCGTCGTCGAGCACGATGTACGGATCGCTGCCGCCGAGCTCGAGCACCGTCTTCTTCAGTTGCTCGCCGGCCTTGCGTGCCACCGCGCGGCCCGCTTGTCCGCTGCCCGTCAGCGTCGCCGCCCGCACGAGCCGATGCTCGATCAGCGCCTCCACCTTTGCGCTTCCGATCATCAGCGTGCGGAAGACGTTTGCGGGAAACCCCGCACGACGGAACACGTCTTCGATCGCCAGCGCGCAGCCGGGCACGTTCGACGCGTGCTTCAGCACCGCGGCGTTGCCCGCCATGAGTCCGGGCGCCGCGAAGCGGAACACCTGCCAGAACGGGAAGTTCCACGGCATCACCGCAAGCACGACCCCGATCGGGTTGAACGTGACGAAACTGTGTGCTGCATCGGTCGCGACGGGCTCGGGTGCGAGAAAGCGCGCGGCGTTGTCGGCATAGAAGTCGCAGGCGAGCGCGCATTTCTGCGCCTCGGCGATGCCGTCGCGCACCGGCTTGCCCATTTCACGGGCCATCAGACGCGCGAACTCGCTCGCCTCGGCACGCAGGATCTGCGCCGCCTTGCGCATCGGCTCAGCGCGCTGCGCGAACGATGCGCGCCGCCAGTCGAGCCACGCGTGATGCGTCGCCTCGACGATGCTGCCTGCCGTCGCGGCCGACATTTCATCGTAGGTTGCGATACGCTCGCCGGTGGCCGGGTTAATCGCCTCGATCGTCATGGCACACTCCTGAAATGAAAGCCGTCGCGTCGGCCGCTCGCCATCGATCGCCGCTCGTCACGATCGCGAAGCGGTTGCGCGACGAGGTTTCCGACTTGACCTTCGGCCCGCCGGTCCGCCACGTCTACAACCCGCTCGATTACGGATGGCGTGCGCACGCCGAGTATCTCGAGCGCTTCGCGACCGGCACGCGCGACGTGCTGATCGTCGGCATGAACCCGAGCTATTTCGGCATGGTGCAGACCGGCGTCCCGTTCGGCGATGTCGAAATCGTACGAGAATGGCTCGGCATCCGCACGCCGGTGCGACGGCCGCGCGACGAGCATCCGAAGCGCCCGATCGCGGGCGATGCGTGCCGGCGCCGCGACATGAGCGGCGTTCGATTGTGGGGATGGGCGCAACAGCACTTCGACACCGCCGAGCGTTTCTTCACGCGCTTCTTCGTGCACAATTACTGTCCGCTTTGCTTCCTCGAGCAGGGCGGCGCCAATCGCACGGTGGACAAGCTGCCCGCGCGCGAGCGCGAGCCGCTGTTCGTCGCGTGCGACCGCGCGTTGCGTGACAGCGCGGATGCGATGGGCGTTCGATATGCGATCGGCCTCGGTCAGTTCGCGGCGCGGCGGGTCGCCGACGTGCTCGACGACGCGATCCGTTGCGGCGGCGCCGCGCATCCGAGTCCGGCGAACGCGCGCGCCGGCAGCAGCTGGGCCGCCGAAATGGATCGCACGCTCGCCGCGCTCGGCGCGCCGGTGACGGCGAAGCGCTTGCGCAATCGTCGCTAAGTCGTTGTCGACTTGGTGCCGGCCTGCTTTGCCGCGTGATGCGCGACGGCGAAGGCGCGATGCTCGTCGCCGCCGTATTGCTCGTACGCGTTGTTGAACGCCTTAAGAAACGCTTCCTTCTGGTGCCGGTCGTACTGGTCGACCTGCGCCTGCGGCAAATCCGAAATGTCCTTGTACGGCATGGACGTCTCCTCGCGAAGGCCTTGTCACCCGTGCTGCTCGGTGCGCGCGGCGCTTTCCGGCGAACGCGACATGTCGCGCGAGTTGGCTCGACCATTGCTCGCGCGCGCTCGCGCCCCGGGCGCGGCCGGCGCCGCGGCAACGCGTGGCGCACGCGTCGATGCGGCCGCCTGATTGCGCGGCGCGGTCGCACTGGGCCGAGTCGCGCTGTTTTGCGCGTGCGCGCGATCTCGCCAGCGATCGCCATGCCGGTGGCCGTCACGATCCGAGTACCGCAAATCGAAGCCGACGACCGGCGGGCCGACGTAATAGCCCGGTGCATAGTAAGGGCCGTAGTAATACGGACCGTAATCGTAGCTGTAGTACGGACGTTTGTACCCATAGTCGTAGGTCGCGCATCCGGCCGCCATACCGGCGAAAGTCGCTGCTATCAGTAGGGACTTGATGAGGCAATTCATTCGAGCCTCCATGGTCACACTACGGTGAGGCCAACGCGGCCGCATAGAGGTTCCCCATCCGCGCCGGATCGCGCGCAGTCGACAGCATTCCGATGGATACCAGCCGACATTTCTCGATGATCCGCGGCTTCCACGTCGCCGATTGGCTGACGCTCGCGAATGCGGTCTGCGGCGCCGGCGGGGTGCTCGCCTCGCTGGATTTCGTGCAGTCGCGCGACGTGTCGAGGCTCTTGGTCGCATGCGCACTCGTCGCGCTCGCGCTCGTGTTCGACGTGCTCGACGGCCGCGTCGCACGCTGGCGCAGGGAATCGTCGATGATGGGCCGCGAGCTCGATTCGCTCGCCGACGTGATTTCATTCGGCGTTGCGCCCGCGGCGATCGCGTATGCAGCGGGAATGCAGGGCTTCTGGGACGCCATCATTCTCATGTACTTCGTCGCGTGCGGCGTGAGCCGGCTCGCGCGCTACAACGTCACCGCCGACGCGCTGTCGCAGGGCGGCAAGGTGCGCTACTTCGAAGGCACGCCGATTCCGACGTCCATCGTGCTCGTTGGGCTCGTCGCATGGGCTGCGTCCGTGGGCGCCATCGGTGAACGACTGTGGCTTGGCGCGGTCCATATCGGGCCGTGGCTTTTACATCCGCTGTCGGTGCTGTATGCGCTATCGGGCTCGCTGATGATCAGTCGGACACTGCACATTCCCAAGCCGTGATCGAACGGGATCATGGCCTTTCGTGAAACCGGTTCCGGCCTGCTCGCGGAGGCGATCGAGCTGCTGCGCGAGGCCGACCGGATGCATCATCAGTTCTTCACGCTCGCGCTCGGGCATGCTGGGCCTTGCTGGGAGCCGCCGGTCGACATCGTCGAAAGCGAGCGCGCGATCATCATTCGCGTCGCGCTGCCCGGCGTCGTGCCCGACGCCGTAAACGTTACCACCGACGGAAAGAGCCTTCATGTCGTCGGCGTGCGTCCGCTCGACGCCGCGCCGGGCGAGAGCATTCGCCGGCTCGAGATTCCCTACGGCCGCTTCGAGCGGCGGATCGAACTGCCGGCTGGCCGCTACGAGATCGACGGGCGCGAGCTTGTCGACGGCTGCCTCGTGCTGCGGCTGCGCCGGCTCGCGTGATCGCGCACGATCGATGATCGACGAACCGAACCGCAATGCGCCGATCGCCGCCGACGCGCCGCGCCCGCAGGCGTCGGATGGGCCGATGGGGGGCATGCCGGCCGACGCGATCATCGTGATTCCGACGCGCAACCTCGTGTTGTTTCCCGGGTTGATCGCACCGCTGATGCTCGGGCGCGCTTCATCGATCGCCGGCGCGCAGGAAGCCGCGCGCACGGGGCGCAAGATCGGTGTGCTGCTGCAGCGCAATTCCGACGCCGAAGATCCGAAGCCGAGCGACCTGTACGCGGTCGGCACGGTCGCGACGATCCTGCGCTATCTGACGTTGCCGGACGGCACGCACAGCCTCGTCTGCCACGGCGACCAGCGGTTTCGCGTCGCCGGGTTCGTCGACGATGTTCCGTTCGCCGTCGCGCGCGTCGAGCTCCTCAGCGACCCGCAGGAGATGAGCAAGGAGATCGAGGCGCGGATGATGCAGGTCAAGGCGCGCGCCGCCGAAGCGCTCGAGCTGATGCAGCGCGTGCCCGCCGAGCTCGTCACGGCGCTCGAGCAGGTGAGCTCGCCCGGCGCCCTCGCCGATTTCGTCGCCGGGCTGCTCGACATCAAGCCCGCGGAAAAGCAGGACATCCTCGAGACGTACGACATCGCCGCGCGGCTCGACATGGTGCTGCGCTTCCTCGTGAGCCGCATCGAGGTGCTGCGGCTTTCGCGCGAAATCGGCGCGCAGACGCAGGAGCGGCTCGAGCAGCGGCAACGCGAGATTCTGCTGCGCGAGCAAATGAAGACGATCCAGAAGGAGCTCGGCGAAGCGGACGGCGCCGACTCCGAGCTCGCGGAGCTCGCCGAGCAGATCGCGAAAGCGCAAATGCCCGACGAGGTCGAGAAGCAGGCGAAAAAGGAATTGAAGCGGCTCGAGCAGATGTCGGAAGCCTCGCCCGAATATTCGATGGTGCGCACGTACCTGAGCTGGCTCGTCGAGCTGCCGTGGGCGACGCCGAGCGACGAGCGCATCGAGATCGACGAGGCGCGCCGCATTCTCAACGCCGACCACTACGGCCTCGACAAGGTCAAGCGGCGCATCCTCGAGTTTCTCGCGGTGCGAAAGCTGAATCCGCACGGCAAGAGCCCGATCCTGTGCTTCGTCGGGCCGCCCGGTGTGGGCAAGACGTCGCTCGGCCAGAGCATCGCCAAGGCGCTCGGCCGCAAGTTCGTTCGGCTGAGCCTCGGCGGCGTGCACGACGAGGCCGAGATTCGCGGACACCGGCGCACGTACATCGGCGCAATGCCGGGCAACATCATCCAGGCGGTGCGCAAGGCGGGGACACGCAACTGCGTGATGATGCTCGACGAGATGGACAAGCTCGGCGCCGGCATCCAGGGCGATCCGGCCTCCGCGCTGCTCGAAGTGCTCGACCCCGAGCAGAATTCGACGTTCCGCGACAATTACCTCGGCGTGCCGTTCGATCTCTCGCGGATCCTGTTCATCGGCACTGCCAACGTGCTCGACCGCATTCCGGGGCCGCTGCGCGACCGGATGGAAGTCGTCGAGCTGCCGGGATACACCGAGCAGGAGAAGTTGCAGATCGCGCAGCGCTACCTTGTTCGGCGCCAGCTCGAGGCGACGGGCCTCACGCCCGAGCAATGCGAGGTGAGCGACGACGCCTTGCGCGCGGTGATCGGTGACTACACGCGCGAAGCCGGCGTGCGCAACCTCGAGCGCGAGATCGGAAGCCTGTTCCGCCATGCCGCGATGCGCATCGCCGAAGGCACCGCTACGCATGTGCGCATCGACGCAGCCGACGTGGCGGCGATTCTCGGGCCGCCGCGTTTCGAAAGCGAGCTCGCGATGCGCACGAGCGTTCCCGGCGTGTCGACCGGCCTTGCGTGGACGCCCGTGGGCGGCGACATCCTGTTCATCGAAGCCACGCGAACGCCGGGCACGGGCCGACTGATCCTCACCGGACAGCTCGGAGAGGTGATGAAGGAAAGCGCACAGGCCGCGCTGACGCTCGTCAAGGCGCGTGCGGTCCGATTGCAGACGGACCCTTCCGTATTCGAGAAGTCCGACGTCCATCTGCATGTCCCTGCCGGCGCGATTCCGAAGGATGGACCGAGCGCGGGCGTGGCGATGTTCGTCGCGTTGACCTCGCTCGCGCTCGACAAGCCGGTGCGAAGCGACTGCGCGATGACGGGCGAGATCAGCCTGCGCGGCCTCGTGCTGCCGGTCGGCGGCATCAAGGAAAAGGTGCTCGCGGCGCTTCGCGCCGGCATCCATACCGTGCTGCTGCCGGCGCGAAACCGCAAGGACCTCGAGGAGATTCCCGAGGACGCGCGCAAGCGGCTTACGTTCGTCTGGCTCGAGACGGTCGACGATGCGCTGCGAAGCGCGATCGGATACGAGCCCGCGCCGGCGTTCGCAGAATCGCCGGCCTAGCGCAACAGCCGTTCCCCCGCGGCCACGGCGAACGGCAGCCGGTTCTCCGGCGGTGACAACGGGCACGACCAGCGCTCGTCGTATGCGCAGGACGGGTTGTAGGCGAAGTTGAAGTCGAGCACGAACGCGTCGACGCTCGCCCCGAGGTCGGCGCCTTTGATCGTGTCGTAAAGATAGCGGCCGCCGCCGTACGTCCCCTCGCCGGTCGTCGAATCGGCGAACGGCAGCCACAATCCGCCGCCGTAGCCTTCGAGCCAATACAACGCGAGTTGCGCGGCCGCGCCCGCAACTTCGAAACGCACCGTCCCCGTCCGCGAGCATCGCAGCACGCCGTCCTCGGCGAGCGGAATCTCGAATGTCGTGACGACCGCGAGCGGAACGAATGTGCCGATGATCCGCCACGCGGGGTCGTACGCATACCAGGACGCGCCGCGCCACTGCCGGCGATAGGGAAGCGCGATCGGGCTATCCGGATGCTCGACGAACAGGCGATCGCGCGCGCTGCGAAAGCGCGCCGCGGCCTGCGCCGGATGGTGCAGCGACGTTGCCCGGACGTCCGCGTAGAGCTCGGACACCGTGCGCCGCCAATGGGCGAGCGTCAATGGATTGCCCGGCGTACTCATTCGCATCGCTTTCGTCGTGTCGGCGAGCGCGAATGATACGGGGGATCGCCGAGGCGCGCTCGCCCTCGCAAGTCCCTGCGATGCATGGGGGTTCAACGTGAATATTCGACGGGCCTCGGGCCGCTGTCGTGTCCCATCCCGCAATTCCGCTTTAGCAGACAGGAGCCGCAGGAACGCGGGTATCCGGGGCGGCGAATTTCCAGACGGAGACGGACATGCAACGAGCAAGAGAGACCGGACAAATGAAGATGCGTTATCGCCTGGCGCAACGATCCGCGATCGCGGCAGCCGTCGCGATCGCGCTCTGCGCAAGCACGCAGGCCGGCGACCCGCAGGGTCCGCTGCTGCTCTTTTCCAATCCATCCGGTATGTCGGCAACGTTTCACACAAGCGGCCGGATCGACACGTCCAATCCCTTCTTCCAGAACCTCGGCACGAACGGACGAAGCTGCGACACGTGCCATCAGGGGGGCGACGGGTGGACGGTGACACCGGCCTCGATCCGCGCGCGCTTCGACGCGACCCAAGGGCGCGATCCGATCTTCCGCACGAACGACGGTTCCAACTCGCCCAACGCGGACGTATCGACGGTCGACGCCCGGCGCGCGGCGTACAGCATGCTGCTCGCCAAAGGCGTGATCCGCGTCGGGATCGGCATCCCCGACAACGCCGAGTTCGAGCTCGCCGACGTCGACGATCCCTACGGGTTCGCCTCGGCGCACGAGCTGTCGCTGTTCCGCCGGCCGCTTCCCTCCGCGAACATCAAGTTTCTGAGCACGATCATGTGGGATGGTCGCGAAACATTCCCTGATGCTGCTTCGACCGATTGCATCGTCGGCACGACGAAGTGCTTCGCGTCGCTGCACTTCGATCTTGCCGACCAATCGAACAGCGCGACCACCGGTCATGCGCAAAGCGCGCAGCCGCTTACGCAGGCGCAGCGCGACGCGATCGTCGAGTTCGAGATGGGACTCTTCAGCGCGCAGGTGTTCGATCGCGATGCCAAGGCGCTGACCGCGCGTCGCGCGAACGGCGGACCGTTGCATCTCGTCACGAAGCCGTTCTATTTCGGCATCAACGACGTCGTATCGGGCGACTACCGGAGCGGCGCGCCGTTCGACAAGGTCGTGTTCGACCTTTACGACAGCTGGGCTCATCCGCGCGGCGTCGCTGACGAGGACAACAGCACGGCGCAAGCGCGCAGCGCCGTCGCCCGCGGGCAAACGTTGTTCAACACCAAGCCCATCCGGATCACCGACGTCAGCGGGCTCAACGACGATCTCAACGTGCCGGTGCTGGACGGCACCTGCACCACGTGTCACGACACGCCGGGCGCGGGCAATCATTCGATTCCTGCGCCGCTCAACATCGGCATCGCGGATGCGAAGCGCGCCACGCCCGACATGCCGCTGTACGTGCTTCGCAACAAGGCCACGGGCGAGCTCGTCGAGACAACCGATCCCGGCCGTGCGCTCATTACCGGCAAATGGAAGGACATCGGCCGCTTCAAGGGACCGATCCTGCGCGGGCTCGCCGCACGTGCGCCCTACTTCCACAACGGCTCGGCGGACGATCTCGGCGCCGCCGTCGACTTCTACAACGACCGATTCGACATCGGCCTCACCGCGCAGGAAAAGGCGGATCTCGTCGCGTTCCTGCGCACGCTGTGACGCGACGCTTCCTCACGCCAAAGGAACCGACATGACGCCACCCACGCTTCGACTCACGATCGTCTTCTGCGCGCTCTGCGCGTTCGGCTCGGCACCTGCGTCGGCGGACGAATGCTCCGGTGGTGCTGGCGGCGGCATGGGGGCATCGGGCAACGACTGCAGCAGCCCGGACTCGTACGCGGTGAGCGCTCCTGCGCAAGCTGATGCGCCGGTTGCGGAGCCGACGTCGGCGAAGGCGTTCAGCCGGCCGGCGCTGGAGCGCGTCGCGCATCCGCGTTCGCGCCCGGCGTCCCGTCGCACGCACGCGACGCGCGCGATGAGCCCGCTCGAGCAAGTGTCGGCGAGCGAGGACAAGCGCTAGAGCCGCGCGAGCACCCGGTCGACCATGACGCCCGCCTGCCCGAGGTAGTTCGCCGGATCGCAGAGCTTCGCGAGATCGTCGCGTCCCAGATGCGCGTTGATCTGCGGATGCTCTGCCAGCACGTCGAGCAGCGGACGGTCGTCGCGAATCGCGACACGGCACAACTCGTAGACGAGGTCGTGCGCGTACTCGCGTCCGATGTACGGGCCAAGGCCCATCATCACGGCTTCCGACATCACGAGACCCTTCGTGACGTCGATGTTGTCACGCATCTTCTTCGCGTCGACCTCGAGTCCTGCGAGCACGAACTTCGCCTGCTTGAGCGCGCCGGCCGTGAGGCAGAACGCCTCGGGCAGCGCGATCCACTCGATCTCCCACGGGCCCGTCGAGCGCTCGTGGTCGGCGACCATCGCGTCCATCAAGGCGGCGGCGTGCTGGCGCACCACCGACACCGCGGCGTGGATGTAACAACTCGAGATCGGATTGCGCTTCTGGGGCATGGTGCTGCTCGATCCGCGTCCCGGCGCGAACGGCTCGTAGACCTCGGCGACCTCCGTTTGCATCATCAGCTTCACGTCCATCGCGATCTTGCCGAGCGATCCGCCGATCAAGCCCAGGAAGCAGCCGACTTCGGCGATCGTGTCGCGCACCGTATGCCAGGCGATGTCGGGCGCGGCGAGGCCGAGTTCGGCCATCAGCGCGGCTTGCGTTTCCATCGCGCCTTTTTCGATCGAAGCGAGCGTGCCGCACGCGCCGCCGAATTCACCCATTAATACGCGCGGCCTCAACTGCGCAAGTCGCTCGCGATGCCGCTCGATGCCGGCCAGGATCGCCGCCATCTTGAATCCGAACGTTACCGGAATCGCCTGCTGGAGATTGCTGCGACCGATGACCGGCGTGTCGCGATAGCGGCGTGCGAGCTCGGCGAGCGAATGCGAGATCGTCGCAAGATCGCCTTCGATCAGATCGAGGCCCTCGCGGATCTGCAGCACCGTCGCCGTGTCGGTGATGTCCTGCGTCGTCGCGCCCCAGTGCACGTATTCGCCCAGCTTGTCGCGGCACAACGCGTTCAGTTGCGAGACGACACCGAGGATCGGATAGCCGATGCGCTCGGTCTGCGCGCGCAGCTTGTCCATGTCGATGTTGCGCACGTCGCAGTGACGAACGATCTCGGCGGCAGCCTCCTGCGGAATGATGCCGAGGCGCCCCTGCACGATCGCGAGCGCCTTCTCGATCTCGACGTACTTCGCCGTTCGGTTTTCATCGGACCAGACGCCGCGCATCGCCTCGGTGCTGAAGATGTTGCCGAAGATCGCGGAGTCGATGATCGTCGCGCCCATGTGCACCCCTTTTTGCTTTCGTTGGCCGATGATCTACTTGGTCGCGCCGACGCTCGCGCGAACCGCGGCAAGCGTCTCCTTCTTCACACGCGATGCCATCTCGTCCTGCACCGGCCGCATCGCCTTCATCCACTGTTCCTTTTCCGCCGCCGTCGGCTTGTAGATCTCGCTTCGCCCCGACGCCTTGATTGCGGCGATCGCGGCCGCCTCGTCCTTCTCGGCCACCTGGTCGTTCAGCTTCGTCGCGTCCTTCATCGCGCCTTCGAGCGTCGTGCGGACGTCCGCCGGCAACTTGTCCCAGAAAGACTTGTTCACGACGACGACGTAGTTGCTGATCGTGTGGAACGTCAGCGTCACGTGCTTCTGCACCTCGTACTGCTTCTGCGTGTACAGGTTCGACAGCGGCCCCTCGGTGCCGTCGATCACGCCCGTCTGCAGCGCCTGATAGACCTCGGAGAACGCCATCGTCTGCGGCACCGCGCCGACCGACTTCATGATCGCCGCGTTGACCTTGGACGAGTTGATCCGCATCTTGAGGCCCTTCATGTCGGCCGGCGTGTGCAGCGGCCGGTTCGCGCTCATCACGCGAAAGCCGTTGTCCCAGAACGCGAGTCCCACCAGGCCCTTCGATTCGAGCCGTTTCATCAGCGATGCGCCGACCGGCCCGTAATACACCTTGTGCACGGCATCGATGTCGGGAAACATGTACGGCAGATCGAACACTTCGAACTCCGGCAATCCGACCGGCCCGAACTTGCCCGGCACCGGCGCGAGCATCTGCACCGAGCCCAACTGCAGCGCGTCGAGCTCTTCGGCGTCCTTGAACAGCATGCTGTTCGGATAGACCTCGACCTTGACCTTGCCTTGCGTGCGCTCCTCGGCGAGCCGCTTGAATTCGTTCGCCGCCTGTCCCTTGGGTGTGTCCGGCGCGGCGACATGGCTGAACTTGATGACGATCGGCTGTTGCGCGCCCGCGGCGGCAGCGAGGACGAGGCCCAATGCGGCGGCGCATGCGACGACGAATTTCATGAGTGCTCTCCGATGGAAGCTCGAGCCGGGATGATCCGCCGGCCCGGCGGTTGCAATGCAATCATTCCGAGCCGATCTCCGGCAGCGGACGTGTTCGCTCGAGGTGGTAGCGCACGAGCGCGGCGAATCGATACACGGCATGCACGAACTTGCCGTACGGCAGCGTGAGGAAAAGTCCCATGACCGTCGCGAGGTGCAGCGCGAGCAGAACGCCCATTGCCGCGCTCTGCCGCAGCGCGAGCAGCAGCAGTCCCGTCGCCGCCGACAGCAGTAGCAACACGAGAAAGCCGACGTCCATGCCGATCTGCCGCTCGCTTGCGAGCGCGGAGTCGCGCCGTTCCTTGAGCCACAGCAATCCGACCGGTCCGACCAGCAGCCCGATGCCGCCCAGCGTGCCGAGCACGACCGGAATGCTCGAAAACGCATACGGCGCATGCCAGCCGAATGCGTAATGATAGACCGTCGCCACACACGTCGCCGCGAAGCAGAGCATGAACCCGTAGAACGTGAAGTGATGGAAGATGCGGCGCGCATGCGACGGCCGCTCATCGGGATACGTGCAGCCGTCGCCGCCCCCGCCGAGGTATTTCAGCTGCAGCGCGTCGGCCATCGAGTGCGCAAACGGACCGGGACTGACGAAATCGCGCGGCGGCTCTTCGGTGTCGTCCCAGAACCGCGTCGATCCGATGACGAGCGCCGCGACCGCGAGCGCAAATACAATGCCGAACGTCCATGCCATGACGCCGTGCGGGATCAGCGCGTAGAACGAGCCGGCGGCGTCGGAATGGGGTGCGAACAGCGCCTGGCGGTCGATCAGCATGGCCATCGCCATGATGAAAAGCGCGAGGCTCACCGCAGTGGCAATCGCGACCACCGCGCCGTTACGTTCGTAAAGCCGTGCGAGCGGCTGCGGCCATGCGTACTTCCTGTAGCTCTCGCCGCGAATTTCGGCGAGCAGCTTCGGGAAGTTGAGCTGGAATTCGTGCGGCGGCGCGTATTGGCACGCGTAGTAGCACGAGCCGCAGTTGTGGCAGAGATTGGCGAGGTAGGCGAGGTCGCCTTCGGTGAAGCTCAAGCGCCGCTCGAGCGCCGGAAACACCGCGCAGTACCCTTCGCAGTAGCGGCAGGCGTTGCAGATGCTCGCCATCCGCTGGCCTTCCGCGACCAGCGCCACCGGGATCGTCCTAGCGTGCGACATTTCGCGCGGCCTCCTCGCCGGCGATGCGTCCGAACGTCGTGCCGATCGACATGCCGATGCCGGCGAGATAACCCTTGCCGAGCACGTTGCCGGCCATGATCTCGCCGGCGGCGAAGATGTTGGACGACGGCCGATCGTCGCGCAGCAGCATCTGCGCGCGCTCGTTCACGGTCACGCCGAGATAGGTGAATGTGATCCCCGGGCGCAACGGATAGGCGAAGAACGGCGGCGTGTCGATTCGCCGCGCCCAGTGTGTCTTCGGCGGCGACAGGCCTTCGGTCGCGCAATCGTCGAGCACCGTGTGATCGAACGTGCCGGGACGAACGGCGGCGTTGAAGCGCGCCACCGTCGACTCGAGCGCGGCGGGATCGAGCTTCAGCGCAACCGCCAGCTCGCGGATCGATGCCGCCTTCACCGGCGGGAACACCGGCGGCATGAACTTGCCCATCGATTTCGCATCGATCACGGAGAAGGCGATCTGATTCGGTTGCCCGGCGACGAGCCGTCCCCAGATCGCGTACCGCTTGGGCCAGAAGTCTTCGCCTTCATCGTAGAAACGCTCGGCGCGCTCGTTCACCACGATGCCGAGCGACACGCAGTCCACGCGCGTGCAGATACCGCCGTCGAACTTCGGCGCGCGTGCGTCGATCGCCACACAATGGCCCTGCGTCGGGTCGCCGATCGACTTCGCGCCGCCGTCGAGCAGCAGTCGCAGCACGCGCCCGGTGTTGTACGGCGTGCCGCGGATCAGGAAGTTGTCGGCGACCGGTCCCCACGCTTCTCTCAACCATTCGAGGTTCGCCTCGAAGCCGCCGGCTGCGGCCACCATCGCCTTCGCGCCGATCGCGTACTCGATGCCGTGGCGCACGACGCTCGCCGATTCGAAGTGCCCGTCGCGAAGCTCGAGGCCGATCACCTCGGTGTCGTAGCTCACCTCCACGCCGAGCGCCTCGGCCGCCCGGTAGTACGCGTTGACGAGCGCCTTGCCCCCGCCGAGGAAGAACGCGTTGGTGCGCGACACGTGCAGAGTGCCGCCGAGCGAAGGCTGGAACCGCACGCCGTGCTCGATCATCCATCGCCGGCACGTCGCCGTGTGCCGGATCGTCATGCGCGCGAGCGTCTCGTTCGTCTCGCCGCCGGTGACCTTGAGCAGATCCTGCCAGTATTCCTCTTCCGGATAGGCTCCGGTCAGCACGTCCGCCGGCGCGTCGTGCATGCAGCGGAGGTTGCGCGTGTGGCGGCTGTTGCCGCCGCGGAAATGCTTCGGCGCGCATTCGACGAGCTGCACGCTCGCGCCTGCGCGCCGCGCACTGATCGCAGCGCACAGCGCCGCGTTGCCGCCGCCCAGCACGAGAACATCGCAATTGCGCGAAGCCTCCATCGTCCTCCACGACAAATGGCCGCATACACCGCGTGCGTATGGTACGTCAGGGCGCGACGGCTCGATCGGGCATGCTAAGCTTAGACGACGCCGCCACGGCCCTCGATCGAAGCGCATCGCCTTTGGCTGTCCGTCCGCCCGCTCTCGCGAAACTGACCCGCCCGCGGCTCTACGACGCGCTGCCGCGCCCGCGGCTCTTCGCGCAGCTCGACGAGGCGCTTTCGCGTCCGGTCGTCTGGATCAGCGCGCCGCCGGGTGCGGGCAAGACGACGCTCGTCGCGAGCTATCTCGACGCACGGCAATTGCGCCATCTGTGGTACCAGGTCGATGTCGGCGACAGCGACCCGGCGACGTTCCTGCACTATCTGCGCCTGGCGGCGATCCAGATCGCCGGCAAGCGGGCCGCCGCGCTGCCGGTCTTCATGTCCGAGCCGCAGCAGGATCTCAAGCGATTCTCGCGAAACTTCTGTCGCGATCTGTTCGCGTCGCTCGCGCCCCGCTGCATCATCGTCTTCGACAACTTCCACGAAGGGCACACGCCGTCCGACCAGCGCGCGGCGCTCGTGCAGGGACTGGAGGAAATTCCGGACGGCATCAACGTCGTCGTCATCTCGCGGGCGGATCCGTCGCCCGAGTTCGCGCGGCTCGTTGCGAGCCGGCGCATCGCCCGCATCGACGCCGCCGCGCTCAGCTGCACGGCGGACGAGGCGCAGGCGATGCTCGGAACGGACCGGCTCGATCCGAAGTCGCTGCAGCGCATCCACCGGCAGAGCGAGGGATGGGTGGCCGCGCTCGTGCTGCTGCGCGAGCACCTGAGCCGCCCGGGCGCCGAGCTGGAGGAATCGCTCGGCGAAGGCAAGGACGCGATCTTCCAGTATTTTGCCGGCGAGATCTTCAATCGTGCGAAACCGGAGAACCAGCGCGTGCTGATGCTGACCGCGCTGCCGCGCTCGATCACGCCATCGGAGGCCGTCGAGCTCACCGGCACCGACGATGCGCCGCGATTGCTCGACTATCTTTACCGGCGCCATCTTTTCGTCGACCGCCGCTGCGGTGAGCAGACAACCTACCACTACCACGCGCTGTTTCGCGAGTTCCTGCACGACGAGATAGGCCGGCGGATGCCGCGCGACGAACGGCGGCAGGCGCAGAGCCGAGCCGCCGCGATGCTCGCCGCGCGCGGAGCGGCAAGCGATGCGCTCGAGCTCTTGGCCGACGCCGACGACTTCGAAGCGATGCGCACGCTGATTCGCGCGAACGCGCTGGAATGGGCACGCCAGGGCCGCGCGCAGGCGCTGTCGGACTGGATCGAAGCGCTTCCGGCCGCCATGCGCACCGCCGATCCGTGGCTCGAGTACTGGTACGGCCGAGCGTGGATCTTCGTCGAGCCGCAGCGCGGCCGCCCGGCGCTCGAGCGCGCGTACGACGCGTTTCGCGCCGCCGGCGATCTGCGCGGCGAGGCGCTCGCGCTCAACACGATCGTCACCAGCTACTACTACGAGTGGGCGAACTTCGCGCCGCTCGATCGCTGGGTGCCGGAATTCGCCCGCCTGCTCGATCCCGATCGTGCCGGTGCGCTCGATCGCGAAAGCGAGCTGCGCGCGCGTGCCGCCTACGTGATCACGCTGCTCTTCCGCCAGCCCGAGCATCCTGATCTCGATCGATGCGCGAGACGACTCGACGAGCTGATCGACGCCGAGCCCGACATCAACGCGCGGATGATGGCGGCATCGACGCTGTTCAATTATCTCAACTGGAAGGACAAGAGCGACACTGCGCAAGCGCTCGTCGCGCGCGTCGAACCGGTGCTCGCGCAGCCCGGCGTCACGCCGCTGATGCAGCTGTGGTGGCGCACTCACCTGTCGTTCTGGCACTACATCAACGGCCGCTATGAGGAATCGGCGGCGGTGATCAGCGAGGCGCGCGCGATTGCCGAGCGCTACGGCCTCGAGGCGTACCTGTTCGAGCTCGACCACGCCGAAACGTCGGCGCTGGTGAGCAAGGGCGATTACGCCGAGGCGAAGGCGCGCATCGACGCGATCGAGCGGCGGCTGTCGCCGATGAGGCGAATGGATTGGGCGTACTTCTACAACCTGAGGGCGACCCTCGAGCAGCGGCTGTCACATTTCGGCGCAGCCATCACGGACGCCGAGCGCGCGGTGGCGCTCGCGCGCGAAACCGGCCTGCCGACGATGCAGATCCCGCATTTCCTCGCCCGCCTCGCGCACAGCCGCATGGCCGCCGGCGACACGCAGACGGGCATGCAGACATTCGATGAAGCGATCGCGCTGTCGACCGGCGCCGATCGCCGCACGTTCGAGCAGCAGCGGGAACTGCTGCAGGCCGGCCTCGATGTCGACGCCGGCGATGCGCAATCGGCCGAACGCCGGCTCGCCGCCATCCTTACCGACTATCGCGCACGCAGCCAGACGCTGTTCCTGCGCAACCGGCCGGATCTCGCTTCGAAGCTCGCCAATTTCGCGCTCGAGCGGGGCATCGAGGCCGATTACGTACGGCTGCTGATCGAGCGCAATGCGCTGCGCGCCCCGGCGGCTGCCGCAGCCGCGTGGCCGTTCCGCCTGCGCGTTCACGTGCTCGGCCGCTTCGAGCTCGTTCGCCACGGCTTGC
>Ga0137367_10001405_pt1 | contig 18873 bp, 20 predicted proteins | sample SagtaG_14_FD_104939 | JGI IMG/M metagenome (GOLD analysis project Ga0137367, IMG submission 104939) | Vadose zone soil microbial communities from Sagehorn Ranch, Mendocino, California, USA - Sage1_L_80_16 metaG | ecosystem: Environmental > Terrestrial > Soil > Vadose zone | place: USA... | reverse complement strand
CAAATCCAACGAGTGGTAGAGACTTGTTCGCACGTGGCCGGGCCTGACATCGGCAGTTGCCTGGGCACAGCATGCTCCATTGGTAACCAATTCTGCCGCGCCCGTCTGAGAGATTGAGTAGATAATTTCACGGTTCAAGAACGGCCTTTCATGCCGGATCAACAAACCATGTTTCACCAGCCGGAGTACTCGGTTATTGAAAGCGTTTCGCGATGACACACAGTAGTCCAGTCTCAAAAACTCGAACAGCTGACTGTGTGTGACGAAGCCCGACTGCAGAACCTGGCGCAAGAGCGGGTAATCTCGTATGGAACTGTGCAATGGAGCCCTTCCAGTAGCGCATAGCGTGTGCTCATTCTCCGCAGCGCAGCACCAGCCGCGTGAAGCAAGGACGAGGCTGCGACGATTCGATCACGAACCGGCCAAGCCCGCTGCGTATCCAGGCGCGAACTGGCATGAGTAGCATGGCCTCCTGCTGTCCTCTGCATTCGCTGAACGAAACAAGCCAGGTGTCGCTTGATCTCCAACCTTCTGTTCCTACCGCCAATTGACCCGTGAGGTCTGACCTTGCAACTACCAGGAAGCAGTCGGGAGACACACCGGCCTTTAGCACTCGCTTGAACAGCAGCTTGTAGCAGCCGTCTTGAGCGTCGGGGATGTCCCTTACGTAGATAACCTCGGGAGCGCCCTGAGACGCGAACATTCCTGAAGCTGATAAGCGGTCAGCTGTTGAGGCGAGCACATCGGATGATCAATCACGAAGAAAACGGCAGATATTGGAGTCCCATGTCAGGGTCAATCAGTTTTTCGCCAATTCATCACATGCATTGTAAGTAGATTCTCTCTATATCATGATTCTTGTGTAGCGGCGCAGAAAAAGCATGTCTGTTCCAAAAGCGAAACGCCTGCAACGCGATTACTTTGGTGGTGGTGGCAACTCGGAACTGCGGAGACTCGCCCACTGCGGTAACAATGCGAGGATCACGGCATTGCCCAATAGCAACGCCTCATATTTGCACTGCGCCAAAGAAAAGGAGAAGACAGGGTAGTGAAATGAACGAAGTTTCTCATCGGGATGACTCCTAGTGCACGCCGAGCTTCGATAGGGCCGTGTTCGCTGCATGAAAACCGCACATCCCATGCACGCCGCCGCCTGGCGGAGTGGATGCCGAGCAAATATAGATCTCTCGTGCTGAGGTGGCGTAATGCCGCCATGTCGGTCGAAACAGAAGCTGGCGAATGTCCATCGCGCCACCAGCGACATCGCCTCCGACCAAGTTCGCGTCCATGGATTCCAAATCGGCGGGGATAAACACTCGGCGCGCGAGGACGCAGTCGTGGAACCCGGGAGCGAAGCGCTCAATTTGGGCTTCCAATTTTTCTTGCACCTCTATCTTGGATCCGTTTGGAACATGGCAGTAGGCCCAGGCAGTGTGTTTGCCTTCCGGTGCGCGCGAAGAATCGAACAAACTCGGTTGTGCTAACAACACAAACGGCCGTTCGGCATGGAGGCCATGTCGTACCGCCAGCTCGGACGCAGCGATCTCGTCGAAGCTACCGCCCAGGTGCACGGTAGCAGCCCGCAGGCACTCGGAAGCTTTCCACGGAATTGGGCAGTTCAACGCGTAATCAACTTTGAATACGCCAGGTCCATAACGATAGCCTGCCAGCTGATGTTGGTAGCTCTTCGATAGCCGTTCTCCGGCAATCTTGAGAAGTTGTCGCGGAGTCACATAACAGAGAATCAGGTCATAGTTGCGCAATGTCGCGAGTGATTCAACACGCGACGAAGTCTTCAGTGTGCTTCCGAACATCGAGAGATATCTGCACAGCGCGTTAGTAAGCGACTGAGAACCGCCGCGAGGGATCGGCCACCCGACCGTATGCGCGGGCACAGCCATCAGCATGCCCATTGCTCCGCTCAACGGTTCATCCAGACTGAGAAAGGAGTGGGCCGCCAGGCCGGCAAATAGCGCCCGCGTTCGCTCACTGCGGAAGCGGCGAGCAATGGTGCGGGCCGAGAAAAGAGCGGTCATACCGAAGCGTGCCATCAGTAAGGGGTGTCTCGGAAAACTCAGCACCGGACGGAGCACCTCTCGGGCGAAATCCGCCCACTGCTCAACAAATGGCCGCATGAGTTTGACCCAGGCTTCGCCGTCTGCACCGAGCGCAACCTTCGTATCCGTGAGATCTCGTTCCAGGACCAGCGCGGTGCCGTCATCAAGAGGATGCGCCAGCGGAGCCGGAGAATGGATCCATTCCAGGCCGTGCTCACGCAAAGGAAGTGAGGAAAAGAATGGCGAGCCCGCGCCCAGGGGATGCACGGCTGACCCAAAATCGTGCAGGAAACCAGGCAGCGTCAGTTCCAGAGTGCGTGCTGCTCCGCCAAGTGTGGTCTCCGCCTCAAGAACATCTACCTGCAATCCTGCCTGGGCGAGAACAATAGCGGCCGCTAACCCATTCGGACCCGAACCGATCACACATGCGCTACGACTCAATCTCAACTCGCCTCGATTCAGCAATGGTTCGATGCCACGCGCTCGGTCACGACTCATGGCCGAGGCTGCACTGTAGACCATTCGATGACTTTGATTTGGCCATCAGGCTCTCGCTCCAGTGTCGGTGCGTACAACCCTAGGAATTGCCGGCGCCACCACACGCCAGTTGCGCCTTTTTCTGGCATGGTTGTGAACCAATACTGCCAAAGCACCGCGCGAACCTGATGCGGTGGCTGCTGCGGAAAGGGATTTCCCCCAAACAACCCGAGCACATCTCGGCTGTTCGAGAGCAGCCGTACTTCCGTGTTGGGCACGATCGGATACTCCCGCCATGAACCCAGTGACGCGAACCACAAGTTCCAGTCGAATCTAGGCTGATATGGCGCGTAGATCCCAGGCGGCTGACTCAGGGCTTGGGGTTTATAGCGAAATCGATATTCCACCCAATTCTGGCCATCGATGGAGCCTTGAAACTCGATTTCATATCGTCCGCGGGTCATCACCGCGAAAAGTCCGTACTGGTTTGCAATCCGAAATGGCTCCAGCGCTGCCACCGGAGACGTAGGTAAAGGCACTCGCGCAAACATCCATATCAGTTCTGCGGTGGTTGCGTAGAAAATCCATGTCAGCATAACGCCGCTTGCGGCAAGCTTCAGCGCATTCCAATGCGAATGAATGCCGTCCAACGATGTTTCCGAGTGCGTGCCATTTCCGTTCTTTCGCCGAGCAGCCAATTCTAGTTTCTGTCTCCATTTTCCCGGCACAACACTCAACACGAAGCCATCATCGAGTAGCAGCACACCCATCATCAGAACGAGATAATTTAGAAATGTATAGTTGGCCGTCAGAATTACACCGACCTGCCAGGGAGTCACGATGAAGAAGCAGATAATCCGCCATCGCCGGGGCAGCAGAAACATCCACACCAGCCCTAGCTCCATCGCCAACGTGGCATAAACCGTGCCAGCATGAAACCAGTGCGGCAAATGTTGCACGTACCAGCCGATCCATGTGGGCAAAGGGCCGTTCTGGTAGTACTCATCCATCGCGGTGAAGTGACGCCACTCGGGATCTCCGCTGAGCAGCTTTACCGCGCCGGATTGGAAGTAAATACGAAACCATTCCCACTGTAGTAAGAACAAACTGGTTCGCGAAGCAGGATTCATTGGACCTAAGCCAGGGCGAAATCCGGGCGGCGCAAAGAAAAAGGAGATAAAGCCAGCTTCAAGCAACATCCCATCCGACTGGTAGCCAGAAAAATCTTGTGCCGCACCCACGAATGAGAGAAAACAGATGAAGCAAACAACGAGCATTGCGCGCGGCCACAGATTCAGCATCAGCAGCACCGAGGCGATCATTCCGGCCCAGCACAGCGCATTTAACATAACCGAACTAGTGGAGAACCAGAGCAGGGTCGGCGCATACCAGAATCGCTGCCAATGCCCGAGTGATTGGGCAACTGCTTGAAGATAGCTTCCCGCGGGCAAAATCCCTGATGGACTGATGAGCCCGCGGATCTGAAATATGAGAGAGAAGAACGCGGAAAAGTAGATGAGACCCAGTGCGCGCAGGAAAAGCCAGCGCGGAATCAGGCGGCCCGATGCTCCACGTCGCCCGTCAAACAGCCAACCGATCGCGGACGCGCCAGCCCAGTCCATGATCGTGGCCAATTATACAGGGGCAATCTCGGGATATCGCTCCGCTGTATTCTTTATGCAGCGTCCGAATCCTGTTTGGACAGCCTGCGAATCCGCTGCTTGCTTTCAGAGATGGTGAAAAGACTTCGGCAGTATTCGCAGGCGATCTCGCGATCCGTCAGATCTAGTTCACTATGACCCGGGTGGGCTCTGGCAATAACGTTCTCGCCGTCACAATAAGGGCACTCAATACACGGAACGTTTAGCTTGTGTTTGACATTTGCTCCCTTTTCGAGTGCCGAGTCAGGCGGTTAGCCGTGGCATCATTACTAACTCTCGACAGTTCATTCTCCCAAACAGCATTTCCCCCGGATGCTCGCGTGAATTCCAGAGAACTCGGTTCCCTATGGCCACCCTATGCCCGATGCGGGTGCCTCGATGGTGAGCACCGGTCCGGTTTGGGCTCGTGCAACCTCTGGGGCTCTCCATGCCATGCCATGCGGTCGCGATCATGAACAGCGTTTTCTTGCCCTCGCCCCGAGCATGCAGGCGAAGCAGCCACGGTCAAGGTTGATCGTCTGCAATACCTCACCACCTTCGCGGACGCGCACGCAACGGTTGTTGGGAACATCTGCATACCAGACAGCGCCGTCGGCGTCGATGCAGATACCGTCTGGAACGCCACTGCCGAGATCAGCCCACACTCGCCGGTTCGAAAGGCTCTCATTCGTGGCGATGTCGAAGGCGGTGACCCTCTTGCCGCGGGACTCGGCGATGATCAACTTTTCCTTGTCGGGCGCGATCGCCATGCCGTTCGGAAAAGCCATGCCATCGCCGCCTACCCAACTCTTTGCCAGAATAAAAGAGATCCGGGAATCCTTATTCGGCATTCGCAAGCAGCACTCATGCGCTCTTCTTCATGTCGTGACTAGGCAATGCCACTTGAAGTTCTACTCTGTTGCTATCACAGTGTGGACAAGTGATTTTGCCTTCTTCGTAGTCTTCCCGGGAAAGAGTTCTCAAGAAAACCCTTATGGCAATCGTGGCAGATGAACTCGTAATGAGGCATAGAGGAACCTGCGTCTGCAACAAGTCAGGGAATTATCTTAGCCCTATCCCAATACTTCCACCAGCCTGTAAATCCATCAGATGTTGCCCTTCCTGTTCTCTCTTTCTTGGGATTAATCCGGTAGCGGTCCCGCAATTGTCGGCGGGATTGTTTCCTGTTTGACAGCGCACGAGTACGTGGCAACCATCTCACCCAGGACAGGATCATACCTCTGAAAATACCCGCACTTGAGGCGGAGAAGAAGGAGTCGTAGGCTTACGTCAATTCCAGACCGCCAGGGGGCGTCGGCGAGATCCAAGCCTCAGAGTTAGGAATATGAGTAATCGATTGATTGTTGTTTCGAACCGCCTCCCGCTGACATTGCGGAGAGCCGACGACGGTCACTGGAGAACCGAGCGAAGCTCTGGCGGGCTGGCGAGCGCAATGAATCCCATTTTGTGCAGGAACGGCGGGGACTGGATCGGTTGGGCTGGCGCTGGCGGGGAGGAGGATCAAGAAGAGCGCATGTCGGTCCTTCAGGATTGGGCGCAAAAGGAGCAATGCTTCGCGGTCGAGCTACCAGACGAGGTCGCGACCGGGTTCTATGAAGGCTACTCCAACCAAACGCTCTGGCCTGTGTTTCACAATTTTCCTTCACAATTGAAGTTTGATGCAAAAGACTGGCAGGCATACGTTGAGGCGAATCGCATCTTCTCGAAGGCGGTCGTGGAGCGCTACCAACCAGACGACCTGGTGTGGGTGCATGACTATCATCTGATGCTGCTTCCCCAAATGCTGCGGGATAAACTACCGGATGCAGCCATTGGATTCTTTCTGCATATCCCCTTTCCCTCTTCTGAAATCTTCCCGATCCTACCGCGGCGTGAGGAACTGCTTCAGGGACTTCTGGGAGCTGATCTGGTGGCTTTTCAAACCCACGGGCACTTGCAGCAATTCCGTTCTGCGCTGCTCCGCGTGCTCGGCATTGAAAGCAAAGTCACGGAAGTCGCAGTGGATGCCCGCCCAGTCCGTCTCGAAGCTCTCCCGATTGGGATCGCGCCAGAGGAATACACGGATCTGTTAAGCAAGGACGAGTCCACCGCCCGCTACCACTCCGAATTGATTGCGCGCTACACCGGACGCCGAGTATTGCTCGCGGTGGATCGGCTCGATTACACCAAGGGAATTCCCGAGCGCCTGCGGGCATATGCGCTATTGCTGCGTTCCTCTCCAGAGCTTCGGGAAAAAGTGATCCTCATCCAAATCGCTGTGCCCACCCGGGAAGGGATTGACACATACCAGGACCTCCGAACGGAGGTGAATCGGCTTGTCGGGGAAATTAACGGCAAACTTGGAACTCCCAATTGGACGCCTGTCGTCTACATCAACCGCTCAATCGAGCGAGCCGAGCTTGCCGCTCTGTACAAGTTGGCCGATGTGTGTTGGGTGGGACCGCTGCGCGATGGAATGAACCTGGTTGCCAAGGAGTACGTAGCCTGCAAGGCCGAGGGCGACGGGGTACTTGTGTTAAGTGAGTTTGCTGGTGCTGCAGCAGAGATGGGAGAGGCCCTGCTGATCAACCCCTTTGACGAGGAGCGCACCGCTTCCACGGTAGAACGCGCGCTGAGTCTTGATGAAGACGAACGGCGGCAGCGCACGAAAACACTTCACGCCAGAGTCTTGCGCAATAACGTATTCAGGTGGGGAGATCGATTTCTAACCTCGCTGCAGGAAGCTGTTTCAGAGCGAGGGCGTTATGTCGACACGCAACCGAAACGGCTGCGCCCGGCCGAAGTACAAGAGGCATACGGGAGCGCGAAACGACGACTTCTGGCCCTCGATTATGACGGTACATTAGTCCCGTTCACCAAACACCCGCAACACGCAGCACCGCCGCCTTCGGTGTTGAAGCTGCTTACCGGTCTTGCCCTTCAACCAAATAATTGCGTGGCTCTCATGTCGGGCGGGCCGGCGGAAGACCTGGATCGCTGGTTCGGCGCGATTGGCAACCTGTGGCTGGTGGCGGAGCACGGCGCCGAACTGAAACCACCCGGGTCCTGGTGGGAGCCTCTGCGGTCGCCAGTTCCCACGGACTGGAAGTCCACGGTGATGTCGATTTTGGAGCACTTTGTGGATCGCACGCCCGGCAGCTTCGTTGAAGAAAAGAAGTATGCGCTGGTATGGCACCACGGTTTGGCGGAACCGGAATTCGGTGCTTGGCTAGCGAACGAGTTAGTCTCGATGCTAGAGGCCATGCTTGCCGAAACGGAGCTGAGGGCCTTCCGCGGGCAGAAGATTGTAGAGGTAAGGCCGGTTTGGGCGAACAAAGGCGAAGCATTCGAACGCATTCTGGTTGCCCACTCACAGCCCGATTTTCTGTTTGCCGCTGGCGACGACCGCACCGATGAAGATCTCTTTGAACGTCTGCGAGACGGGGCTTGGACAGTGCATGTCGGCCCAGGGGCCACTCGTGCGGCATTTATGTTGAGGGATTTCGAAAGCTTGCGAAGTTTGCTCGAAACCTTCACGGAAGCTCGATATCTCAGGAGTGCGTAGAACAGTGAGCACTACTTCACCAATGGCCGCGCACGCCAGGACCGCGAACGGGCGGTGGCAGCAGCTCACGACATGCTTCGCTTCCATGCGTGACGCTCTTCCTTGCTGCCTCCGGGCCATGAAATCGTGATCAAGAAAGCGCTCTCCTCCAACGCCTCGACACTATGAGGGATCGCATAGTCTAGCGCGATCAACGCCCCAGCTGCGACTTCCACGATTTGGTCGGGCAGGCGAACACGCAGCCTGCCCTCAAGTGCCTGAATCGAGATGCGCGCATCCACATGATGTTTGTTCATGCGCGTATTTGCCTTCATCAAACGAGCACGATATGGAAGTCTGGGTATTTCGCCAGAGTCTTCGAACTCCGGCCAGTACCACGCTGCCATGACTGCTCGCTTCGAAGCTGCCGCAACTCCCCGGGTAAGTTGAATCGCATGAGCGGGCTAGCAAGGTACGGCATTCTGGTTAATTCTTTGCCGCTCGGGAATCTATAAGCCGGTGTGCTCATTCCTAAAAACCTCGGAGAACTATGATGCATATACGTGACTAGTGGTCTCAAGCCGCACGTTTGGTTTCCCGATAGCGAATCCTGCGGGCTGCTTGTGCGGGCGAACCTCTCTCGAATTCCGAACAATATCTGCCACACATTCCTGTGCAGTATCGAAAAATACCTGCCGTTGCGACAGTGAGAACGCAGTAGCTTATTCGATGGTCACCTCGGGATGGTCACTGCTGGTCACTTATTCTTTTTCTTCGTACTCATCCGGATGCTGTGGGAACTCCACATCCCAAATGTTTCTTGTCGGGCTCCGAGTCAGGAAAACGGAAAAGCTGGAAGTCGAGATGATGACAGAATTCGTGACATAGGGTGCTCAAGAATGTACCAAATGAGGTGACCTCTTTCCGGACTGCCGTTCGCATCCAGACGCGTATCAGCATTGTTTCTGGGTGGTAATCCCCGAAGAGTTCTGTAGCCCAACTCTCGCGCACTCGCAGTGGTCTTGCCGCGAGCACCCGGATTCCGCAGGGCGGGACTTTATAGAACTCTGAAGCAATCGTCAGAAACTCGGCGCAGGCCTTCCGAACATCTGGAGCAGCGGACGCCTTAATCGCGGATTCGAGACCTTTAACAATGTCGGGCAACGAACCGTTCCGCGGTAGGTTAAGAGTCTTCATGCGGTCGCTTTTGAGGAAGTCCGCCTGATTGCGCTTTCGGGGTGGAGCATCAGTAAGCATTTGAAACGGTTTCTGCTTCGATGCACGCTAGCAAAACCAAAGTTGGAGGACACGCGGAGACGAAATATACGAATTCCTGCGGAGGTTTAGCTCTCTATTCTGGTAGTCGGATCACTGGAGCCTCGGATCGGCAACAGAGACCATACCGCTGCCAAAGCCGGAACCATGGGCTGTTGGCTAGCATCTCATCGTGCCTTCGATTTGCAGCAGAGATGTCGTTTGCGCTGAATGGCCTCGCATCCGGCGCTTCGAACATCTCCTCTAGCTGCTCGATCTCGTCAATAATGCGTTCAATGTCCATCTCTCACGCAGTATAACTAATCAGCTTTGCAGCCCGAAAACCCGAGCAAGCATCGTACTTGCGCCATGCCGAAACGAAGGAAGCCACTACAGCAAGCGGATGGCCTCAAAGGCTGGCACCAAATCGCCGCTTTTCTCGGGCAGCCAGTCTCAGTCGCGCAACGCTGGGCGGATTCAGGAATGCCAGTGGAAAAGCGCGGGCGTTACGTTTACTCGTCGCGAGAGGAATTGAACCGTTGGCTCGGGCGAGAATCGGCCGGAGAGCCCGTGCAGATCGCGACTAACGAAACTGACCTCAGTGCAGAACTCAAGCGAGGACTTTCGTTTGTTCGAAAGCATAGCCGGGAGCGCAGCCCGACGAAGGAGAAGGCGGCGTAAGAAGTCCGTGTATGTACCTATCCTTATTCATGATCCGAATCGAAGAACTTCTTTATCTCCGTCCAATTCCTTCTGATGATGTAGTCCGTACTGATGTGCCCTCCGCGCTTGAGAGTCTTGAGTTTGACACCTGTGAGTTCCGCAAATTGCTTGCTTCCTTCATAGGGCACATGCGGATCATCTTTGGCGTGGAACATCATTACTTTCGAGGCGATGATCTCCGTACGTTTGTGCCACGGGTTGTAGAAACTCCCGCTCCGCAGCTTTTCCCAGTTTGCATCAGAGAGCCGATACCCATTCCCAAACGCTTCCTGGATATATTCGGCGTAACTCTCATTAGAGGTTTCGACCTTCTCGGAACGATCCAGAATCTTCCAGTCCACTATGGGACAATTGGCGATCACCCGCGTCACTCGTGGGTTAAGGGATGCGAGGATTGCTGCTGCACGCCCGAAGCTCCCTCCGATGACGAAGATTTGATCCGGCGATAGCCGGAATCGCCGACCGAATGCGATGTCTTCGATCTCTTTGGGCAAATCGCCAACGATGTCGAGGATGTCATCCGGCGCTTTCCCATGCTCCGCGATAGCGCGGGTAGATGACCCAGAAACCCTTTTGGGCGAGAAATTCCGCCAAGGGCTGCTTGCGAGGAATGGATGGCATCCCGTCGCACAAAATGACCACCCTCTGGGTTTTGCGGGCACGCGACGGAGGCAGGAACTCCGCTACAATTTGTTGCCTGAATCTCGTTCTGAACATCGGTCCGGACATTATCTCTCATGCTCTCGGCAGCTTCGAAGAGGGACGCTGCTCAGGCGCGTGGGGCAGCATATAATCTGGTTCCGCCAAGACGAAGAAGACTCTCGCTACCGACAGCGGCGCACGGAAAACAGAAAGCGCGGTTGCCTAGGAAAAGCTAGACATGATTCATCGCCGCATTAGGATCGTCAAATGGCTGAGCACCACGCCCGCAGTCGGAGTCTGCACGCTTTGCAGCCGAAAATTCAAAGTTCCCGTGAGCGCACTCAAGAGGACTGCCGATGCGCAGGCGAGTCTTAAGGAGCAATTCGACAGGCATAAATGTGGGTCCCGAGAACCCAGCGAAGTCGATGCAAGGGCCAACGTGCTCCTTCGACAAGAGCCCGACGACGAAGACGATGATGAGGAAGACGACCGCAAAGAAGAAGACGACGATGATGACGAAGGCGATGGCTACTCCGAATGATCATCGCCGCTGCGAGAGTTCTTGGAAGTGCCTGACGGTTGTTCTCGACCGAGCGGTATATATTTTTTCGATTTTCCACAGTAGCCCATCCGAGCCATTCCCCACGGTGCAAACGTTTCCCATACGAATCAGCAGCCGACATTCTGAAGTTCGCCAAGTTCGTCATTGACGAATCTTTGCCGGTTCGGAAGAGGTTGGGGGCGAAGGTTTGAACTCGTGGCTCAAGCGGCCCGTGCTTTGTGGCAACTGTCGAGAATTCCGGATCAGAATCGCGAATCTTTAAGGGGCTCCGTCGACTCATAGTGCTGAACAGTCTCCGGGTGCGTCAGCAGGTACCGGTCATCCTCGGGGTAGTACCGTGAGCGCGAAATATCGTCACCGGCGAAAGCTTTAATGGACGCCTCGTTCTTCCACCAACTGAGCGTGACAATCTCGGACCGCTCCGAATCGAGATCGCGCGTCGCAATCACAGCACCAAGGTTTCCCTCCGCGCGCCGGTATCCGGTGATTCCGGTCGCTGTTACGTAGTCGACATACTCTTGTTTCAAGGCGCGGCGTATTTCGGCGCGCCACTCTCTCAGAATGGCCATGTGCACTCCTTATACGGGTCGGCCTGTGAATCATGGCACCGCCAAACAGGTCCACCTAACGAACATTGCGCGCTGGGCGAGCACCGTGATGGTCCGTCAGCCGAGCAGTGACAACGCTTTCAACGCGGCAAGCCACCCGGCCAAATTCAAGGCGGTACGCAGCAGGTTCAGACGCATCCATTGGGAAGCCATTGCTGACTTGGTTGCCGAAACGGTCTCGGCCTGCATTAGCTTCAGAGCCGTCGGAATAAAGTACGAGAAGGTTCCGATTCTCTCTAGAAGCGTAATGATGCCTGCCGCTAGCCACCACCGTTTCAGGGAATTCCCCAAATTCCACGTAACAGTCAAGCTTGCCAAAGTGAGCAGGGTCAGCGGCACCGTCGTTACATATGCCCAAAAACTTCGTCCTGGATCCGTTCGACGCATTGCTTCGTCGTCAACCCGCCATCCGTTTTCCGACGAACGGCTGAACCATTGCGGAAGAACAATCCGCTGCTCATAGAGCCCGGCACCGAACGCTACTCCCAGGTTAAGACGAACAGCCACAACAAAATATCATTGAAGATCGGCGTCATTGATCTGCCGCCTCTTTCAGCTCAGCAAGAGCTTTTTCTTTACGGCGCTGGCGCGTTTCTACTGTTTTCGCTCCCTCGATGCCCTGCACAAAGGCTTTCTTCTTGCTATAAGTCAGGCCATCGAAGTGCTGAAGGGCTTTCACATTGCGGCCAAAGATGGTCGCGAAGTCGGGCGGCACCGTCACGTCGCGAGACTCGGTGTCCAACGCTTGAATGTCAGCGATCTCTTGGCGGAGACGCCCAATCTTGTCCCGAAGAATCAATAGATGATCCATGTCATCAGAATAACTTATCTGGACAACTTTCGAGGGCATCCGCGGCGGCGATCAGAATTTGTTCCGGCATGTTAAGTACTCAGCCTTTGCCCCTGCCGTAACCAGTTGCACAGATCGCGGTGGGCCTTGCTCCAAATCTCGACCTACCCGCACTCCTCGCACACTTTGACTTCGAGTTGAGCCGAATAAGTCGAGCCCGGCTGATCCGTGCGGGACAGATCGAATTCAAAATACCGGTTGCCCTGTGTCGATGCAGACACTTGTCCTCGGCCACAATGGCACCCCCTCTAAGCCGATCACTTTCGCCTAGGCGCTTGCAGTACATCGTAATTGGGATGAACCACTCGGTTGAACAGAAATTCACGATCCAGATTGGAAAAACGACTGCTCAGCACATCGCTGGATTCGGGTCCACGCCAACCGGGACCACCCGTGAAATGGGCCGTGCGATTGCACTGGTCGCCCTGGACCCATGAGATTTGCCATGGGGGAGTTGTCCCTTCGGCATCGTCTTGCTAACGTCTCCGAGCTTGGCATAGATTTGCCACGATAGCTTTATAGTTAAGGTTACGTGTAAGCAAGGGCCACGCGTCTTGTCCGATACCGTTCCCCGGTTCAGTGCGGACGCAGCCTGTGCTTCACATGCTCGATCCCAGAACTGGCAAGCCCGCTGTTCGCTTTGCGATTGCGGGTCGAGATCCCGACGGGTGGTACAGCCAAGGGCAGATTCGTGTGACTTCACGGCAGCGCCCACAATAGCCACCGCCCGGCCTTTCGCCGAGCTTCTGGCAGGGTTCGTTGGTTTTGCCGACCGCCCGCCATTCCTCAGATCCAGTGACAGTGACCTTCTTAACCTTCTGAGGTTTTTCAACAATAATCTGCGGCTGGCCGGGCTAGGGGTTCTGGCATAATTGGGGACCGCAGGGGGCATTTTTGGGATTGACCCACAGAGGAGAACAAGCATGAGCGACCCCGAAGAAACCATCGATCGGAGGAAATTCTTAACCAAGTCCGCAGCCCTACTCGCCGGAGGTGCAGCGCTCGCGAGAACAGCTCTTTCCTACGACAAGATTCTGGGTGCCAACGATCGTATTTCGGTGTGCCACATCGGCAACGGGAGTCGGGGCGGGGATTTGGGCTGGATCGTGTCTCAGCTGAAGACTAGCCAAAACGTCGAGATTACCACGGTGTGTGATCTGTGGCGACTGAACCGCGAGAAAGCGGTCGCGGCGAATGCAAAGTATTATGGCCGCGCGCCACGGGCGTATCAGTATTTGGAGGACGTGCTTGATTTGAAAGACATCGACGCGGTGATTATTTCCACACCCGAGCACTCCCACTCGCCCATCCTGAAGATGGCGGTGGAAGCCGGCAAGGACGCCTACGTTGAAAAGCCAATGGGCAATGTGCTGGCAGAGGCAAAGGCAGCCCGCGACACGGCCTTGATATCGAAACGGATTGTGCAAGTAGGTACACAGCATCGCAGCGAACCTCATCCCAAAGCCGCTCGCGAATTGGTTCAGGCAGGCGTTCTCGGAGAAGTGAGCAAGGTGGAAATTGTTTGGAATTACCACGGTCCCCGCTGGCGGGGACGCGAGGAAACAAAGCTGATTCGAGAACAGGATACGGATTGGCGGAAATGGCTCCTCACAAAGCCCAATCGCCCGTTTGATCCCCAAGTCTATTGCGAATTCCGCTTATACAAGGAATTTTCAAGCGGCATTCCCGATCAGTGGATGAGCCACGCGATCGACCTCGTGCATTGGTTCATGAACGACAGCTTTCCTCGCTCGGTGGTGGCTCATGGCGGCATTTTTGCGTGGCGCGATGGCCGAGAGAATGCCGATACCTTTCAAGCCTTGTTGGAATATCCGAAGGGTTTTCTCGTGAGCTACTCAACCAGCTTTGGCAACGACTCCCCCGGCTTCACCCGCTACATGGGGAAAAAAGCAACCCTGACGAACATCGGAGGCGAAGGCAGTCCGCGATATCAATTGGTCGAAGAGAAAGGTAATCATGAGGAAAACGCCGACATCGACGAGACGAGAGCCGCGAAATACGTTCTTCTCCCAGGCGAAACAAAGCTTCCGCCCATGGGCATTGATGACTTATCGCTTGGGCACATGGCTAATTGGTTCGAATGCATGCGCTCGCGGCAGCAGCCTCATTGCACGGTGCAGGATGGATTCGCTCACTCCGTGGCCTGCATGATGGCAGCGGAGGCTTACTCTTCAGGTAAGAAACAGTATTGGGATGCCGCCACTGAAACGATTCTGGATCGGGCACCTGGTAGCCAAGCAGCTTCTGGGTGAGCTGAGCGGCTATGCAAGATACAGGAGGGTCTGTTCGATCAGTCGTGTCGTCGGCGCGTAGGGCTCACCTGGCGCGTCAAATTCCATCGAGCAGTAGCCTCGATAACCGCTGGCCTTCAGGATGTCGAACGATTTTTTCAGGTCAATACTTAACAGCTTGTCGTGACCGTCGGCTTCGCCGTCTTTCACATGACAAATGCAGTAGGCGTGCTGAAACATCGCTTGGAGTGCCCGGTAGTTGAAATCGGCATTACCGGTCATCATGGAATTCGCGAAATCGGGCAAGGCGTGAAGATAGGGATGGTTGACGACCTCGATCACTTTCACTACGAAGAACGCGTCCTCGCTAACGAGATCGTCATTCTCCAGATTGACGACGACATTCTTGCCAGCACCATACTCAGCCACTTCCCGCAGGCTTTCCGCTGTGCGCTGCACACCTGGGACTGAGTTAGATGGTCGCTCAATGTGCGTACGGATGCTAGGGGATCCGATCTCGACAGCTATGTCCACCCACTTCTTTGCATGAGCGATTGCTTTCTTGCGAGTGGAGGAATCCTGATCATAAAAGCTGTCCTGGCCATCGACGGCGATATCCACAACCTTCACGCTCGTTCTTTCCAATTCTTCTCGGAAATTGCCAAGATAAGCAGGGTCAAGGGAACGGAAATGACGGTTGTGAGGCTCGATATTGTGAACGTTGAATTTTTTCACCACCTCGCGCGCGAAATCCTTGAGGTCCATTCCAGGCAAATTGGGGTCACGTTCGTGGTTAGTTGGACTTTCAATGTAGGCGCGAAACGGGTACGACGCAACGGAGATTCGATCGCGCGGTGCGCGCGGCAAAGATATGTGTGGTTGGGGGAGGGCTGACTTATCCGATCGACCAGCTCCGAAGGCGTCCCTCACCCCGCACGCGATCATCCCGCCAGCCGTTAGAGCGGATAACTTTTCCAGAAATGCACGTCGAGTAACCAAATCCATGTGTCTGAACCTGCAAGTCTTCGGATTATACTCGGGCCGTCGTGTAGGACTAGCGGAAGACGAGTTCAACCCGGATAGAGATAGACGGAGTCCTGACTAGCGGACCACGTCGACACTTGGCAATTGCGTCTGGACGACAGGGTAATCCGGAAGTTATCGGCTTGTCCGTGGATTCGTACCGATAATGCGCTTCTGGCCACAAATGGAATAGAGCAGTTCCACTCTTATATTAGGTACGAAGTCTTTTCCCGGATTCTTGTCCGACTCTTGGATGGAGGAGAGCGATCGAGACATCTGGCGCCCTAATACCTCACTGGCATCGGCACGGCTTGTGACGGCCAAGCATCGGGTATTACGGCGTCTCTCAGTGCTATTGGCAGGGTAAATAGGGTAAATAAGGATGAGAAAAGAGATCCACTTGGTGACAGTGGACTCTGGACGGCCATCCCACAACTAATTGAAAATACTATAGATATGCTTTAGATAGATGGCAGGGCAGCGTTCTAACCAACTGAACTACGTCCCCACTCGCCAAATCAACGACTTCGCTGAAAACCTTGCTGGACAAAGCATTTGCAGGTTTTGCATAGAGCGCACTGTTCGCACAGAATGCCCTAGCAAGCCCCTGTTCCTGGCAAAACCGCCTGTAAACCGCCTGTAAATTTCTGAGCAGCTCAGCATACTGCTCAGGACGGTCCACGTTGATGGCCAGCAAGAAAACACAGAGAAACGAACCTCGCAAAAACATCCTAACAGCTTCCCTTCTAGCGGGAAAGGGCGCGTCGCCGTTTTCGACGGACCTGCGATTCTAGCGATGTAAAGCCCTCTTCGAAGTCACGAAGTCCGATGTGCGAGTGACTCAAGACTTCGACCAGCATCATTGGAGCCGCAATCATGCCTATCGTCCCGAGAACTTTGGGATTCATGCGAATCGGTCTGCGATCTGTGGCCGTAGTCATGGATATATTACGGCGAAAGTATTACCGACGTGCGAAAGCATCCAAAGGAACATAGCTGTCGATGTGCTCCGAATGAGGCCTGCGCTCGGCCAATGACCAGCGGACATAGACTTCGGTGAGGCGCAATCTTCTGCATTCCCCTTTACGATTCTCACAACTACTCTCGTCAAATTATTGTTTTAGGGGCGTGGCATGTCTCACTTTCTGAAGCAAGTTGCACTGGCGGCGCTATTGATAGTGATTGGAGCTTCGATCGCTTTCGCTAGCACCGGGTATCTGAATATTCCCCCCGGCACAGCTTTGACGGTGCGTGTGAACGAACACCTCAACAGCGAAGAGACCAACCCTGGCGACTCCTTTCATGGAGTTCTCGCCAGCGCGGTGATCGTAAACGGCAAGAAAGTTGTTCCCAAGGGAGCGGAAGTTGTCGGTGAAGTGATCAAGGTGGAGCGTTCCGGGCGACTGAGCAATCCCGGCGAACTGCAGTTGGCCTTGGGGACTATCCAGTTTGGAGGCCGGAGGTACAGCATTGCCACCCAGACCGTGGTTATCAGGGGCGAATCGCACGCCAAGAGCAACTTGACGAAAATCGGCGGCGGAACTGCGGCAGGCGCTTTGATCGGGGCGCTTGCGGGCGGCGGAAAGGGCGCGGCTATTGGCGCAGGGGCGGGCGCGGCTGCGGGAACCGGCGTGGCCGCAGCCACCGGCAAAAAGGCGGCTGATGTGCCTTCAGAAGCCGTGTTGACGTGGACGGTTGCGACTCCTGCTGTGGCGAGTGCTATCCCCGCTGGAAACCGCGGGTCAGAGGAGAACAATTACGCCGACCAAGTTCGTCCTCGCTATGAAGAAGTCTCTAATCATGTCCCAGTTGAGTTCTCCGAACGTGAGCGCCGGATCATCAGTGGCTGTTTTGCCGAGCGACCTTCCGACCTGCCTCCCGGCTTGGCGAAGCGAGACCGATTGCCGCCGGGTCTAGAACGCAAACTGCAACGAAGTGGGACTCTGCCGCCAGGATTGCAAAAGCGAGTCCAGCCATTGCCCGAATTCTGCAGTTCCCGGCTGCCCCGGCTGCCGGAGAATTGGGTACGAGTTTCTCTCGGAACCCGCATCCTGCTTCTTGATTCCAGAGAACGCATTGTTGACATGTTTTGGTTGGAATAGAAAGATTCATGCTTCGTTGGACGCAGGAAGCTCCGTCAAGGAACATGCGAGCCGCTTTTCTTATCGCTCTTCTATTTTGTGCCTGTCTGGCGCCGGCCCAACTAGGCGACATTATTAAGAGGGCCAATGAGGCTCTGACCCAGCGGGGCACGGTGGGGCTTAGTAACGACAAGATTATTGCGGGACTCAAGGAAGCACTGCAGATAAGTACCGGCAAGACGGTTGCACTGACCGGGAAACCAGATGGCTTTCTGAAAAACGAGGCCATCAAGATCCTCTTGCCGCCCAAACTGCAGAGTGTTGGGAAAGGCATGCGGATGATCGGCATGGGCGCCCGCGTGGACGAGTTGGAAGTGGGAATGAACCGCGCAGCCGAGCAGGCTACGCCTGAAGCGAAGAAGATTTTCATCGCTGCAGTAAAGAAGATGAGTTTCGACGACGCCCGCAAGATTCTGACCGGCAGCAATACTGCGGCTACCGAATACTTCAAGCACGCCAGTTCCGAGGACCTGACAACGGCGTTCTCTCCGATTGTCAATCGGTCCATGCAGAGGGTTGGGGTAGTACAACAGTACAACAGCGTTCTGGCGAGCACGCCCGGAGGCAGTGCTCTCGCAGGGCAGTTCGACCTCAACAAGTACGTGGTCGCAAAGACGCTGGATGGCCTGTTTCTGATGTTGGGTGAGGAAGAGAAAAAAATACGGAAAGATCCGGCAGCGCAAACTACTTCATTGCTGCGGGAAGTGTTTGGCAGCAAATGACCGGCTGTCAGCGTTGAAAAAGAGCAAGAGGAAGTTCAGAACCTGAGCGTTTGGATTCCTGGGAGTAGAAAATAGTAAAGGCTGTGACATTGGTTATGCTCTAGCCACCAGCTCCTGCGAAGGAGCTAACAGCGTGGATGCATGCACCGTCACAGCCCTTGATGCGATCACTGCTTTTGCAGTTCCAAACCCCAACTGCTCCTCGCAGAGTCAGTCGGTTTTTTCGGGTCTGGTTGCCCACCAAGTTGCCCTGGTTAGCAGATCACCCAGCCTACTTCGGACTGGCAAAGTTTTAATTAAGCCAACCCTTTCAGCCGTCGACGTGTGCAAAGTTAAATAGTTGCTTCATCGATGTCAATGCTTCTTTCGATCGCTTAT
>Ga0137367_10001382_pt1 | contig 19030 bp, 17 predicted proteins | sample SagtaG_14_FD_104939 | JGI IMG/M metagenome (GOLD analysis project Ga0137367, IMG submission 104939) | Vadose zone soil microbial communities from Sagehorn Ranch, Mendocino, California, USA - Sage1_L_80_16 metaG | ecosystem: Environmental > Terrestrial > Soil > Vadose zone | place: USA... | reverse complement strand
GGGCAGACGGCCAACGGGCAGACGGCCAACGGGCAGACGGCCAACGGGCAGACGGCCAACGGGCAGACGGCCAACGGGCAGACGGCCAACGGGCAGACGGCCAACGGGCAGACGGCCAGCAGGGAGCGATGGGCGGCGGCGAACGGCGACGCTGGGGAGGTAGAGGCGACGGCGGCTCCGATGGCGCAGGCGGCGGCGAACGGCGCGCCTGGAGAAACAGAGGCAATCAATCAGATAGCCAGCGGGCGGACGGCCAACAGGGAGCGCCTGACGGCGCTCGGCGGGCAGGGGCGGGTGGAAGCGCCTCCGGCCCTGGCGCAGCGGGCGGCGCAGTCGAGCGGCGCGATCAGGCAGGCAGAGGCAGTTTCTCTGGCGCCGACGGAGCGAACGCTCGCCCCGTGCCGTCAACCACGCCGATTCAGGAAGGGCAAAGACGCATCGTATGGGTGCTCGGCTCCGACAACAAACCACAATGGCGCCTGGTCAGGCTCGGCATCACTGACGGCACTGCGACGGAAGTGATCGAAGGCGACCTGAAAGAGGGCGATATTATCATCGTCGGCCAGAACCTCCCCGCCGAAGACAGGCCGCAGAATAACCAGCAACGTCCGCCTGGATTCGGCGGCATGCCCGGCGGCGGACCCAGAGGCCCTGGCGGTTTTGGCGGCGGCGGCGGCGGCGGCGGGCGACGGTAATAACTGGGATTATTATGAATAGGACCTACAGGACCTATGGGACTTATGGGACTTACAAGTCCCATAAGTCCCATAGGTCCTGTAAGTCCTATTTCCCATCATGCGAGGAGAACGCGTGCAGTTGGCAGCAGAGGCTGATACTAAAATAATTGAATCAACCGCTGAGGCGGAATCGCGAGCGGCGGGCGAGCGCGCCACAAAGACTGAGCCTGTCATAAAGTTTGATCACATTCACAAGATCTACAAGATGGGCGACATCGAAGTGCATGCGTTGCGCGGCGTTTCCTTGGCGATCCGGCAGGGCGAGTTCGTCGCCGTCATGGGCGTTTCGGGTTCGGGGAAATCGACGATGATGAACATCATCGGCTGTCTCGATCAACCGACGCGCGGGACCTATATTCTCGACGGCCACGACGTGTCGAAGCTTTCGAAGGACGACCGCGCGGACATCCGCAACCTGAAGATCGGATTCGTTTTTCAGGGCTTCAACCTGCTCTCACGCACGTCTGCGATCGAGAACGTGGAGTTGCCGATGCTCTACTCCGGGATCGAGACTGCGGAGAGAAAGCGCCGCGCGCAGGAAGCGCTCGAATCGGTCGGGCTGGCCGGGCGCGAGAACAATCATCCGAATCAACTTTCGGGTGGGCAACAGCAGCGCGTCGCGATCGCGCGGGCGCTGGTCAATCACCCGACGATCATCCTGGCCGACGAGCCGACGGGCGCGCTCGACAGCCGCACTTCGGTCGAGGTCATGGAGATCTTCCAGCGGCTCAACCGCGAACGCGGCATCACGCTGTTGCTCGTCACTCACGAACACGACATCGCGGAATACGCCCAGCGCGTCGTCATCTTCCGCGACGGCAAGATCAGAAGCGACGAGCCGGTGCTTCATCGGCGCGACGCCGCCGATGAACTCAAGACAATGCCTGTGTTGGATGATGATGACGATGATTGATAGGACTATTAGGACCTATATGTCCTATAAGTCCTATAAGTCCCATAGGACTTATGGAAAATTGAAGGTTTGAATTTCATGAACATACTCGTAATTTTCCGAATCGCCTTTCGCGCGCTGGCGCGCAACAAGATGCGCTCGGCCCTGACCATGCTCGGCATCGTCATCGGCGTCTCGGCGGTGATCGCCATGGTCAGTATCGGCCAGGGCGCGCAGGCTCAAGTGCAGGAGCAGATCGCCAACGTCGGCACAAACCTACTCTTCGTGGGCGCTGGGTCGCAGAACGTCGGGGGCGTGCGCAGCGGGACGGGCGCTACCAATTCAAATAGGCTGACGGTCGAAGACATCGAAGCCATCAGGCGCGAAATCCCGAGCGTCGCCATGGCCAGCCCGACCGTCAACACGCGCGCGCAACTGGTCTTCGGCAATCAGAATTGGAACACTCAGGTCCAGGGAGTCAACGAACAATTTCCGCAGATCAAGAAGTGGGGGGTGGCGAGCGGCGAGTTCTTCACTGAAGCCGACCTCAGAACCGCCGCGCGCGTCATCGTGCTGGGCCAGACCGTTGCGGAAAGCCTCTACCCCGGCACGGACCCGATCGGACAGATGGTCCGGGTGCGCGAACTGCCTTTTCGCGTCATCGGAGTGATGAAAGCTAAAGGGCAGGACGCGGGGGGGCGCGACCAGGACGACACGGCGTTTGCGCCTTTCACGGCGGTTCAAAAGAAATTGCTGTCGATCACCTATGTCCAGTTCGCCCACGTCTCGGCCATCTCGCCGGCGGCGACTTACACTGCGCAGGAGCAGATCACCGAACTGCTGCGCCAGCGCCACAAACTGGCGCCCAATGAGGAGAACGATTTCTTCGTACGCAACCTGACCGACGTCGCCGAAGCCGCCGATGAGAGCAACCGGATTATGACGATCCTGCTAGGCTGCATCGCGGGCGTTTCGCTGATAGTAGGAGGCATCGGCATCATGAACATCATGCTGGTCTCGGTGACCGAGCGCACGCGCGAGATCGGCATCCGCATGGCCGTCGGCGCCCGCTCGTCGGCCGTCCGTAAGCAGTTCCTGATCGAATCAATCGTGCTCAGCCTGACCGGCGGCGCGATCGGCATCGTGTTTGGCATAGCCGTCTCGTTCCTGATTCCGATGATTTTTGGCTGGCGCACGCTCATCTCCCTCCTCTGGATCGTCGTCTCGGCTATCGTCTCCATCGTGGTCGGAGTCTTATTCGGCTATTACCCTGCGCGCAAAGCGTCCGGCCTCGACCCGATTGACGCGTTAAGGTATGAGTAGACGCCGGATGTCATAGACAGGATAGACTGGAATTTTCAGGATTGTGGTAGACTGAGTTGAATCCTGAAAAATCCTGTCTATGTTCGAGCGGAGTAAATGACAATGACATCGACGTTGAGCGAAATCGAGGACGTATTCAAAGAGTGTGGCGTCACTGAAGCGACGCTCTCGGCTGCGGAGAAGGAATCTCTAGACCGGCTTGGTTATGTCGTATTGCCGGATGTCATTGACTCGGGTTGGCTGACGCGGTTGCGAACGGCGTTCGAGCGCGCCGTCGATCAGAAACAAACGACGACCAACAGCAAGCAGAGCGGCACGCGACACGCCGGCGAACTGATCCAAAAAGACGAGGCGTTCGACGGCGTCCTCACACATCCGAAAATACTCGCGGCCACCTACCACATGCTGCGGCGTTCATTCAAAGTGTTGGCGTTGGGCGGCCGCGATCCCCTGCCGGGATACGGTCAGCAGGCGCTGCACACTGATTGGTATCCCCGCGTATCATCATCCGAGCCATTCAGCGCCGCCACGACGCTCTGGCTCCTTGATGACTTCATAGAGAACAACGGCGCGACACGGCTCGTTCCGGGGAGTCACCTGTGGCTTAAACCGCTGCCGAAGCCTATGCAGCAACCCGACGCCAAACATCCCGACCAGAGATTCATCACCGCCAAAGCCGGTTCCGCGCTGGTCTTCAACGGACATCTGTGGCACAGCGGCATGCGAAATGAATCAAGCCGCCCGCGCCGGGTCATACAATGCCAGTTCGTAGCGCGCGAAATGGGGATCATGGCCCAGACTCAGCCAGACATTCCCGCGCGTTTGACGACGGCCGCCCGATACATCCTCGGCTCCTGACTCCTCAGTGGGACAGACTTTAGTCTGTCCGTTCATAATTCGCGCCTCGGACAGACTAAAGTCTGTCCCACTATCGCATAATCAATAAGATACAAACCTCTGCATCCGACACGTACAGTGTTCTACCACGGCGCCTCAACCGCTTACCGCCGATGCGCCGGCGATACGCATGAAACCGCGCGTAGACGGTCCTGCGCAAGAGTGGCGCCGCTGGCTCAGCATTTGTATGACGTTTGATCGATCTGTCTGAGTTGATCGTAATCAAGAGTTACGGAACCCGACTGTGTGCGCTTCCGGACGGAGACTTGAGAGAACAATCGAATGACAGAACAACAAACAGTCGCGCCTCCTCCGGAACAAGCCAGGCGGACGCCCTGGAACAGGCTAAGGCAGGCCGTCGGCCCGCGCCTTCGCCGACTCGTCATTCTGCTCGTCCTGCTTGTCGCTGGCGCCGGCGCGGCGTTTCTGATCTGGAAATTGTTCTTTGCAAAGCGCGGCGTGCCCGAGAACATCGTCACTCTGAGCGGACGGATCGAGGGCGACGATTCCGCCGTGGCGCCGATCACGACCGGGCGCATTCTCGAAATGCCCTTCCGAGAGGGCGACAGTGTCAAGGCCGGAGAATCCATCGCGATTCTCGATTACGAACAGCTTAGCGCGCGCGAGGACCAGGCCCTCGCCGCGCTGCGGCAAGCGGAGGCGAAAACGCAGTCGGCGCGGGATCAGATCGCCGTCCTCACGCAGCAATTGCGAGAGAGCCAATTACAAATGGAACAGGCGAAAGTCGACGCGGAAGGGCGAGTGATGCAGGCGCGGAAAGATATGGCGGCCGCCATGGCCGACCTCGCAGATCAGGAAGCCGCTTATCAGCTCGCGCTCTTCGACAGAGACGCTTACACCCGGCTGGCGAGAACCGGCGCGGTTTCGGAACGCCAGGGAATGGAAGCGACGTCAAAGGCCTCTCAACAGGCGGCGGCGGTGGCAGCCGCGAAGCGTCGATACGAGGCGGCATGCGGCGCGCTGGAAACGGCCAAAGCGAATCTGGTCAACCCCCTGATTCGCGGGGCCGCGGCCGAGGCCGTGCGCAAGCAGATGACGCAGCAGGAGGCTGAGATAGCCGCCGCCAACGCGAGCGCCGAACAGGCTCGCGCCCAACTCCGCGAGGCCAAGGAGAACCGCCGGGACCTGATCGTCAGCGCGCCGTTCGACGGCACGATCACGACGCGAGCCGCCGAGCCGGGGGAAGTGGTGACGTCCGGAACCCCTGTCGTCACTATGTTGGATCTGACCAAGGTCTATTTGCGGGGCTTCATCCCTATAGGAGAGATAGGCAAAGTCAAAGTGGGACAGCCGGGGCGCGTCTACCTCGATTCCAATCCCGATCAACCCCTCGAAGCCTACGTCTCACGCGTCGACCCCGAAGCCACCTTCACGCCGGAGAACACCTACTTCCGCAACGAGCGCGTGAAACAGGTCGTCGGAGTCAAGTTGCAGTTGAAAACCGGCTTCGGTTTCGCCAAACCGGGCATGCCGGCCGACGGCGAGATTCTTATTCAAGGCGACAAGTGGCCGGAGGGTAAGTGGAGGAAATGAAAGATCGAGGATCGAGGATCGAGGATCGAGGATCGAGGATCGAAGATCGAGGATCGAGGATCGAGGATGGGAGATCGATCCTCGATTCTCGATCCTCGATCCTCGATCCTCAGGCGGCAATTCGTGTCAAGGATCTATGGAAGCGCTACGGGGCCGTCGAAGCCGTACGGGGCGTCAGTCTGGAAGTGAACAAAGGCGAGATATTCGGACTGATCGGCCCCGACGGGGCCGGCAAGACCACGACCTTTCAGATTCTCGCGGGCGTGATGGAAGCCGACTCGGGCGCGGCGGAAGTTTTCGGCCGACCGGCGCGAGAGATGCGGGCGCAAACTGGTTACCTCACACAGACCTTCAGCCTTTATCCCGACCTCAGTGTGATGGAGAACATCCGCTACATCGGAGACCTGCGCGGCGTGCCGCCGAATGAGATCATCGAGCGGGGCCGCCGTTACTTGCGGATGTTCGACATGGATCGCTTCGAGGGGAGGCTGGCCGGGCGGTTGAGCGGCGGCATGAAACAGAAATTGGCGCTGGCTTGCGCGTTGGTACCGCAGCCCAGCGTGCTGTTGCTGGACGAGCCGACCACTGGCGTCGACCCGGTGTCGCGCCGCGAATTCTGGGACACGCTCGCGCATCTGGCGGCCGAGGGGCTGACCATTATGGTGGCGACCCCGTACCTGGACGAAGCCGAAAGGTGCCGGCGGGTCGCGCTGATGCACCTGGGCGAAATTCGACAGCTCGGCGCCCCCGCCGAATTGCGGGCAGGTTTGCGGGCCCGAAGGCTGGAGTTGCGCGCCTCGAACCTCGGCGAGGCCGAACGGGCGCTTTCTGAAATCGCCGGGCCTGGCGAAGAGATCGTCGACGTCCAACGGTTCGGCGACCGGCTCGATCTCCTCGCGCGCGATCCGGAGAAAGCGAAACTCCTTCTGCAAAAACGAATGAGCGACGCCGGGCTGCGAATCGAAGAGATCCGCGTCGACGAGCCGACCCTCGAAAACACTTTCGTCGCGACGCTCCGCGCTCTTGGTCAGGAGCCGCACGAAACGCCGTTCCCATGCCGCCACGATCACAGCGAACTGCGCGGGCGCGTCGCGATCGGCGCCGATAACCTGGTCAAACAGTTCGGGGCGTTCACTGCCGTGAAGGGGGTCAGCTTGCAGGTCCGGCAGGGGGAGATTTACGGGCTGCTCGGCGCGAACGGCGCGGGCAAGACGACGACCATCAAGATGCTCTGCGGGCTGCTCGAGCCGACGAGCGGAGAGATACACCTCGCCGGCGAACGAAGCCTGCGCTCCGGCGCCGTGCGCCAGCAGATCGGCTATATGTCGCAAAAGTTTTCGCTCTACAACGACCTCTCGATAGAAGAGAACCTGGATTTCTTCGCGGGCGTCTACGGCGTGCCCGACGAGGAGCGCGAAGAGAAGAAGCGCTGGGTACTCTCGTTTTCGGGACTCGAAGGTAAGGAGGGTCAGATCACCGGCAGTTTGCCCGGGGGATGGAAGCAGCGTGTCGCCTTCGGCGCGGCCATCATGCACGAGCCCCGCATACTCTTCCTCGACGAGCCCACCTCCGGCGTCGACCCGCTGGCGCGCCGCGCTTTCTGGAAAATGATTAACCGCCTGGCCGACGCCGGCGCCGCGATACTCGTGACCACGCACTACCTCGAAGAGTCCGAGCAGTGCAACCGTCTGGGGATGATGGTCGCGGGCGAGCTCGTGGCCGAAGGCAGCCCGAGCGACCTCAAGAGTCAGCAGACCGGTCATCTGCTGGAGTTCATCGTGGATCAGCAACAACGTGCGGCGGACCTCCTGAAGAGTGAGATGGAGCGGTGGCGGGTTTCGCTGTTCGGCGACCGGCTTCACGTCATTACGGATGAGGACCCGGAAAGCGGTATGCGGGCGACTGCTGAGGAACTCGAAGCGAATGGGATTCACGTCCGTCAGGCGCGAGTCGGGCAATTCTCCATGGAAGACGTCTTCATCAGCGTCGTGGAGAAGGCGCGGCTGGAAGGCAAAGTCGCGTCAGAGGATTGAAAGAAGACTATTAGCCACAGAGAGCACAGAGAGCACAGAGGGCGCAATGAGGGAGTTAATAATTTCTCTGTGCTCTCTGTGTGCTCTGTGGCTATTCATCGGATTACTAATGAGACGCATCATTGCGCAGACCCGTAAAGAGCTGACTCAGATCGTTCGAGACTGGCGGACGCTGGCGCTGGCGCTCGTTCTTCCGCTGATCCTGCTGGTCTTGAACGGATCGGCGATCTCGTTGACGGTCACCAATCTTCCGATAATCGCCCAGGATTATGACGATTCGCCGGCGTCGCGCGAATTCCTGGACGCCTTCCGCGCTTCGCTCACATTCCATATCGTCCCCTTCCCCGTTGACAAAAAACCGGCAGAGGCGTTCGCGTCAAACACCGCGCACGCGGCGATCATCATCCCTTTTCATTTCGGGCGCGACATGGCGCGCGGATTCAATTCGCCGGTTCAGCTCATGCTGGACGCCTCCGACGCGAACACCGCCCGACTGGTCGCAGGCTACGCCGCCCAAATTACGCAGGCTTACAACCGGCGCATAGCGGAAGCGACACGTTCCGAACCGATCCAGACGGAAATCCGGCTCTGGTTCAATCCCGGACGCTCGTCCAAGAAGTTTTATGGGCCGGGCATTTTCGTTTTGGGGATCTCGATGTTCCCTCCCCTACTGGCCGCGCTAGCGATGGCGAAAGAGTGGGAACATCAGACCATCCTACAGGTCTTCGTCTCCAACGTGCGGGCTTCGGAATTTCTGCTCGGAAAGATCCTCGCTTTCGTGGCGGTGGCGCTGGCGGAATGCCTGCTCGGGCTTGTCCTGCTCTTTACTTATTTCGGGCTGGGCCTGGCCGGCGATCCGACCCCGTTCATCGTGGCCACAGTCCTGTACGCCTTCTGTGTCGCATCGTTCGGGACGATGGTCGGGGCCGCCATTCCGAGCCAGGCGGCCGCGATGCAGTTGGTAGCTCTCGGCGGTTTCCTGCTGGTATTTCTGCTCTCCGGTCTTCTGTTTCCGGTCGAGAACATCCCGGCGGGCTTGCGCTGGCTCTCTAACTTCGTCTGGGGAAAGTACTACATCGAGATCGTGCGCGACGCATTGTTGCAGGGCGGCGGGTGGCCGGCCGTATGGTTCAAGGTCTTGATCATCGGCGTCATCGGCCTGGTCTTTTACGCGCTGGCGTGGCGCAGCATGCGACGCATGCAACTTAAGGAATAGGGAGTGGAGATTGCGGATTGCGGATTGATAAAACTTTCAATCTGGATTTCGAGTCCGCGGTTGATCTGACTCATAAATCCGCAATCCGCAATCCGCAATCCGCAATGAGAAGACTGTTACAACGACTCTACAACCAGCGCATACGCGCCCTGATGCGAAAGGAGTTCAACCAGATCAGGCGCGACAGGCGGCTGGCGTTCTCTTTGATTCTGCCGCCGATGCTGCAGTTGTTGCTCTTCGGATTCGCTTTGAGCGCGAAGGTGACGAACCTGCGGCTCGGCGTTGTAGACGACAGCAAGACGCCTGAGAGCCGTGAGCTGATCGCGACGATGAGCGAGAGCGAGAGTTTTCGCCTGGCCGGTTACTACCTTTCAACCCGCGATCTCGGCGACGCGATCAACCGCAACGAACTCGACGCTGGTCTGGTCATCCCGTACGACTTCGCCCGCGACCTCTATCGAGGCCGCACGACCGCCGTTCAGATTCTTCTGAACGCGACGAACGCGAACACGGCCGCTATCGGCCAGGGCTACATCGAAGGCATTATCCAGGCCTACAACGGCACGCTTCTGGCGGAGGGCATCCGCGCCGACGTAAGGCGGATCGCCGCGCCTGAGGTCAGCCGGCGCGGCCGGGCGCTGCTGCAACCCGCCTTTCTTTACAACCCCGGTCTGGTCGACTCGTGGTTCAACGTGACCGGCGTCCTCGGCCTCCTGTTGATACTTAACAGCTCGCTCGTCGCCTCCGGGGCGATGGTCAAAGAGCGAGAGGCAGGGACGATCGAGCAGTTGCTCATGTCGCCCGCCAACACGACTGAAATCATCATCGCCAAGATCGCGCCTCTCTTCGTTCTGCTGTGCATGATGGCGCTTATGGCGATCGGAATCATGAAATTAGTCTTCCGCGTCCCCTTTCATGGCAGCTTGGCGCTTGTGCTCGGCGCCGCCGCGCTATGCGTGCTGTCCGGGATCAGCATCGGCACGGTCATCGCCACCCTAAGCAAGTCGGCGCAGCAGGCCTTGTTGACGAGCTTCTTCGTAAACCCTCCCCTCGCGACGTTGTCGGGAGCCTTCAACCCCGTGGAGGCGATGCCGCGATGGTTGCAGCCCGTGACCGTCATCAACCCGATTCACCACTTCGCGACCATCGCGCGCGCGAGCCTGCTCAAAGGAAGCGGCCTCGCGGATCTCTGGCCCAATTTCCTGGGCCTCTTCGTCATCACGCTCGTCCTGTTTTCGCTGAGCGTGTGGCGCTTCCGAAAACAGCTTAGTTAAGGATGGGGGCAAGACCAATGAGAAGATCGACATTACCGGTAATTCGAGGATCGAGGATCGAGGATCGAGGATCGAAGATTGAAGATCGAAGGTTGAAGATCGCCTCGCGTGTGATGACGCGATCCTCGATCCTCGATCCTCGATCCTCGATCCTCCGCGTTCTTCCCGTCTTCGTATTTGCAATCCTTACTTTCTCCCCATGCGCGTTCGCCCAGTTCAGGACGACGAGCAGACAAGTGTCGGAGACGCAGGGATCGCGGGCCGATCAGCTTCCACTCTCTGGGCGGAGCGGGCAGACTGGTTCTGTGACGGCGACGCAAACTCCGACGCCGGGCACGACGACCAGCGTCAACACCATCAATCCTACGGTCCAGACTCAAGGCCCTTTCTCGGGGAGCGTCTGGGGCGCGGCCAGGGCGCCGTTCTCCGGCAGGCTCTCGCTTCGTGAAGCCGTTGTGCGGGGGATCGACTTCAACCTGGGCGCGGTGGGGCTGACGAACGCGGTGGCCGAGTCGCGCGCCCAACGCAAGATCGTTCGCAGCGCCCTGCTCCCGAACATCAGCGGGTATCTGAGTGAGACCGTGCAGCAAATAAACCTGGGGGCGACGGGCTTCAGCTTCGACCAGCGGATCGCCCAACTGATTCCGGGCCTCGCAATACCTACCGTCGTCGGGCCGTTCAACTATTATGACCTTCGCGCGACGCTGACGCAGAAAGTGATGGACGTGACGGCCTGGAAAAACTATGGTTCGGCTAAATGGATCGTGCGGGCCAACGAGGAGACGGCCGAGGACGCGGAAGACCTGGTCGCGCTGGCCGTCGGCGGCGTCTATCTTCAGGTGATAGCGGCGAAAGCGAGGCTGGACGCGTCGCGCGCTCAACTGGAGACCGCCGAGGCCCTTTATCGACAGGCGATTGAACAGCGCAGCGCCGGCGTCATCGCGCAGACCGACCTCAACCGCGCCCAGATTCAGGCGCTCACCGGGCAGCAGCGAATGGTCACGCTCCAGAACGATCTGGCGAAACAGAAAATCAACCTGGCGCGGTTGACGGGCCTGCCGCCGAACGAATACTACGAAACCACCGACCTGGTTCCCTTCTCGCCCGCGCCCCCGATGGGGCTGGCTGAGGCTTTGAGGTATGCGATGGAGTATCGCTCGGACCTGAGGGCTGCGGAGGCGCAGGTCCGGGCGGCGGAGAAAACGCTCTCGGCCGCCCGCGCCGAACGCATCCCCTCGTTCTCGGTATACGCCGATTACGGCGTGATCGGAAAGAACCCGTCGCGACTATCGCACGGCACGTTCATGGTAGTCGGGACGCTGAGCTTTCCGATCTGGCTGGGCGGACGCATCAGTGGAGACATCGGACAGGCCAAGGCCGCCCTGGCCCAGCGGCGCGCCGAACTCGAAGACATCAGAGGGCAGATAGAGCGCGAAGTGCGCAACGCCTTCCTCGACATGCAGGCGGCGGCCAGCCAGGTAGAAGTGGCGCTGAAGAGCGTTCAGACGTCTTTGCAGACCTTGGACCTGTCGCGGCAACGCTTCGACGCCGGCGTGAGTGACAACACCGAGGTCGTGCAATCTCAGGAGGCGGTGGCCAACGCGCAACTCGACTACATCAACAGCCTCTTCGGCCACAATTTGGCGAAGCTCAGCCTGGCCCGCGCCATCGGGCGCGCGGCTGAGAACCTGCCGCAATTTCTGAGAATACAATGATCGGGATTGACGAAAAGTCTTAGCTACCATTTTCCATTTAAAATCTGTCCTCGGTCATTCGTCAGTATTTACTCAGCCCCTGCCGCGTCAGCGGCTCTTGAGTTCAGCCATGGGTTTCAACCCACGGCGCCGCGGATTTTTTTCCGTCGCATAGCGACGATTGAATTCAGCCGTCGCTCGCGCGACGCGGGAATATCCTCCGACCGTACCGTGGGTTTCAACCCACGGCTAAATTCATGGCGCCGCTGACGCGGCGGGGGGCAGGGCAATCACATTTGTCACTTGTCATTCGTCATTGGTTTCTGATGTTGAATCACGTTCATGAAACGCCCGACATCAACATTGGCCCGGAAAATGCCTAATGCTCATCTGCGTTGAACGAGTCAGTCCCGACAATGACAGATGGCAAATAACAAATGACCAACGGCTGATGACCAATGACTGATGACCAATGACGGAGAACGGATTCATCATCAACCGGGTGTTCCGGCCTCACTGGAAGGCGCTCTCGATCGCTTTTGTGGCCGTGCTCATCGAAGGCGGCGCGAGTCTCTTCGACCCGTGGCCGATCAAGATCGTGATCGATTACGCCCTCGGCTCGCGCCCTATGCCGGAGTGGCTAGCCGGTCTCGTCCGGAAGACGTTCGGCGAGGGCAGGCCGGCCATTATTTACTTCGCGGCGATCGCGACGGTCGTCGTGGCCGCCGTGGGCGCCATCGCCTCTTACACCGAGAATTACCTCACCACCAAAGTCGGGCAGATGGTCATGCTCGACCTCAGGCAGACGCTCTACCATCACATTCAACGGCTGTCGCTCGCCTTTTACGACCGGACCAAAATCGGCGACCTGATCAGCCGGGTGACGACGGACGTGGACGCGATTCAGAACTTCGTCTCGACGGCGCTCCTCGGGATAGTGGCCCCCTCGGTGACGCTGGTCGGGATGCTGGCGGTAATGTTCTATTTCAACTGGCGCTTCACGCTGATCGCGCTCTCGGTCGCGCCGATACTCTTCCTGCAGGTTTACACGCTGACCCGCCGCATCAAGCAGGCGACGCGGGCGGTCAGAAAGAAGGAGAGCGAGATCGTCTCGGTGGTCGCCGAAACGCTCTCGTCCATTCGCGTGGTGAAGGCGTTCGCGCGCGAAGATTATGAGGTGAAGCGGCTGGAAAAGGAGACGCTCGAAAGCATCGAGATGACGATGCGCGCGCGCAGCATCAAAGCCAGGCTCGCGCCGATCGTGGACGTAATCGTGGCAGTCGGCACGTGCATCGTGCTCTGGTACGGCGCGCGGCTGGTCTTGCAGGGCCAGCTCACGGCGGGCGCGCTGGTCGTCTTCCTGCTCTACCTCGGCAAGATGTACAAGCCGATGCGCGACCTGTCGAAGATGACCGACACTATCTCGAAGGCGGTGATCGGGGCCGAGCGGATCAGAGAATTGACTCGCCTGGAAGACCGCGTGCGCGACCTCCCGCACGCCCAAACGGCGCCGCGCTTCAAAGGGATGATCGAATTCGACCGCGTCTATTTCGGCTACTACGACGCCCAGCCGGTGCTCAAAGACATCAGCCTGCGCATCGAACATGGCCAATACGTCGCGCTAGTCGGGCCGACCGGCGCCGGCAAATCCTCGATCATCAGCCTCATCCCCCGCTTCTACGACCCCTTTTCGGGCAGGCTCCTGATCGACGGGGAGGACGCGCGCGGCTTCACCTTGAAGTCTCTGCGCGAGCAAATCAGCTTCGTTCTGCAAGAGACGATCCTCTTCCACTCGCCGATCTGGCAGAACATCGCCTACGGCAAACCCGAAGCCTCGCGCGACGAGATCATCCGCGCCGCCCGGCTCGCCAACGCGCACGAATTCATCGAGCGGATGCCGGAAGGCTACGACACGATGGTCGGCGAGCGCGGCGTGACGCTTTCCGGCGGCCAGCGCCAGCGCATCGCCATCGCCCGCGCCATCATCCGCAACTCGCCGATCCTCATCCTCGACGAGCCTACCTCGGGGCTTGACTCGTCGTCCGAAAAGCTAGTGCTCGAAGCGCTCGGACGCCTGACCGCGGGCAAGACCGTCATCGTCATCACCCACCACCTGGAAACGATCATCAAGGCCGACGTCATCTTCACGCTCAATGACGGGCGCATAGTCGAGCGCGGCGCGCACCAGCAACTGCTCGCGCAGGGCGGCGTCTACGCCCATCTTTATGCGGATCAATTCCGTGACGAGAAAGAAGTTTACTGAACTGATACAGTATCGCGCGCGTAGGGGCGGGTACTCCCCGCCCAATCGCCTTGATCACTAACGTGGGCGGGGAATACCCGCCCCTACGCGCGCGGCGCCACGCCGATCTCATGTGGTTTGAGGGTAGACATTTACAGCGGGCTGACAGTAGGGTAGCTCGTGTCGTATTCCCTTTCTCAATGATGTAGTTTCAGATGGAGACGCAAAATGGCGACGTACACGACATACTATGCCGCGTTTCTGCGACCCGGCTCGCTCTGGAACCCGAACAAGACGGCGCGTGAACAGCCCTTCTGGGACGAACACGCGCGCTATATGGACGCGATTTTCGAAACAGGGGTGATCATCCTCGGCGGGCCGTTCGAGGATCGGACCGGGGCGTTGGTCATAGTCAAAGCGGACGGCGCAAATCAGGTCTGGGAGATGTACCGAGAAGATCCGTGGACAACGCGGGATGTAATGAAAGTGGCCGACGTCAAGGAATGGACAATCTTCCTGGACGGGCGGCAGGCGCAATCGCCTGCGCCATAGAGCGGGACAGGGTGTGAAGTTCGAGTAGCGAGCCACGTAGTAACGACTTTAGTCGTTACGGCGCCGTAACGACTAAAGTCGTTACTACGTGGACCGTCGCCGCGCTGCTCAAACTGAGTCTGCCACAAACTGAAGGAAAGCAGATCAAGGAACTGCTCAACCTGGCCAACCGTCACTGATTGCGGATTGCGGATTTCTGTTGTCGGACAATTCCGCTCCTGATTGCGGAGATGTCTCTCTTACTTTCGTTTCTTGAGCGATTATCGGATCAACTTGCGATCCGCAATCCGCAATCCGCAATCCGCAATCCGCAGTCCGCAATCGTCACCCGCAGCGCTTCCCTTCGGCTCGCCGTTCGCGCTCGCGGCGGCCCCATTCGTGCATCCAGTCGCGGATCCAGTTGCCCAGCTCTTCGGGATTGAAATCCACGCCGGCGCCCCAGCCAGGGATTTTGAATCCGGCGGCGAACCCGCGCGGCCAGAACTCTTCTTCCACTTTCACTTCGTCTTCGTAATAAGAGACGACCTGGCGGCAGGCCATTGCAACCGTTATGAGCGAACTGTCTTCGGCCAGCGGCTCGAAGACGTTCTTGACGTTCGGATCGAGTTCGCCCAACCTGGCCAGGATTTTGTTGAATTGCGAGACGGCGAAGCGGGTTTCGCCTTCCCCGGCGTTCATCCACTGCACCCGCGTCGCCGAGCGCGCGGTTCGATGCAAGACATTGATCAGCTTCTTGAGTTCCTGCTCTCTTTCCATTTCGGCCTCCACGGCTTTGAGTCCGGGCGGGGAAAACCCGCCCCTAGACATTTCGTCCTCCGACGTTTCAGCTTTTGATCGTCGACCTGGCTCGCTTAGGCAAGCCCTCCTTCTCCGGCTCGAGTTTTTCGCGCAACAATTGTTTTGCCCTGTGCAACCGCCATTTCACTGTCGTCAACGGCAGGCCCAGGAAATCCGCGATCCGCTTCAACGGCATTTCGTCATAAAAACGCAGCTTCAGGATCAACCTGTGGTCTTCATCGAGCGCGTCAACGGCGGCGCGCACCCAGGCCTCTTCAAACGTGTCGCGCGGCGCGAGCGGTCGCGCGAACGCTTCGCTATGCTCGATCAGCGCCTCGTCCAGATCGATCCGCTGGCTGCGCTCCCGCCGCGTACGCTGGCTCATCCGCAGCGCCACGCGCCGGACGATGGCGTAAAGCCACGAGGCGAACTTCGCCGGCTCTTCAATTGAGGGCAACGCTTTGAAGGCCAACAACAACGATTCCTGCACGGCGTCTTCGGCCAACTCATTGCCGGCTATCGATTGCGCCACCCGATAGGCGGCAGCGCGGTAACGCAAGGCCAGCGCGTCGAACGAACGCAGGTCGCCCAGTATCGCCGCAATCGCCAGCATTTCGTCGGGCAGATTTTCCGGTCTCGTCTCGGCCATGCGCGTCACCCAGGTCGCGTTCTTCATTCTGCCTGCATTTGACTAGAGACAGGTAATACGAAAAAGGATAGGCGAGGCGCCCAAAAAAATCGCCGGCCTGGTTGTCGCGCGCGTCAACAAATCCAGCCGGCGATAGTTTTTCGTCCCGGGGGACATCGGATGCACGACTCACACTTTCTGCTCTTTCCATTTTCCACGTCTGAATACCAGCATCGCGATCACGGCCAGGATCGATTCCGCAATGGTAATCGCCAGGAAAACGCCCGTGGTCTTGAGGCCGGTCCATTTCGCAAGCGTGTAAGCCAGCGGGATTTGGATTAGCCAGAAGCAGATCAGGTTAATTGCCGTGGGCGTGTAGGTGTCGCCCGCGCCGTTGAACGCCGCCGCCATCACCATTCCGTAGCCGTAAAAAATGTATCCGTAGCTGATGTACCGCAGCGCATCCACGCCGTAAGGGATGACCGTCTGATCATCCGTGAAGACGCGAATCAGGAATTCAGGGAAGACGATGAAAATGACGGCGACCGCGGTCAGAAAGATCGCGTTGCTGTGCCCGGCCAGCCAGACCGATTTCTCGGCGCGTTCGGGTTTTCGCGCGCCGAGGTTTTGGCCGACCAGCGTCGCCGCCGCGTTGCTCATTCCCCACGACGGCAGGATAGTTACTACGATGATGCGGACCGCGATCGTGTAACCGGCCTGCGCCGCCGCCCCGAACCGCCCGACGATGCTCATCAATCCCATCCAGGCCGCGGTAGCCACCAGAAACTGGAACATCCCGCCGAGCGAGATGCGCAGCAGATTTCTCATCAGGCCGAAATCCGGAAGCAGCCGGCTGAACCTGACGGGCACGCGGCCACCGCCGCCCGAGAGTTGGGTGAATTGATAGATCACGGCGCAGCCCCGCCCGATGGTCGTGGCGACGGCCGACCCGGTCACGCCCAGTTTCGGGAACGGCCCGAGGCCGTAGATCAGGCACGGGTCGAGTACGAGGTTGATCAGATTGCCGAGCCACAAAGCCCTCATCGCGATCGCTGCGTCGCCCGCGCCGCGAAAGATCGCGTTGATCAGAAACAGCAGCATGATCACCACGTTCCCGCCGAAGATAACGACCATATAACCGCTGCCGACCGCGCTCACGCCATCCTCGGCGTTCAACGCCCGAAACAACTGTTTGCTGAAGAGCGCGCCGACGATCCCGATGGGAATCGAAATCAGAACGCCCAGCAAAATTGATTGCTCGGCGACGCGGGCCGCGCCTTCGGGGTCTTTCTCCCCGATGCGTCGCGCGACCATCGCCGTCGTGCCCATGCTCAGCCCAATAGCGACCGTGAATACTACGGTCAACAGCGATTCGGTGACGCCGACCGCCGCCGCCTGCTCCTTGCCAAGATGCGCCACCCAGTAGACGTTGACGATGCCGAAGAGCGACTCCATCACCATTTCGAGCACCATCGGAACGGAGAGCAGGAAGATCGCGCGGCCAATGCCGCCCTCGGTGAAATCCTGCTCCGATCCGCGAACAGCTTCCCGCAACGTCGCCCAGAAGCCTGAGGACCTGCTCGGCTTGGTCGCCGTCGCCGCTCCGATAGCCTCAATCGGTTCTTGCATACTCCCTCCTCCACAAATTAATAGGCGGGCAAAGCCCGCCGCAGATTCATTTTCCGTTTTTCGTTTTACAGTAGTCGCTTGTCATTGGAAGAGATTCGCTCAGGCAATGACAAACGGCGAATGTAATATGGGAGATGAAAAATAAAAAGCCCCCTCTTTGATTTTTTTCGACCTGCGCGGACGTCCTTCGAGTCAGTACCGCGAGCGGTTGCGAGCGAGGCTTTCGCAAAGGAATTATTGATGGAGCCTCGCTCGCTACCGCTCGCGGTACTGACTCGTTTGCACAGTTGGAAATCCGCCGGTCTCCATCACCCGCTGAGCCTGGGCGAAATGGCGACGTTCGTGAGCCACGATTAGCCGAAAAGTGTCGAGCAAGCTGTAAACCACCATGCTCACGAAAGGTGAGGTGATGATTATCTCCGCCGGGTCGCTATTCTCCAGCAACCTCATTTTCGCCAGCGTCTCGCGCTGATGGGCGATGAAGCGATCGACAATTTGCGGATCAATCGCGCTTGACGAAGGCCGCGCCGCGCCGGGGGCTTTGAACTTCCGCTGAGAGTCCGGCGAAACCGCTTTGATCATCACACGGCCGAACAACGCAGGCAGAAAAGGCATGCTATGCAAGAACGTCTTCCTATATTCGCCTTTCAGTATTCGATCAAAGAGCGGGTAGTACTCGTGATTGGCCGAGATCAGATGGTCGAGGCACTGCGCGACGCTCCACGAATCGGCGGCGGGCTTCCAATTGAGTTGCTCCGCATTCAAATGGCCGAAGAGAATCTTTGCGTCGCCGGCGACGGCTTCGGCTTCATCATAAATCTGTGGGAGGGTGAGGTTTTGATAGTCCATAATGATCCTTATCGGCGCCGCGAACGATAGCGAGTGGGGCTTTACTTGCTCGCCGCTTCCGATGGGGCCAGCTCGCTACCGCTCGCGGCGCCGATCGTGAGCCTGGCGACGATCTCGTCAATGACGGCTTCCGCTTTCGCCGCGATCTCCTGCGGCGTTTGATCCTGGATCGGGTGCTCGACGTAAACCGCGTCGAGATCGGCTCGTCCCAATGCGCCGGCCTGCGCGCGGGCCGCAGTCATAAATTCGCGCGTGGCGACCGGGAGCGCCGCGATACCAAGTCTTTCGAGTTTCACCGTGTCGTGCAAACTGCACGTCGTGCATGACCCTCAATCGGCCAGGGCCTCGATCACCGCAGCGCATTCGGCTTTCACGAGTTGGTCAAGCACGGCGTCCGGCGCGGGCTTGGTGAAGGTCGGCTTCATCACGCGCACAATCTGTTCGACGCCGTAGCGGTCTTTGAGCGCCTTTTCCAAATGATCCAGAAAGAAGCCGCCGCCCCATTTGCTGATGTCGAGCAGGCCTATGGTTTTGCCCGCCAATGAATCGAGGCGCGGCGCGGGACGTCCCGCGGCCCGCGGAGTTTCATCGAGCGGATTGACAAGAATTGTTTTCATCTTCTTCCCTCAATGGATACTCCATCCGTAGCGAACATCTTGGTGAGCTCGGATGGAGAGGAAATTGAGATCGCTGGAAGTATGAGGGGATTCGATCCCCTCTACTTCCGGCGATG
>Ga0137367_10001381_pt1 | contig 19030 bp, 17 predicted proteins | sample SagtaG_14_FD_104939 | JGI IMG/M metagenome (GOLD analysis project Ga0137367, IMG submission 104939) | Vadose zone soil microbial communities from Sagehorn Ranch, Mendocino, California, USA - Sage1_L_80_16 metaG | ecosystem: Environmental > Terrestrial > Soil > Vadose zone | place: USA... | reverse complement strand
GTCGCGGTGCAATACCTGAATAGGCGAAATGTCCGCGCCAGCATCGAGTCTCCCGACAGCGCCGTCCGCTCCAGTCGTTTCGGTTCCAATGAGTTGTCCGTTGATTCCGGCGGGAAGCTCGATGGTATTGACTTGTGCGTTCATGCGCGTTTTCTCCCTGGTAAACAATTCAAGCGCCGCATCCCACTTGCGTCGTTGTCGGGTTGTACCTTTTGAATCGCCCCCGATTCTGATCCAGTCTCAACACCCAGCCGACAAGTCCCCGGACAAGGAACAGGCCGAGGGCCTCCATCTCCTCCTCGGTCAACCGAACAACCATCCCGACGCGGCTCTCGCGCGTATAGTGATCGGTGAACTCTTCCAAAAACTCTCCCAGTTCAGGCGGGGCTCCACGTTCGCCGCTTCCGGGTTCGACTGCCCAATTGACGAGACCGCGCACAAGGAACCTGGCGAATTCTTCCAGTTCCTCTCGCATGACCACCACCTCCGGGCCGATGGCGGTCGCGAGCGTATACCGATCTGCGAACCCTTCCACGAACTCTTTGAACTCCGGATAACCATTCATCTCAAGTGATCCCCTTTCGGTTTTACCGACACCAAACAATCTGTGTGCCATGCGATGGAGACTGGAGCGTCGTAGGATCAAAGCGGCGATGGCGCGTGAAATATGCGGGTTAAGTTCGTAAGGGGTGGGCGCCGGTACAGTCTCCTGATCAAGCTGAGGACGATGCGTGCGGGCGGATCCGACCGTCCTTTGACGTGGAAAGGCAAAAAGTCGCCCGAATTTGACCAAGTTTTCGAGCGGTGTTCGGAAAAGTTGCCCGGATTTGACCATGTTCCAGGCAGTGAGGGTAGAAAGCTGGTCGGATCTGACCGGGTTTTTCGGATCAATAGGAAGAGACTCGCTCAGGTCGAACCGCAAGCGGAAGCTAAAGTGTCAGGGGTTCGGCGCCTCGGCCACGACTGAATCATTGGTGGTTAGCCGGTCGAATGTAGATCGATCTTGTTCTGGGAGCAGGCGGATGGTCTTTCTTCACAGGTAGATTGTCCTTGCCTATTTTGACGGGTTTAGTCCGCGCCGGGGCGGGCAGAAATCTGCCGACGCTGAGCGCGGCCAGGCCGAGTTCACCCTTCACGATGCGCCCGTCTCCGTTGAGGTCTAAAGATTTATTGAGCGCATAGATGCGCCGCTCCTTGTCGGAATCGACGACCACAACAGTATCTCCGCCTTCAATGACGACGCCTCGAAAGACGGCCAGATAAACATCGGCTAGGCTGTTGAGACGGCCGCGAAACGGCGTGAGGTATCGCTCGACTAGGCGCAACTGTTCCACCGGCCTCATTCGCCTGATCGCTTCGGTGGTCGTTCCCATCCGGCGCGCGGTGGACTCGATGAATTGCAGCAGGCCGCTCGCCGTTTGTCCCGGACGAGGGTTGCGGGCGGCCGGATTGAACAGAGATTCGTTCGCCATCACGTTGAGAAGCCATGCTGGTTGTGTTTGAAGCCGCTCGGCGACCGCCTGCAATTCAACCCAGAAGCGAGGTTGGCTGCGCAGTAACTCGGTGAGATTGCGGCGCGAGCTTCGGTGCTTTGCCTCGGTCCGCGTGAAGAGTCGTGATAATTGATCGCCGACCGTTTGCGCGTTCGCCGATGCGGGCAGCGCGAGCGATGCGACGATCGCGGCATATCTCAGTCTGATCATTGTTTCTTTCATCGAAGCCTCTGCAATCACATCGGTCAAGCCTCCGCAAACGCGATACCGCTGCCGAAACGGCGTGGCACGGGAATTGACTGACACACGCATCGAAGACACCCTCCAGGTCGAAGCTTCTGCAACGGCGGAGCATTCGAGCGGGCAGGGAAGAGCGGCAACAATCTTTATCAACATATTCCAGGGAGGAGAGCTTATGCAGAGCTTGAGATGGATTCGTGCGCAATTAAACACTTGCGGGGTGGATGACGACCTGCTCGAACGCTCTCGCGCGGCGAGAGCGGGATATCGAGTGATTCAACTGGCCGCGCTCCTTCGCATCGTGGAACCAGCGCTACTGCTCGTCGCCACAACAATACTGATGGCCGTCCCGGCGCTGGCGCAGCAACCCGGAGGCGACATCTTCGGCGGCAATGACCAGGTTCTGGGTAACGGCGTGCGAGAAGCGATCAGATGGGGCCGCAATCTGCTCTTCCTGTTAGGCGTGGGCGGCGTCGCCTGGGGCACGATCAACTACATGACGGAGAAAGCCTACATAAAACAGTTTATCGGGGCAGGTTTGGCGATGAGCCTGGGCGGGATCGCTTCTTTGATCTATAGCTTCTCACAAGGCAACGCCGTCAACCTGGACACGGATCTGGGCAACTGAAGCGAGGCGTCGAACTATGAGACATCGACCTGTCAGGCCGAACGTGTATCTGCCGGTGGTGAAATTCGGCGTTGTGTCTTCGGACTGGAAGTTCGTATTGGGCGCGACCTTCATCGGCTACACGGCGCCGTTTCTCCTCGATCTCAAGTTGTGGGGGGCGCCGCTCGAACTATGGACCGGGCTTTCGGCGGCGGCCTTCGCCGTAGCCTTTTTCAATTGGGCGAGAATTGGGCGGCGACCTCACTGGCTGCAGCACAAGATCCGCGCCCTCGCCGAAAGTCCACGCCAAAGGCGCGTATTGCCGCGTGACGAACCCAACCGACCGCCGCGGCGCTGGATCATCGACCGGTAGAGTTTTTAGCGGAGAGTTGGAGGAGGTAATCAATATGGAACCCATAACGATCGTCGGCGGATTCTTCGCAGCCACAGGTTTGGGGCTTGGGTTCGGCGTGGGCGCGCGGTTGCTGAGACTCGGAACGAAGGCCCGGCGGGATTTGAAACAATTGAAGCAGGGCAGGGATGCAAGAGCGCTTGAGCGAATCGCCGATTTCGATCAACAGATCAAACGACTCGCTCGCCCCGACGGGCGCAGGCGTGAGTCCTCTATCGCCGGCCTCTACGATAACGCACTGCGCCACACGAACGGCGACTATTCGTGCGCCTGGGAGGCGAAGCTTGAGCCGACCATGCTCGCCCACGACCACACGATCGAGGCGCGATGCGACGGGTTGGCGCGGATGCTCGCCGTCGATAAGCCTCCGGGCGCCCTCATCCAACTTCGCTTCTCGTCCGGCCCCGATCCCGGACGCGCGATCATCAGACATCTCGAGGCGCGTGGCGAAGGCGCGCTCACTCACTCGGAGGCCTCGCGCCTGCACGCAAGCAGTCTCGATTTCTACGGGACTGCGGCGGCGATAGGGGCGTATCGTCAATCCGTGCTGTCGGTGTGGGCGCGCGTGCCGGGGCGTCGGAAGGGCGACGATATGAACACTGGGCTGAACGCCTTCATCCCTCACGCCATCGGCGAGATCAGGAAGCGCGGCTGGTCGAGCATTCCGTCGGCGCTCAGCCGGAGTTGGGCGGAAACGGCGGACGACGGCGTGGTAAGAAGGTTGATCGGCGATGAACGCGAGGCGAGGGAGAAGGCCGAGAAGGTCTTTCGAACGATCGAGCGTGAGTGCCCGCTGGCGCTCCGGCGGCTCGACAGAGACGAACTGTGGGAAGCCGTCTATCTCGGCCACCGTCAGGATGCGCAATCAATCCCGATCTTGCCCGGCGTGCTCGGTTTGGACTTTCGCAACTATCTTTGCGCAGAAACCGTCTCGTGCGAGGGGAATTACGTGATGCACGGAGGGCATCCGGCGGCCGTAGTCTCGATGTTCACTCCGCCGCAGCCTTTCGTCACCGCAGATGCGCTGCGGGCGCTCGTGTTCAACCCGTCTCTCAACTTCCGCCACACCATCGGCGTCGAGTTCGTCTATCCCGATCAGCGCAAGACGGCAAAGCGGCTCGACCGTCGCATCAGGCAGGTCAGACGAACAGCGATTCGCGGTGACGGTCGCGTCAAGCAGTCGCCGGAGGCTCGGGCCGCGCTCACGGATCTTGAGATCGTGCGCGATCACATTACCGGGTCTCGGGAGGCCCTCCTCGAAATGCGCTTCTATGTGATTGTCTACGCGCCGCCCGTCTATGCGTTCCGTGGGAAGAAGGAGTCACTCGAATTTCTCGACCGCGCTTGCGAGCAGGTCATCACGGCGCTGCGCCAGATCCCCGGAGTTGAGGCGGCGCGCGAAGAGCCGGAATCTTTGCAGGCGCTCTATCACAAAGCTCTGGTCGGGGAAGCCGACTCGAGGCCCACGGGAAGAGAGATCACCGAGGTCGCGGGCAGCCTGGCGGCCATCATTCCAGCCGAATCCTCATGGGAGGGCGCGAGGCGTCCACACATGCTTTGTTCGACGCCGACGGGCCGGCTGCTTGGCGTGGACCTGTTCGACCGAGGAGCCAACCCTTCTCCGCTGGCCATCGCGGTCGGCTCGACCGGGTCGGGCAAGTCGGTCTTCGTAGCCTGCATCATCAACAGCGTGCTCGCCACGCTTCGCGAAGCGCGAGTCAGGGCCGTCGATTTCGGAGAATCTTTCGGCCCGCACGTCGACGTGCTCGGGGGACGCCATCTGCGCTTCAACGTCGATGATCCCCGCACCATCAACACCTGGGACTTCGAGGGGCTGGAGAGAGGCGAGATGCCGGACGAGATCCAGATCGCGCTGGTTGTGCTGGAACTGATGTTGTTGGCGCGGGTCAAAGAGGACGACTCGATCGCCGAAGACATCCTCACCAACCTGGTGACGGAGGTCTATAGGAATGAAGCTCCGCGCAACGGACCTGGCAGACCGAAACACGAGCCGACCCTGTCTCACCTGCTGGCGCTGCTCGAAAGCTATCCGTTCGAGAATCAACTGGTGAGGGACCGCGCCGCGACACTGGCGCTGGCGCTGGAGAAGTATAGAGGGCATCAATGGATCGACGCACCTACGCATACCGACTTCGCGGCGGAATCTTCTTACGACGTCTATGAATTGGATTCGCTGGACAACTTTCCCCAGGACATTCGCGAGGCTCTGGCGGGACGAGTCGCGGCGCGCGTGGTTCGCTCGATCGGGCAATTGAAAGATGACGGCACGCGCACGCCTACGTTGTTGGCCTTCGATGAAGTGTGGAAGATCAGGGATAAGTACCCCCGCATTCTCGATGTGATAAAGCGCGGCGCCCGGCAGGGGCGCAAGGAGAATGTCGTCACGCTGCTCGCCACACAGGCTTATGAGGATTTCGAGCAGCTCTATGATGTCACTAAGAACGCCGGAGTGAAAATCATCGGGAAACAGATAGGAGACTATTCCAGTCTCGTGAGCGACGCGGGATTATCGGAGAACGCGGCGGCCGCCATCAGCGCCATCCGCAACGTGGCGGGCGAATATGCGCAGTACGTCTGGGTGTCTGGGGCGGGCAACGATCAGATCGTCGAGATGATTCAGATGGATTTATCGCCGGCGGAACTCTGGACATTCACAACCAACCCCAACGAACGCAACGCGCGGGCTCGCGTCTTGGCGCTCAGGCCCGACTGGTCGCTGGCCGAGGTGATTGAGTGGCTGGCCGCGGTCTATCCGAGAGGCTTGGCGGCGGCGGGGCTTGTCGAGGTCGATGAGACACTGCTCAATCCACCTTCGTTGATCGAAAACTGACCGCGGTCTTTCGGGAAGACATCTTTTGAGCGTAGACTGTGTGCTCCCCCTTTCCTCCCTTTCCATTTGAAATCACAGTCGTGTATCGAAAGGAGTATCTTTTATGAAGTTGGTTCTTACGTGCTTACTGCTCATTGGCTCAAGCTTCTTCGTCGCCGGGCAGGATCGTAATCGAGAGGAGAAGGGCGCGGATTCGGCAGGACAGATCGTCGAGAGAAAATACAATCGCTTCAATGACGAAACTACCGTTACGCTCAAACGACAGCGGATTCTCGATAGCAATTCGCCGCGTCAGGTGTTGGAAATGTCTGCCAAGGCCACTTTCAAAGGCGAGAAGCCGACAGATACGTTTGATGCGGTGGAAATCGTTTTCACATCATCAGCCGAGAAGAGTCCATACTCTGGATCAATAGAGCTGAATTTCATCGTTGACGGGGAACGCGTGAGGGGCTCGCATGCCAGCGTCGGTAGATCTTTCAATCCTACGCCACCGCTCGCGTCGGACCTGAAACTGGCAAAAAATATTGTTGCCGTCGTAAACGTCGACGCAATCCGCAAGGTCGCGGGCGGCAAGAAGGTTGAGATGCAACTCGGATCGACAGAATTAAGCTTAGACGCAACAACTCTCAATAATCTACGCGAGTTTGCATCTTCCGTCTTCGGTAAATGAATACGCATAAAAAGGAGGAGACGAATGAACAGGCCAACTCTCGCACGCCAGATCTGTCTTGGCCTTCTCATCGGCATTCTGATTACGCCGACTCAAACGGCCCAGGCTCAATGGACGGTATTTGATCCATCGCAGTACGCCTTGCAGGTCAAAAAGCGCCTCGAAGAGGCGGAACGCTATGTGAAGATGTTCGATAACGCCGTCAAACAATTCACCACGTTGAAGGGAGTGTTGGAGCAGGCCGAAGATCTGGTTGCAAAACAGCGCAACGCGATTACCACGATGTCAAACATCGGGAGGACGGTGCGCGGGGTATATCAACTGAAGGATCATCTTGAAGCCATTGTCATTTCGCGCATGGGGGCGCTCAGGAGCATCAATGAGCGCCTGCGTAATGGCATCTTTGACCCGGAGGCCGACATGCGGGATTTCGAGGAATACTTACGCAATTCGATCGGGCGTAGCAGTCAGGACACAGTCGCCAATCTTCAACGGCTCATGAAAATGGATAATCAATTGAAGCGGCTGAATGATGATCTGGAGAAGGCTCGCGTCGGCCTCGCAGGAGCTGCACTGTCGAAGCAGGAAGCTGAGAATAAGCATGAAGAGGAACTTGCCAAACCTGAATCGGAGAGGTGTGCGCTATGTATCGCCAATCTTGACGAGCAAATATCCAATTGCGATTTGCTGATTGCGCACTACGACAGTGAGATTGCCCGCCTCGAGTATCAAGTCGAGGAACGCAAGAAAAAATACAACATTCAGCTGGACGAGCGCGTCAAGTTCGGCGAGCAGGTGCAGTCGATGAACAAAGCCTGGAGCCGGTTTAACGATTCCCTGGACGAACTTCAAAGGACGCTCAGCAAATATTGACCTAGTCGAAGAGAATCCCACACCCACAATGAAAGGAGACGACCATGCGCACGCGCAGGCTCAGGCAATCTATACTCGTCATCGCCCAGATCATCACTCTCCTCGTCTGTCTGGGAGCGCTCGCGCCTGCCCAGGCTCCCAGCCCGACGCCTACTCCCGCGCCCGTGACTCCGCCGGGCAGCGCTTGGGCGGATATGATCAGCGCGCTGATCGGTCATGCCGGCGCACTCATACCGCTCCTACAAACCGAACTCGAAGGCCCTCTGCTGCCCTGGCTGGAGAGGTTGTCCTGGGGGCTGGCTGCGGTCGTATTTACCTTCACCTTCGCTCGCATGTGGCGAGAAAGCTCGGGCGCGGGAGCGGATCTCTTCTGGTGGTTTGGGAGAGCCGTCATTTGTTTAGCCTTGATGGGAAGCGGCCCCGCTATCATCAGCAGACTCGACACAATCGGCCAGGCGGTCGCCTGGGGCGGGAACGACGGAAGAAGCAGCGTTCTTTACAAGTTTTACGACAGCCAGCGCAAGAGTTTCGAGGTGGGCTACGCTCGGTTCGCCAAAGGGTACTTCACCGTCGAACCGACGGGCGAGAATATCAAACCGCCAGCGGGCGGGGGAACGGCGGTTCTGGGGGTGCTCCGTGACGTGGTCTCTTCGTCGCAAGGCGTTGAGAACAAGTTCGAGTCCCTCTCGCACGACATGCCGTTTCTCTTCTCCCTGCTGAGCTTCGCGCGCGGGATACTGGCTTTCGGTGACCTGTTCTTGCTCCTGCTCGGCGGCTTTCTGATGATCGCCGTCAGACTCTCCGCGCCGATTATGATCGCGGTGGCGATCGACCGGAATCTGGCGCAGAGAATGTCATATCCGCTCCTCTGGGGAGTCATCGTCTTGACCCTGGTGTGGCCGGCTGTAGCTCAATTGATCAGGGCCTTCGCTTATATGGGAGGCAACCTGGCGATGGCGCTGGACGCCAGCGATTATGTCTACCAGTGGAACCCGCAAATCATGCAGGAGATCATGACTTCGGGCGCGGAACCCTACCACACGGTAATTCTAGCCATCGTGATCATGACCCTCTCCGGGCTGTCATTGTGGGCCTCGCCATTCATCGCTTACAAGGTGGCCTCCGGCCAGATCTATGAAAGCGTGTCGTCCACCATATCGGGGTGGATGGGCGCGATTGTAGGCGCGGGGATCGAACTGTATAGCTCATCGCTCGCCGCCTCGATCACAAGGCAGGCGGAGGAGAAGCAGGCGCAGGGGCAATACCAAAGCGAGGTGACGCGAGCCACGGCGGGGTTTGAAAGAGACAATCTGCAGGCTCGCGCGAGCAAGATCATCGGCATCACTGGCGCTCAGGGCAGTCTGACCACGACGCTCGCCGGAATTGAGGGCGGGCGCGTGCAACAGATAAGAGGCTTCGAAGCCGAAAAGCAGTTCGGCTTGAAGGGCGTCGAGGCGCAGACCGACCTGGAGAAGTCGAACATCTGGACGCGTAAGGACCTGGCCGTCGCCGACCTGCAGGCGCTGCAGGCGCGCGAGGGCAAGAACATCGAGATCGATCGTCATAACGCTGAGCTAGAGCTATTGGGCAGGAAGATCAACGAGGGATCGCGATTTGCAGGCGGTGTCGCGCGAGCTGTGGGGGATGGCGTCGGAGACGCGATGGCGCCGCGATCCCCCAAAGCCGGCATGCTCGCTAGGGGCGGCGGGCGTGTTGTGGGAGGAGGCATCGAGCTCGTCGGCAGCGGCGCCGATATGTATCTCCAGTACCGGTCAATCGAGAATCGCGCCGCTGGTAGAACGGAAGCTCTCAACGCGTATACCGACCAGGCGGTCCGAAATCAGGGGGCGGCGGCGGGCCGCTTCGATCGGGCGCAGGACCTCTACCGCGAGAGAATGAAGACCGCGAATATAGATCGCGCCAACGATTTGACCGGGGCGTCAGACGCCGGAGCCGCGATCTCCTCGGCCGGGGCGCGGCGTGGCTACGGCATCACAGTAGGCGGCTACAACCAGGCATACAATCTCAATTTTCTGGGGAATAGAAAAAGCTACGAAGGAGCGGTCAGAGCCGCCGAGCAGGCGCGCGACGCGGCCATCGAAGCCGCTAGGTTGAGGGCCTACGCAGCCGTTGTAAGCTCGGTGGGACACAACATTGCGCGCGATATGGAGCAGGGGATGACGCTGCGGTACTGATCAGAATTCGCTCTTATGCGGCGCCGGCGGAGCGCAGAAACGAAAGACAGAAGGGACAACGTGATGAAAAGTGATAACTGCACGAACGGATCAGGAGATATTCTCTCGCCCGAAGTGATCAAAGCCGCGTTGGAACAGGCGTCAATTAGTGACCTCCTAAATGAAGCCTTTCAGCGGGGGCTGACTGTGGAGGCGCAGCAAGAGCCTGGGCCGGGTTCTGGCGATGAGACGGCGCCGGACAGGAGAATGCGACGTTGGGAAGCGCTCCGAAGAAAGAAATTGCAAGAGCGCCAGCAATACTTACAGGATCGACGAGGGCGACAAGGGACCAGCGAGATCGATGAAGCGATCGCGTCAGTCAGAGCCAGTACGGTCAAGCACTATGAATATGTCGGAGCGTTATTTGATTTGCTGCGCCGGAAACAGACCAAGAAGATGCGGGATCTAGGCATCCAGCGCGAGGACACCACTCCCGAATTCGCCCTTCTCGGATGGCGCATGACCAAAGCGATCTTCGAGCATCTGGTGGTCATCCGCCGGGACGCCTTGGATGCGGGCGCCTGTGACATTGAATCGCTATGGGATTACTTCATGGGTGACGCTGGCTATGGGTTCGCGGAAGGTATGGTCAAAGGCGACCCCAATATACCGCCTGACCTCTGGTCAAGTTTCATTTACGCGGTGATCCAAGACGCCGCTTTGTCCTTCTTAGATATAGTCGAGGAAAATGTGGAGCGGTCGGCAAGCGACGATAATGAGGGCGGCGATAAAAAGCCTGACTCCATCAACTGACGATTTCTCGATTGCAATTTTTTGAGAGGAGGGGGTTATGAACAACTCTGCGAAAGTAAATGGAGCGCTACTGGAGTCGGCGTCGGATTCGCAACAGATAGTCAGCGTTCCGATCCATTTGACCGGAATCTACACTTATAAAGAAGCTGCGGCGCTCAGCAAATGCAGTTATGTGACGATCTGGCGCGCGGTCGCCAACGGAAAACTCAAAGCGACGACCATAGGAAGCCATCCTCGGATAATCGGTTCCGAGCTTCTCAAGTGGATTGAGGACGGAGGAGAGACCGGGCGGAGCAGGGCCGTGATGTAGTCTCTGCGCCGTACTCCGCTCGTTTCTCTATCGAAGCTTCGGGATGAAATTGCGTCGCCAGTGGCGCCACTTTTGGTGGATAAAAGATAGTGAGATTAAAGTGCGTGCCGGACAATTGCCTTTCCAAAATGCGCACTTCCTAATGCGCCAGAATGTCGCCGAGCCAATCCGCACTTGCCATCTTATATATTCCGGGTATTGTAAGATTAGTGATAACTGCACTTCATTTCTAAGACGGTTCAACCACAAAGGTAAACGCTTAAATAAACAAGTCCTTGAGATGTAGTGGCTTACACTTGGAATCGCGATCTTAATCGTGTTGCGTCTAAATTAAAATCAGGCCCAGAAAGGCAAATAACGCGCGAACTTTTTGGAAGCGCCAACTTTTTCGTCCAGTTTAATTAAGCCCGCTTCAATAGAAGCAGCAATAATTTGGGAAACGATGGCGCTCTTGCTTTCCGGGAGATGGAAGCATTCGCGCAGAACTGAGACAATCTCAAAATCGTGGAATGCCTCGACAAAGCGCAGCGCGTGACGCAAAGATTTCTCTGAAATGCCGCGCCGGAACTCGATCCCCAATTGTCTCACCAGCGCGGAAACAATTTCGGCTTCGCGCTCTACCGGGTCAAGAGAATTTTTCCAATCTTGAGGCGCAGTTTGTTTTACAGTCTTGGGCGCTAAGGCCAATGAAATCGGTCACTCTGGCGTTCCAAAGCCGTTGCTATTTTGCCCGCCTTGGACTTTACTTGCGCCATGAAGCGAAAAAACCGATGGGCAAAACTTTCGGACATTCCCAAAGAGCCGCCGCCACTATCTGAGGGGGCCAAGCTAAAAGCCAACTTCATCGCAATGGCCGTGCGGAACGCAATGGAAGATTTCCATTCCAAGCATCTATCCGATAAACAGATGAAAGAGCTTAATCCGATCATCAGAAATGCTATTGCGACAGCTCTTTACGCGATGGAGCACGCCGAAGTTAATCCACTAGCCAAGATTTACATTCTTTATAATTGTCGGATGATTCCCAATTACTGGGAGCCTCCTGAATTAAGCAGCGAATTTTCGCTTGATGGGTTCATCAATGATCTGAGAGAAGTTTACGGCCATTCTGGCGACAATCTCAGTGATGCGGAAATAGAAGAAAGAGCAGAGAAAATTCTGAATAGGTCTCTGGGGATTGAGTAATGAGCTCCGTTGGGCGGATCAAAAGATTTTCTCTCGTGCTTAGATATAGTCGAGGAAGATGTGGATATGAACGCGACTCTTAACGAACAAATTGCGCCTGAAATTGTACAAGCCATCATTGCCCAGGCCGCAGCGCGAGGCTTATCGGTCAATGTGGTTGCGAGCAATGTCCCATCGGTGAAAGTCAATCTTCTGCCAAGCTAACGCCGGCCTTGTCAGCGACGACCGCTTTTTGTGGCGCACATTCGCCGTAATAGGAAAATCGTCCCATGAAAAAAATCCATCGTTATCGCCTCTCCATCTTCATCTCTCTATTCGCGCTGATCACTTTCATCCACGCGCCAGGCTGGACTGCGAGAGTCGCCGCCAATGCGCAAACCGACGCGCAATATGATCTCGTAATTCGCAACGGCCGCGTGCTCGACGGCGCGGGCAATCCCTGGATCATCGCGGATGTGGCAATTGACAAAGGCCGCTTCGTCAAAATCGGAAAGATCGCCAGTCGCGGTCGTCAGGAGATTGACGCCAAGGATCGCTACGTTTCGCCCGGCTGGATTGATGTGATGGACCAGTCTGGATCGGTCTTGCCGCGCAACGGTCTTGCCGAAAACAAGCTGCGGATGGGCGTGACAACGGCCATCGGTGGCGAAGGCGGGACGCCCGTGCCCGCCGAAAAGATTCCCGAGTATTTCGCCGGCCTGGAGAAAAGCGGTATCAGCGTCAACTTCGGCTCTTACTTCAGCGAGACTCAGGCGCGCGTGGCCGTACTGGGAATGGCCGCGAGCGAGCCGACGGCTGAGGAACTGGAGAAGATGAAGGCGATCATGGAGACCGCGATGCGAGGCGGCGCAATGGGCATGACGACTGCGTTGATCTATCCGCCGAGCAGTTACGCGAAGACCGAGGAGTTGATCGAGGTAGCGAAAGCGGCGGCGAAATACGGCGGCGTTTATGCCAGCCACATTCGCGGCGAAGGCAAGGAATTGGTCGAATCGGTCGCCGAGGCTATCCGAATCGGCGAGCGCGCCGGATTGCCCGTCGAAATCTTTCACCTGAAGGCCGCCTACAAGCCGGGCTGGGGCGTATTGATGCGCGAAGTGGGCAAGCTTGTCGATCAGGCGCGAGCGCGCAATGTGGACGTCGCGGCCGACCTTTATCTTTACACTGCGGGGGGTACGGGACTCGAAGCGACGATTCCGTCGTGGGCCTTCGAGGGCGGGCGCGAAGCCTTGCTAAAACGCCTGGCGGATCCTGATACGCGGGCGCGATTGAAACGAGAGATCGCTACCGGTTCGCCCGGCTGGTGGAACATTATCGAGGCCGCTGGCGGATGGGATGGCGTGGTAATGGTCAATGCGCGCAACGCCGACAACGCCCGATTCAACGGCAAAACCATGACTCAGATCGCGAAGGAGTGGGGCAAAGAGCCTGCCGACGCCGCCTTCGATCTGGTCGCGCAAGGCCAGGGTCGAGTCATGGCGATCTATCACATGATGGGCGAGCAGGACATCGAAACGGCGCTGCGCTTTCCCTGGACGAGCATCGGCAGCGACGCCGGGGCGGCGCTCAGGGCCGGCGAACAGGACGAACTTGGATTGCCGCATCCCCGCAGCTACGGTAACTTTCCGCGCTTGATCGCGCGTTATGTGCGAGAGGGACGCGTCCTCACGCTCGAAGAAGCGATTCGCAAGATGACCTCCTGGCCCGCCATGCGAATGCGTCTCTCCGGCCGCGGGCTGATCAAAGAAGGCTGCTGGGCTGATGTGGTGATCTTCGATTACGAGAAGATTCAGGATCGCGCGACATTCGAGCAACCGCTGCTTTTTCCTGAAGGCATCGATTACGTTCTGGTCAATGGGGAGGTCGTGATTGATCACGGCAAGCACACCGGCGCGCGTCCTGGGCATGTGCTCTATGGGCCGGGGAGACAGCTTCAATAGTGGTGAATTTTCATCTTACTTTGCCGCCAGCGCTCGCACTGCCTAATGACTTAAGGGCGCCAGATATTCGTCCTTTCCACTTCTTGCCTTTGAAGACGAACGAGATCACTTTCTTACCTATCACCCATCTGTGTTCTTGCGGCAACGCAGTAAAGGTAAGAAGAAACCAGATGCGCCGCCGCGTTACCGCAAGGACACGTTGTTTTTCATAAGCGCCGATCGCGCCGATCCTACGCCAGGCAAAGGCGAACGCCAAGACTTGAGCTCAAATATTTTCATTTTCATGAGGGTTCACTGCTGGGACACGGATGACCTCGCTGTGTAGTTCAGTTGTGTCGGAGCGCGGCCAGTGGATCAACCTTCGTTGCCCGCCGCGCCGGAATCCAGCACGCTGTAAAAGCGACGAGCGCGAGAAAGACCGTTACTGCCGCGAACGTCAACGGGTCGGCGGGACTCACACCGAACAACATGCTCTTGAGCGCGCGCGCTGCGACGAACGCGCCCGCGAGTCCGAGGGTCGCGCCAATGAGCACGAGCTTCATCCCTTGTCCTAAAATGTGTCGCAGCACATCGCGCGTTCGCGCGCCCAACGCCATCCGCACGCCGATTTCGTGCGTGCGCTGTGTGACGGTGTACGCCATCACGCCGTAAATGCCAATCGCAGCCAGCAACAACGCCGCCGCGCCGAACAGCCCCAGCAACAGGGTTTGAAAGCGCGGCTGCCCCGCGGCGTTGGAAACGACCTGCTCCATCGGGCGAATGTCGTAGACCGGGAGGTCATGGTCGAGCGCATAAACCTGCGCGCGCAACGCCGCCGTCAGCGCTGTAATGGGACAACGAAATGTGTAGAAAAATGACCGATTAAGCCGAAGCGCACCAACATCATCATCTATTGAGTGAAACCTGTCTACTCTGATCGCAAAGCAATCATCGGATCCACCTTCGTCGCCCGATGCGCCGGTATCCAGCAGGCCACCAGCGCCACTACAGTCAGTAAGAGCGCTACACCTGCAAACGTCAGCGGATCAGTCGCGCTCACGCCGAACAACAACGTCCGCATCAAACGGGTTAGCGCCAACGCGCCGCCCAGACCAAGCAGCACGCCGCCGAACGCCAGCGTCATCCCTTGCCCGATGACCAGCCGCAGCACGCCTACTGCCTGCGCGCCGAGCGCCAGGCGAATGCCGATTTCCGGCGTCCGTTGCGTGACGGCATAACTCATCACGCCGTAGATGCCGATGGCTGCCAGCGTCAGCGCGACGCCCGCGAACAGGCCAAGCAGCAGCGTGTTGAAGCGGGGTTCCGAAAGCCTGCGACTGAGCCGTGTTTCCATCGTGGCAATGTTGGTAATTGGCTGCTCGGAATCCAGCGAGCGCACTTGCTCGCGGATGGCGGCGGTCAGGCTGTCCGTCGGTAAGGGACTGCGCACGGCCAGCATCAGGCCGTTATACCAGCCGTCGCCCCGAAACTGTGCCAGGGGCGCGTAAACAGCGGCTCCGGCGGCGCTGTCCAGGTTGCCGCTTTTGACATCCGCAATCACACCGACAATCGTGCGCCGAATCGCCCGGTATCCAGGGCGCTGCAATTCCGGCGGGACTAAGGATTCTGGTGCGGCCAGGTAAATGGTTTTGCCCAGCGGGTCTTCGTTGGGAAAGAAGCGCTGCGCTACGGTCTCGTTGATGATGGCCACTTGTGGTGACTCGGCTAGATCGGACGTAGCGAAGCCGCGCCCGCGCCGCACCCCGATGCCCAGGGTGTTAAAGTAACTCGGACTGACCAGCGCGAAACTCACCCCCGGCACTTGATCGAGCGAGGGCGGCACGGGATGCCCTTCAACGCTGAAATACTTGCCCCATCCGTTCCCCGAACCCAGCGGCAAGATCGTAGTGACGCCAGCAGACTCGACGCCGGGCAACGCCGTCACGCGTTCCAGCAGTTGATTGTAAAAATTCAGCGCGGCGGGCGGCGGTGCATTTGGCTCTTGTGGAATCGGGTACTTTGCCTCCGGCAACGGAGTGCGCATCGTCAGCACATTTGACGCCGCAAAGCCCGTGTCTACCTGCTGCAAACGAATGAAGCTCTGAATCATCAAGCCCGCGCCGACCAGCAGCACGAGTGCGAGCGCCATTTCGATGACGACCAGCGCGTCGCGCACACGACTGCGCCGCCGACCGGCGGCGCCGCCACGCCCGCCATCATTCATCGCTTCCCGCACATCGCCGCGCGCCGTCTGCCACGCGGGCAACAAGCCAAAGAGCGCTACAGTCAGCAGTGAAGCGAGCAGTGTGAAGGCGAGCACGCGCGCATCAATGCTGATCGCATTGTGACGCGGCAAGGACGCGGGTAACAAGCTTGTCAGCGCATTCAGCCCCCACACCGCCAATCCCAACCCGGCGGCGCCGCCTAACAAAGAGAGCGGTACGCTTTCGAGCAACAGTTGTCGAATGATGCGTCCACGACTCGCGCCCAACGCCGCGCGCACGGCAAACTCGCGCTCGCGTACCGCTGCTCTGGCAAACAACAGATTGGCGACATTGACACAGGCCACCAACAAGACGAACGCCACGGCTCCCAGCAACACCCACAAGGGACGCTGCACATTGCCGACAAGCTGTTCGCGCAATGAGACGATTTCGCCACGCATGGCTCCAAACCCTTTCGTTCGCTCGGCGATCGCGTTGACGTCCGCTTGCGCCTGCGCGAGAGAAACGCCCGCTTTGAGCCTGCCAATCAGCCGCAGGAAATAGTTATTGCGCGTCGCCATATTGTCGCCGGGCGCGAAAGTCAGCGGCGTCCACAATTCAGGCTTCGGCGCATTGTCGAGAAACGCCATGCCCTGCGGCATCACGCCCACGACGGTATAAGTCTCGCCGCCCAACTTGATGCCGCGTCCGACCAGTTGCGGATCGCCGCCATAACGCCGCTGCCACAGTTCGTGACTAAGCAACACGACATGATGTTGCCCGAACTGTTCATCGCCGGCTTGCAACCCGCGCCCCAGTACCGGAGCCACGCCCAGCACCGCAAAGAAATTCGCGGTCACGAAAGCGCCCTGCACGCGCTCGGCATTCTGGCTCTCGCCCGTCAGGTTGAAATCGCCGAAGGAAAACGCGCCCAGTTCAGCGAAAGACTGATTCTGGTCGCGCCATTCACGATAATCCGGCACGGCGCTGCCGCTGCGCCCGCCCCGCCCTTTAGCCCAGAGCATGACCAGACGCTCTGCCTCCGGGTACGGCAACGGGCGTAACAACGTCGCATCCACGACGCTGAAAACTGCCGTGTTCGCGCCGATGCCCAGCGCCAGCGTGACGATGGCAATCAACGTAAAGCCCGGATTCTTGAATAACATTCGCGCGCCAAAGCGCAGATCATGGGAAAGTGTTTCGAGCATAGGTAATCCTCTCTGTTCACGATGAAGTTCTTGTACTTGCGTCACGCCACCCAGTTTGACGAGCGCCACGCGTCGCGCTTCTTCCGGCGACATCCCGGCGCGCAGATTGTCTTCGATGTGCATCGTCAGATGGCTTTCCAACTCTTCGGCGAATTCGCGCTCACGTCGCTTGCGATTGAATATGCTGAAGAGCCGCGCCAGCCATCCGCGTAGTTGTCGAATGTCCATATCGTCGGCTATTCGTGCCGCAAGGCAATGATTGGATTAACTTTTGTCGCCCGCCGCGCCGGAATCCAGCAGGCCAGCAACGCCACAATAATTAGCAACGCGGCGATGGCAATAAACGTCAGCGGATCGGTTGCGCTCACGCCGAACAGCAAGGTCTTCAGCAATCGCGTCAACGCCAACGCTCCGCCCAATCCGAGCAGAGCGCCGATGAGCGCCAGATTCATTCCCTCTCCGATCACCAGACGCGACACGTCGCCCGGTTGCGCGCCCATCGCCATCCGCACGCCGATCTCGCGCGTGCGCTGCGTGACCGTATAGCTCATCACGCCGTAGAGTCCCACAGCGGCCAGCGCCAACCCAACCAGCGCGAACACGCCAAGCAGCAGCAGATTGAATCGCCTCGGCGCAACCGATTTGGTCATCAGTCGCTCCATCGTCTCGATGTTCAAGAGGGGTATATCTTTGTCTACGGCCCAGACCTGCCCGCGCACGGCGGCAACCATTTGCATCGGGTCTCCACTGGCGCGCACGGCCAGTGACATGAATAACGTGGGAAATTGTAACTGCGCTATTGCACGATAAATTTGGGGGGTGGCTTCCTCGTCCAGGGCGGAATGTTTCACGTCTCCTACGATGCCTACAATCACGCGTGTGGCGTCGCCGTTGAGGGTGATGCGTTTGCCGAGCGGGTCTTCATTGGCGAAATATCTGTGCGCCAGCGATTCATTGATGACCACCACTGGCGGGGCCTTGGCGCCATCGCTTTCCGCGAGCAGACGGCCTTTGATCAGAGGGACGCGAAACGTTTTGAAAAAGTCCGGACTGATGAGGCGGTTTCCTGCGCTGAATGTTTGCTCCGTCGGCGACGATCTGCCTTCAATGCCAAAGCCTGTGATGTACTGCCCGCCGCTCAGCGGCAAGGGAGAGACCGTGGCGGCTGCATCAACGCCGGGCAATGTCCGCACGCGCTCCAGCGTTTGTTGAAAGAATGTGATATCCCGACCGTCTTTGTATTTCGCGAACGGCAGCAGCATATCCATCGTCAAAACTCCCCGTGGATCAAGTCCCGGATCAACCTCTGTCAAGCGCGCGAAACTCCTGATCAGCAACCCCGCGCCGATCAGCAGCACAAAAGCCAGCGCCACTTCACTCACGACCAGGAAACCACGCAAGCGGCGGCGCAGCAATCCAGCGGCGTCACGCCCGCCTTCTTTGAGCGTCACACCGAGGTTTATTTTTGCAGCTTGTAGCGCCGGCAGCAGTCCGAAAACAATCCCGGTCAGCAGTGAGACGAGTAGGGTGAAGCCCGCAACACTAGTGTCGAGCCGGATGTCGTATGCGCGCGGCAGATTATCGGGAGCCATCGCTAGCAGCACCTCAACGCCCCATCGCGCCAGCAACAGCCCCGCCGCGCCCCCTGAAATAGCTAGCAGCAGGCTTTCGGTCAGCAATTGCCGCAGCACACGCCCGCGGCTGGCGCCGAGGGCGGCGCGAATCGCCATCTCTTTCTGCCGTCCAGCGGCGCGCGCCAGCAACAGGTTGGCGACATTGGCGCAGGCGATCAGCAGCACGAATCCCACCGCGCCCAGCAATATCAGCAATGCCGTCCGCGCCTTGCCGACCACCTGTTGCTGCAGCGGCGCGAGCCGCACCCCTTTGTCGGTGTTGGTCTGCGGGTATTGTTCGGTCAGACGGCGGGCGATGGCGTTCATCTCGGCGTTCGCCTGCCCGAGGCCGACGCCGGGTTTGAGCCGCGCGATCACCACCAAAATGGTTTCCCGGCGATTGTTCATCTGCTCGGGAGTGAAGGCGAGGGGCAGATAAAGATCGACCTTCTTGGGGC
>Ga0137367_10001380_pt1 | contig 19032 bp, 19 predicted proteins | sample SagtaG_14_FD_104939 | JGI IMG/M metagenome (GOLD analysis project Ga0137367, IMG submission 104939) | Vadose zone soil microbial communities from Sagehorn Ranch, Mendocino, California, USA - Sage1_L_80_16 metaG | ecosystem: Environmental > Terrestrial > Soil > Vadose zone | place: USA... | reverse complement strand
CGCCACTGGAACGACGAGCGAAAATCCATATCTTCGGGAACAACCGGCAACTTAGATGCCGGCACATTCATCGTGCCTTTTTGTTTTGAGTCTTCAGCCACTGATTGTATTCTAAACGATAAACCCTGAAAATAAAAACAGTGTGGACCTACGGGGAATCGAACCCCGACCTGATCCATGCCATGGATCCGTAATACCTTTTTACTATAGGCCCTAATATTGTAAAAACACATTGAAAAATATCATAAAAATGATAAGATTTCAACAATTATGTCAATAGTAATCGCCCCTATAGCTCAACTGGATAGAGCTCCGGCGTCCTAAGCTGGCGATCTCCGTTCGATTCGGAGTAGGGGTACAAGCACAATGACCATCCCGAGTGAGATCAAAGAAGTACTCACAAAGTTAAAATCAAAAGGATTCGAGGCCTATGTCGTAGGCGGTTGCGTACGCGATTTACTTTTGGGCAAAGAGCCAGATGATTGGGATATCACGACCAATGCTATCCCAGCTCAAATTCAAGAAATTTTTCCCGAAAGTTTTTATGAGAATAATTTCGGCACAGTAACCATAAAAACTGATACTGTTGACCCATCTCTTCAGCAAACTCAAATTACGCCGTATCGCAAAGAGGCCAAGTATACTGATAAGCGGCATCCCGATGAAGTTAAATTTGCTTCTCAACTAACAGACGACTTGTCTCGCCGAGACTTCACTATTAATGCTATGGCTATGGATAAAAATGAAAACCTAATCGATTTATTTAGCGGGAAAAATGATCTAGAGAAAAAAGTTATCCGCACCGTGGGGAATCCCAAAGAGCGTTTCAATGAGGATGCTTTGCGGCTCTTGCGCGCTGTGCGTTTCGCCAGCATATTGGGATTTTCAATTGAGCCAAATACGTTTCAAGCAATAAAAGATTGCGCTCCATGGTTGGAAGCAATATCAAAAGAACGCATCCGAGATGAATTTATAAAAATAACATCTTCGCCCCACGCTCATACCGGCCTTCAGCTTCTTTTAGATACAAGATTACTTCATCAAATCATTCCAGAATTAATGGAAGGAGTGGGCGTGGAACAAAATCTCCATCATATCTATACGGTTTGGGAGCATAATCTGCGAGCTCTTCAGTATACGGTGGAAAAAGATTATCCGCTTCATGTTCGACTAGCGGCCCTTTTGCATGATGTAGCCAAGCCCCGCACCAAGCGGGGCCAGGGTAAATATTCCACCTTCTACGGTCATGAAGTAGTGGGCGCTCGAATAACCGCCAAAATTATGGAACGCCTGAAATTTCCGCGAGAACTATCCGAAAGAATAATCCGCCTTGTCCGCTATCATCTCTTCTATTATAACGTCGGCGAAGTAACCGAATCTTCGGTGCGGCGATTATTAGCCAAGGTCGGACCGGAAAATATTGAAGACCTGCTTAAAGTAAGGGAGGCGGATCGGATTGGCTCCGGCACTCCCAAAGCCGTGCCCTATAAACTGCGCCATCTTAAATATGTAATTGACAAAGTATCGCACGATCCGATTTCCGTAAAAATGCTTAAGGTAAACGGGCAGGATATAATGAAAGAATTAAAAATCGAACCAGGACCAAAGATTGGCCTTATTTTAAATTCGCTTCTAGCCGAAGTGCTCGATGATCCCATAAAGAATAGCAAAGAATATTTACAAAAACGGATTCATGAGTTAGACAAGAAGACTCCCGAGGAACTACGGGAATCACTCAAGCACATTGAAAAAGCGCTTGAAGAAGAAGAGAAAGCCCGCATGAAAAAATACTATGTATGATGACGGGGATTAGTGTAGCGGCAACACGCATCGTTCGGGACGATGAGATGGTGGGTTCGACTCCCACATCCCCGACAATCTTCAAAAACCGTTCTGAGCTGCAAGCGATTCAGCTTCAGCCTGTCGACGTTCGGCAATTCCAATGTCGAATTGAACCTTATCTTCGTCCGAGACAACAAAAGTTCGTTCAATCGGCTCGGTTACATTGAGTTTAACCGTATATAAAGGAGTGCCTGGCAGAGATTTTTCGGCTAAAAGAGGAACTCCTACCAGAAATAAGATGATGGCGAGCGATACAACAGCCGGGAAGCGAAATGAATGCCAATTCGAAATAAACTTCGGTAGAGGATTTGCATGCAAAGAAGCCGAAAGAAGCCTCCTTAATAAAGTCTTCTCTTCATGGGTCAATTTAACCCGCTTGGCATCCGTTATAAATTGTTCAAAATTATCAGCCATAATTTTTCTCTTGTAGAATTTTACGCAATTGAGCTATTCCTCGGTGAATTCTAACGGAAATAACGTTTTCAGTCTCATCAATCACTTGAGCAATCTCTTTAGGCGTAAGATCGTCAATATACCGCATCAGGATCACATCTCGGTATTTAGGATCCAACTTCTCAAGTACCGGCAAAATCTGGCGACCCTCAATAATTAAATCTAGCCGATTTTTTTCATGGACTGGGACATCGAATCCTTGATTCATAAGCATATCCAGCGAGGTCTCCTTTTTCTTCCGCGACCAGTCAATAATAAGGTTATTCGCTACCCGGTAAAGGAATGCTCGAAGATTATCAATTTCATTGCCCTTGCGGAAATAATTCCAGGTTTTTATAAACGCCTCCTGAACAATATCCTTGGCTGTTTCCCGGTCGCCAATCCGGAAAAAACAGTGCCGAAAAATAGCATCCGACCACTGTTCATACCCCTGGAGAAACTCTTGTTCAATTTGAGAGGGATCCTTTTTCATATCTTATGACGAAAAATATACAACTTTCTTACAAATTATAACAAAAACACTCCTGCGAGTGTTCTTGTATATACTATCACATTTAGCTTCTTAGGGGAAGCTAAATTATTTTAATGGTCCAATTATCTAATACCATTGTCAAACCGCAAGACAAGATCGGTAAATTGATTTGACTGGACAGTGACGGCAACTGGAGTAAACATCGGCCAAAGTGATTCATTGGATCCCTTTTTAATTACATAGTTTCCTGGCAAGAGTGACAAAGAGAAGGTACCATCGTTGGCTGACGTAAATAAACCTACTTTTTGATCATTCTGAAATACAACCATAGTTGTCGCGTAAGCGGAATCACAATCGTAATTCAATGTCATCACCGGACAGATCAGTCCGATAATCACTCTACCCCGAATACCGGAAGTTAATGGCAATGTAGTCACAATTGTCACACTCGCAACATTCGAATAACTAGAATTTCCAGCAGTATTAAAGGCTCGTACTCGGTAAAGATATGTTCCTGTGGTAAGTCCGTTATCCGTATAAGTCGTAACATCAGTTCCTACAGTAGCGATCTCATGGAAACTTTGTTCATTATCCTTAAGCCTCTCAATTTTGAATCCTTTTTCATTGGTAGCATTATCTATCCACTTCAAAAGTACGTTTGAAGGACTTGGTCTTATATAATTTATTATTTGCTCATAGGGTGCTTCGATTGCAGTTGCGGTAAGACCTGAAGGAGCATTGGGCCGAGTCACTGGAAGTGCCACTAAATTAACGACTTGAGTGAAGACATTGGAGTAAGGAATATCGTCACTACTAACACCTTGAGTACCGAGGGTACGCATCAAGGTTCGATCAATTTGATATCTGCCCAGCGGAGCATCAGAGTTAAAGGTAATCATGTCGTAATTCTCGAATAGATCATTCAGATCTAGGCCAAACGCACCTGGCGGACAAGCACTAACTTTACATGATCCTTGGGCAAATAATGTTCCCCCTCCTAAACCTTTAAAGGTGTATACTTCCGGATCACTAGAATTATTAGTGAGTGTTCCGTTACTAAGATAGCCAAGCTCGACTAATTTAACCTGATTAGCTGTCAGGGCTGCCGGTCCATGAATAACAATCCGCCACTGAAAAACATCTTCCGAAATAAGAGGTCCCGTATATTGTGCTTTTATACCATAATCCGCAGATGCTCCAGGATTTAAATTCGTAAATCTCGAAGGCGAAAGATCATCATGGGTACCAAGTTGCGGAGCAGTATAGGTTACTACTACCGGAGACGGTGTTGGAGTTGGAGTACCTGTTGGCGTTGGAGTAGGTGTAGACGATGGGCTAGGTTTAATAGCACTGGTGGCGTTAATCGCATCTACTAAAGCCCTCTGGGCTTCTTTTATCTTTGCTAAAACCTGATTATTTAGATCCTTTACCTTACTGAAAGCTATTTTTGCATCATTACTACTGATAATACTACTCACTTGAGCCGAAGCATTAGCAAGAGCTTTTTCGGCATCAGCGATCTTAGTTCTAGCGATAGCCAATTTTGCTTTGGCATCAATTACATCAGCACCTTGAGAAATTAGAGCATCCAAACGTTTCTGAATTCGATCAGCCAGATTTTTCTCATTACGGATCAGGATTTGGAGCCGATGCACCATCTTATCCCAGAATTTTTGTATCTCTTCCTTACGCTTTTCAACCTGTTTAGCTTCCTTTTTATCCCTATTTTGCTGTTCTTCTTGATCTTTAACTTCCTGTTTATTTTGCTTCTCATCCGTCTTAGCCGGGACATTAAAGAGCGCTCTTATGCGTTCTCCAATACTCGTTACTTGTTTTGATTCACGATTATCACGATTATTATTGTTTCCATTATCAGCCCAGACGCCTTGAGAAAAAGTGCCTACTATTATTGCGGCGGTTATTAATAATACTGCGTATTTTTGATGCTTCATATAAGTACTGATTTTGTTGTCACGGCAAAATCGATTATATATTACGATTCTATAACATAAAAGACGATAATCAAGCTGATTTCTTACTTAAAATTATAAGTTTTAGCTAAAATCCGTAGCAATTATAATACTTTTTTGGTATGGTATTCCATGATAAAATCAGCCAGTTGGGCCCGTAGTTAAGTGGCATAACGGCGCATTCGCATTGCGCAAGCGGGAGTTCGATTCTCCCCGGGTCCACATATTGAATCATGGAAACCATTTTTAAGGATTTAAATGAAAGGCAAGTCACAGCCGTTCGGGCCACTGAAGGTCCCGTTTTGGTTATTTCCGGACCGGGTTCAGGTAAAACTAGATGCCTAACGCATCGCATTGCTTACCTGATTGCCTCAGGCATATCACCCCAGAATATTTTAGCCGTCACTTTTACCAATAAAGCGGCCAATGAAATCAGAGAACGGGTCGAAAAGCTATTAGGGAAACAGCGATTTAGAGCCCGGCCCACTTTAAGCACCTTTCATTCTCTAGGTCTGAAGATTCTTCGCCGAGAAATTTTGAAACTCGGTTATGGCACAAATTTCGCCATTATCGATGGGCAAGATCAGCTGACTCTTACCAAGCGCATTATGGCTTCTTTGGAAATTGACAGTAAGCGCTTTCAACCAAATGCATTTCTTAATGGCATTTCTAAATTAAAAACCGAACTTAAATTTCCCGACGCCTATCATGGCAATGATTTTTTCTCACGAGTAGTAGCCAAAGTTTATCGAGCTTACCAGAGCGAACTTCACAAAATGAACAGCTTGGACTTTGATGATCTTATTGTCCTGACCGTTAAATTATTCAACGAATACCCTGATATCCTCGAAAAATATCAAAATCTTTGGCAATATATCTTGGTTGACGAATACCAGGATACTAGCCATGACCAATATGTATTGATTACCCTTTTAGCCAAAAAATACCGAAATCTATTTTGCATCGGCGATGACGCCCAATCAATCTATATGTTTCGGGAGGCGGACATAAGAAATATTCTAAACTTTCAAAAAGATTATCCTGAAGGAAAGATAATTATGCTTGAACAAAACTATCGTTCAACCAAAAACATCCTGGCTGCTGCCCAAAGCGTTATCAGTAACAACAAGACCCAAATTTCCAAAGAACTATGGACCAAAAATGAACCTGGGGAAAAAATAATTATCAAAGAAACTTTGAACGAACGGGATGAAGCTGGATTCATAATTGAAACCATGAGCCAACTTATGAATCACGGCTATGGGATCCATGATTTTACGGTTTTATATCGAACTCACGCCCAATCGCGAGCAATGGAAGAGGCGCTCATCATGAGCGGTTTTCCTTATCGCATTGTCGGCGGGATTAAATTCTATGACCGCAAAGAAATAAAAGATATCCTGGCCTATGTGCGATTTCTTCATAATCCGGCTGATGTAATGAGCTTCGAACGAATCGCCAATGTTCCGACAAGAGGATTAGGTAAAGCCACTCTAGACAAACTTCTAGTCATAGATCAGGGAAACCTACTTGAAACACTTATTCAATATGCCCAAGACAATGAACAATCAAAACCGAGGCGCAATCTGAAAGAATTGGCTGATATCCTGACTGGACTTAAAGAAGATATGGGCAAGAAAATAACCAGCTCTTTTATAAAAGGCCTCATTAAAACCATCGGTTATGAAGAATACCTTAAAAATTTGACTGGCCCGGCTTATGAGAATTTCGAAGAACGGGTTGAGAATCTAAAAGAATTGCTCACCGTCGCTCAAAAATACGATCGTTTCGGTCCAGGAAAAGGAGTATCAACCCTACTTGAAGAAATTGCTTTGCTCCAGGAAACAGACAATCTAAAAGAAGGGGAGAAGAAAGTGACCCTTATGACGATACACTCATCCAAGGGATTGGAATTTCCGGTAGTTTTTATCCTCGGAATGGAAGAGGGTCTCTTTCCCCATAATCGCTCGCTCCTTGAGCCGCGGGAGCTAGAAGAAGAGCGAAGACTCTGCTACGTGGCTATTACCAGAGCTAAACACCAGCTCTACATGACTCACACCAAGTTCCGTCGCATCTTTGGCGCAGCCCAAGCCAACCTACCCTCTCGCTTTATTGGCGAAATTCCGGAATATCTCTTAGATTACTATCCTTTCGACCAATTCGGAGATGAACATGATACCATCGACTATTAGCATGGATATTATTCCCAAAAAATCACTGGGGCAAAATTTCCTAGTAAATCGGGGAATTCTAGGAAAAATCTTTACCGCTGCTCAACTCGATAAGGATGACATTGTTCTTGAAATCGGGCCGGGCACTGGCATTTTGACCCAAGAATTAATTTCCAAAGCCAAGAGAGTTGTTACCGTAGAAAAAGACAAGCGACTTATTGGAGGATTGAAGGCCAAATTTACCGAGGTCAGGGTTGTCGAAGGAGATATTTTAAAATTTAATCCGCTCCAATACGACTTGAATGCTGGCCAATACAAAATTATTGGAAATATTCCATATTACCTTACCTCTCATTTGCTTCGAACTATATTTGAACAATGGCCTAGCCCGGCATTGATGATTTTTATGGTCCAAAAAGAAGTCGCCCAGCGTATTTTGGCCCAGCCGCCCCATATGAATTTACTGGCTCTTTCAGTTCAGCTTTACAGTTCTCCAAAAATTATTGCTTATGTGTCTAGAGGAAGCTTTCGGCCTATTCCCAAAGTAGACTCTGCAATTCTTCAGCTAATACCCAAGGATACCACCCGGAACCAAAAACTTTTTGACTTAATCCGCGCTGGATTTTCCAGTAAACGCAAGATTTTAGTAAACAACTTAACCGAAAAAATGGGCTATTCTAGAACCAATTTGGAAAACACTCTTAAGGCTTTAAAATTACCTCGGGCTATCCGGGCTGAAGCCCTGGATATCGAAGATTGGCGAAAACTCCAAGAAACCCTCGAAAAACCTAAAGATTCTTAAGTAAAATATCAACAGCTTAGCCGCAATTTATACACATCATCCATGGTATACTTTAAATGGGAAATTTTGTGTTTAAAAACACAAGTTTTACCATACATGTCCAATAAAATTAAACTTCTGCTTGGAGTGCTGGGGCTAGCAGCGGCAGTTTCGATTTACCAATTTACCGATACGCTCCGCGCCAAGGCAATAAGCCTTTTGCCAACAAGCTTAACTCTGCAAAAAGGCAACGCATCAGAAGCCATCGATAATGACGTTGACAAAGACGGCCTTACCAATGCCGAAGAGTCATTCTGGAATACAGACTTTCAAAATCCTGATACCGATGGCGATGGATTCAAAGACGGGGAAGAGGTAGCTTCTGGTCATGACCCGACTGTGCCCGGACCCAATGACAAAATCGATACCAGTACAGCCGGCAATATTACCGAGAAAATAAGCGGATTGATTTTGGGCGGAATCTATGAGGGCTCTCTAAAACCCAACAGCCCCAATTATGATCAGGCTCTGGAAGAGCTCACCAACGAAGTTATCTTCAGAGCAGAACTCAATGCTCCGGCTTTAACGCCCAATAAGTTAAAGTTGGTTAAAGATACAAACGAAAATGAGTCTCAATATGTTCAGAACATTAAACCAGTATTAAACCAAATTGGCATTGAAGCTCCCAAAGGATTATCCCGCCTGGTGAATGCCGCCCAGCAGAACAACAAAGACCCGAATTCGCTTAAACAATTCACAGAACAAGAAATTATTTTCCTTGAAGAACAAATTAAAAACTGGGAATCAATTCCTGTGCCTCAAAAATGGAGTTCCCAACACGAGAATCTTTTAAATATTCTGAAAAATACAGAAAGAAATTATGTTCTTTTGCAAAATTCGGAAAATGATCCCTTGCAGATGCTAGCCGCTTTTTCCAACCTAGTCCGCCTCCTTTTGGGCGATATTGTTAACCCACTTCAAAGTTATGCCTCTGCTTTCTCAAAATAGATTAAGACGAGTAGGGAAAATACTGGTAATTTTCCTGGTTCTAATTGGAATTGTTTTTCCTTTTTCATTCAACACGCCTCCAGCCAAGGCTGATATTACAGTTGACACAATAAAATGCTTAGGGGGGGTTACTGTAGGCGTAGTAATCCAAAGTGCAGTCAGTTTTGTAGGAAGTTGGGTTAGTAGACTCTTAGGCGGCCCGACATTCGTCATAAATGTCCCGGAAATCAATATGACATATGTCCTAAATGTGGTAGAGCGCTGTTTTGCGCGAGCCGTACTTGATAACACCATCGCCGCCATGCTGAATACCGTTCGCACTAAAGGTCGGGATGGCGGCGTAAGCTGGGTAAGAAACTGGAGAAATTTTCAGCTTAATGCCGAATACCGAGGAGAGAATATATTTCGCACCATCTTGGCCAACACTAAGCTATGCAATTACTTTCAACAAGATGTGCGAGATGTGTTCGGCGTTACCGATAAATTCAAGCAATCCCTTCAAGGCCAAAATATTAGATCGGGTGATGCCGATCCGTTCACTTTGAAAGCCAGGTGCAGCTTGCCCGATAATTTTGACGTTGCAAAATATCAAAAAGACTTTGCCGGCAATGGCGGCTGGAATCGCTTGCTTCAATTAGCCCGGCCCGAAAATAATTTTTACGGCGCCCTGCTGCAATCATTAGAGGAGCGCGACAAACAAAAGGCCATTGAAGTAGCGGCTGACATAAACGAAGCAACCGGCACCGGCTATACCGGAATCAGGGGCGACAGTGCGGCCAGTAGTTGTTTAGTTAAGTCGCCAACTGGGAGATGTATTTTCTATGCCAACATAAAATCTCCTCCTGGATACGTAAGCGATGTAACTGGGGCAACGATTAATGCCGAGTTAAATTGGGTTACCGAGGTACATACATATAAAGAATTGGTTGTAACTGCTCTTGCCCAGCGCCTCACCAATCGACTCCTTAGTCTTGGCTCTTCTGAAACTGATCCCACCTATGATCTCGACCAAGTGCCTCATGATATTAAGCCTACGCCACCGCCGGGTTATATAACTCCGACTCCTTTTCCTGAACCGGGACCGGGACCAGGCTCTGGTAGCTGTACTCAAGAAGTTCCAAATGGCACTCCGGGACCATTTAACAGCGATATTGCTGCTGCTCAAAACCAGATCAAAGCAAATAACCCCGAAATAGTAAATTCTGACAATCAAATATTGAATATCGATCGCTATTTCTCCGAGATGATAAGAATTCTACAAGGTAAAGGTTATGTTGTTACCCGAGATGGCGACCAAGAAATAAATATCTATCACTCTGGCGCTACCAGCAGTGAACAATATGCCATTCGCACCAGCGGCGGCCAAACCCGTAATGCCTGGAAGGCCACCGGTTGTAGCTTACCATGACAAGACTAATAAAAAATAAGAAATTATATCAATTGGGGCTTATACTATTGATCTTATTTAGTATTCCCAGTTCCACCCATGCTGCCGGCGATGTTGCTCAAGGTATAGCCAACGCCAGTAATCCTTTAACTTGGATCTATTTTTATGTTTTTGCTTTCTCCTACTTTATTTTGCAGGTTTCCGTTCAAGCGCTGGCCTACTTGGCTCAAGCTTTAAATTGGGTTATCAGATTTAAAATCGACACTAATTTACCGGTAGTAGAGACCTCCTGGAAAATCATCCGCAATTTTTCCAATATGTTTTTCATCGTGGTTATGATTATCACGGCTTTTGCCACGATATTCAACATCGCCCGGGGCTATTACTGGCGCGATCTGGTTTTTCGTTTTATCGCTGCGGCCTTATTAATCAATTTCAGCTTGGTTATTGGCCAGCTTATTATCAGCGGAACCCAGACTATAAACAGCGTTTTTATATACGCCATTGGCGATATGTCTCTTCATATTGGACAAGTTCTTGATCCTTCAGCCTTACTGGCAAATAATGAAGGGTTTCTTTCCGACAAAACCGCAAAAAATATTTCTCATGTTGCCGGCTGGCTCAGTGGTACTCTAGGAGGCAACTCTGATACCAAGAGTGTTACCGAAGCAATTGCTTACACGGGAGCAAAGATGGACACCTTAACTTTTTTTGTGGTCCTCCGGGTTCTTTTCTCAACCGTTCTCGTAATCATGGTAATCTTCAGTCTTTTAGTTGCTTTCATATTCAGCTTAGTTCGAATTCCCATAATCTGGCTCCTGCTTATTCTTTCTCCTTTAGCCTGGCTGACTTACATATTACCCGCCACCAGAAACTTAAATAAAAAATGGTGGGATTACTTTCTGGGCTGGAATCTCTTTCTGCCAATTTTTCTTTTTGTCTTATATTTTGGCCTGTATTTTCTCTCTCAATACAATCAAGTTATAACCAGCCTCTCCAATACTGTAGGACGCCAAGCTCTAACTGATCCGCTTTCAACTGGCTTCTCTATCGAATATCTTCTGGCCTATATTTTAGTCGCCCTTATCTTTATTTTTGGCACATCTATGGCTATTAGCGGAGGGTTCTGGGGTTCGAGCGGCGTACTGAAAGCTGCTGGCTGGGCCCGCGAATCAGCTTGGAGAATTCCTGGATTTAGTCATCTTCGAGCCGTTGGTGGGGGAGTTGGTGAGGCGGCCAGGAGCGGATATGAGAAGACAATGCAAGAAGGTCTCTTTGGTTATGGCGGCCAGCAAGCTCTTGAACGACTGCGTGCTGGAACTGCCGGCACCCTTGGAGTCAGAGGTCGCGTGGAAGCCCAACTAAAGAACGAAGTTAAATATTATAAAGAACAATATGATAGGGAGAATCGCTCTCCTGAAGAACTTCGGAATATCATTAGAACTGAAAAATCAGCCAGTCGAAGATTAGCAGCTTATGAGGTATTAAGAGATAAAAAAGATATTGAACCAGATGAACTTTACGAAGCGTATAGACTCTATGGAGAAAATACCATTTCGGCAACCGATTTTGCCATGAAAATTGATTTCGAAAAAGATTTTGATCGCGGTGAACGGGCAGAATGGTACAATAAGGTGACGAGTGTTGACGTAAAGAAAAAAATTGCTAAAGCTATTGCTACTCAAGGTGAATTTCGTTCCATAGAAGATATGAAAACCGCCGCTGAATTATTTAGAATTGCTGGAGTGGACGATGAAAAGCAGGGTAAAATGAGAGATTTCCTTAGAAAAGCATCAGAAAAGAATATCATCGATGCTTATACCTTAGCTGCTCAATACAAACTGCTGACCAAGTATGATCCAGTGACAAAGACTGAGGAGAAAATTGACTTTGAAGAAGCTCTTAAGGGTGAGATAGGTCGCAAAAAAGGGAATGATTTTTTCACTTTTATCGCTCCAGATCTCTACAATTCGGCCTCTGGCAAATTGAAAACTAATGACGAAATCCGTGCCGATCCAAGACTTAAGTCTAAGGCTGAAGAACTCATCAAATTACGCAATTTGGTTCAAGAACGCTTAAAAAATGATCGATCCCTCTTAGATAAGCTGAAGCGTAACCCAAATTCTACAACTACTCAAAGTGAGACGCTCATGGCTTTCGATGAGGCTATAAAAAGTAGCACCTCCTCGCCACCAGGAACTGGCGGAGCAGGACCTTCATCTCATACTATTTCGGCTGAAATAAATGAAAATAATATCATTGATCTACGTAAGATTTAAACATTTAAATTTAATACGACTTATAAACAGAAACCCCTACAGTTCGGTACTATAAGGGTTTGAGAGGTGTTTGGTTGATTCAACTGAACTTAATAGAGCTAAGAGCATACTTAGAAGTTTCATGGAGCTGGACACATTTTTTGTAGAACAGCTAGACCTCCTAAAAACAAGATCCAAAATATTACTGCCTCTATTATTTCCCTTAAGCAACCTGCCCTCTTTCTTTCAAAAATCCAAGAAGTAGGATCTTTCTTTCCACAATTAGGACATCTTTTTGCTTCATGAGAAATTTTATTTCCACATTCCGAACAATCCAATAACATTTTTCTCCTTTATTATAACGATACCATAGATACACCGACTGTCAAGTATTACATTCTCAATAGTACAAAATTAGGATAATATAAAAATATGAGATTTCAACTGCCCCAATTTGTCGAAACGGAAATTAAATTGATTGGTCCGTTCACCTTGCGCCAATTTCTATGGATTGCGGCCGGAGTTTCGATCTTATTTGTAGTTTTTTATGTCGCCGGCCCAACTTGGTTTTTGATTGCCATTTTGCCAATTTCGGCTATTTCAATTTCTCTCGCTTTTATAAAAATAAATGAAATTTCCCTGATTAACTACATCGCTTATGCGTTATCCTACCTTATAAATCCGCGTAAATATATTTATAAAAGCGGGGAAAACAAGAACATCCAACTACCCCAATAATGGCCGCTACTACCACCAAACAACTTATTGAAATTGCAGAAATTCGGGATTCAGTCATCGTTCTTAAAAATGGTTCACTGCGGATGATTTTAGAAATATCAGCCATTAATTTTGAATTGCGCTCCGAGGAGGAACAAACGGCTATCCTCCAAAATTTCCAACGCTTCCTGAATTCAATTGATTTCCCGCTCCAAATGGCTATTAATTCGAGAAAATTCGACCTAGCCGAATATGTCAAAACAATTCAAGATGCTTCCGCCCAACTAACTAATGAGCTTCTTAAAATCCAAGCTCAGGAATACATTAAATTTATCCAAGAACTATCCGAACTAGCCAATATCATGTCGAAGCGATTTTATATCGTGCTTCCTTTTTATATCCTGGAGACACCCAGCGGAAAAGGAATTTTAGACAGCATAAAAAATGTTTTCAAAAGCAAAAAACCGACACCGATTGCTATGGATAAATTAGAAACCTACAAAAATCAATTATTGCAGCGGGCCGAACTGGTATTTGATGGCTTAGTAGGCATGGGATTAAAAACCAGAATTCTTGAAGGCCAGGAATTAATCAATCTTTTCTATGGGCTCTATAACCCGAGTGTAAAAACCCAAAACCAATAGATGAACGAAAACCTAATTCAAACTCAATCGGCACCATCAGCGCCCCCCATCCAGAATCTGGAAGAAATGGTTGCACCTTCGGCTTTAAGCATTACCGCCAACTATATCCAGATCGGAGAAAAGTTTGCTCGAACAATTTTCCTTTCTACCTACCCCCGTTATCTGCATACTAATTGGTTTTCGCCTCTGATAAATCTTGACCGAGTACTTGATATTTCCATTTATGTTATGCCTAAAAATACGGCTACTGTCCTCAAACAGCTCCGCGATCAGCTCGCCCGCCTGCAAGCCCAAACTATCGAAGAAGCATCGAAGGGGAAAGTCCGCAATCCAATATTAGATACTGCCATTAACGACATAGAATCCTTGCGAGATCAATTACAGCAAGGGACAGAAAAATTCTTTGATTTGGGAGTATATATCACTATTTATGAAGAAAGTGTCAAAGCACTTGATGAGGCCGAAAATAAAATCCGGGGGTTGCTTGAATACCAGCTCGTCTATCCCAAGCCAGCAATTTTTCGAATGCTTGAAGGATTCCAATCAACCTTACCCCTTGATGACGACCGCATTGCTGTGCATACCTCACTTAATACTGAGCCTATCTCCTCGATTTTTCCTTTCGTTTCCTACGATCTTACCTCCAATACAGGGGTCCTTTACGGCATAAACACTCATAATAACTCACTGGTCTTATTCGACCGATTTAGTCTTGAGAATGCCAATGCCGTTGTCTTTGGCAAGTCAGGGGGCGGAAAAAGTTACGCCGTAAAGCTAGAAATTTTACGAAGTATGATTTTCGGCACTCAAGTACTGGTTATAGATCCTGAAGATGAATATCGCTATTTAGCTGAAACGGTCGGCGGTACGGTCGTAAGAATCGCAATTAATTCCGACCAGCACATCAATCCGTTTGATCTACCAGTCCTTAAGGAGGGGGAATCATCGGCCGATGTTTTTAATTCTCATATTCTTGATTTGGCAGGATTATTGAAATTACTTCTAGGGGAACTAACTCCCCAAGAAGACGCCATGCTAGATGAAGCACTTATTCAAACCTATGCTATCAAAGACATTACTCCAGATTCTGATTTCTCTAAATCAGCCCCGCCAGTGATGTCAGATCTGCAAAATGTGGTTGAAGGGCTTACTGGAGCCGAATCAATGGCTACGCGTTTGAAAAAATTTACCCAAGGCACATTTGCGGGATTTCTAAACCAGCCGACAAATATTCCGCTTAATAGCCAGCTACTTGTCTTTAGTATTCGGGATATGGAAGAGGAACTCCGGCCAGTTGCCATGTATCTCGTGCTCAATTATATCTGGACTCAAGTGCGCCGAGAATTAAAAAAACGTCTGCTTATCGTTGACGAGGCTTGGTGGCTGATGAAACATCAGGTCGGCGCTGATTTCTTATTCAATATTGCTAAGCGCGGGCGCAAATATTATGTTGGCCTGACGACAATTTCCCAAGATATCCCCGATTTTATGGCCACGCCCCAAGGCAAATCAATTGTCACTAATTCTTCGGTGCAAATTCTGACCAAACAATCTCCAGCAGCGATCGAGATCGTAAAGGAAACCTTCAATCTTACTGAAGCAGAAAAATACTACCTTCTTGAAGCTAGAGTTGGCTTCGGTCTTTTCTTCTTGGGTCAAAATCATATCGGCATCCGGGTCGTGGCTTCGTACCCCGAGGACCAGGTAATAACTTCCGACCCAAAACAACTGCTTGAAATTGAAAAAGCAAAAGAAGAGTGGGCTAAACTAACCCAATAATATGGCCGAAACAGGAATCTATGACCAACAAATTCAGGAGCAGCTTAGTATCCAGCGGCTATTAACAATTCGCCAGAATGAGACTCAAGAAGCCCTGGATGAAGCTAAGCCGCCCTCGCTTTTTATATATACCTTATTTGGCATCTTTGCTTTTGGCGTTGATATTCTTGATTTTTTTGAGCTAGGAGCCGACGCTACTGGATATGGTCTTATTCTCGTTATCCTTCTTGATATTTGTATTGCCTTAATATTTATTTTTTTAGGCTATCTGGCATCCGGTCGAATTCAAAAAATACAAAGAGCCAATAAAAAAATTGAAGATCGAGTCATGCAGACAGGCATATCTTCAAATCAGCTTGTTTCAAGCATTTCCGCCGTAGGAGAAACAATTCTAAACCCCGGAAGAAAAAACCTAAAGTATTCATTATTGCAAATTATTCCCGGAATAGATCTTTGGCCCTGGCAAACGATGGGGGTTTATCATCTTTATAAATCCCATAAGGCCGCGTATCAACAAGCCCAAGACCTTCAACAACAATATGAAGAACTAGCTGCCCAGGAGGTAGAATCTTTTGAGCAAACATCTTAACCAGCAATAACTAAACTGTGAATCAACGCAAATTACTGATCTCCCTTATTGTCATTACGCTTACGATCTCGGCCGGCATTGCTGGCTATCTTATTGGATCTCCTGCTCAGTCTCACATCACTCAAGCTACCATCCTGGAAAAATTTGACAACTCTATCACCCCCAGTCTAAGTGAGGAGTTGACCAAAAAGCGACGATTAATCCCCATCAGTCAACAGCTAGCTATATCACCGACTAATTCAAACTCAAAAAACAAAGTCCTTTATTACGAGAAGACAATTGGCCGGGTATTTGAAACAGCCATTGATGGGCGGGGGGAGGCAACTATATCCGAGACGAAGCTTCCAAATTTCATACAAACATTATGGTCATCCGATAAACAGCAGGTCATTAGCCAGTTCCGAACTCCTCAAGGCCTCCAATTCCGTTACTATAACTACGAAACTAAAAAATCAGCTGCTTTCGCTCAAAATATCCGTTCCATAGCATTTTCTCCTGATAGCCAGGAGGTTGTCTATTTTCAAACCGAAGGCGAACTGGGTAGTATCTATCTTGCCCTTCCTGATGGCTCGGATCCGAAAAAGATTTTGGACACTAGGATTCCTGAAATAAAATTAGAGTGGCCATCAGCTCAGGAAATTATAGCCCAAACCAACCAAAATTCTACTTCAGATATTTTAATTATTTCTCCAGAGGGCGGCATTACCAGAGTATTAACTGAACAAAAAGGATTGCGCCACAGTTGGTCTCCATCAGGAAATAACCTTGTTTTTTCAAGCACTGACCAGGGAACAACCACACTGCAATTCATGAATATCCAAACGAAAAACCAAGGAACGATTGCTCTCGATACTACGGCCGATAAATGCATTTGGAGCACTGATGAACGCTCTATTATATGTGCCGTGCCCAAATCAACTATAGCTTCCGAGGATTTTTTCCGATTTGATATTATAACCGGTAAACAAGAACTCCTTTTCGCCAGCGATTCGAGTAATCCTCCGATTTCCGTTCAGGAACCATTTTTAAGCCAGGGCGAAGGTTATCTAATTTTTCTTAATAATATTGATAACCGACTCTACAGCCTTAAAATCTAAATGCAAGATGTAAGGATTAAGGAAAGGGTTTAATCACTATCCGACGTTGTGGTTCTTCCCCGATGCTTTCCGTTGTAATATCCGGATAGGAGGCAAGTTCCATGTGAATGACCCGCCGTTCATAAGCTGGCATAGGCAATAGTGCTTCTGCTTTTTGATTGTTCCTCACTCGATTCACTGCTTGTTTAGCCAACTCAATTGCATATTGAGCCCGGGATTTGCGATAATCATTTATATCCAAAGTCACCAGCTGATTTTCTTTGACGTATTTGTTAGCTAAAAGCCGTATTACATACTCCAGCGCTTTTAAGTTCTGGCCATTTTTCCCAATTAAAAATTTTGCATTATCGGGAGTATGTAAAGATATGAGAAGGCTTGATTCTTTATCAGCTATCTCTTCACTTATCTCAATCTGATAATCAAAGTGCATGAAATCAACTACTTTTCGAATCAACTCAGTCAATTTGTCTTGAGTGGCTTGTTCCATGATTAAGCTAGACATACCGGCGTCTAATATATAACTGCTCCATAATGGAAAAGAGGGTAGTGGATACCCAATAGAGCGCTAGTCCTGCCGGTAAATTCCAGGTGATAATTATAATCATCACTGGGAAAAAATACAACATTTGCGTACTCATAATATTGCTAGCATCACCTTTATTTACTGTCTGGGGCATCTGAGCAATACTCAATCTAGACTGGCTAAATTGCAGGATACCAGCCGCAACAGCCAATATGGGGCTCTTGTGGGCAATATCGAGTATCCCTAAAGATATATTATGAATAATACCCGGACTCCGGATAAAACTATAGAGCATCCCTAAACTTTCCGGCTTTAATCCCGCCAAAAAAGCCCGATATAAAGCGATAATAATCGGAATCTGAATAACTAGAGGGAGGCAGCCCGCCAATGGATTAATTTTATGTTCTTGGTAAAGCTGCATCTGGGCCGCTGCCTGGGCCTGGCGATCATGTTTATATTTCTCCTGGATTTCTTTAAGTTTAGGATTTAATTTAGTCAGCTCTCTCTGGGAACGTGCTGCTTTTAAAGAGAGGGGGAGCATTATAGTCCGGACAAGCAGTGTTAAGGCGATAATAGCCAAACCAAAATCATTACCCGGCAGGACATTGTAAAGAAATATTAAAAGATTAAACAGCGGCCGATAGAGAATTTGAGTAAAGAGTGAGCCCATGATTATGCGTGATCAATCCCTCCCTGGATAAAGGGATTACATTTTAAAATACGCCAACCCGTTTTCAGGATACCTTTTAAAAGACCGTATTTTTCGATCGCTTGAATACTATACTCGGAGCAGGAAGGATAAAACCGACATTGGCTATAAAAAATAGGCAAGGGTCGGATATCTACAAAAGCTCGATTCCATTGTTGGTAGTAACGAATAAGCTGTATAATTTTGTCCTTCATTTAATGAATTTTAGTAATTAGCATTGATAACTCTGAGCTGAAATCTTCTATTTTTACCGGCAATCTTGAAACTAATATCACTATATCATAGGCGCTGATAAGTCGGGGAATATTGTCTTGAATTATACGAGCTAATATGCGCCGTACTGCGTTCCTTTGGACTGCCTTAGGCACTACTTTAGCCGGTACGATAAAACCAAATCGGGGATATATTAATTTACTTTCGAGTATCTTGAGTAATAAAAAACTGCCCCTGACAGTCTTCCCCTCTCTAAAAACACGCTCAAAATCTCTCTCACTTCTTAACCGATAATGAGCGGGAAGCGCCATGACAAATCCTCATACGCTAAGCCGTTTTCTATTTTTCCGCCGCCGCCTAGCCAAAACTTTACGGCCTGACTTCGACCGCATACGTCCTAGGAATCCATGCTTTTTCTT
>Ga0137367_10001367_pt1 | contig 19126 bp, 13 predicted proteins | sample SagtaG_14_FD_104939 | JGI IMG/M metagenome (GOLD analysis project Ga0137367, IMG submission 104939) | Vadose zone soil microbial communities from Sagehorn Ranch, Mendocino, California, USA - Sage1_L_80_16 metaG | ecosystem: Environmental > Terrestrial > Soil > Vadose zone | place: USA... | reverse complement strand
TTGATGGGTTTAGGGCTGCTTCAGTTCGCACAATCTAATCATTCCTCCGCACATAGGATCCTTGCAGAGAGCCTTTCGATTTGGCAGGAATTGGATAACAAATGGTGGAGTGCCTTTGTTTTGGGATTTATGGGCCTGACGATCCGAGCTCACGATCGCGAAGCTGCGGCGCGCTTTTTCAAAGAGAGTTTAAAACTTGCCAAAGAAACAAACGAAAAATGGATCCTGGCGTTCTCCTTATGGAATATAGGCGAAAATGAACTCTATCTAAAAAATCTACTGGAGGCGCAACGCTTGTTGGATCAATGTCTTGAACTCAGTCAAGATTTGGGAGACCGGATGCTGCAAAATGAGGCTTTGCGTGCCTTAGGGGAAATTGCTGAAGCCAAACAGGAATATACACGCGCCGTTGAGCTATATAAGGAAAGCCTGGCAATTGTTCAGGAGCTACACGATATTACAAATATCTCTGTGTTGTATTTCAATGTGGGCAGAGCTTTACAACTTGCAGGCGAAACTGAAATGGCGGCAAACTATTTCCGGGATGCGTTGCTTCAAAGCCAACAGCTTGGAAAAAAATCAGGGGTGCTGCGCGCCCTGGCTGGGTTAGGCGTCGTCGCGGCAGCTCGTGGGGAGCCGGAACGCGCCGTATATCTATTGACAGCGAGTCAATCATTTTCAACGAAATCAGGTTCAAATTTTCCGCCGAATCAATCTGCATCGTTATGGCTGACTCGTCATTTGGAGTCCGCTCGTGCCCAATTAGGCGAACAGCAATTTACGCGTGTGGTGGCAGAAGCACAGACAATGACATTAAATCAAGCTATGAATTACGCATTAGGGGATCCTGACTACCGCTTGTCTCATAAATAACTAAACTTTTCAAATGCTTTTGTAGATTGAAATCCAAATTTTGAGTTTAGATAATTATGCGGCACTCTGTAATTAAATTCTGCTGCTCGAAAGAATTTCAGTTGTATTTGCACAGCCCATGGATTTTGCATCTTTCTCTCCTGAGCGAGTATCACTTTTTATATCGCTTACCATATCGGAAAAAGCCTTAGGCACACGCCTGCAGCATGATTTAATCAGGCCAAAATAAGTTGGGCAGTTCCTTTAATACCACAACAGAGACTTTCGAATAGATCATTTCGCGGAGACTAAAATGAACACAGTAATATTGTGCGCTGTAGTTGTAACAGTATTGGGAGTTGCCATTGTATTTCTAGGGTTGATGCGAGTTGGGGGTAAAAGAAATGAACACCCACAACGCTCGCGTCGAAACAAAGTACTTGCGATAGTAGGTATAATACTTTTTGCCAGTGTTTTTGCCAGTGCTTTAGGAATGGCTGGACGTGCCTGGTTGTTATATCAATTCGATAATTTCCGTGGCAGCGAGGCTAAGGGGGATGCTGCGTGGTCACCCGATGGGAAGCGTATTGCGTTTGTGTCTCGCTATGAGGGGGAAGATAATATCTATGTGATGAATACTGATGGTTCCAATGTCACCCAATTGACCTCTGACCCTTTTCGATATTATTACATTTTTCGTGATCCAACAGATACAGACCCAGCCTGGTCCCCGGACGGGAAGCAGATCGCCTTTGTTTCTGGGAGAAGCGGCTCGCTACTCAATTGGCAAGCTCTTAATATCTATGTTATGGACGCAAATGGTAGCAATGTGGTTCGGCTTACCGGACGTAGCAAAAATTCTCTCCCCAGTTTAGGATATTATTATACACATCCGGCCTGGTCACCTGATGGGAAGAAGATTGCATTTGGATATGGGGAGGCAATTTATGTGATGAATGCTGATGGTACAAGCCCAGTTAAAATTACTGACGTCTATCAATTCTATCCGAGTGAAATCAGCCCATCTTGGTCACCAGATGGCAAGTATATAACCTTTATGGAAGACGGGGCCAACGGTTCAGACATCTACATCATCAGGACGGATGGTTCCGGACGAAGGCAACTGACAAGAAACTTTAGTGTTTCGACAGATCCAGCCTGGTCGCCAGACGGCAAGAAAATCATATTTGCCGGACGCGCTAGGTATTGTGCTGATTGTAATCTTTATATCTATGTGACAAATCTCGCTGGAGCCTATCCTGTGAAGTTGGCTGAATATCCCAGTGAGAATTTTCAGTATAAGGGACATATTACCTGGTCCCCAAACGGAGACCAGGTTGCCTTGAGCTACGCAGCTATTTACATAATGAATGCCGATGGCTCAGATCTTAAGTATCTGACTGGCATTAGATGAATTTGTTTTACCATAGCAAAAAGTTGGCTTTCGGGTATGGCGAACAAATGAACCTAAATAAGCTTTTGAGCCTAATTAAGCTTTCCATCATTGTTTGTGTGATTTGTCTCAGCATTCTATTCCTAATAATATCGTTATTCCTCCCAGTATTTAACACAGCAGATGGAGGTATCTTTGATGGTCTCAGTGTGATGATAATTGGATGGATGGCTATAATGTTTGCGAACTTGGGATTAGGGGCTATCGGGTGGGGGAGTCTTCAGAATCAATTCGCGCCCGCGTACTGGCAGCCAGAAATATTCAACAAGCCCGATTCACGAATTCCGAATCACGAATCTCGCATAACGGTTCTTCCCCCGATATTATCTGTAACGCAGATATGCGCGTCGGGGAGATACGGCAGTTTTGTAAATTGCAGGACGAAGGCGGCGTGCTGACGACCGCAGGGAGTGCCGAAGCATCAAAGTTTGATGTGGGCGCGTACGATTGCAGATCTGGCAGAGAGTGAGGAGATCTCATCCGTGCATTTAGCAGAGGCGCTGCATCTTCGGCAGACAACAGTTGATGCACAGCACCATGTGATGGGATAACATGGGAGTAGGAATGTGTTCGGATGCCCAGCTTGCTCATAGGCTGACGGGCCCAATTGATCAAACACGGAATGCAAGCTCACCTCAGGATATTTACCCCAATTCGCAGTTTCGTCAGGAGAGCTACTCGTAGAGAATTAGACGAGGCAGTCGCTGCTCAACTTCTCGTACAACACCTTTGCCGGAACTTGTAATTCGACTAAAACTCATGTGTCGATCATTTATTTAACCGCTGCTGCTGTCAGGCCACGGATGTAATACCGCTGAAGGAAAATAAAGGCGATGATTACCGGAAGCACAGTGAACAACGAACCAGCCATGCGCACATTCCATTGTATTACGGTCTGCAAGTCGAGTTGACGTAGCTGAAGTGGCAGCGTGCGCCAATCAGGATTGTTCAACACTACGGAGGGGAATACGTATGCATTTCAAGTGCTGATGAAATTGGTAATAGCTACTGTAGCAATGGCCAGTTAGGGAACAACTCCACGACCTCCAGCAGTATACCGGTGAGCGTCAGTGGATTATCCAGCGGAGTGGCAGCAATCACGGCTGGCGGCTGGCATACCTGCGCACTCTTGACGACCGGTGGTGTAAAGTGTTGGGGCAAGAATACCTATGGCCAACTAGGAAATAACACAACGACCCAACGCCTCACACCAGTCGACGTGAGTGGCCTGACCAGCGGTGTGGCAGCGATTTCAGCAGGAGAGAATCATACCTGTGCGCTCCTGACGACCGGCGGCGTGAAATGCTGGGGCTTGAACAGCACGGGCCAATTGGGGAATAACTCGACCACGCAGAGCAATGTCCCGGTCGATGTGAGCAACCTGACCAGTGGGGTAGCCAGCCTGGATGCCGGCGGTACCCATACCTGCGCCCTCACCACCAGCGGCGGAATGAAATGCTGGGGAGACAATACCAATGGACAATTGGGAGACGGCACAAACACTCAACGCCTCGTCCCCACGGATGTGAGCGGCTTGACGAGCGGCGTGACCATCATTACGGCTGGGATTACTCATTCCTGTGCAGTGACCACGGGCAGCGTGTTGAAGTGCTGGGGTTCTAACAGCGATGGCCAGTTAGGAAATGGCACGCTTGTCTCTTCGAACACGCCTTTGAATACAAACTTCCCGGCTTTGGTGAGTTATACTTACGGTTCTTCTCACAAACATGCTGTGACCGCGTTGAGCAGCGGCGAGAGTTATACTTACGATGCCAATGGCAATATGATCACGCGCGTGGAAGGCGGCTTGACCTATACTCAAACCTTCAATGCCGAGAACCGATTAATTTCTGTTGTCGTGAGTGGGCAGACAACCACCTTCATTTACGATGGCGATGGCAATCTTGTCAAGAAGATCAAGCCCGATGGTAGCAAGACCATTTACGTGGGTGGAATCTATGAAGTGAACAAAACCTCAGGCGGCACAGTGACGGGGACGGTCACATATTATCCCGCCGCGGGCGCGATGAGAATCGGGAGTACACTATATTATGCGCTGAAAGATCATCTCGGCTCTGCGAGTGTGGTCACTGATACAAGCGGAAACACAGTAGGCGAAGATCGTTTCTATCCCTTCGGCGAAACACGCTTCACAACGGGCACAATGCAGACAGATAAGTTGTTCACAGGGCAGCGCGATACAGGCTTGGGTATTTATTACTTCAATGCAAGATTCTATTCACCCAAGCTAGGCAGGTTCCTAAGCGCAGATACAATCGTGCCGGGATATGCAAATCCACAGAACTTGAATCGCTATTCATATGTATTGAACATGCCCATCATTGCGACTGATCCCACTGGGCATAAATGTGTATCTGCTGGCGCGGGAGATTGCATGAACGGGGGAGGAACGCGAATCAATGGCTCAAGCAGCATTGCCAATACCAGCAGGACTAGTGTATATACTCCCCAGCCGAGACGAGGTAGTAATGATGCTCATGATCGACATCGGTCTACTTCTACACTTATAGTTAGTCCAACAGCTACACCCACAGCCGCTGCTACTCCAGCATGTACGAGTCCAAACAATGGTTGTGCCACAAATATATCAGCACAAGCTACCTATGTAGCGGGGCAGCCTACAATGTTAGCCTGGCAATGTCAAAACAATCAATTTCAGTGCTTCGGAAATGTGCCATTGACCAATACACCTTATCCAACCAGCACACCTAATCCAAATGCTCAGAATCCTCTCAGTTATTTACGTCCGGTATTGGTGCCTACAGACTTTGGTCCTGATGCCAATGCACTGTGGGAGAATTTACTAAATGGCCTGCCACTATTAGGATTTCCCGCGAGTAGTTTAATGGATGTTGTTACTGGCGCTATTTCGACAGCTGCTACTTATGGTACTTATGCAGTCACTACTGTTGGAAATGCTGCTATTAATGTTAGCAATACCATAGGCAATGTTGTTAATAACGCTGCCTGGGCAGCTAGCAATGCAATGGATTTTGGCCTGAGTCCTACATTACCGATCTTTTATATTCCATCTCCATACGACCTATTTCCTGTTTCTTCGCAAGAGCCTGTGTATAATTAGCTCGATAACTGCATGAATTACGAAGAACAAAAAACTGGTGAGTTTGCGCTCAACGAGAAAATATCAAATGCCATCTTAATTTTCCTGCTGCTCGTGAGGTTGGCAGATGAATATTTGGCTGTTTGGATATTTGGAGCAAATACACCAGATTGGTTCGGTCAGTGGTATGCGGGTATCGCTTATATCCTAACAGCAACGATTGTCTGGTTGAACAGGCATAGGCTGGCCGCATTAAACATAGATCGACCCTTTATCGCTGTTCTGATACTTGGCGGTGTCTTATATTCATTTTACCTGAGACATGGTGCTGGAATATTCGTTGGTATTACTGCCGGGTTGATTTTTTGGGCGTATCAAACTAACCAATTTGTTTTCAACAATCCTGTTCCCTATCCAAAGGCAACAAGATTGCTCATCTTGCTCACAATACCATTGGCGTTAGCTCCCGTCTTACTTTTTCGGCTAACATTGAAAACCCCCTTGGATTTTGATACATTTTTTACGACCTTGATAGAGATTCTCATAATCGACTTGGCACCCATCGTCTTTGAAGAAGTATTATTCAGAGGAGCGCTTTGGGCATACGTGCGCAGTCTCGGATTAAGCGAGCAGATTGCCTTTTATACTCAGGCTATTCTTTTTTGGATTTCGCATCACAGCTTATTGTTACTCCCTAATCCGTACTCATTTTGGGTACCTCTTCCTATCGAAGCAATATTGTTAGGGCTTATGACCTGGCGTTCGAAATCACTAACTCCCAGTACGATTAGTCACTTTCTATTTAACTTTATAACTCGACTCCTTCTAATAATGTCAAGCTGAGGTGACCTTATGCTCCTCCAATAAACACACGGTAACCTACAGTCAAACCTTCGATGCCGAGAACCGCTTAATATCTGTCGTCGTCAGTGGACAGACAACCAGCTTCGTTTACGATGGCGATAGCCATCTGGTCAAGAAGATCAAACCCGATGGGAGCAAGACCATTTACCCTTCGACTACGTGGCGCCTCTGCGCCACTCCGCTCAGGGCAGGCTGGGTGGAATATATGAAGTGAACAAAACCTCAGGCGGCACAGTGACACCCTACCGTCCCGCGAGGCGGGACACCTTCGCGAAGCATACTCGAAGAGTGCCTCCAAATCCGACAGCAAGCATAAACTTGTCAATCCAAATTTCCATGTCGTAATTAGGGGAGGCAGGAGGGGTTGGGCATCAATCACATAAATACTATGCTACGGTTTCTGCACTTGACTGGGCAATGAGGGCCAGCCGCTAGCATCCCACGAAATTGACTCAATGCGTAACTTGGAGATGCCAATCTGCTTTGCATCATAGGCATGATAGACGATCCAGTAGATACCGTTTTCGAAGAGTATTCCGTTGTGGCCAGGTCCCTTCCATTGGCCATATGCAGACAGGATGAGTGTCCCACCGCCTTCGGTCAATGGAACGCCCTCGCGATCTACATAGGGACCAGTTAGTGTATCGCTGCGACCCACATGCACATTGTATGTGCTGTCCACCCCTTGACAACATTGATCGAACGAGACAAACAAGTACCATTTTCCCTCACGGGAAATGATAAAGGGACCCTCTATCGCAGAGGTATCACCAGGTCCCGTTGAACGGTCAGCCAGGTGATGATAAGTTGAATCATTCGCATCGAGTTGGCCCGTGGATTTGTCAATTTTTCGCGTCCAGATCCCATGCCAAAAACTACCCCACACCAGCCAGGGCTCGTCGTTTTCATCGAGCACCAAGTTTGGATCAATTGCATTCCACTGGTCACCAGGGTGTGAGCGCAGCACCTCGCCCTGATCGACCCACTCGTAATCGGGGCTTTTGGGATCGAGGGTAACGTTTGTTGCCAAGCCAATGGCAGAATTCTGACTGCCAAAGGTCGAGACTGCGTAGTAAAGATGCCATTGATTATTATAGAAAGAGATGTCAGGCGCCCAAATATCCACCAAGTTGGGGTTTATCTCTCTCGTCCATGGAGGATTTTTTTCGAACACACGTCCGCAAAATTCCCAAACCACCTTATCTTTTGAGCAGATAAAAGGAATCAAGCTGCCTGTTGAGAAGACATAGTAAGTGTCAGTCTCGTGCGCAATGACTGGATCGTGAATGCGCTGGATAAATCCTTCGGGCTCAATCATCACAGCCTCTGGTATTGCTTCATGTGTAGCAGTCACATTGACCGTAGACTCTACTGCGATTGATCGCCTCGGCTGGCAAGCGGTGAGCGCTGTAACCATCAGAACGACTAATGAGATGTGTCGAATCATAATTCCTTCAGAACAGCTTCAGCATTCCAGCAAAGAGCGCTTGCGCGATCGCATCAGTTGCGAGGGTCGTTGTATTTAGTTTGAAGGTAGTGATGAGGATTTGGCCACGTCCATGAGGAATAATTGTCAGCAATGAAACAGATTTGTGCAGCCAGCCTACAGCCAGTCCAGCCCAACTGTGACTGCGCTGCATCCAGGAAGGCAACCCGGCTAAAACCGCATCAGGCATGAGGTTAGCCCATTCCATTTCAAGCAGCGGACCGCCGGGTATATGCGCGAGGGGTCCCTGTTTCTTGACCCAGGCAATGGAGTTTGCCCAATCACCCTGCCATACTGAACCTTCACGCAACGCAATAGATCCAATCGGCAAGGTAATGCTGTCGTCCGACTTACTGGTATTCGTTGGGTCTGCTAGCAAGAGTACCCGTCCACCAGTTTGCAGGTGAGCTTCCAGCGCGCTTGTGTAGTCAGTGGCAACGACAATTTCATCGGCATCGGCACTGGCTGCATCCCCTTCACTGACTTGATAACCAAGATCACGTAAGACGTCCACTAGTGCGGAGTCTTCAACCAAGCGGATCTTGACTGGTGTTGGCTCGATTGAAATACAAACCAGATTTACCTGATTTGTTGCCAATTGCGTTCCATCCTCTGTGAGCCATTTTGCATAAAGCGTGAGGATGCCTTGCTGCTCTAGTGTTAAAGAAATATTTCCACCGGGTGCAGATAGGTCACCCGTTTGATCATCAGCTTGCCAAGCGACTCTCCCATCTTTTTGCTGACCCAGGACACCCATGGTCTGTACTGTGACCTCAAGCCTTTCACCGGGGTGACCACTCCACTGCTTGGGACGAAGAACCACAACTCGATCCTGATTTATATCTTTGACTAGCGGATCGAGAAGGTGTTTCGGCTGACGTTGCATGGTCAGCAAGCCATTGCATTCCCAATGGACATCGGTGAACTCAGTCACTATATAACCAGCAATAGCCTCGTGCAAACGCATCGTACTGATTTCATAATGCAAGCTGCGCGCCATGTGTTCCTGGGCATGCCTAGTAAATTCTGCGTAAGATGAAAACAACTCTGCCAGGCCACAAGCCTCATAGCGATGGATCACTCCATGAGGATAGACAATGCCGTTATCCCACTCGAAACCGGTCTCGAACCACCATGGTTCTGAACCGTGTTCCTGAATGGCATCTGGATCAGGTAATCCCCAGTTGCCAAATTCAGAGACAAGCAGCGGCAAGTCGGAATGGCGCTGATGTGCAAATTCGGAGAACCAGGCCCAGTCGCTGCGTTTGGCAAATTCGGCAACCCATTCATCCCAATATTGGGCGTGATCAGGAATTGCGCGGTAGTAATGAAAATCCTCCAAATCGCTCGCTACGTGGGCATTGCCGATACAGGCTGAGTTGTCGATGATCAGACGGGTTGGGTCGACCGATTTTGCAAAGCGGTAGAAATCCGCAAGCCAACGTCGATGTTCCGGATTATGCGCCAGATCGATGCCCCAACTTTCGTTGATGAGTGTCCACGCGATGATCGAGGGGTGATGACCATCCCGCTCTACCATGCCTTCAAATGTCAACTTGGCACGCTGGGCTGATGCATTGGTCAAGACTACCCAATTCGGAATCTCCGTCCAAATCAGCAAGCCTATCCGGTCAGCAACATCATAATACGATGGATCTTCAACTTTGATATGAATGCGCAGACAGTTGAGTCCAAGCGCCTTGGCTGAGCGTGCCTGCGACTCGAGTAGGTCCAAGCTGTTCGGTGTGTAGATGGTCTCAGGATAATATCCCTGGTCAAGTGCACCCCGCAAGTAGATTGGATTGCCATTCAGATAAATGCGTCCATCGCGTGCCTCTATCGTGCGAAATCCACAGGTTTTGTTGACTGAATGTGTGAGAGTACTATTGACATGCAGGTTCGCTGTAACCGTATAAAGAATGGGAGAGTCGGGACTCCACAGGTCGGGAGGAGTGTCGAGTCGAATCACACCGGTCAAGCTTTGACCCAGAGTGCCTGACCCAACCGTTTTCCCATCTGGATTTGTGACTATGCAAGCAACCTGATAGTTCTGATGAGGTGTTTCGCTCAGTAAAACCTGAACATCGATAGTCGCGTCACTTAGTGAAGGATAAACCCTAATATGGGCAATATGCAGTTTGGGTCGTAATTCCATCCACACACTTTGCCAAATTCCGCCAATTGGACCATACCAACTCTGTTTGCCGTGAGGTACCTCGCTAAATGGAAAATCAGCGTAGCTGTTGCGATCATCCGTTGAATCTATCACTTTCACCAGCAACTCATTCTCGTCATCATGCAATATATCAATGACATTGAATTCAAAGGGCAGATAGCCGCCCTCATGTTCGCCCACGCGCTTGCCATTCAACCACACGGTTGCGTGATAATCCACGGCACCAAAGTGTAGGATAGCAGCGCTCGCGGAGGCTGATCGTAAATAGTCTGGATCAACCATAAAATGGCGGCGATACCATGCCACTCCACTCGTTTCACGCAGGTCTTCAAATTGAGCTTGCCAGGGCATGGGCACAATAACAGAACGCCATGGCGTCGAAGGCGTCATGGCATCTGTATCATCGCCAGAGTTAATCTGGAAATCCCAAGATCCATCCAGCGATATTCTATGTTCGCTCATACTGAGCATGTAGTTAATACGGTGAAAGATAGGGGAGGCAAATTGAGTGTTGCACGATTAGCGTCAACAGTTGGTACAGGGATCGCCTTCGTTACCAGTCGTTCGGGGGCCTCCCAACTGTTCACCTCTTTGGGATCGCTGCCTGCGAGCTGCCAGGCTTTTTCGATTTGAATCGCTTGCCCATCTTGCCAAATGAAGTCAGTCACAACAGTTTCGGTCTGGCTTCGGTTTACCAGGAACACCGCGCCTTGTTGCGTCTCGACATCATAACTGGCAGAAACATCCAGCGCTGACACGTTGTCGTACTGCTTCGTTTCTAACTGAGGTGCTTTGACATGGACATCCAGCGCTTCTCCACGGGCAAGATTGCTGACCAGTTTGAAGGCATAGTAGGAGGGCTGCTTAAGCAATCCATCAGCGCGAGTGTGCAGCCATGAAATTGTGTTAACGATCTGCGCGACGCAGGCAATCTTCAGTACGTAGCTCTTGCGTAGGAAAACATTCAGCCATTGAGCCACGACCAGTGCGTCCTCCAAATTGTAGATTTCCTCTGCCAAATGAGGTGCTTCTGCCCAGTTTCCCTGCACCGGGTCGCCCTTGTACCAGACCTGCCACTCATCCCATGAAAGATAGACGTTATGCTTGCTACGCCTCTTGGCTTTTACATAACGCAGTGTCCCCTCCAATGTGTCTACAAAGCGTTCAAAGTGCACCGCACTAGCCAGATAACTGTCCGTATCATTCTTGGGGTTACCGGCATAATAATGCATTGAAAGGTAATCCATGTGCTCCCAGGCGATTTCAAGAGCCGTGCGATCCCATTCAGGATAGGTTGGCATGAAGTCATTGGATGATCCGCACAGAATTGTTTTGATGGTTGGATCCTGCAATTTCATCATTTTCGCTGCCACCAGGGCTTTGTTGCCGTAGGCCACTGCATCCAGATGACCGATTTGCCACGGCCCATCCATTTCATTGCCAACGCACCAATAGTGCACATTGTGAGGTTCACTGAAACCATGACTAGCACGCAGGTCAGACCAGCGGGTCCCATGCGGTACATTACAATACTCTACTAGATCGGCCGCCGATTGAAACGTGCCTGTGCCCATATTAACGCCAAGCATTGGCTCCGCGTTGATGGATCTGCAGAACTCTATAAATTCATTTGTGCCGAATTGATTGGTCTCAAGTGATTGCCAGGCAAGCTCACGCAAGCGCGGGCGCCGCTCTTTGGGGCCTATGCCGTCAAGCCAGTTGTAACCGCTGAGGAAGTTGCCACCTGGATAGCGGATTACAGTGTAAGCCTGCTCACGCAGTGCTTCCAAAACATCTTTACGAAAACCGCGCTGATCTGCATAAGGCGACGCGGGATCATAGATTCCCTCATAGATGCAGCGACCCATATGTTCAGCAAAGCCGCCAAATAACAGGGGTGAAATTGGGGCGATCGTTCGATTTGTATCGATCAGGACTTGTGTTTTTGATGTGGACATGGAAGAGCCTATCGTTTGGAGATTGTTATAGGTTGAGGTAACCAAGTCATTGCTGTTGTGATATAGCTACTGTCCAGCCATGCCTGTGGTCGTAATTCCAGCGATGATTTTGCGCTGGAATATGGCATAGAAGACAAGAATTGGTGCCGAGGCGATGAATGCAGCTGCAAAGGCGAGGCCGCGTTGAATATAACTTCCTTGTTGGATGATAACCAATCCCACCGGCAGAGTGAAAATTTCGCGATCACTGAGCACAATCAGCGGCCAGAATAGGTCATTCCACATGCCCAGGAATGTGAATATAGCAAGCGCGACCATTGCTCCTCGCACCAGCGGCAGGCAGACTTGCCAATAGATGCGGAAGGGTCCCGCGCCATCTACGCGTGCCGCATCTTCAAGATCACGCGGGATCGCGTAGAAGTGTTGTCGCATCAGGAATATGCCCACCACCGACGCAGCCGCCGGCCACCAGACCGCATGAAATGTATTCAGTAATTTTAAGTCACGCAGCAGCAAAAATGCAGGGATCAGGGTAATTGCTGCGGGAATCATGAGGCTAAAGAGGAGAAGTGAGAATAATTGGCTTTTGCCAGGAAATTCCAGGCGAGCAAATGCGTAGCCACTTAACGATGACAAGAAAACGACGATGAGTGTGCCTACGCTGGCGATGATAAGGCTATTGGTAAACCATTTCATCACCGGCAGAGTCACATCCGAAAAAATATGGGTGAAGTTGGCAAAGGTGATCGGCTTGGGAATCCACTGAATTGGGAATTGAAACTGATTCGATTCACGCGTGAATGCCCTTGAGACGATGTAAAGGAGTGGAATGATGATGATCACCGCAAGTGGCAGGAATGCCAACCATAAGCTCAACGACCGCAGTATTATTTTGCGGCTGGGCTGCAATTTTAGAAGTAAATTTGTCGTTCTGGTTTCTGTAGTCATACCCTGCTCCTATATATAAACTAATACTCAGTGCGCCCACGCATCAACGAGAATAAAATGACCGTGACTACGATCATGATCACCGCCAGCACCACCGCCATGGATGAGGCATACCCAAATCGGAAATACTTCCATGCGGTCTCATACAGATACATTACGGCTGTGCGTGATGAATTGCCAGGCCCGCCCTGTGAGATGATATAGGGCTGGGCAAATACTTGCATGTGGGCGATGAACTGGGTCACTGTAACGAAAAGCAGGGTTGGCATGATCAGAGGGATTGTGATGTATCGGAACGATTGCCAGGAGTTTGCTCCATCGATCTTGGCAGCCTCATATAGCGTTTCGGGAATATTTTCTAGCCCGGCCAGGAACACCAGCATCGGGAAACCGAAGGTCCACCAGACCGTGCTAATGGCAAGAGAAATAAGTACAATGTTTGGGTCTCCCAGCCAGGAAATGCGAGGCCCTCGCATCAGAGTCGTAACAAAGTAATTCACGATTCCAATTTGAGTATCCCAGATACGTGTACCCACGATGCCTATCACTGCCACCGAAAGGACACCAGGCGCATAAAATAGAACGCGCAGAAAATCCCTTCCGAAAAAGGAGTGTTTTAGTCCTGCAGCCACGAGAAGGCCCAGCACGATATTGGTCGTTACGGTGAGCACCACAAAATAACCCGTGTTACGCAGAGCCTGCCAAAAGATTATGTCCTTCATCAGGGCTTGATAATTTCCAAGCCCAATGAAATGTTGCGTCTTAAGCATGATCTTCCAATCGAACAGACTGATCTGTAGCCCACGGAAGATCGGGTAGAGGAGAAACAATGAAAAAAACAAGAAGTGGGGAAGAATGAATAGATAGTTGACAAGTTGTTTGCGTAAAGTTTTCCAACTCCAATCTGTTGCCAGCGCGCCTTTTTTAGCAATGACAGCGCCTTTTGTGGAAGCAGGAGCTTGTGTCATACGTCACATCCTTCCGGTAGATTTATAAAACGGGCAGGTCGGTGTGCCCTATTCTATAAACACACCGACCTGCGGAAAGATATTTAATTATGGACGAGCGACGATCGACCGAATCTGTTCGGCACCTGCTTTTAGCGCTGCTGCTACATCTGCATCGGAGGTGGCGAGGGCGTTGCCAACGGCCGTCTCATAGGCAGTTTGGATTTCGATGAAGCATTTACTCGCCATATCGGTGCGGCCAATCGCGCCGAATTCCTTGGCTGCCATCACCACAGATGGGTAAGTCGCCTCGTCAAGGGATTGCTGTACCTGGATATTGGCTGGGACCTGGCCCGAGTTCGCCCAAGCAGCACCATTCTTTGCCAGCCAGGCCATCAACGTCTTCGCCTTGGCGATGCCATCCTCATCGACGCCGGCCGGAATCACCATAACATGCGAATCAAACTTGACCGCCTGTTTGCCATCCGGTGCCAGCGAGTTGATGAAGTCGACCCCCGTCTTCGCCCAAACATCGGGGTTGTCATTCATGAAGCCTTTGGTCCAGGTGCCTTCCCACATGAAGGCCAGGCGGTCGACTTTGTAGAGATCGCCTGCCCACATCTTGCCAGGGACAGCCGGAGGAGTGACATAGTACTTGTACATCAAGTCGTGCCAGTATTGGATCGCAGCGATCGATTCGGGACTGTCCAGAATCACGGTCTTGTTATCTGGAGCGAGTACACCACCGCCGAACTGCCACATTGTAGTAGGTTCAGTGTAGCGTGTCCAGGTGAAATCGATGGCCCATACGTTCACATTATCCTTATCAAAGCCCGCATCGGTGGGGTGTTTGCCATTGACATCGGTGGTCAGTTTCTGGGCCCATTCGAGGAATTCTGTTCCGTTCTTGGGCAGGTTAGCGGGGTCAAGGCCGGCGGCAGTGATCAAACTTTTGTTGTACCAAAGCAACCAACCGTGGTTATCGAAGGGAACAGCCATTGTTTGCCCATCGACGGTGATTTGATCAATTAACGTAGGATTGTAATCAGCCTTTTTGATCGTACCATCTGCGTACATGATATCTTCAAGGGGTGTCATCAGCCCTTGTGAAGCCATCTGCTGAACTTCGGCAGCATGGAAGATCACCATATCCGGCGGGTTGCCAGCGGCAGTGGCGGTAGGATACTTCTGAAAGAAGGTATCCCACGGAATGCCTTCAGAATGGAGACAAACATCGGGGTTTTCTTTGGAAAACTGCTCCAACAAAGTAGCAAAGACGGCGCCATCTGTACCAGTCAGACCATGCCATAAAATCAATGGATCACTACAGTCACCAAATGCATTCACAACGGGAGTGGGTTCTGTGTTCGCTTCCGTTGGCGCAGGAGGCTCAGTTGCTTCTCCTGCTTGTGTAGCTGCGGCTTCTGTGGGTGCATTATTGGGGGCTGCTGTTGCAGCGGGTTCATTGGGTGCTGCGGGTGCGCATGCGCTCAGAACCATTGCCATTACCATCAAAAAGGTTAGGCCTCGCAACAACTTGTTAAGACGATTTACTTGGTTCATACTTCTCTCCTTTTGTGAAAATTGAAAAACTGAATACGACCGATTATTGAAAACGCAGATGGCGCAAGAGCGCCACTGCGTTACAACCAAATTTACTTATGGTGGCGAAACATCAGTATTCCAATCTCGCGATGGCACTTCTGCGCGTCTGTGAACGTGAGCATTAAGCTGATGCCCGCTCCATAAAGCGACATGGAACCTCAAAACGGCGATTGGGCCCGTTGTATTCCCCTGAAATGCGCTCAAACAGGGCTTTTGCGAGCAGCGTACCCATTTCACCGGGGTATTGTGCCACAGTGGAGAGTTGAGGACGAACCCAGGATGCGGCGGGAATATCATCAAAGCCAATAATGGCGATATCTTCAGGCACTCGATAATTCATTTTTTCAGCAGCATCGAGCGCACCGATCGCTATCGTGTCACTGGCAGCAAACACAGCGGTAGGAGGGTGGGGTAATGCCAATAAGGATGAGATCGCGCGACGTCCACTCTCAACCGACCAATCACCTTCCACCACAAATTCGGCTGGCACAGGTAATCCAGCATCAGCCATAGCTCGTTGAAAAGCACCGTAACGCCGTACGGTCACCGGGAATTTGTGACTAGCGCAGATCATGCCGATGCGTTGATGTCCCCGTTGTTCAATCAACCAACGAACGGCCTCATAGCTGGCTTTTGTATCATTTGCATAAACGACATCGACCTCAGGATGTTGGATATGATTCCCAACGGCGCTGATTGCCATCCCTGTACGTGTGATCAGGTTTTGCAGATCATCATCCGTCAAATGATAAGGAATCATGACCGCGCCATCCACGGGACGTCGCAAGAGTGACTCACAAAAGATCATTTCCTTTTCATGCAAATGGTCCGAGTTGGCAATCATCAGGCTGTAATGATATTGAGAAGCCACATCTTGAACAGCGCGCACCATCGGATGATAGAAAGGATTGCTGATATCAGCAATCAACATCCCAATCACGTGATTTTTTTGACCACGTAGAGAGCGCGCATATTGATTAGGCTGATAACCTAATTCTTTAATAACTGCCAAGACCTTCTCTTTCGTCTCTTCACTAATTGGCACTTTAGACTCAGAGGAGGAGGGGCTTAGAATACGCGAGACTGTGCTTTGCGAGACATTTGCTGCTCGTGCTACATCACGCATTGTGATTTTGCGCTGGGTTTTGGGAGAGGCAATTGTCATATATTCATAATATTATTTATGCAATCGTATGCGGTAATACGTATCATAGCATACGATTGTACAGGAGTCAATAATAGAGTAATAATGAGATAGACCACAATAAAATATTTTAGAAATTGCTTATTGACTTTTTGATCAAAATCATTATTATGATATCGAAGCGTTTCGACTAACCGTTTCGATGATCGTAAGAACCTACGAGGCTTCCTTGACCACCATTCATGATGTTGCCAGACAAGCAAAAGTGTCACTAAGTACCGTTTCCTATGCGATTAACGGTACTCGACCTATTTCAGAAAAAACGCGGCAGCGCATTCTTCAAGTCATGAAAGAATTAGGGTATAGACCTCATGCGCTTGCTCGCGGTCTGGCGAGTAGACGAAGCAGGATTCTGGCGCTTGTGTTTCCTACATTTGAACGTGGGCTCGGCATTACCGAACTCGATTTTTTCACGAGTGCCGCGGATGCAGCCCGACAAAATGGCTATCACTTGATCTTGTGGTCAGTAGATGTGCACGACTCGAAAGAGCTCATGGAGTTGGCACATTTAGGATTGGTTGATGGGGTAATTTTGATGGAAGTCCATTTGAATGATGAGCGTGTGGCATTGTTGCATCAATTGGATTTCCCCTTTAGCATGATGGGCCGCCCTTGGCAGGAAGAAAACACCAATTACGCCGATATTGATTTTGAGCAAACCATCAGGGATACTCTTAATTATTTGAGTAGCCTGGGACATACCCACGTTGGGTTTATCAATCAATCGCAGGAAGCTTATGAGAACGGTTATGGGCCGGTGGTGCGCGCACAAAATGCTTTTATGTCAGCCAGGCAAGAGTTGGGCTTACCGGTATTGTCCAGATTTTGTGATAGAGATACGCAAGCTGGGTACAAAGTCTGCCAGGAATTTCTTGACACGAACCCCGAATTGACCGCGCTCATCGTAATGAATGACCGTGTGATTCCTGGCGTAATGCGAGCGATCACAGACCGGGGATGGCATATTCCAGCAGATTTTTCGCTAGTTTCGATCGTTTCTTCAGAACGCATGGCTGAGATGATGATCCCTCCTCTTACTACAATGGATCCACCCAGCACAGATATGGCAAAGCTGGCAGTGGAATTACTGATTGAGAAATTGGAAGACCGTCAGCGTGAAGTCTCGCGAGTTCTGTTACCTTGTAAGCTGGTCGTGCGCGGCAGTTCCGGTCCAACTCGGAAAACCTAAAAGAGATTATTGATGCCGCTTTTATCCCAACCCGGAGGAATAGCCTGTTCTCGAAATTAAATGAAATAAGGAGATACCGCCTACCGCCAAGTAAACCGGTATCTCCCAGGTCGGCAAAGCACGCTTTACTTGCCAGCTTCGCTGGAATGTACGTCATGACTCTGCCTGTTCAATTATACCGCTAACAATTTTTCATCTATGGCAGGGATCATTCCGTCCAATAGCATAGACTGCTTTGCCCTCCGTTCCAAACTTGATTTTGAGAATCTATTTTGAACAGGAGGTGAAAGGCACATACAACTAAAAGGTAACAATTGTTTCAGCTAGCTCTTTCAAAACTATTTACGGAGGATAAGATGTCTAAAAACCTGTTCAAACTGTTTGTGCTTCTCACAGTGCTTTCTATGCTTTTGACTGCCTGTGGAGCCAAAGCGACTGCTACCCAAGCACCCTCGGCTGCCACACAAGCCCCAGCCGCGACCGAAGCACCCGCGGCGACACAAGCCCCTGCAGCTACGCAAGCTCCTGCTGAGAACCGCGTGTTGAAAATCTGGCATTATGAAGGTGCCGATAGCGCTATGGGCCAATCCTGGGATAGTGCGATGAAGGATTTCCAGGCTGCGCATCCTGGTGTCGAGGTTCAATTCGAATTGAAAACCTTCGACCAGATTCAGCAAACTGCTCAAATGATTCTGAACTCGTCCGACGCGCCCGATGTTTTGGAAATCAACAAAGGCAACGCGACCGCCGGGCTCTATGCCAAACAAGGTTTGCTGACCGATCTAACGGATGTTGCCACCAAACGCGGATGGGATAAGCTCCTGCCATCCAGTATCCAGACAACCTGCCGATATGATGAAAACGGTATTATGGGTTCAGGGCCGTTATACGGCGTCACAAACTACGGCGAATTTGTGATGGTGTACTATAACAAGGATATGTTCACCAAGTATGGAGTTGAAGTGCCCACGAGCCTGGATGAGTTTAACGCAGCAGCCGATAAATTTGTTGCCGCGGGTGTAACGCCCATTGCGCTAGGTGGTCTCGATAAATGGCCAGTAACTCAGAACTTCTATGAACTGGCTCTCTATAAAGCGGATCGGAATTTCATTAATAACTATGAGCTCTTCCAGGGAGATGTTGATTTTCACGGACCAGAGTTCACTTTCGCGGCTCAGGGTCTTGCCGACCAAGTGAAGAAGGGCTATTTTGGAGAGAATGCCACTGGCACAGGCTACGATGATGCCAACGCGTCCTTTGTCCAAGGCAAAGTGCCAATGGATTTGACAGGCAGTTGGATGTTTGGAACTTTCCTTTCAACGATCAAGGATTTTGATTGGGGTATCTTCGTGATGCCGGGCA
>Ga0137367_10001348_pt1 | contig 19209 bp, 14 predicted proteins | sample SagtaG_14_FD_104939 | JGI IMG/M metagenome (GOLD analysis project Ga0137367, IMG submission 104939) | Vadose zone soil microbial communities from Sagehorn Ranch, Mendocino, California, USA - Sage1_L_80_16 metaG | ecosystem: Environmental > Terrestrial > Soil > Vadose zone | place: USA... | reverse complement strand
TGAATTATGCCGCTGCAAGATCTGATTCACCAGGTCACCGAGGGCAGCGGCTCCCGCGTGCTGACCCTCCTCCTCGTCTTCTTTGGCATGGTGGGACTGGCGGTCTGGTACGACGTGGCCGCGTTCAGGAATCTGGCGACGATCGAGGGGATGGACGCGGCGCAACTGGCCCGGAATATTTCCGAAGGCGAAGGTTTCACGACGCAGTTCGTGCGGCCGCTCGGCCTTCACCTGCTCGAGGGGCACCGCGGGGAAGGCGGCGCCCTGCTCGCGAATCGGCAGCCGGACCTGGCGAACGCGCCGCTCTACCCGGCGTTGCTGGCCGGCGTGCTCAAGGTCATGCCGTTCCCTTACCCGGACACGCCTTCGATTCGGCAGTTTTCCGTCTATGTGCCCGACTTGTGGATCGCGATCTTCAACCAGCTGCTCTTCTTCCTCGCGGTGTGGATGGTTTTCCGGCTCGGCCGGCGGCTCTACGATGAGCCGGTCGCTTGGGTGTCGGCGGCGGTGTTGGCCGGGGCGGATTTGTTCTGGCGCTTCAGTGTTTCCGGCCTCTCGACCCTGTTGTTGATCGTCGTCTTTCTGGCGCTGGTCGAAGTGCTCTCGCGCCTGGAGCCGGAGCCGCGCGGCGGCCCGGCGCGCAGCGAGGCCTGGCTGACGCGCCAGGCGATGCTGGCGGGCGCGCTCGCCGGGGTCACCGGGCTGACACGCTACAGCTTCGGCTGGATCATCGTCGCCGTCGTGGCTTTTCTCGCCACCGTGCCCACGCCGCGGCGGCCCGTCCTCATCGCCAGTTGCCTGGGCGCGTTTCTCGTCGTGCTGGCGCCCTGGGTGATGCGCAATTACAGCGTCAGCGGCACGCCCTTCGGCACGGCCGGCTATGCGCTCCTGGAGGAAACTTCCCTGTTTCCCGGGTTGGATCTGGAGCGGACGCTCCATCCGGACTTCAGCCTGATGACCGCCGCCGATCTCTGGCACAAGCTCGTCGTGGGCGTGCGCCAGATCATCGAGCAAGAACTCCCCCGGCTCGGCGGGAGTTGGGTCACCGCTTTTTTTCTGGCCGGATTGCTCGTGCCGTTTCGGAATCCCACGCTCTCGCGCCTGCGGTTCTTTCTCGTGGTGTCGCTCTTGGTGTTGACGGCCGCGCAGTCCCTGGGCCGGACCGGCCTGACGACGGAATCGGTCGAAGTGAATTCGGAGAACCTGCTGGTCGTGCTGGCGCCGATGGTATTCCTGTTCGGCGCCGGTTTTTTCTTCGTCTTGCTGGCTCCGCTGGGCGCGGGTTCGCCGGCGTTCCGATCCTTTGCTCCGGGAGCATTTGTTCTGCTGACCTGCCTGCCGTTGTTTTTTACTCTGGCGATGCCGGCGCGCACTGCGCTCGCCTATCCTCCTTACTTCCCTCCCTACATCCAGAAAAAGGCCCAGGCCCTCGAGCGGGAGGACCTGGTGATGGCCGATCTGCCGTGGGCCGTCGCCTGGTATGGGCACCGGCAGAGTGTCTGGCTGAGCCTGAAGTATCACGAAGATGTCCCGGCGAAATTTCGAAATGATTTCTCGGCGTTGAACAGCCAGGGCAAACCGATCCGCGCGCTCTATCTCTCGAGCCGGACGACGGCGAGCGTGAAAACGCAGGCGTTGGAGGACTGGGTGCGTCGGGAGGGGCGGGCGGAATCGTGGGAACCGTACGTGTCGGACTGGCAAAGTTTCGCGCTCCTGGGGGTGTATCTTTTTCGGGAAGTGCCCTCGGGGTTTCCCCTGAAGAGCGCGGCGCTCAACGATCTGCCGGAATTATTTCTGATGGATTCTGAACGTAAATCGGGAAAACCAATCAAAGGAGAGTAATCCGAAGCCCCCACGCGATGGAACGCGGAGAGGGACGAGCCATCTCCGCGCGGCGCGGCGCGGCGGGGGATTAACTGTTTGACAAGCCCAAGCGGCGTTCCTACAAACCGGGGCGGTTTGCCGGGCGGTCAATTTAGAATTTCTTGAAATCGAGTGCATTGAATATGAAGAGAGTCATGGCCTCAACTGCGGCGGTCGCGTTCGGCGCGGCTGGATTGCAAGGGGCCAACGTGACGGGCCTGACTCCCCAGGAGGCGAGCAAGTGGTGGAATGTGTCCGCTTCGTTGCGCGGATTTTATGACGATAACAACCTCTATGCCGAACATGGTGCGATCCCGAGCTTCGGCACGGAATTCCACCCCGGCTTTGCCGTCAACCTGCCCCTGGAGCGGACGGTCCTGAGCGCCTCCTACCGTTTCACGCTCGCTTATTACGAGGCCCGTCCGCGCAATAACGTCGACCAACAGCACGAGTTCGATGCCCAGTTGAACCACAAGTTTACTCCGCGCTACAGCGCCAATCTTATCGAGTCGTTTGTCTCCACCAGCGAACCGGCCGTCGTGGATCAGGGGGCCGGGGCGCAGACCTCCTTCCAGCGGCCCGCAGACTTTTCGGTGATTCGCAACCGCGTCGCCATCGATTTGGAGGCGCGGCTCGCGCCGACGTTCGGAGTCGCGCTGGGTTACCAGAACACTTACTACGACTACCAGAATACCGGCCCGGGCAGTTTGTCGGCCTTGTTGGATCGCACCGAGCAGTTGTTTCACCTCGATGGCCAGTGGTTCCCGGCGGAGCACACCAAGCTCTTCGTCGGCTATCAATTCGGCCTGGCCGACTACACGAGCGACGATACCCTGGACCCCAATAACCTGATCGAGGTGTCCCCGGACGTGCGCAACAGTCGTTCGCATTACCTCTACGTGGGAGGGGAACGTCAATTCAGCCAGCAGTTAAGTGGGCTGGCCAGCGTCGGCGCACAGTCCGCCGATTATTACAACGAGGGCACGACCGACCTGGGCCCTTACGTCAATCTCAGTGGCACTTACGCCTACCTGCCCGCGAGCACGGTCAAGCTCGAGGTTAAGGTGTCTCGCTATGCGGCCGATAGTGCTTTGGGCACGAACGGCGTCACGAGGGATCAGTTGGCGACCACGACTTACGTTTCGATCAACCATCGGATCACGCCACGGCTCAGCGGAACAATCCTGGGACAATACCAGCATTCCATTTATAATGGCGGTGATTTAGACGCGCAGGCCGATGACTATTTTGCGTTGAATTTTGGTTTCGATTTTAAGATCCGAGAGAACTTTTTCGCCAATCTGCTCTACATTTGGGAACGGCGGCTCTCGAACCGGCCTGAGGCGAGCTTTGTGCGAAATCGCATCTACACCGGTATCCGTGCGACCTACTGAACACTGAAACGAAGCGGGGAGGCTCGGAAGTGAATCCGGCCTCCGCTGTCCTTATGGAAACAACGAAGTCCTTCGAAGCCCCCGAAGCCAAACTCCATTTCCTGGATTATTGGCGTATCATCCGAGTCCGCAAGACGGTGATCCTCGCCGTCTTCCTGTTGGTGGCCATCACCACCACCCTGGTCACTTTCATCCTCCCGCCAACCTACGCCAGCGCCGCGCGCATGTCGGTGCAGAAAGATGCGACGGACGTTCCCGGACTCGGCAACGGTCCGGTCTATTCCGGATTTGACCCCTACTGGGTCCAGACCGAGTTCGAGAAGATCCAGTCCAAGAGCATCCTCTACCCGGTCATCAGCAACCTGGACTTGAACCACAAGTGGGGGGAGAAGTTCAAGGAAGGCGAGCTCCGCACGGACATCACTTACAAACTGCTCAAGCGCGCCGTCGATGTCACCCAGTCGCGCAACACCACCTTGATTGAAGTCAAGGTGCGCAGCGATGACCCCAGTGAAGCCGCCGTCATCGCCAATCGCATCGCGGAAGTCTACAAGGAATCACGCCTCGCCCGCTGGCAGGAGAATTCCAGCAAGGGTCTGCAAACCCTCGAAGCGGAGATGGCCAAGCACAATGCGGCCATCAACACCCTGCAAAAAGAGGTCGATGAACTCAAGCAACAGTTCGGCATCACCGATGTCGAAGCCCAGCAGGGCATGGTTTCCCCGACCCTGGAACCGGAGACGCTGCGCAAGCTCGAAGCCGAACGCATCCAGCGCCAGGCGGAGTTCAAGGAGCGGGAAACGACTTATCGCCAGTTGACGAACTATAACTCCGCCCAATTGAAGCGTACCATGGCGACGGTTTCGCCGGATAACCTCCTGCAACGCCAGCTCGAAGAGCTCTCGGTTCTGGAAACGCAACTGGCCTCCAAGACCAACGTGTTGGGCTTCGAGAATCCCGAAGTCAAAGGGATCCGCGACAGCATCGCGGTGCTCAACGACCAGATCGAGAACCGCCTGAAAGGGATCATCGATGGCCTCAAGGTCAGTGTCGACGCCAAAAAAGCCGATGTGGACAGCCTGACGGCCGATGTGGCCGCCGCCAAGTCGAACGATATCGCCCAGGCCATCCTCCGCCGCCCCTACGCCCAGAAGAAACGCGACCTGGAGAGCATGCAATACATCCGCGACAAGCTGACCAGCCGCATCTGGCAGGAGAAGGTCGAGGCCGCCATGCCCAAGAACGGCATCGTGGAAATCCTCGACCGGGCGGAACCGGATCTGCGGCCGGTCAAGCCCAACAAATTTCTCAACATCACGCTGGGTGTCATTGTGGGCCTGGCCATCGGCATCGGCCTGGCGTTTTTCATCGAGTACCTCGATACGAGCGTGAAGACGATCGACGACGTGGAGCGTGCCTTGCAGGCGCCCGTCCTCGGCGTCATCCCGCAAAATGTCGGCTACCTCATCGCCGAGGGTCCGGACAGTCCTCACGCCGAAGCCTACCGCGTCTTGCGCACGAACATTCTCTTTTCCCTCAAGGATCCCAAGCTCAATACCATGACCGTCGTCAGCGGCGGTGCCGGCGAAGGAAAGTCCACGACCATTTTCAACCTGGCCACCGTCTTCGCCCAGAACGGCTCGCGCGTCCTGGTCGTCGACTCGGACTTGCGCCGGCCCAGCATCCACAAGATTCTCAAAGTGTCGAACTCGATCGGCCTGACCAACTTTCTCCTCAAGCAAAACACCCTGGAGGAAGTCATCCAGACCACCCCGCTGGCCACGCTGGATTTTCTGCCCAGCGGCAAGCTGCCCAGCAGTTCCATGGGCGTGCTCAGCTCCGCGCAGATGAAGGAACTGATCCGCGACCTCAAGCGCCGCTACGATTACGTCTTTTTCGATTCGCCGCCGATCATGGGTGTGAGTGACGCCTCGATTCTCTCCAGCGAAGTCGACAGTGTCCTGCAAGTCATCCAATACCGTCGCTACCCGCAGCCGATGACGATTCGCGCCAAGCAAATGATCGAAAAAGTCGGCGGCAACCTCCTGGGCATCGTCCTGAACAATATCAACATGGCCAGCGACGAGAACTACTATTACTACAGCGGCTATTACTACGACTATTACTCGAAGAACGAGGAGGCAACCCCGGAGAAAGGCTCCCCCGAAGGCCGCGAAGCCGGCCAGGTCGAGCAGGGCGTCGAGATCCGACCCAAGTATTGATTGGCTGGAGCATTCCTTTTCGCGAACCTCGAACTTATGAGACTGACAGGACCAAAACGCGGGTCAGGACTGACCCTCATCCTTGGCGCGCTCTTGTTGCTGGCCGGCTGTTCCTCGGACCCGAATCCCCACCATCGGTTCGTCTTTCCCGGCTCGCAAGCCGCGCTCTCCCCGGAAATCACCGGAACCGCCCCTCCCCCGGCGGGGCGGCCCGCCGATTCCTTCTCCGTCCTGCGCCGGGGCGACCTCGTCACCGTCAGCTTCTCCGACGTTCCGCCGCCCGGCATTTACCCGCAGAACATCAATATCCCGGACGGTGGCATCATCACGCTGCCTTACAACGTGCAGGTCCAGGCCGCCGGGAAGACCACCACCGAGCTGGAAAGGGACATCCGCAACGCTTACGTGCCCAAATTGTTCGTTAACCTCACCGCGACCGTCCGGACGGAGAAGCGGGCCTTCTACGTGGACGGGGAGGTCAAGAATCCCAGTCGCCTGGAATATATCGGCGAAATGACCGTGCTCCGCGCCATCAGCACGGCCGGCGGGTTCACCGATTTCGCCAACAAAAAGAAAATCGAGCTGCACCGGCAGGGCGGGCAGAAGTTCTTCGTGAATTACCACAAGGCGCTCAATGACGACAAACTTGACCTGCCGGTTTACCCGAACGATCACATCGTCGTCAAAAGGACGCTCTTTTAGTGGTCCAACTCCACGTTCTGACCGGAAGGAAGGCGGGCACCCAGGCGGTGGCCCGCCGTTTTCCTTTTCGCGTCGGACGCTCTTCCCAGGCGGCATTGGTGCTCGACGATCCCGGCGTTTGGGACGAGCACCTGCAAATCGATTTGCGCCCCGTTCAAGGCGCCGTCCTCACCGCTTCAGCCGAAGCCCTCACCCTGGTTAACGGCGAGACCGTCCGGGAGACCACGCTGCGCAACGGCGACATCATCGAGTTGGGCGCGGCGAAGTTGCGCTTCGGCCTGAGTGCGACGCGCCAGCGCAGCCTGCGCCTGCGCGAAGCCCTCACTTGGATTACCCTGGCCGCCACCAGCCTGGCCCAGGTGGCGCTGATCTATTGGCTCCTGCCGTAGGGAGAGGATCCCTCGCATTGCACACTGCTCATTGCACATTGCTCATTGCACATTGCTCATTGCACATTGGGTCTGGGTTGGGAGTCGGGAGAGCGTTGCGGGATTGGGAGGTTGTGGGCGAGCTGACTGGTAATTTGCATAATTGAATTGATTCATCGAGCAACGGACGCACTTGCTTGACTGAAACCATAAGCTCCAACTTCATCATCCCTTGCAGCCACCCAATGGTTTCGCGCATCTCCTTGGCCGCGATTTCCAGTTGATGGGCAAAGTCTTTGCGACTCTCGGCCTCACCCGCTTCACCATCAAATGAGCAATGAGCAATGAGCAATGAGCAATGAAATCCCTCTTCAGTGTCGAAAGTGTCGTAGCCCCGTGAACGCCATGGCCACGTGATGCTGGTCAGCGGCGGCGATGACTTCCTCGTCGCGCACCGAGCCGCCCGGCTGAATGGCGGCGGTCGCCCCAGCCTTGGCCGCGGCGACCAGTCCGTCGGCGAAGGGAAAAAAGGCATCGCTGCAGACCGCGCTGCCGGCCAAGGCCAGCCCGGCTTCCCCGGCCTTCCAGACCGCGATGCGGCTGGCGTCCACGCGGCTCATTTGCCCGGCGCCGATCCCGAGGGTTCGATCCGCCGCGGCGTAGACAATGGCGTTGGACTTCACGTGCTTGACCACCCGCCAGCCGAAGAGCATGGCGCGCAGTTCGGTTTCGGTCGGCCGTCGTTTCGTCACCGTCTTCAGGTCGGCCGCGGTGACCCGTTTGAGGTCACGCTCCTGCGCCAGGAAAGATTCCGCGCCGACGCTGCGCACCTCCGGCGCCGAAAGGCCGACCGGATTCTCCAGGACTTTGAGAAGGCGCAGATTCTTTTTCTTCTGCAAGAGGGCGAGGGCCTCGGGCGCGAAGTCCGGCGCGACGATCACTTCGCTGAACCCTTCCGCGATGGCCTCGGCGCAAGGCCGATCGAGCGGCTGGTTGACCGCGATGACGCCACCGAAGGGGGCCTGCCGGTCAGTGGCGAAGGCTTTGTCCCACGCTTCGCGGAGGCTGGTCCCCTGGCCCACGCCGCAGGGATTGGTGTGCTTGAGGATGGCCAGCGTGGGCGGATCGCCGGCGAAATCCGCGATCAAATGGGCGGCCGCAGTCAGGTCGAGAATGTTGTTGTAGGAAAGTTCCTTCCCGTGGAGCTGCTGGAAAAAATCGTGAAACCGGCCGTAGAGCGCGGCTCTCTGGTGCGGGTTTTCGCCGTAACGCAACGGTTGCGCGAGCGCGACATCGAGGCTCAACCTGGCCGGCAACCCGGACTCGTTTTGCTGGGGAGTTGAGGCGGTGGGGGAGCTGCCCGGTCCCGGCCCCTCGAAGGCCTTGCCGAGGTAGGAGGCAATCGCCGCGTCATAAGCCGCCGTGCGGGCGAAAACGCGCGCGGCGAGCTTGCGCCGCAGCTCGATGGTCGTATTGCCATGGGCGCGGATTTCCTCGGCCACGCTCGCGTAATCCGCCGGGTCCATCACGACGGTGACGCTTTCATGGTTTTTGGCCGCGCTCCGCAGCATCGACGGCCCGCCGATGTCGATGTTCTCGATGGCTTCCGGCAGCGTCGCATTCGGCCTGGCCACGGTTTGCTCGAAGGGATAGAGGTTCACCACCACCAGGTCGATCGGTCGGATCCGATGCTGGGCCACGGCCGCCTCGTGCCCCGGATGACCGCGGAGGTAGAGCAACCCGCCGTGAATCGTTGGGTGCAGCGTTTTCACGCGCCCGTCGAGCATCTCGGGAAAGCCGGTGTAATCGCCCAGTTCAATCACCGGCAGCCCCGCTTCGCGCAGCACCCTGGCCGTTCCCCCCGTCGAAATCAGTTCCACGCCAGCCCCGGCCAGAACCTGGGCGAAGGGAACCAGGCCCGTCTTGTCGAAAACGGAAAGAAGCGCGCGCTGCAGGTTTGCCATAGATCGTGCCCGGTAAATTCTCCACCACCTGTGGCGACGTCAATCTTTTGATTAACATTTCCCCCCGGATGTGTATAAGATGGATTGATCCACCAGACCGGGCCCTGCCAGACGATGACAGTCAGGCCCGCCCACGCATGGGGTGCGACTGGAAAGGATCCACGGCCCGACCGACCGTTCCATCCAACGCAAACGCATTATGAGATCCCAGCGACGCTTCTCCGTGGCATTGGGGTGGCTTGGCTTGCTCATGGCCTGCCTGCCCCTTGACGCCCAGACGGCCAAGGACGTGACCTACACGCTGCTCGACGGCAGTCAACTGCTCGACGATTGCCTGATCTGCGGGCGGCCCACCCTCATCTATTCCTTGCGCGGCACGTTCACCCTCACGCCGCTCGACAACAACATGCTCTTCGCCCGGTACCGGTTGACCAACATCGCCTTCAAAGCGGGCCCGACCGCGGACATGACCTATGACATCAGCGGCACCGGCGTTTACAGGATCGGTGGCGAGGTGGCCCTGGTGCAGGGGATGACGCTCGATTTGAAACTCAACGATCGGTTCCTGGTCTTCACCAACAACCAGAGCTCACTCGACCGCCAGTTCCCCCTCATCGATATCAGCGTCGCGCAGACCCAGGTCAACCTCGCCCAATTCTTCAGCATCCACCTCGTGGCCGCTCCCGTGCGGGAGATTTGGTTTTCCACCGCCAGCGGTTTTACCTCGGCCTTCCACGACCTGCGGGGCAGCCCCGGTGACCTGCTCTCGGCCACGGGCCGAATCGTTACCTCCTCCTCCAACCTGGTGGCCCAACTGGGCCTGGCGCCCGGAGTGGATCCCCGCGGCATCGATGCCCTCGACCTCGGTCCCGGCGCGGAAATCTTCTTCTCGTTCGATCAGAATCAGAACAGTGCGACACTCGGCTTGATCCACCACGGCGACCTGGTTTCCAACCAGGGTCGCATTGTGCAATCCAATCAAATGCTCACGTCGGCTTTCGGCATCATGCCGTCGGCGCCCGAGGTCGGTCTGGATGCCGTCACGGTGAAGGACGATGGCGAAGTGCTCTTTTCCATCCGCACGGATGTCTTCTCCGAACGCCTCGGCCAGACGCTGCAGAAGGGAGACGTGCTGTCGGATCGCGGGAGAATCGTCCGGCGCAATGCCGAACTGTTGTCGCGCTTCCATCCCAACGGGCAAAAGGATTATGGTCTCGATGCGCTCTACGTCTGGCCGCATGGTGAGATCTGGTTTTCCACGGAGGAAGATTTCCAGGATCTGGAGCTTGGACCGATCCTGGCGGGCGACTTGCTGAGCGATCAGGGGGTCATCGTGTTCCACAACCTGGAGTTACTCTCCGCCTTCGCGCCGTTGGAAGACCTGGCCGACTTCGGTTTGGACGGCCTCTTCGTGATCACGGACCTGGCACCTCCGGCGCCGCCGCCGATTTGGACTCAAATCCAGCGCTGGCTGCCCGACCGGACGATGGCACTGCGCTGGACCGGATCGGGCCGCGTGTTCCGGGTGGACAAGGCCGCAGACATCGCCGGGCCTTATCTGCCTTGCTCACCGCTGCTGCCAGGTTTGATGTTCGATGATCTCGGTGCAGGAACCAACGCCGACCAATCGTTCTATCGCTTGCGACAGTGGTGATGGGGCGGGAGCAGGGGGCAGGGGGCAGGGGGCAGGGAGCAGGGAGCAGGGGGCAGGGGGCAGGAGGCAGGAGGCAGGAGGCAGGGGGCAGGGCACAGGAGACAGGGGACAGGAGGCAGTGGGGCGGGTAACGGAAGGTAGGTGAGCGTTATGGCAGTTCAATCGATCAAGGAGCTTACGGTTTACAAAAAGGCGTATGCACTGGCGATGCAGGTGTTCCAAGTCAGCAAACGGTTCCCCGTCGAAGAACGCTTCGCTCTCACTGGTCAAATCCGCCGTTCCTCTCGCTCAGTGTGCAACAATCTCCGCGAGGCATGGGCCAAACGTCGCTACCTGCCGCACTTCATCAGCAAACTCTCTGATTGCGACGGCGAAAACGGTGAGACGGACACGTCGCTAGATTTCGCGCGGGATTGCGGCTACATCACCGAAGCGGAACATCGTGATCTCACCACGCGCAGCGCCGAAGTCGGCAAGATGCTTGGCTCGATGATCAAAAACCCCGACAGATTCGTCCTTAACCCAAACCACAAAGACGTCCCGTGACTCCTGAATTCTGTCCCCTGACTCCTGATTTCTGTTCCGTCCCCCCTTCGACCGACCCCTGCCTCCTGCCCCCTGCCCCCTGCCTCCTGCCTCCTGCCCCCTGCCTCCCGCTTATGGGGACAAGGAAGTGCGATAAAAGCGACGCGCCAAAGTGGCCGGTGCCGGGTCTTCGTAATCGAGCGTGCCGGTGTTGTTGGTCAGGGTGCCCAGCGTGCTCCAGTGCTGAAGGTCGGTGGAAATTTCAACGGAGAACCGCTGGCCGGCCGGGCCCTGGAAGGTCGCCTGGAAATGTCCCCACGCGGTCAACCGGGTCGCGCTCACCCGCGGGCCGCGGTCGTCGTCATAGATCACCACGTCCGCTTCGGTCGTGGCGCCGGGCGTGGCGCCGTCGATTTGACCGAATGTCAGATGGATCGTCTCGTCCGGTTCGGCCTGCGTGTCCGGCAGGATGGTGACGAAGAAGGAGTTGTTCGTTTGGCCGGGCAAGAACTGGAGCGTGCCACTCGTCGGCACATAGTCGCTGCCGGGCGCGGCCGTCCCGCCAATCGCCGCGTATTGCACATTGACGCCGCGCGGAAAGGGTTTGCTCAGCCAGACGCTGACCCTTGCCACGCCGATGTTTTCGAAAACGGGATAGGTCTGACTGCTGAAGAACACGAGGGGATTGTCATCGTCCACGATGACGAGGGTGGCGGCGGCCGGGAGTCCAAGGATGGCGTTGGTGGCGTTGGTCAGCGTGAGCCTGACGGTTTCATTGAGTTCGTCGAGTGTGTCATCGACCAGCGGCACGGTGAAAGTGGCGTTGGTCTGGCCGGGAGCGAAAGTGAGGAGGCCCTGGACCGCCCCGAAGTCAGTTCCCGCCAGGGCGGTGCCATTGGTGGCGAGATAGGAGACGACCACGGTTCTCCCGGAGGCCGCGCTGAGTTGAACGCTGATGGTGGCGTCGCCGCTGTTTTCGTTGGCGCTAAAATTCGTGGTGGCAAACGAGACCGTGGCGAGGTCGTCGTCCCGAATCGTCACCGTCCCCTGCGGGCCGGGGATGACGTTCGTCGGCGCGCTGAAGTTCAGGAGGACGGTCTCGTTCAATTCGACGATGCTGTCGAGCAGAATGGCCAGCGTGAAGGAGGCGTTGGTGACACCGGGCGGGAAGGTGAGCAGGCCGCTGCTGGCGGTGTAATCGGCCCCGGCGGTGGCCGTGCCGTCGCTCGTGGCGTAGCGCACGGAAGCGAGCTGACTGTAGGGATGGTCCAGGGTCACGAAGACAGTCACGCTGCCGCCGCTTTCGCTGACATTGGTGTTGAGAAAGCTCACGATGGGCGGCGTGGTGGTGTCCAGCTGGATCGAGGCATTGGCGGTGGCGGAGGTGTTGCTGGCGCTGTCGCGGAATTGGGCCGAGACGGTCTTGAGGCCGTTGCCGGGGGCGAGGTTCCAAGCCCTGGTGGTGGCATAAGCTTCCCAAGCGCTCCAGCTGAGGCCGTCGTTGCTGAACCGCATGTCGGCGACCACACCACTGTTGTCCGTGGCCGAGAGGGTGAGGGTGACCAGCGCATTGGTCGTGATCGAGGCGCCGTGGTTGATGACATTGGTGCCGCTCGGGGCGATCGTGTCGGTGAGAATCTGGCGGTTGGTGCTCGACCCGTTGACCGTTTGGGTCGCCGTGTACCGTCCGAAGGTGGTGTAGCGATACGCCGGGCTGCGCTGAGTGCTGGTCCCAAGTCCATCGCCAAAATTCCACGTCCACGCCGTGCCGCCGATCGACAGATCGATGAACAGGACGAGGAAAGGCGCGTTGCCGCTATTGGTCGAGACGGCGAAAGAGGCCAGAGGAGACGGCGCGCCCGACACCCAGGCCGCCGCGTCGGGATTGTAGCCGCGAAAATACTGCGCGCTCGAGGTGGTCCAGGAGACCAGGGAATTGTCGATCTTCAAATCCGTCGTGTAGCCGCTTTCGACGAAACCGCTCATCCACTGGCCGCGACGCGGATCGTAGACCTGGTAGTTAACGCGGGGATTAGCGCTCCAGGCGACGACACCGTTGACGTTCTGGATATCGAAAATGCTGCTCGAGGCGATACTGTTGCCGCGCCAGCCGGTGCGGGTTGGATCATACACCTGCGCGTAGACGCTGCCGCCACTGCTCCAGGCGACGACGCCGTGGGTGTTCAGGATCGCCGGTTCTGACACCGGACCAGGGCCGTTGCCACCGACCCAATTACTCCGCAGTGGATCGTAGACTCGAAAAAATGCTCCGCTGCTCGTGCTCCAGGCGACGACGCCGTCGACCGAACTGAGGTCGAACGTTGGTCCCTGGGCCGAGCTGGTGCCCATCCACCGGCTCCTGGTCGGGTCAAAGACGTAGGAGTAAACGGTCGCGCCACTGCTCCAGGCGACGACCCCGTTGCCGATCCGGATGTCCTCCGTCGACCCGGACGGCACGTTGGTCGTGAATTGACCGCCCAGACTCAAACTGACAGACGAACCGGTGAAGACCGCGGTCAGGTTCTGCGATGGCATGGAGAAATCAAAGATCGCCGCCGGGCTGACGGCGCCGCAAAGGACGATTGCGGCCAGCCATCGGCCCAGCCGAACCGCCCGGGCGGCTTTCGCGGGCCGCGCGCGACGGACGGATCGAGTCGGCTGCGTCGTGTGGAATTGGGCGTTCTGGTACTTCACAGGAAAGTTCCGGTCGTGTGGCGCCAGACCAATACTCGAAGATCCGTCCGGAAGCAAGCGCAGAGGCTCCCGCCGAATCGACTTTGTTTGTCGTCCCGGCTTTAGTCGGCTCGTGCCGGCTGAAGGCTGGACTACGAGCGAAGGCCGGCATCATCAGGTTCAGGATCCCAATATGCGGTCGAAGCGCCGCGGAAGCTTCCTCTGAACCGACTTGTCACTGGTAACTTGTCACTGGTAACTGGCGATCTGCGGAGAGTCATCCCGAGCCTCATTCAATCTCCAATTACTAGTTACAAGTTACCAGTGACAAGTCGGAAGGCTCTCCCGTCGAAACCTCCTCAGCGCTCTGGAAACGCAGCCATCAGCCCGGGACATCGCTCCATTTCCGGTTTGACGCCGCGACCGGCCTTCTGGAGCATGCGCCCATGATTCCTCCAAGAGCCATCGTCCTGCTCCAGGTTCTCTGTGCGGCCCCGTCTCTCACCGGAGTTTCCCACGCGGAGGTGAATCGCGTGGAAAATCTCGCGCCGGGCGTCTATTTCCACGAAGGGGACTTGAAGGGCCACGGCCATTGCAACAATGGTTGGATTGTCTTCGACGATTATGTGCTCGTGGTCGACGGCAATTTCCCCTCCGGGGCGAAAGAGATCCTGCCCAAGATTCAGAGCATTACCGACAAACCGATTCGCTTCGCCTTCGACACCCATCACCACGGTGACCATGCCTACGGCAACCTGGTCTGGGTCGAGAACGGCGCCATCCCCGTCGCCCACGCCGGCGTGATTGCGGAGATGATGAAATATGAGACCGGCTATTACGGCGCGCAGCCGGGACGCTGGGAGAGCGTGGCCAAGAGCCGCCCCGACGTGGCCGCCAGCAAGCTCAAGCCGCCGACCCTCCTTTTCCAGCATGAGATGATCTTCGACGACGGCCACCATCGAGTCGAGTTGCTTCACTTCGGCACGGCCCACACTCATGGCGATGGCTTCGCCTGGTTGCCCAAGGAAAAAATTCTGTTCACGGGCGACGCGTGCGTCAACGGCCCCTACAACTTCGCCGGCGACGGCGACATCGGGGAATGGGTTAAAACGTTGGAAGCGGTCAGAAAGCTTGACCCCAAAGTTGTTTGTCCAGGCCACGGCCCGATGGGCTCCGGCGAACTCCTTGGAGACCAGCAGGCGTTCTTCGTGGAATTGCGCAAGCAGGTGAAGAAGCAATCGCGCAAGAGCCCGGACGAGGTCAAGGCCGCGGTCGAGCCGATCAAAGCCGCCCTGCTCCAGCAGAAACGCATCGCTCGCTACGTGGGTGATTTCCTGCCCGCGCAGGTCGAGAAAGCTTGCGTCGAGATGGGCGGCAAGCCGTTCCTGCCCAAAAATTGATCAACCGGTCACTTCGCCGGATTTGGCGGGTTCAAGTATTTTGCGAGGAAGCGGTAGATTTCGGCGCGTGATTCCTTGGCCAACCGGGTATCCAGGCGGTTGAAGGCGTGACCGCCCGGGGCATTCGTGTAGATCTTGTGTTGAAAATTTTTCCCGGCTGCCTTGAGGGAATTGATCAGGTGTTCCACCTCCAGAACGTTGACGTCTTCGTCGTTGGTCGTCGTGTGGATGAGCAACGGTGTTTGCAGCTTTTCGGCGTTCCAAGCGGGCGAGCGGCGACGGTATTCGGCGACGTTGTCGGCCGCGGTTTTGCCAAGGTGATAGGAGGCGGAAAAGAGATCCCGGTAGCCCTGGTCCTTGTAGCCCATGCGGGCGACCAGGTCCGAAACCGGGACACCCGCGTAGGCCACTTGATAATCCTGCGGGTGGTCGAAGATGTTCAGCAGGGTGATCAGCCCCCCGTGGCTCCACCCGAGGATGCCGACCCGGGCCGGGTCGAGGTTCGGATGGTTTTCGAGCATCCACCGCTTGCCGGAGAGAACATCGTCAATCTCCAAGCCGCCGTAGTCGATCAGTTGCCAGTAATCACGTCCGTAACCGGTACTGCCGCGGTAGTCAGGCGAGATGATGGCGTAGCCCTGCTCGATCAGTTCGCGGACAACACGGGCGTCGTGATCGGCTTTGACGTCACTGTGGATGCCACCATGCACCAGCACGAGCAAGGGGAGCCTGGCGGCCGGTGACAGATACTTCCTCGGCAGGAACGTGTAGGCGGTGACGATGATTTCATTGCCGGCGCCCTGCCCGGTGGGATTGTTCGTCACCCGCGGCGGGGGACCGGGGAAGCGCACTTTGTCCACTTCCGCGACATCCTGCAGCCGCTGGAACCACATCAAGTCGCTGAGCTGCTTGGCCAGTTCCTGCTGGACGAATTCGAGGGATTCTTCGAGGTTTTTCAGGCGGTCGGTGGTGGGATTGGCCGGGCTGGCCGGCGGGGTGCCCTGGGCCAGCGCCACCCGAGCGATGAAAAGGATGAAAAAACAGGCTGAGCTGAAGCGCAAATTTGCCGATATACGTTTTGACAGCATAGGATGTCCTTTGCTGGCGATGTTGGACGGGGTGTCCTGACATGAGAAGACAATTCTCAGAAACGCCAGAGTCATCTTGGCCTGGAAGTCTGCCGCGTGGTAAGTTCTCCGGCGGGCGGAGCGTCCCATCGCACGCGATCGGCGGTTTTGAACAGAAAAGCAAACGTATGAATGTCATATCGATTCGAACCGGCGCGGCCGCGCTCTGCCTTTTCCTGGGCCTGGCCTGGCTGAGCGCGCAGGAGAGACAGTCGGTGACCAGCGTGACTTTCAAGGAGGGCAAAGTTTTGATCCCGAGTGGAGACAAGTCAGTTGAAGCCACCAATGAAGTGGTCTTGCCCGGCGAGATTGTCGTCAATACCAACGGCGTCTTCACCGTGAAAAACGGCAAGGAACGCCAACTGCGCGAAGGACAGACGATCGGCGCCGATGGCATGCTGGTCAGCCCCGATGGGAGCGTGGTGCCGGTGACGGATCACCTCCTGATGAAAGCGGGCCGGGTTTACCTGGTCAGGGACGGCGAGAGCGCTCCTTTGCCTCGCGAGTTCGCGCTGCCCGACGCCACGCGCGTCACACCCGACGGGATCATCCGGGAACGGGACGGAAAGTACCGCCGGATGCTCGACGGTCAATTGCTCAAGCTGGATGGCTTGTCGCTCCCGACGACGGACACGGCTTCCCTCCGCAATGGCAGAGTCGTTCTCTACAAGGACGGCGGTCGCGTGGAACTGCGACCCGGCCAGGCCATCGCCATGTCCGACGGCACGCGTGTCAACGGCGACGGCACCGTGGTCCGACCGAACGGGACCATGGCGAGGTTGCGCGAGGGCGAGATCCTCAAAATTCCAGGCGTCATCCCGCCACGGAAGTAATGGTTATTTGCGATTTGCGATTTGCGATTGAGGGTTGAGGCGTTGTTTGGGGTCGCCCCAACACGCTCCCGTCCAATCGCAAATCGCAAATCTAAAATCGCAAATCCACGGCCCCCTTTCCGCCATTGAATCAGGCCGTTCTATTCGCTAGAATGGCCCGACCTATGAACCGGCTGCTTGTTCTTTGCTCGACCGTCACCCTTGGCTCCCTGCCTCTCCTGGCTGCCGACCGTCCCCCCGAACGGGCACCCAGGTTGATCCCGCCGGACCAGGTGGTGAACTTCAGCTTGCTCGATTACCGCGGCCGCTCCCACGAATTACACCGGACCGACGCCCGGGTGGTCGTGCTCTTCATCGCGGGCAACGGGTGTCCCATCGTGCGCCAGAGCATCACCAAGGTGCGCGCGCTCCGGGGCAGGTTCGCCGAAAAAGGCGTGGTCTTCTGGATGCTCGACGCCAATCCGCAGGACGACCGCGAGAGCGTTGCCGCCGAGGCGGCGGAATATTCCGTCGGCTCCATCCCGATTCTGCTGGATGAACGCCAGTTTGTGGCCCGCAGCCTCGGCGTGACCCGCACCGCGGAAGTCATCGCGATCAGCACCAAGGACTGGACCATCTTCTATCGCGGGGCGATTGACGATCAGTTGACCGAAGGCGCCAAGAAACCGCAGCCGACCGAGAAGTATTTGGAGACGGCCCTGGGAGAGTTTCTCGCCGGCAAGCCGGTCTCGCGCGCGACGGGCCCGCTCAAAGGTTGTCTCATTCAATTTGAGAAACCGGCCGGCGGGGAAGCCGAGCCCATCTCGTATGCCGGGCAGATCGCGCCGATGCTCCAGCAGAAATGCGTCGGCTGTCATAGCGCGGGCAACATCGGGCCCTTTGCCATGTCGAGCTACAAGAAGGTCAAGGGCTGGTCGGCCATGATTCGCGAAGTGATCCTGGCCCGGCGCATGCCGCCGTGGCACGCCGACCCGCACTACGGCAGCTTCGCCAACGACCGGTCCCTCCGCGGGGAGGAGATGGGCAGGTTATTGCGCTGGATTGATCAGGATTGCCCGAGAGGCGACGGGGAGGACCCGCTCGGCCGGACGTCCGGGACGCCCGGGACGGCCGAATCATGGCCGCTGGGTCAACCGGACTTCGTGGTGTTGCTTCCCCAACCCCAGACCGTCCCGGCCACCGGCGTCCTGCAATACCGCTATGTCGACGCCGACTTCGAGATGCCCCAAGACGGCTGGCTGCGCGCCGCGGTCGTGCGGCCTGACAACCGCAAAGTCGTCCATCACGTGATCGTCCGCGTGAAATACCCGGAAGGGTCCGCGGCGAAACCGGAAGAGGAGCTCTTCCTGACCTCCTGGGCGCCGGGCAATACTTCGCCCGAGTGCCCGCCCGGCACGGGCAAGTTTTTGCCCAAGGGCGCGAGGTTCAACTTCGAACTGCACTACAACACCGTTGGCAAACCGGAACTCGACCGCAGCCAGCTCGGCCTCTACCTCGCCAAGGAACCGCCCCGGCGCCTGCTCGAGACCCGCGCCGCCGAGAACCGCGATTTCAGCATCCCGCCGGGCGAAACCGACTCGCGCACCCACGCCGTTTATTGTTTTCGCCGCGACACCTTCATTTACGACCTGGTCCCGCACATGCACCTGCGCGGTTCGTGGTTCAAATTCGAGGCGCTTTATCCGGACGGGAAACGGGAAATACTTCTCTCCGTGCCGGATTATGATTTCAACTGGCAGACGGAGTATCGCCTGAAGGAACCCAAACGGGTGCCGGCGGGCACGTGGCTGTTGTGCACGGGGGGCCACGACAATTCGGCGAAGAATCCGAACAACCCCGACCCGACCAGGCGGGTCAAATACGGTCTGCAGTCCTTCGAGGAGATGTTCATGGGCTTCATGAACGTCGCGGAAGTTGAGCCGCCGGGCGCGACCGAGCCGAAGCAGGCGAAAGCAGCCGGCTCCGCCGGCCAGGCCGCTCAATAATTTCCAGGCTCGGCGCATGGCGAATACTTTTGGGCACTTGTTCCGCGTCACCACCTGGGGTGAGTCTCACGGCGGCGGCGTGGGCGTGGTCGTGGATGGCTGCCCGCCCCGGCTGGCCCTGGCCGAGGCGGACATCCAGCCGGACTTGGATCGACGGCGTCCGGGCCAGTCGCGCATCGTGACACCCCGCAAAGAGACCGATACGGTGCAAATCCTTTCCGGCACCTTCGAAGGCCAGACCCTCGGCACTCCCATCAGCATGTGGGTGAGGAACGAGGATGCCCGGGCCGAGGCGTATACGGAGATGGCCAGGAAGTTTCGCCCCTCGCATGCCGACTACACTTACCTGGCCAAATTCGGAGTTCGCGCCTGGCCGGGGGGCGGTCGGAGCAGCGCGCACGAGATCATTGGGCGCGTGGCGGCCGGGGCGATAGCCCGGAAGCTCGTGCGGGAATGATACGGGGTGGGAGTGCTGGCCTACAGCAAGCAGGTGCAGAGG
>Ga0137367_10001347_pt1 | contig 19212 bp, 17 predicted proteins | sample SagtaG_14_FD_104939 | JGI IMG/M metagenome (GOLD analysis project Ga0137367, IMG submission 104939) | Vadose zone soil microbial communities from Sagehorn Ranch, Mendocino, California, USA - Sage1_L_80_16 metaG | ecosystem: Environmental > Terrestrial > Soil > Vadose zone | place: USA... | reverse complement strand
GCGCGACCGATCCATTGATCGGGATGGATGCCAACATAAAAATCTGCAGGATGGACTTTCATCTGCGAACGCGCGCTGACCGGCAAACCAGTTTCATCTTGCCCGGTCACTTCCAGGGTGACAATTTGCCCCGTGTCCGATTCAGGGATGGCTGGCAGCTCAATGGACAGGATTCCGTCGCGGGTCGTCTGCCCTATTCCTTCTCCGATGAGATTCCCAAAATAATCGGAGGAGTTCGATTGACCCGTGTGGAAAACATCCAACCACGAAGTATCCAACAAATTAGTTTCATAATTCGGCAAGTAGAACGTATCAGGCTTGGCATAAAGCGCCCAGTGAACATCCACATTATTTGCTGGCGCGTCGAAGAAGTAGCGGGCGTTGACCTTGGCTTGCGCCTCGTCACCCCACTTGATTTCGTCTGCAGAAAAAATAACACTCAAATTGATCTCGGGCTTGCGATACTCAGCCACCTGGAAGCTGAAATAGAGGTCAAGCGCACTGTTCTCAAACGTGTAATAACCCGGCACGGCATCATCGGGAAGTTGGTACTCGCCGTTGAACGTTCCATATGGAGAGAGTTGAGCATCAAGGGAAAGTAATTGCGTTCCGTTCACATCCCGTAATAAGATAGGCACATCGTTCACCTGCGGCAGTTCATAACGTCCATTAAACGCCTGCCGTGCCACACCGCGGAAATACACCGTTTGACCGGGGCGATACATGGGACGATCAGTGTACATGTAAATTTCCGTGTGCGGGGGTTGCGCATTGAAGTTGAGTCCAAAATCCCAGGCGCCGACTCCCAAATTCCAACTGCTGGTGGCGAGCGCAAAGTTATCATCGCCAGGCGCGCCCAGGACAGCATACAGTGATCCCTTCCCTGTGCTGACCTCACCTTTCCACAAACCATTCTTGTCTGTCGTGCCAGAGGCGGTCTGATTTCCAGCGTCATCGTAGATCGTCACCGGCATATTCGCAAGAGGTGTTTGGGATGGCAGATCCACTGCCCAAACCAGAGCTTCCGTCGCTCCCAGTTTGAACGTCAGATTGACATGGCTCGACGCGGCAAAATAAACGCTCTTCGTAGTCACCGCGCTTTGCGGCGAAAAGACACTTACATAATATAAACCCGGCAACAATTGATTATTTTGTTGGGCAAGGCGCAATTTTACATCTGTGGTTTCACTAGGTTTCAAGTTGAATGTGTGTGGGTACACAAATGCATCCGTCGAGGGTACATATGCCTGTTGGTTTTCATAGGAACTATGAAGTTGGAAAAAATCCTGCAAGGTCAGTGGTGCAACAGTCACATCCGCGCTTAGGATGTTGACTGCCTTTGCATATAACGCCGGATCATCCGGGCGTACAAATGCGATAGACGAGGCATACAGGTTCACATTTAACATTGCAGGCGCAGGCGCCGTGCGGAAATTAAATGTGAACGGATCGCCCAGTGATTGTCCCCAGCGATCTTTTAATTGGGCGGCAACTTCAATCGCGTAATTTGTCTCGGGTTTGAAATATCCATAGACTGCCAGACTCAATCCATCCTCTGCTAAGCTCGTTGAAAAATTGTCAATCGCAGGAGTTACCTTGATGAAATTGTCGTAATTACCTTTCGCTAGAGGCGAATTGAACGTAAGAGTTGCCGAGTAATCCATACTCGTCGACGCAATGGCAAAATTATCAAACGTATTTAACACTGCGCCATAATCTTGACCAAGCGTCATCCCGCCTTTTGATTTCGCAGCTGCGTCAACATTCAAAATATAACCAATGTTGCGCGCCAATTCCTTTTCAGGCACAAAGGTCAGCACAGTTCCATCATCATTCCATGTAAAAGTTCCCTTCACTGAGCCTTCTATACCACTAAACGTGAAATTGGATTCGACGCTCACGGCATCCATTGGCTGATTGAACGTCAATTTGAGCTGCGGATCAAGCGGGATTTTCTGATCGCTGGCTGGTTCCAATGAGACGACATTTGGACGCGCGGTAGTAAATTTCCATTCGGATGTTGCGTCCCCCTCCAAGCCGACACCCGTTTCCGTTTTCAAATCGGGATTCAACTTGAGAGTGTATTCCGTTCCCCCCGCCATCGCAGGCTCGGGATAAAAGATATACGTACTGGTGTTGATCCATTCGCCACGTCCTTTGACAGAAGGCTGAAGGCTAAAAGCGGAAGGTAATACAGAATTATCTGCTCCCAACGAGACAACCGGCTGATTAAAGGACACAGTAACAGCAGATTGCACATCCACATCTTTTGCGTCTTGTTTGGGTAGAACATTTTCCGCGCGCAAGTAATCCGCAACCATAAATGAAAGTTCATCCATCGGATCCTTAAGTCCAAATCCATTTGCGGATTGAATGGAACTAACGATCGTGAGATTTAATTTGCTGTTAGGCGGATAGGGTTGTGTAGGTTTGAAAATAAGAGTCTCTTCATCATTCCATGTGAATGTCCCCTCGGGTAATCCGGTCAGCGCCGTCTCCACGGATGATTTGTTCATCGCCTGGTTAAAATAAAATATGATTGGCGAGCTCTGACCGATGACGCTGTTCAGCGGCGGATCTGTTTCCACAAGGCGAGGAGGCAATGCCTGCTGATACGCCGTCGGTGTTGGGAGGACAGGTGTCGGTGTAGCCAGACTAGGGAAGGGAAGTCCCGCGCAGGAACTAAGTATGGCGATAATGAAAATGGAGCAAAGGATGGAACGGAAATAGCGGTGTTTCATCAAAATCCTCAATGAAAATGTGTTTCCAATTTCATTATACACTTGTAAAGATGGGTTGAATGGTGCGAGAGGATGAATCAAAAAGGACACGGAAACTCCGTGTCCTTTTTCTTATTCAAAATTTACTGGGCGCCGGCCGCGTTGAGTGCAGCCTCGATATCCTGTTGGAACGTGGTGAATGGCTGTGCGCCATCGATGAGTTGCGTTTTTGTCTCACCGTTGACCGTATAGGAAAGTACGAAACCGGGTGTGCCAGTTATCCCTGCGGCTTGTCCATCACTCAAATCCTTTTGGACGCGGTCTTTGTATTTACCACTGCTGTAACAGCTGTTGAACTGATTCAGATCCAGTCCATCGACCTTCTCAGCGATGAGACCGAGGCGCTTATCGGTGAAGGAACCAACATTTTCACCAATGACATTCCCGAAGAGAAGATCATGCAGCTCCCAGAACTTGTTTTGTTCGCCTGCACAATACGCGGCAAGCGCGGCATCCTGCGATTCAGTATTAGGCCCACCAATGTTGCCGCTTACCCAGTTGCCCATTGAGCGATACGTGAATTGAACCTTACCAGTATCCACGTAATACTGTATCAGTAAAGGTTCCGTCTCTTTATGGAAGCGTTCACAGAATGGACATTGGAAATCGGAAAATTCCTCGATCTTGACGGGGGCGTTGCTGTCACCTATGGAATTGTCCTTTTCATTCGGATGGTTGAGCGGGTCAACGGCGACAACCGCCGCCCCTGGCTTAAGCATTTGAATGACTACGGGGACAACAATCAACAGTGCACCCAGGATAATAATTCCAATGGTGATTAGACGCTGGCGTTGAGAGCGCTTTTTCATTTGCTCTCGACGAGCTTGCCGTTTGCTTACTTCTTTTTCCGGGCTCATGAAGACTCCTTGATGATGAATTGAATTCTCTTGCCGCCGATCTCACACATAATAAATTTTTACCTGGAATTGCAGGCTAAAATTCAATATTAAGTTTATAAAATTACGCGGCACTCTGTAAATTTTCCCATGCCCAAATTGTTTTGTCTAGGAAAAGGTTAGCATGTTCTTAGGAACACCTAGAAAGTTGTTTACTTACAAATGACGGTCCAGCCAGTCGATCATGAACTTAAGAACCTCCTCTTTTTCCGGTTCATTATGCACTTCATGATAAAGCCCATCCCAAAGCTTCAACTTTACATCCGGGTTATTCTTCGAGGCGAGCTTGGCAAAGTTTTCACTGCCATGTGGATAGGTAATTCTGTCTGCGCTGCCATGCATAATAAGAAGCGGTACGGAAAATTCCTCTGCATGGTTCCAAACATAATCTGTGGCATTTAATCCTGTTTTGCCAAAACCCAAACTAATGCGATCATGAACAAGCGGATCGCTGCTGTAAATATTGACTACATCCGGGTCGCGGGAAATCGCTGCAGTCTCTAGTCCGCTGGCGATCTGGGCGGATGGTGCAAGTGAACCAAGCAACTTCGCCATCAAGATTTTCATCTTTTGTTCATGGATCGGCGAACGCAAGCCTGCCCCAGTGGCAATCACTCCCTTTAGAGCAGTTTTATTCTTTAACGCATAGGTGAGCACCAATAACCCTCCTAGGCTGTGACCGTACAGGAATTGCGGAATATTTGGATAACGCTCCGTGAGAAATATGAAGAAATCCTTCATATCGTGCATGACAACTTCCAGCGAAGGAAAATGTCCACGAATGCCACTGGATTTGCCATGCCCGCGCAGATCAAAGCCGACGAATGCGTAGCCTGCCTCCGTCATCGCTTTGGCAACATGCCCATAGCGCCTGGTATGTTCACCGAGTCCGTGGATGAGAGCGACCAATGCTTTAGGTCTGTTATCCGGTTCCCAGCCGCGCACAAAGAAATAGACCCCGTCTTTGCTTTTCCAGTTTGCTTCGAAGGATTTCATATTACTTTTCCATTGTGATTTTGAATTCGCAACTCTTGTCGCCGCGTGCCTTGCAGGATATCTCCTCTACGTCATGTCCCTGCCCGGTTGCCCAGCTGAGACTTTCACGGATCAATCCATGGGTCACGAAACAGATTGGAGCCGAGTCGCGATAGCCGTCTGTGGTGGGAGAGGCGTGGTCAACGAGAAGCAGATCGAGGTCCAGAGTGTGCAGCGTGATATCGCCTGGTTGCGCGCTGAGGAGACGGGATAATAATTCCAACGTAGATTTGCGCCGCGCGTTCAGTGGAAGCCTCTTGATCACCGCTGCTTGTGCCTTGTTTCCCAGCGCCGCATCATCCAAAATCTGATTCCACAATCGCTGTCCCACACGCAGTAAAACGCCGCGCGCACCGCGTCCAAAATACGTGCGGATGGCGGCTTGCAGAGAGGCGTATGCCTTTGCAGATTCAACCTCGCTCATGCGGAGAAAGGTTTCTGGCTTTGCCCAATCAGAGGGTAGTTTCGACAAAGCTGGCATTGCATTGAATTGATCTGAACCCAATTCCATCGCTACGATTTCGACAAAGCGGCGAAGGATGCGGCTGGAAAACTTCGGTTCGGTCACGCGCGTGCCTCTCCTACTTCAAACCTGCAATACTCATCGCCTTTTGCAATGCAATGCGTTTCGATGACGTCATACTCCTTACCCGTTGCCCAGTGCACCGCTTCGGCGATAGAGCCAACATAAAGGTAGCAGATGGGCTGCGGACTGTGGCGACTATTACAGATCGCACACGTGGATTCGATATAGGCGAGTTTGTCACCACTTTCATCCAGCCACGCATTCACTTGGGGGTTGCTTTTTTTCAGTGCATCCACCATTCCGTTGAGGATAAATTTGATGCGTTGTTTTTCAGGTAACAACTTGAGCGCCACTCCCGCCACACCCAGCAATGCAGATTGTTCGCGCACACCATATTGAAATGAAGCCTTGCCGATACGACGCAACATTCCTTTCCCGCCACGTCCGTAGAATTGTTCAATGGCTTCATTCAACTTTGCGTACTGTGAGGCGTGAATGGATGGCTCGAGATTATTTGGCGGGAAATTACCAATGAATCTCTCCAAACCACATGTACGCAATACAGCATTCAAACCGTTGTCGCCCATCACCTCCTGCGCTGAAGTCAATGCCTGGCGCACGAGTGAATTAATGATCACTGCATCTTCCCGGTTGGTCATGCTTCCTCCAATAAATAAAGTGGCGTCGATTTCAATCTTGCGAAGGCTTTCGCTTGCTAAGCGCTGGCAGCTACTTCAAAAGTATACACAGGATATTCCTCAGCCGTGCGATTGAATCCCATTTTCTTGTACAAGCTCAGTGAAGTCACATTATCGCTTTGCGTATTTACACTTAGGCGCACTATCCCATTACGCGTCACCTTTGTAAACAGATCACTCAGCAACGCGCGACCTGCGCCATGTCCCTGCGCTTCGGGGCGCACAGCTAAACGCGCCAAATGAGCGCGCTGTCCATGACCTGTACTGATTTGATAGCCCAAAATGCCATGTGAATTTTCAGCGACAGTTGCAAATAATGCCTGTGCAAAAGCCAGTTGGATAGTTTCCAATGAATTATGCCAGAGTGGATGAAACGCGGCATTATCCGTCTCAGCGACTTGAGATAAGTCAGCTTCTGTCATTTTGCGGATGTGGATACCGTTCGTTTCACGCGCTACCCAGGGTTGATATTGCCATTCAAGCATCACGATCTGCTGACGGTTTTCGAATTCACTTGCGGCGAGCACCTGCTGGAACCAGCGCTGCATTGCAATTGCAGCGACGGTTGCACCGCCGTCATGCGCGATCTCCTCCTTTGCTGTGGACCAAAGCAAAGTCCAGGCGTTCTCCGCTGACCCATGCCCTGCATAAACAAACAACCGCACCCAGGCGATGCCCTTCACTTCGGTGGGACAAGCCAGCGCGGCTGTGATGTTTCCATGTTCCTCCAGCGCCCAATAAAAAGGAGCGCCCAGCCACTCAAGCGGCGAGCGCCAATCCAGATGACGATGAATGTGGGTCTCAAAAAAGATTAGGTTCGATAACTGTTGATGGTCATTGAGATCCACCGCGCGAACCAGGGAATTAATCACAATTTACCTTAGGTAGAAAGGACGACCCAGCTTGTGAATCGAGTGATGCATGACGATCCTGACGGGTCGCTCCTATTTCGAACTCTATTTTATCAAACCGATCCGCATTAGGAATTTCATAATGCGCTGCGTGAAGGTGGGTTTTTCCACGAGACGCAACGAGTCATATACATCCATTTGTGAGTCGACGATCCGTCCACGTTTGAGATTGATGTTCGCTGCCGATTTGCGGACGATGGAATGCATATCGCCTTCGCCAACTTGTTCAAACAGGACTGCAGCGCGGTCATATTCAGCGAGCGCTTCCTGCCATTTTTTGAGTCCTTCCAGCGCGGCGGCGCGGTTGCTCACAGCGATGCCTTGTCGCTTGATATCGCCTGCTTTTTGAAAGGTCGCGTCTGTGCCCTCCGTGGCTTTCAAAGCCTCTTTTGCTTTTCCTGCCTGAAGGAGTGCGACACTCTCATTATTTTTCATTTCAGCCGCGTTCAATTCATCCTGCATTGACGAGTACGCCTGCGCGGCTTGAGAGAAGAGGCCCGCCGCAGCGTTGAAATTGTTTTTTGCATATTCTTTTTTGCCATCTTCGGCAAGTGTACTGGGATTGATATTTTCCACGTTTCGTAGCTCACTTTATACAACACGTCCCGACATTTGCACTTGGCGTATCCTTGCCCGGACGCGAGTGCTGGGAGTGCAGATGATGTTTCTTGTATGCGATGATGGCATCATACAAGCTTTTGGGACGGCGAATATATTTTTTAATAGGTAATATCGAGCAGGTCTTCTGCAACCGAACGCAATTTATCGCGCGACATGTTGCTCAATTTCATCGCTAGTTCCAAATATGGACGGTTGACCGGCAAGGCAACGAATTCACGCAGTTCGGTCGGCATTTCAAGAAAATGTTGTACAGCCTCTTCGCTTAACATCCACTGACCAATAGGGCCGTTTCTGTCGAAAAGGGCTTCGATCCGTCCACCGAGCGTGGAAATCAGGATTTCCAGTTCAGGCAATGGGATGGGCCGTTCGCCCAATTCGTATGCCTTGATGCGCGAACTTGCGATCCCAGCCTTTCCAGCAAGGTTACGAATCGAAATGCTGGCGTTCATGCGTTCCTGTCGCAATAGTGCTCCAATTTTGCGCTGCCGCAAGGCAAGCACTCTTGACACGTCAATCTTTTGATGTGGCCAGGCAGCAGTGGATTTGATCTCACTTCCCCAAAAATGCTCAAGAGGCAGGTCGAGATAAAAGACCAGCACTTCCAGTTCAGGGAGTGAAGGCGACCGCACACCTTCCTCGAAGGAACGAAATACGCTTTTCCGGACGCCCATGGCTTCGGCACATTCCTGTACGCTCCTGCGCGCGGAAAGGCGCGCATCGCGGATCAAAACTCCGAGCTTCTTCGTGCGAATGGTGATCTGCGTTTTGCTATCCATGCATCCTCTGAGACCTCCTGTCACAATGACAAAAGTGTTCTCTGATTATAGCAGAAGCACAATCGTTTGCTATCGTTTCAAATGACCAATCGGTGCCAGGAAGATATCTCCGCTTAACTTGTAACCAGATGCCTCCAACCGCGGGCTGAAGAGTGGTCGGATACCGGTCGGTTTTAGCTCACCGATAATCTTGCCACCTTCTGCAATGCCAGTTTGCTCGAACTTGAAGATGTCGGTGAGAACCACCGTATCGCCTTCCATGCCGACAACTTCCGTGATGGCGGTCACTTTGCGCGAACCATCTTTCAAGCGCGTCTGTTGAATGATAAGGTCGATGGCAGAAGAGGCTTGCTGTCGCACGACTTTGAGGGGTAGATCCATGCCCGACATCAAAACCATGGTCTCCAGGCGGGAAAGCGCATCGCGAGGTGTATTGGCGTGCAGGGTTGTCAACGAACCATCATGACCTGTGTTCATGGCTTGCAGCATATCCAGTGCCTCACCACCGCGGCATTCACCGACGATGATTCGGTCAGGGCGCATACGCAGAGAATTCCGCACGAGATCGCGAATGGTTACCGCTCCCTTGCCATCTACATTTGGGACTTTCGTTTCCATGCGCAAAACGTGATCTTGTTGAAGTTGGAGTTCTGCAGCATCTTCGATCGTGACAATGCGTTCCTCTTCCTGGATGAAGCTGGAAAGAACGTTAAGAAGAGTTGTCTTGCCTGAACCTGTCCCTCCTGAAATGACGATATTCAAATGCGCCAGAACACAGGCTTTGATGAACTCACCCATATTTGGGGTCAACGAGCCATACTTCACCAACTGCTCAATCGACAACTTATCCTTTTTAAATTTGCGGATCGTAATGGATGGTCCATCGATTGCCACAGGCGGGATCACGGCATTGACGCGTGATCCATCTGGCAGGCGCGCGTCAACAGTAGGACTGTCGGCATCCACGCGGCGACCTAATGGGAGAATGATACGGTCAATGATTCGCAACACGTGATCGTCATCGTCAAACGTGATCGGACTTTTCGTCAACTTCCCATTCTTTTCGATGAATACTTTTTTGGGTCCGTTCACCATTATTTCGCTGACATCCGGGTCTTCCAACAACGGTTGGATCGGACCATAGCCAGTAAGTTCGTCGAGGATATCGTCAAAAATTTGCTTACGAATGTCTTCCGGCAGGTTGACTTTCACCTGTGCGTACACTTCGTTCAATCGTTGTGTCATGAACTCAGTTTTATCGCCCAGTTGCAGTTCCTGCCCTTCCATAGATCGACCTACATTCTCGATCAGGTAGCGTTTAAACTTGAGCAGGTCGGCTGATGTAAGCCTGGTAAAGTTGGATGCGATTGGAGTTGCCATCAGGAAGCTGCCTCTTCATTCTTGTTCTGTTCAGGAAGAACCCAAATGATATGGTCGCGATTTACCGCGAGAAATGGTGCCTGAAAAAGGATACGTCCATCGGGAGCCAGGACATTCACATCGGTCACCGCCAGGAACTTTTCCTCCGAATCAAGTTCATCCTTGATGCGCTGGTCATGTCGGACGTGAATATGCCCACGCATCAAATGCGTTGTCGTTTGGACAGTCGCATAGACAGAGCGCTTGGTGACAATATCTGTAAATATTTTGCCCTTTTCGTCATATTCAATGGTCATGTTGCCTCTTGTTTCGAGTGCCTTTGAGAGTCGGGAATAATCTACTCAGGAATGAAAATAAAAATAGCGACCAAACTCGAGTGTCGCTATTCTCCCCGCCCGAATTACTTCAAAGTGTATCCGAAATAACGGGGAATGTACTTTTCATTTTCCTTAAGCGGTGGAAGAAGCACGGATAAGACGGGAGCTCTTAACCATGTCTACGGCTAGATTCTTAAGGGTAATGGATGCACTATCCATTGGATATTTTGTTGCAATGGGTTGGTTCAGATTATTCGCCAGTGAAAAATTTCCACTCAAATAAGGCATGGTTGTTTTGATCGGCAAGCCAATAATTGTTTCTGCCTCGGCTTTTGTTGCCCCTTCTAGACCAATCGTCCGATTCAGGATGGTATAGATTTTCTGATTCTCGATGCCTTGGGATTGCAGATAGTTGTAGACGGTTTTTGTCAATTTGACGGTACTGTAATCTGTGGAGACGATCAGCGAAATGAGGTCTGCCTGCTGAATAAGAGGCAGGCTGATCCGTGAGAGCGAGCGACCAAGGTCAAGGATCACGAAATCATACGTGGATCGAAGTGTTTCTATGATCCGTCCAAGTCGATCCCCATTGATGGCATTTCCACGCTGAGGATCAGGGGAACCAGCTAACAATTGGAATTGCCACAATTCGGGGCGAGGCAGATTCTTGTAAAAGTAATCTCCGCTTGTTTGCCCGCCGGGGAGGTCTGCCACCGTGACTATATTCAGATTCCCTTCATAGCCAACGATCTGGCTAATTGAACCAATCGGCAATACGAGGTCCGCGACGACGACGCGGGCATCAGGCTGTCCCTGCTTAATGTTCATGGCGATATTGGCGCACAGCGAGGAAGTACCTGTCCCTCCTTTTGCGCTCAGGAAGACGATCAGCAAGCCCGGTTCCTGTCCAACTCTTTCCCTTTCTGTGGGCATTTGGGTGTTAAATATGCGGGTCAGGATCTCTTCAAGAGAGGAAAGCGCCTGTGATGATTTGACAATGTATTCATCTACGCCAGCATTGATGCAAACTTCGCGCCGCGTAGGACCGGGGTCGCTGGAAAGCGCGACCAGCGGCACCTTTTTCGTGCGCGGATTGTTGCGCAGCTTGGCGATGAATTCTTCCTCTTTGAGATCAGTAAGTACAGGGTCGAACAATACAAGGTCAGTCCCATCACGCCACGCGGCAATCAGTGCATCTTTGCCCGATGATGCTTCGATGACACTAAACTGCTTTTCACGCAGGGTGTTGGATAAAAAACTGCGGCTGGCTGTGTTCTCATCCAGAATGAGGATTTTTTTACCAACCACGCCTACCTCCTGCCCCGTTCATTCTTCGATGGGCGGCATTAGATAACCCAAACCAGAGCGCGTCACAATATGCTTTGGGGTGTGCGCGTCATCCTCTAGTTTCTGACGAAGACGGGCAATGCTCACCCACAGAATTTCCTTATCCGTGCGATATTCGGGACCCCAGACGCTGGTCAATAATTCTTCAGACGTCATGATCTTACCGACATGGTGAGCAAATTGCAGCAACAAACGATATTCCGTCGCAGAAAGGGAAACTGGTGTTTCGCCCCGCCATACTTCTGCACGGGCAAAATCAATTTTCAAATTTTCGTGAGTAAAGAAACGGGATTGCCCCACTTCGCTGGGAGGCTGAGCACGCCTCAAGACAGCACGCACGCGTGCCAAAAGCTCGGTCGCTGAAAATGGCTTGACCAGATAGTCGTCTGCGCCCAGGTCGAGTCCACGCACGCGATCCTGTTCGTCGCCTTTTGCAGTGAGAATGATGATCGGTATACTGGAGAATTCACGAATACGTTGTGTAGCGCCGAAGCCATCCAGCTTGGGCATCATCACATCCATGAGCACCAGGTCTATCGGCTGGTCTGAGAAAACGCTTACCGCCTGCATTCCATCTTGCGCAGTGACTACTTCATAGCCCTCGGTCCGCAAATTGGCTTCGAGCAAACGGAGATAACGAGGTTCATCATCCACTATCAGAATGCGTTTTGCCATAATTTCTCCTTCGCGCCAGTTCGTTGAATTAAGTAGGTAATTCGATGAAAAACGTGGTTCCCTGACCGGGATTGGACTCTGCCCAAATCTTACCACGATGTGCCTCAATTATCTGCTTGCAAATGTAAAGTCCCAAGCCTGTGCCAGTCACACTTTTCTCACTGCGAACACGATAGAAACGGTCAAAAATAAAAGGAAGCGCATCCTTTGGAATACCGGGACCGCGATCGATAAAGGAGATGATCATCTTCTCTCCAATTTGTTCAAGCAGAACAAGGATCGGTGCGTTGGGCGCATACTTGATCGCGTTGGTAAATAAGTTCTCAAAGACTTGGGCGAGCCTAACTCCATCTCCATTAATAGGCGGTGCGTATTTCAAATCCATACTCACATCCAGGTTTTTATGGCGGACCCGGATTCGGGTAATCACATCGCGTATCACGGCATCCAACCGCAGAGGCTGGAAGCGAAGCGGAAGAGTCCGACTCTGCAAACGCGCTGACTCCAACACATTCTCGATCAATAACGAAAGGCGATCGGCTTCTTCGTCGATGATCATCAAAAATTCCTTTTGCGTTTCCTCATCCCAGCTTGTATCTTCGCGTAGGAGACTGGTACTGTAGCCTTTGATAAAACCTAGAGGCGTTCGCAATTCATGCGAGATCGTGCTGACGAAATCCTCTTGCAATTGCATCTGGCGTTTAAGATCGCGCAATTCAGAATGCGTTTCGTGCCAAGTGATACGGTCAAACAACATGGAAAGCAAGCCTGCTCCGAAAGAGGCTACCTTAATGTGTGCTTCTTCGTACGCTGGACCGCCGAACCGCACAAAGACCAGTGCTCCCTGAACGGTTTCATTCCTACGCAGAGGTAAACCCAAAAGATAAGCTTGATGCAAACGGTCATCTGGCGACACTTCTGGGTGAGGATCTTGAAGAAGGATGCTGCCCTTCTTTACGACCTGACTTGCAAACGTTTCTCCCCAGGCCGCATCCGCTTCAGCATTTTTTGCGCGCCCAATGGCGCGGGCATACATGACGTCCAGCGCTCTGTCTGTACCGTTCTGTAGATAAATCGCCACATTGTCGAACACAAACTCTTTGCGTAGGACAGGCATAAATTGCTCAAGGGTACCGCGCAAATTTCCCGCTTGAGAAGCGATTCGCATCAATTCCTGCAAGTAAGAAAGTGTGGAACTATCCATGAATCTTTAATTTGATTCTACTACTGCCAGCAGTGGGAACTTAAAAGTCGAACCACGTCCTTCTGTGGATTGTACTTCAAGCATGGAGCCGTGTGCTTCCACAATTTGGCGTACCAGGGAAAGTCCGAGTCCAGTGCCACCATACTTTCGTGTGCTGGAACCATCCAGTTGATGGAAGGGTTCAAAAATATCCTCCATCCGGCTGGCTGGGATCCCAATACCCGTATCTGTAACAGATATGATGACAAGATTTTGGCCTTCACATTTGACAGATAACACCACACTACCACCCGAAGACGTGAATTTGATTCCGTTATTGATAAGTTGACCCAAGACCCAGGCGATTTTCTGCGAATCTGCCTGGACGAATGGAACATTGTCATCAATGACCGTGTACAAATGGATATCGCGTTCCAACGCAGAATCAGCATGTGACTTCAGTGCTAAATTTGCTAAGCGGCGAATATCCACATTCTCCTGTTGGATGCTCATTTCGCCGCGCGAGGCAAGCGAAACCATGATGAGGTCTTCGATCAGATCTTCCAGCCTCGTCGTGGATTGCTGGCTAACAGTTAAGGCATGACGTTGCTCCTCGGTAATCTTCCCAAGGGATTCGGTCACCAGCAATTCGATATAGCCTTTGATGTGTGTGAGCGGAGTCCTTAACTCATGGGAAATGTTTGAGATAAAGTTAGCTTTTAGTTGGCTGAGTTCTGAAACGCGCTCGAGCGCCTTCTGTAATTCTGCTGTGCGTTCCTCCACGCGGCGTTCCAGCGTACGATTCGCCGCCTGCAACGCGGAACGCAACTGAAGGATCTGTTCAGTTACAGCTTGGTCGATATCAGAACGTTCAAGATAGTTTAGATCGATTAACGCTTGCCCAAGCAAAACCGTGTTGCCTTTTGCTGTTTCCTCCTGTTGGTGATTCAGCGCGTTTTGCAATTGTTGCTCAGTGATCAGTTCCTTTTGAACCAGATATTCCCCCATGCGTGGGACGAGCATTTCAGGCGTTAGACGTTTTTGTTCTGCCATGAGCATTTCCTCAATTTGCCGCTGTTTTGTAGGGGCTTGCTCCTACGCTCCAAAATTATTCTAAGTTCAAAACCCATTCACCATTTACCATTGTAGCGGAGGATTGCATCGCAAGCAAATCCTTTGGATCACAAGTAAAGGGATCGTCATCGAGCACGATCAAGTCGGCGAGGTAGTTCGGTGCTAAACGACCCAATCGGTCCTCGATGCCTGACGCATAGGCAGGACCAAGAGTGTAGCCCTCCCATGCCTGCGCCATGGTTAGTTTTTGTTCCGGATACCAGCCCTCGGCAGAGGGAGAACCGTCGGCGCGCCGCCGTGTGACTGCGGCATACAATCCCCAAAATGGATTCGGGGATTCCACCGGCGCGTCCGACCCGAGGGCGAGGTGCGCGCCGAAATCCAATTGAGTCTTCATTGCATAGGCGAGGCGCGAGCGCTCACCCCAGAACGCATCTGCCATCAACATATCCGACGTGGCGTGAATGGGCTGCATCGAAGCAATCACATTAAGTTCGGCAAGGCGCGGCGCGTCATCGGGATGAATGACCTGCACATGCTCGATGCGATGACGCAGATGCGGGAGCCGATTCTCAGATTCATAGGTACGCAACTGTTCATAAGCGTTGAGCACTTCATGATTGGCGCGATCGCCGATTGCATGCACAGTTAAACCCAACCCGATCTGTGCGGCTTTCCGTCCATGCTCGAAGAGTTCCTCACCATCCATGTTGAGAATGCCGCGGTTTTCGCCTTCCCCGATATATGGCTGGAACATGGCCGCGGTATGCGGACCCAGGGCACCATCCATGAACACCTTGATGTTGCCAATGTGAAGCATGTCGTCGCCAAAGCCGGCACGGAGACCCAGCGCAAAGGCTTGATCGAGCAATTCAACAGGAAGATTTTTAAGCACGCGCAATTTGAGCTTTCCTTGGGCGCGGAGTTGCTGCAATGCCATGAACGAATCTCGTCGATCAAAATCATGCACACCCGTTAATCCCATCCTCCATAGAATGGGTTGAGCTGTTTCCATTGCATTCGCAATAACATTGACGGTGGATGCAGGAACCGCATCCCCAACCAATTCCATCGCAGTCTCCAGCAGTATGCCTGTAGCATTGCCTTTTGCATCGCGCTGGATTTGTCCATTCTGCGGATCCGATGTTTGGGCGTGGATATTCGCCATTTGCATGGCTCTCGTGTTCGTCCAGGAAGCATGCAATGATTTTGCTGTGAGATAAACAGGATTGTTTGGAGAAATAGAATCAAGTTCGGCAGCCGTTGGCCAGGCTCCCCATACATTTTGATTCCAACCGTGCCCCAACACCCATTCGCCGGGTTTTGTTTTTTTGACGCGTTCTTCTACGCGGCGCAGACATTCCTCTTTCGTCTCTGTTTCACAATCAATCTTTTGTAAGCCAAGAGAATAGTACTGCAAATGTAAATGGGCATCGGTGAGTCCTGGCAAAATCACGCGCCCGCCCATGTCTTGGTTTTCAGCATTTGGATATTGCGCAAATAAATCATCCGCCTCTCCAACGGCGAGAATCCATTCGCGATCGATCACAAGTGCCGAGCCTGAAGGCTGTGATGGATTCTGTGTATAGATATGTGCGTTATAAAGAAGTTTCATTTTCTATCTCGTAGGGGCACAGCGGAACAAGAGATCCTCAAAACCTTTTCAGGCTCGCTGTACCGCTACCTATTATGTCAATTTTTCCAACAGGGAATCCAGTTCCTCATTTGAAAAATAATAAATAACCACTCTGCCTTTACCATCTTTATTATGTTTAAGTGAAACTCTGGTTCCCAGGCTGGAGACCAAACGTTTTTCAATATCACTCAGATCCGCACTTCTCGTCACCCTCTTTTTGGATATCAGTTTTCGTCCCGCATATTTACCCGCCATCATTTCCGTTGTGCGGACACTCAAATCAAGTTCAACAATTTTCTTTAATAATTCTTCCTGGGCTTTTGCGGAGAGTGACAACATTGCCCGCGCATGACCTTCCGTAATGCGTCCATCTACCAATGCTTGTTTGACTGCTGCCGAAGCATCCAGCAGTCGCAGAGTGTTGGTCACCGCCACGCGGCTCTTACCAACGCGTGCCGCAATTGTCTCGTGTGACATCTTGAATTCTTTTGCCAGATTTTGATACGCTTCTGCTTCTTCGATAGCGTTCAAATCTGCGCGCTGAACATTTTCGATCAACGCCAGTTCAAGCAATTGCTGATCGGTAGCATGCCGAATAACAACCGGGACAGTTTGTAGACCTGCTTTGCGTGACGCTTGCAGGCGGCGTTCGCCTGCGATGAGAATATAAATCCCGTTCTTAGCAGGGGAAACAATTAAAGGTTGAATGACTCCGTGTTCACGAATCGACGCGGCAAGATTCTCTAATTCCTCGATATCGAATTTTTCGCGCGGCTGGCGCGGATTGCGTTGGATCAAGTCGACGGATACTTGCGCCACACCACTATTATCGCTAGACGAAGTGCTTTGCCCCGTCGGAATGAGGGCATCCAGCCCTTTGCCGAGACCTGTACGTTTTGCCATGTAATTTTCCTTATGTCACAGGTAGGGGCACAGCGGACCAAACCCAGACCAAAGCCTGTGTTTGTCTCGCGGTACCCTTACATTCAACAAAATCATTTTCGATCGCTTTCGAGCAATTCTTTGGCGAGCGCTTCGTAGGCCTGCGCACCTGTTGATGACGGAGCATAGGCCGAGATGGGAAGTCCATACGAAGGTGCCTCCGCGAGACGAATACTGCGCGGCACAATGCTCCTAAACACTTGTCCCGGAAAGTGATTATTGACTTCCTTCACTACATCGTTGGATAGATTTGTGCGAGGGTCGAACATCGTCAGGATAACACCGCGTACGCTCAGGTTTGGAAAGAGTGAAGATTGAATGCGCTGAATCGTTTGAGTCAGTTGTCCGAGTCCTTCCAGCGCGAGATATTCACATTGCACCGGTACAAGCACGCCCTCGCGGGCAGCGACCAATCCATTGACGGTGAGAAGCCCCAGTGATGGCGGACAGTCAATCAAGATGTAATCATATCTGTCGGCGAGTGATTCCAGTGCGTTTCGCAACCGGAACTCGCGACCCGATTCTTCAACGAGTTCCACCTCCGCACCAGCAAGTGAAGGAGACGATGGTAAAAGAGAGAGTTGCAAACGTTCATTGAAGAGTATCCATGAACCTGGAATTTCTTCGTTGAGCAGCGCCTCGTATGTGCTACCCTGAACGGCGCGTTTATCCACACCCAGACAGGCAGTTGCGTTTGCCTGTGGGTCGAGGTCGACAACGAGGACGCGTTGTTCCATCTTGGCGAGATATGCAGCAAGATTGATGGCGGTGGTGGTCTTGCCCACACCACCTTTCTGATTGACGAGAGTGTAAATGCGAGTCATGTGCTTTGCGACTTTAGATTTTCAATTGACTGTTTAATTCTGTCACAACATTGTGGAGATAATTTCTCAAAGTCTGTGTGTTTCTATGGCCAATGATTCGAATTAATGCAAGACTTCCAACATGGCTTCTTGTACTTCCTGTGATGTTGGAATTCCATCCAACCCGACCCGGGTGACCGAATGCGATGCCAAAAGAGTTGCAAAGCGTGCTGCTTCCCAAGGATCACGCGTTTTGAATAAGCGGGTGAAAAACGCCGCGGCAAAAATATCTCCTGCGCCAGTAGGATCCACTTCGGGAACATCTGGGGAGCGGAAACGGCGACGATCACCATTCCAGTACAGAACAGAACCGGCCGCGCTTTCGGTCACGGCCAGGATATGCGTCTGGTGCGCCATCTGTTCAATCACTTCATCGTCGCCATTCACATCTTCGCGGCTGATAACTACAGCGCCGGCTTTTTCCAATGCGGATTCTGCATCCCTCCATTGGCGCGAGGAGACGCGATTCTCCGAATCCCATTGGCGCATCCAGCCTTGAGGAGTGAGTCCTAGCAACACAGGTGAAAAACTGCTGGGCAGGACAGAATCCATTTCATCAGCGAGCGGACCCAAATGGATGATCGAAGAGCGTTGCCAGGATTCAGGTATGCTGTGGAAATCAATCCTTGTAGCTTGGGCGCGCAAATACTGTACGCGTCCGTGTTCCGTGTAGATATTTTCGAATGTGGTGCTTTGTGAAGAAGCAAGTGAAATGGTGGGAATATCCTTCAGCGCATCCAGTGAAGTTTCAGGACCGGCAGCCGTGAGAATCCCCACACGCAAACCTAATGCACGCGCTGTCAACGCTGAATATGCTGCTGTTCCTCCCAAGCGCGGACCTTCTGGAGTCAGATCATGGGCGACATGACCGATCACAAGATAATCCACTGGCTCCAGTGAAACAGGGTTGAGCATGAATGAATTATACCGTGATAAAAATTGTAGGGATGGGCAGCTAACTGCCCATCCCTGCAATGTCAATTCTCTTTGGGAAGGATCATCACCTTACGGTACGGTTCCTCGCCTGTACTTTCGGTCTTTACATCCGGATGCTCGCGCAATGCAATATGGATGACGCGACGTTCACTAGAAGGCATGGGCTCCAGGGTTTGGCGGCGTCCGCTTTTGGTGACCTGCTCCGCTACGCGCATTGCCATTTGGATTAACTGCTTTTCGCGGCGGTCGCGATATCCTTCCACATCCACGATCAGCTGCACAAATTGCTGTGTTTCCTTGCCGACAATCAACGAGGCAACATATTGAAATGCAGCGAGCGTTTCAGAACGACGCCCGATCAGTACACTCAAATCTTTGCCACGAATGTCTACATGGATGTTGCGGCGTCCGTCGCGTTCCGTTTGACCATAATGTGCGGAGACCTGCGCTTCAAGTTTCAGCAGATAAAGCATTTTGGAAATAACCGCTTCGGTATGATCGAGCAGCGGATCATGCTCAGGTTGAGATTCAGCTTCCACAGCGCGAGGACTCTGACCACCCGGAGGGGTGTCTGCGGCTGGCTGCGGTTTCGGCTCAACGCGCTTCGCTTCCTTCT